>Ga0335084_10004682_pt1 | contig 13487 bp, 11 predicted proteins | sample Lox_Sample_44_FD_206721 | JGI IMG/M metagenome (GOLD analysis project Ga0335084, IMG submission 206721) | Soil microbial communities from Loxahatchee National Wildlife Refuge, Florida, United States - Lox_Sample_4.4 | ecosystem: Environmental > Terrestrial > Soil > Wetlands | place: USA... | reverse complement strand
ATCATGTCGCCGCACTTCGTGATGCAGCCGCCCGAGCCAGTGATCGTGCCGAAGGAGAAGTGGTTCGCGCGGCCCGCGCAGTGGGAGCCGCGCGGCGCGTGAAGCACTTCCGGCGCACGGCGCTGGCGGCGGCGTGCGCGGCGCTCTGCGCGTGCTCGGGAGCAGCGCCGCGCGCCGGAGCGTCGCGCTCTGCGCCGAGCTGGGACGAGGCGGCGAACGCCACCTACACCGGCATCGAGGAGAGCCCCGTCACGCTCTCCGGGGGCCTGCATCAAGGCGAGCCCTTCGTCCCGGGCGGCGCGTCGCGAGCGCGGCTGCGGCTCGTGCCCGGCTTCTGGCTGTCGGGTGATCTCGACGGCGACGGGGCGCCCGAGGCGATCGTGCTGCTCGACGCGTCGAGCGGCGGCAGCGGCACGGACGTGTACCTCGCGGCGCTCTCGCGCGACGGCGACCGCGTGGTGGAGCTTGGCACGGCGCTCGTCGGCAACCGCGTGCAGGTGCGCGGCGCCCAGGTCGACGCCGGCCGCGTGGTGCTCGACGTGGTGCAGGCGGGGCCGACCGACGCGATGTGCTGTCCCGGCGACGAGGCGACGCGCGCCTTCGCCTTCGAGGGCGAGGCGCTGGTCGAGGTGGAGTCGCGCGCGACGGGCCGGCTCTCGCCGGGCGATCTCGCGGGCGTCGAGTGGCTGCTGGTCGAGCGGGGCGGCAAGGCCGTCGCCGCGGAGCCCGAGCAGACGCTCGTCGTCGAGGGCACTCGAGCGAGCGGGCAGGGCGGCTGCAACCGCTACTTCGGCGAGCTGCGCGCGGGCGCGGGTCCGGGCGAGCTCTCGATCGGTCCGATCGGCGCGACGCGCATGACGTGCGAGGAGTCGGTGATGGAAGAGGAGGCGCGCTACCTCGCCGTGCTCGCGCACGCCGCGAAGTTCGGCTTCGTCGCGGGCCGACTCGCGCTGACGTCGCGGCAGGGCGACGAGATCGAGACGCTCGTCTTCCGCCCCCGCCCGCTGGCTCGCTGAGACGGAGGACGAAGCGTTGCCGCTACAGGCCCCAGCGATGGGCCGCTTCGGGATCGTCGAGCCGCCACACCGCCTCGTGTGCCTCGCGCAGGCAGCCCGCGTCCGAGAGCAGCGTACGGCGCTCCGCCGGGGTCAGCGCGTCGGGACCCTTCGCGGCGGCGCTGCGCGCGAGCGCGTCGCGCGCGGCGCGCAGGCGAGCCCCGAGCTTGCGCGGGCCGCGCAGCATCGCGTCGTGCAGCGCGTTCACGCGCGGGTCGACCACGGCGCGCGTGAGCCCGTCGGGGCGGCGCGCGGCCGCGGCGTGGAGGCGCCGCATGCCGGCCTCGAGCTCGCGGATCTCGGGCGGCGGCACGCGCTCCTCGGGCGTCAGAAAGATGTGCGCGGCGCGCGCGCGGTCGCCGAGCTTGCGACGGCTGGCCCAGACCGAGAGCGGCACCGACACGATCAGCGCGGCCGCGACGGGAATCAGCCAGAAGAAGGCCTGGGGGTGCAGCACGTACACCGTATAGGCCCACACGCTCGCGACGAGCGCGTCGGGACCGTGGCGGCGCAGCGCCTGACCCCAGCTCGTCTCCTCCTCGTCGGAGCCGCCCTGCCAGGAGACCGCGCGCCCGACGAGATTCGACAGCACGAAGCGGCAGTAGAAGGCCATGCGGATCGGCGCGAGCAGCGCGGTCGCGAGCGTCTCGAGCACGACGCTCGCGAAGAGCGGGCCGAGGCCGCCGAAGCCCGCGCTCTGCCGGCGTCCGACCGCGAGCGCGACCGCCAGGATCTTCGGCAGGAAGAGCACGAAGGCGACGACGCCGACCAGCGACATCGCCCACTCCGGACGCCAGACGGGCCAGGTCGGAAAAAGGCTCGGGCCCTTCGGGAAGTAGTCGGGGCCGCGCAGCGCCCAGAGCAGCGCCTCGGCGGTGCTCGCCACCAGGAATCCCAGCCAGAGCAGCGCCGAGACGTAGGAGAAGACGCCGTTCAGGAAGAGCGCGCGGTGCGTCGCGTAGACGCCGCCCGTGAAGAGCAGGCGCAGGTGCTGGAGGTTGCCCTGACACCAGCGCCGGTCGCGCTTCATCTCCTCGAGCAGCGTCTCCGGCGTCTCCTCGTAGCTGCCGGGCAGATCGAAGGCGAGCCAGACCGAGAAGCCGGCGCGACCGAGCAGCGCGGCCTCGACGAAGTCGTGGGAGAGGATGTCGCCGCCGAGGGGCGGCTTGCCCGACAGGCGCGGCAGCCCGCAGTGCGCCATGAAGGGCGCGACGCGGAGAATGGCGTTGTGGCCCCAGAAGGGGCTGTCGCCGAGCTGCCAGAAGTGCATGCCCGCCGCAAACATCGGGCCGTAGAGGCGCGCGGCGAACTGCTGCATGCGCGCGAAGAGCGAGCGCGCGCGCACCACCGCCGGCGCGGTCTGGATCACGCCGACGTCGGATCGCTCCTCCATCAGCCGGACGAGCTGCACGATCGCCGCGCCGCTCATCACGCTGTCGGCGTCGAGCACGATCATGTAGCGGTAGCGGCGCCCGAAGCGCCGGCAGAAGTCTGCGATGTTGCCGCTCTTGCGCTTGCGCCGGACACGCCGGCGCCGGTAGTAGAGGTGGCCCGGACCGGGCGCTTCGCGCCGCCACGCGGTGAAGGCCTCCTCCTCGTCGACCCAGGTCGCCGGCTGCGCGCTGTCGCTCAGCACGAAGCAGTCGAAGTGGCGCTGCTCGCCGGTGCGCGCGAGCGAAGCCCAGACCGCGCGCAGACCCGCGAAGACGCGCTCGACCGGCTCGTCGCAGATCGGCATCACGAGCGCGGTGCGCCCCACCGGGTCGATCGGCGCCTCCGACGGCGCGTTCGGGCGGTGGATCGCGAAGCGGTCGCCGCGCCGCAGCATCACCAGGAACCCGAAGAGGGCGGTCCAGAATCCGATCGAGAGCCAGCCGAAGAGCGCGCCGAAGAAGAAGGAGAGGACGAGCTCCAGCGAGCCTTCTCCGCGTCCCGGCAGGACTTCCAGCATGAACGCGCCGGCCGCGATGCTCGGCACGATCACGAGCAGTGCGAGCAGCACGCGCCGCAGCCGGCCGCGCCGCCGCCAGCGCGGCGACTCCGGCCGGACGGGCGCCAGCACCGCGCGCGAGCGGTCGGCATCGCGCCGGCGCCGCGTGCGCCACTCGCCGATGCGACGCCCGCGGTAGACCTCGGGCACCATCGGGCCGCGCAGGAGCGGCGGTGTCGCCTCGAGCGGCCGCGGCGGCGCGAGCGGCGTGTTCGGCTGGGGAAGCCCGCCGGCCTGCCACGCCGCGAGCCGCCACGCCGCAAACGAGTCCTGACTCGCGGCCGCTCCGTCGAGCGGCCAGTGGAGGGGCAGCACCTCCTCGGTCGCGTCGAGCGTGCCCGAGATGGCCGAGGCGCCCTGCGCCTCCCCGAGCGCGCGCTCGACCGCCTCGCGGCCGAGGCGCTCGCGCTCGGAGGCCTCGAGCCCGAGCGTGCCGAGATAGGAGACCGCGCGCGCGAGCGCGCCGCGCCAGTCGAGCAGCAGGCGATCGAGCGGCGGGGGCGTGCGAGACCGCTCGGCCTCGCGCTCTGCGTCGAGCCGGCGCCGCCACTCCCCGAGCGAAGGGCTCATGGGACCAGAAGATAGGACCAGGTTTCGGTGAGCACGTTCTCCCCGTGCCGGAGGAAGGCGCGCAGCTCGATCGGGTCGTTGTCGAGCGGGCGGATCTGGAAGACCAGGCGCCAGCTTCCGGTGACGGGGTTCCGGATCATCTGCTGTTCGAGCATCTCCGCGCGCCCCTGGGCGGCCGATCCGCCCGCGATCGTCACGACTCCTTGTACCACGGCGTCGGCCGGGAGGGCGCGCAGAACGGGGCTCTCGAAGTCGACCACGATGCGCCGCGCGTTGTCGAACGTGCCGGAGTCGCGGCGCGTCGCGATCACGCGTCCTCCCGGGGGGCGCTTCGTGTCGTCGCCGTACCAGTAGAGGGAGTAGGCGAGCGACAGCGGCGCGGTCGGCGTCGGCTTGATCGAGGGCACCCAGTAGGTCACGACGTTGTCGTTGGTCTCGTTGCGGGTCGGGATTTCGATCAGCTCGACGTGACCCTCGCCCCAGTCGCCCTTCGGCTCGACCCAGGCCGTCGGCCGCAGGTCGGGGCGCGCCTCGAGATCCTGGTAGTGGTCCAGATTGCGGTCGCGCTGGATCAGCCCGAAGCCGCGCGGGTTCGTCAGGTTGAATGCCGCGAGCCGCAGCACATTCGGGTTCTCGAGCGGTCGCCAGAGCCACTCGCCGCTGTCGGATGCGACCAGCAGTCCGTCCGAGTCGTGCACCTCGGGCCGGTAGTCGTCGAAGTGGGTGACCGTGTTCTCGCCGTGGAAGAACATGCTGGTCAGCGGAGCGATGCCGACCTTCGCGATCTGATCGCGCGCGAAGACGCGCAGGCTGACGTCGACGCGGGTCTCGACGCCGGGCGTCACGACGAACTGATAGGCGCCGGTCGCGCTCGGGCTGTCGAGCAGGGCGTAGAGGGTTAGCGAGGTCGCGCGCTTGTCCGGCTCCACCAGCCAGTACTCGCGGAACCACGGAAATTCCTCGCCCGACGGCAGCGCCGTATCGATCGCGAGTCCGCGCGCGGAGAGGCCGAAGCCCTCGTCGCGGCCGACGGCGCGCAGATAGCTCGCGCCGAGGAAGACGATCACCTCGTCCTGGTAGGTCTTCGTCTTGATCGGGTAGTGCAGGCGGAAGCCGGCGAAGCCGAGGTCCTGGGGGACGCGGCTGCCGAACTCGTTCTTGCCGTAGTCGAAGAGGTCGGGCGAGAAGCGGAACGGCGTGACGCCCTTCGGCGTCACGACGTTGACGTGCACGGCGCGGTCGTAGAAGTGGCCGAGGTGGAAGAACTGGACGGAGAAGGGGAGGCCCTTGTCCTTCCACAGCGCGCGGTCGGTGCGGAAGCGGATGTCGCGCCACTCGTCGTAGCGGATGTCCATCAGCCAGCGCGGGACGCTGCCGGCGGGGTCCTCGTACGAGTGGGTCGCGAGCTTCTGCGCGCGCAGCGCGACGTCCTCAAGGCCGAAGGCGCGCGCGGAGCTCGCGAACGAGCACACGAGCGCCAGCATTCCCATCCACGCGAGCGCGTTCGCTCGCGCCGGCGCGCGCCTGGTACGCAGAACTCGGGGAGAGGCGTCGCGCACGGGGGGCAGATAATTCCGGGCCGGAACCCCCCGGGCAAGGGGGCAACGCCGTATCTGGCCGCATCTGCTGCGTTGCGCTCCCTCGGCCTGCTCGACGTACGTCGAGTACGTCTTCGCGGGCCTCGGTCGCGCGCCTTGCATCTGCGGCCATCTCCGGCGTTTTCCTGAACCAACTTGGGAGCAAGTCGACTAGGCTGGGCGCCGCCGCGCCGCGGGGAGAGGCCGATGCTCACGGGAAGCTGTCTGTGCGGCGAGGCCGCCTGGGAGGTCGCGGAGCCGCTCGAGTCGGCGATCCACTGCCACTGCGGCATCTGCCGAAAGCACCACGGAACGACCTTCACGAGCTACGCCGCGGCGCCCGAGCGCGGGTTTCGCTGGCTGCGCGGGCGCGCCAGTGCGCGCCGCACCGAGTCGTCGCCCGGATTCTTCCGCCACTTCTGCGGGCGCTGTGGCTCGAAGCTCCCGGGTGATCCGAACGGAGGCCGGGTGTTCCTCGCGCTCGGAAACATCGACGGCGACCCGGGCGTGTTGCCGATCGCCCACATCTTCGCGGGCTCCAAGGCGCCGTGGCACGAGTGGACCGATTCGCTGCCGCGCTTCGACACCTGGCCGCCGGGCATCGACGCGCCGGTGCGGCCGTCGCCGCTGCGGGCGGGTCCGCCGAATGGACGCGCGGGAGGGAGCTGCCTCTGCGGCGCGGTGGTGTATGCGATCGACGGGCCGCTCTCCTTCCTGCGCAACTGCCACTGCTCGCGCTGCCGCAAGGCGCGCGGCGCCGCCTTCGCGACCAATGCGCCGTTCGAGCTCGGCCGCCTCCAGTGGATCCGCGGCGAGCTGTCGGTGCGGAGCTACAAGGTCCCCGAGGCGCGCTTCTTCACGCAGGCCTTCTGCGGCGAGTGCGGGTCGGCCGTGCCGCGCCTCGACCCGGCGCGCGGGCTGGCGATCGTCCCGGCCGGCTCGCTCGACCACGCCCCCGGTGCGCGCGTGCACGAGCACATCTTCGCCGACTCGAAGGCGCCCTGGTTCGAGATCCGCGACACGCTGGCGCGTCATGCGGAGGCCGCACCCGCGCGGTGACTCGGCGCCGTGCTGCCGGACCCGCAGATGCAGAACGGCATCGTGCTCCTCCAGGTCGTCGAGGGTCGCCGCTCGCTTTCGCCGCGTCCGCTTCGGCGGCGAGGTGCGCCGCGGCCTCCTCGTACTGGCCGCGGCGCAGCGCCTCACTGCTCGAGACTTCACCGGCGCCCGGTGCGGGAGGATCGGCGGCGGCCGCGCTCACGAGCAGCGCGACCGCCGTCGCCAGAACGCGCGCGGGCCCGGGAATTCGAAGACGCACCGCGCGCGATCGTAGGTCTAGGGATTCGGGTGCGCTGTGGCCTCCGGTGCGGCGGGCTCGAGGCCGACCTGCTCGAGCAGCGCCGCGAGCTGCCGGCGCGGCGTCGGGTCGGAGGGCTGGCTCTCGATGCGGCGCGAGAGCGCGTCGACGGCGTCGTACCAGATGCCGTTCTGCGCGAGCACGAGGGGGCGCTCCTCCGCGGACACGCGCGCGACCTCTTCACGCAGCGCGCCGCCCTCGACCAGCAGCACGGTGCCGCCGGTCACGACGTCCGAGGAGCGCTCCTCGGGATCGCTGACGAGCGAGACGTACCACTGGTACTCGGTGCCCGGCACGAGCTTCACGCCGAGCGCGTCGAGATCGATGCGGTGCATCCCCGCTGCGAACGGACCGCTGAGCGTCTTCTCGACCAGCGGGGCGACCGACGCCTCGTCCGTCAAGGTGAAGTCGACACGCGCGGAGGTCGGCTCGGAGAGCTGCCAGTAGAGCGACGGGCTCGGCGAGAGCGTCTGGCCGAGCGGGTCGGGCGAGATCGCCTCGACATGCGCCGTCACGCCCGCCGTGCGCGTGCCCGCGCCGACGCTCGAGCGCGGGCTGCCGTGCACCGGCGGGACGTAGCGCGGCAGCGCGATCGCGCCCGGCGCCGAGGTCGAGGTGGGCGGGGGCGAGGCGACGGGCGGGGTCCGCGAGGGCGGGTTGCGATCCTCCGCCGTGGCGAGCGCCGCCAGGATGCCGAGGGCGAAGGAGACGAGAAGACTTCGCTTCATGTCGAGATCCTCCTGCGTGCGCGCCGGCGCGCGAGGCCTGCGAGGGCCGCGACACCTGCGCCGAGCTGGAGAGACGCGCCCGGCTCGGGCACGAAGGCCAGGGCGCGCGGCGGGCCGTTCCACCCGACGTCCGAGATCACGAGGTTTCCCGTGGTCACGAACTGCAGCGCCCACTGGCAGACCTCGCTGCCGCCGCCGGCCGGCTGGCACTCCAGTCCGGCCGTGGGTGCCACGTTGCCCGCGTCGAACCACACGTGCACCAGCGTCGGCCCCTCGACCGTTGCCACGCCCGTGTCGAAGCCGTCATCACGGTCGCTCGCGTAGACCGGGATATCCGCGCGTGCGGAGAGAGACGCGATCAGCGGGAGGAGAGCAGCCATCGCGACGCTCGACCGACTCGTCATCTCGGATCCCTCGCGGGCCTCCGCCCGTCCGCGGGCATTCTATTCCGGCGCAAAAAAACGACGCTGTGAAGCGCTTCACAAGACTTGCGCGGGTAGACTGCGCCGCGCGCGCGAGTGGGGGAAGAGTGAAGCGATCGCGATCGACCCGACGCTGGTTCGTGCTGCTAACGGTCGCGGTGGTCGGCTGCGCGGGAGCGGTCGAACGGCCGAGCGGATCGGCCGCCACGGCAAGCGGTGCGGACGCGCGCGCGCTCGCCGTCGCCGATGCGGTCGTCGCCGACGCCTTCGCCGAGAATCCGAGCCTGGTCGCCTTGTTGCGACCGCCGGATGCGCGCTACGACGCGCTCCCGGACGACTCGCTCGCGGGCGTCGCGGCGCGCGATGCGAAGCGCGACGCCTGGCTGGCGGAGCTTCTTCGCATCGACCGCGCGAAGCTCGCCCGCGACGACGCTCGCCTCGCCTACGACCTCGCTCGCGATCGGCTCGAGCGGCTGAAGGCGCTGCGCGTCTGCCACTTCGAGCGCTGGGGCGTGAGCCAGATGTCGGGCTGGCAGGTCGAGCTCGCCGAGGCCGCCTCGAACCAGCCGGTCGACACTTCGGAGCGACGCGCGCAGGCGCTCGCGCGCTACGCGTCGCTGCCCGCGTATGTGGACGCTCAGATCGCCGCGCTGCGCGCGGGCGCGGACGAGGGCCGCGTGCCGCCGCGCGTGGTGGTCGACCTCGTGGTCTCGCAGCTCGACCTGCTGATCGCGTCGTCGCCGCAGGACTCGCCCTTCACGAGCCCGGCGCAGCGCGCCGACGACGCGGCCTTCCGCGATCAGTACCTCGCGATGTACGCGCAGAGCGTGCGGCCTTCGCTCCAACGCATGCGCGACTTCCTCGCCCACGAGCTCGCGCCGAAGGCGCGCGCCGCGGTCGGCGTCTCGGCGCTCCCGGACGGAGCCGCCTGCTACCGCGCGGCGCTGCGCTTCTCGACCACGCTCGACATCGATCCGGAGCAGGTGCACGCGCGCGGACTCGCCGCGCTCGCCGAGATCGAGGCGCAGATGCAGCAGATCGCGCACGCGAGCTTCGGCGGCGACTCGCTCGCGCGCGTGCGCGAGCGGCTGCGCAGCGATCCCGCGTTCCTCTACCGCGACGACGCGCACGTGCTCGCCGTCGCGGACGCGGCGCTGGCACGCGCCTGGCAGGCGCTGCCGCGCGCCTTCAGGGCACTGCCGCGCGCGCAGGCCGTGCTCGAGCCGATTCCCGACTTCCAGGCGAAGACGGCGTCCGCGCACTACCTGCTGGCGGCGCTCGACGGCTCGCGCCCGGCCGCCTATCGCGTGCGCCTCTACGATCCGACGCATCAGAGCGTCGCCGTCGGCGAGGCGATCGCCTTCCACGAGGTCGTGCCGGGCCACCACCTCCAGATCTCGCTCGCGAACGAGCAGGAAGGCCTCCCCGCGATCGCGCGCTTCCTCTTCTCGAGCGGCTTCGCGGAGGGCTGGGCGCTCTACGCCGAGCAGCTCGCCGACGAGCTCGGCCTCTACACCGGCGACGTCGATCGCCTCGGCATGCTCTCGACGCGCGCCTGGCGCGCGGCGCGCATGGTCGTCGACACCGGCATCCACGTGCAGGGCTGGTCGCGCCAGCAAGCCGTGGATTTCCTCGTCGCGCACACGGCGCTCTCGCCGCAGCAGGCGGGTCAGGAGATCGACCGCTACATCGCGATGCCCGGTCAGGCGCCGTCGTATCTGCTCGGCTACCAGGAGATCCTCGCCCTGCGGAGCGAGGCGCAATCGCGACTCGGCGACGGCTTCGATCTGCGCGCGTTCCACGACGCCGTGCTCTCGCGCGGCGGGGTTTCGCTGCCGATGCTGCGCGCGCAGGTCGAGGCGACGCTCCCGACGAAGAAGTCCGCGTCCAGCGCGCGCTTTTCTGACCGCGATGCCATCTCTCGTTAGGCGCCGCGTTTCTACATCTTGCGTGAGTGCGCCGCGTCTCGCCGACGGAGATGCCGCGTCGATGGCACATGCCTTGCTCCCCCGGGTGGATCGGAGGAACGCCCGTGGAACGTCTGCCGATCGTCGTCTACTCGCACCTGCGCTGGAACTCGGTCTACCAGCGTCCCCAGCAGATCCTGTCGCGCGTCTCGGAGTGGCGTCCCGTTCTCTTCCTCGAAGAGACGGTGGCCGCCGATCCGCTCGCGCCCGACTCGGCGGAGCTCCAGTACCCGCTGCCGAATCTGCTCGTCGTGCGACCCATCCTCCAGAATCCTGGCGGGGCTTTCGATCCCGAGCGCCTCGGCGTGATCGGCAAGCGGCTGCTCCGTTGGCAGCACGCGACCCGCCACATCGCATGGGTCTACACGCCGCTCGCGCTGCCGCTCGCGCAGGCGCTCTCTCCCGACCGGATCGTCTACGACTGCATGGACGAGCTCGGCGCGTTCCTGCACGCGTCGCCCGATCTGGCGGAGCGTGAGCAGGAGCTGCTCGACGTCGCCGACCTCGTCTTCTGCGGCGGCCACAGCCTCTACCGTGCGAGGCGCGATCGCCATCCGCGCGTGCGCTGCTTCCCGAGCAGCGTCGACGTCGCGCACTTCCGCCCGGCGGCGGGTCCGCATCGCGAGCCGCCGGATCAGTCGGCGCTGACGCGCCCGCGCCTCGGCTTCTTCGGCCTGATCGACGAGCACCTCGACCTCGGCCTGATCGACGGACTCGCCGCGATGCGCCCCGACTGGCAGATCGTGCTGGTCGGGCCCGTGTCGAGGATCGACGCGGCGTCGCTGCCGCGGCGCCACAACCTCCACTACCTCGGCCAGCGCTCGTACTCGTCGCTGCCCCGCTACCTGCCGGGCTGGGACGTCTGCCTGATGCCGTTCGCGCGCAACCGCGCGACGAAGTTCATCAGTCCGACCAAGACGCTCGAGTACATGGCGGCGGAGAGGCCCGTCGTGACGACGCCGATCCGCGACGTGGTCGAGCCGTACGGCGAGGTGGTCGAGGTGGCGAGCGACGCCGCGGGCTTCGTCGCCGCGTGCGAGCGCGTGATGGCGGAGAGCTCCGCCGCGCGCGCGCGGCGCGTGATGGCGATGCGCGAGCTCGTCGGCCGCACGTCCTGGGACGACACCGTGCAGGCGATGCTCGACGAGATCCGCGAGCTCCCGCGGCGTCTTTCGCTGCGCGGCCACACGGAAGAGCCCGCACCTTCAAGCGCTACTCGAAGTCTGCCGATGAGGGAGGATCGCCCCGCATCTTGACCGCGCCGCAGTGTTGGGTGCAGATGGGAAGGGTCGAGGGGTGGGCGGCGGAGGTGGCGCCGTGAACTCACAGCATCCCTCGGGCCTGTCGCGGCGCGGCTTCGCGCGCACTCTGCTCGGCGCGGCCGGGCTCCTCGCGCTGACACCGCGGCGGCTGCGCGCGCTCACACAGCCCCGGCAGCTCGCCTTCCTGCACCTGCACACGGGCGAGTCGCTCGAGATCGTCTACCGCGACGAGTCGGGCTACCGCGCCGACGCGCTCGCGCGCCTCGACGTGCTGTTGCGCGACTTCCGCAGCGAAGAGGTGCACCCGATCGACCCGGCGCTCTTCGACGTGCTCTTCGCAGTGCACGCGCTCGCCGGGAGCCGCGAGCCTTATCGCATCATCTCGGGCTACCGCTCGGCGGCCACCAACGAGATGCTGCGCCGCCACGGCGACGGAGTCGCAGCCGGGAGCTTGCACGTGGTGGGTCAGGCGATCGACGTGCGCCTGCCCGACGTCGGCACCGCGCGTCTGCGCGATGCGGGGCTCGCGCATGCGGGCGGCGGCGTCGGCTACTACCCCGCGTCCGCCTTCGTCCACCTCGACACCGGCCGCGTGCGGCGCTGGTAGCGCCCGCGCCGGGCGCCGCAGAAAGAGGTCGCCGGGCGTCACTCGGCCATGTTATGAATGGGGGCCTCCACCGGCCGGAGGGGTGCGTTGCGTCTCGCGGTTCCGACCTTGTTCTGCGTCGCCGGGCTGGTGCTCCAGAGCCTCGATGCCGACGCGGAGACGTGGACCGTCGTGCGCGGCAGCCTGATCAAGGAGCGGGTGACGCGCACGCTCTCGGGCTCGTTCACCGGTTCCATCTCGAGCTCGAATGCGGAGGACGAGCCCGATCTCCTCGCGATCGACGACTTCTCGCTGGCCGCGGGTCGCCAACAACTCGTGCCCGAGCCGCCGATCGAGTACGAGGGCCTGGCACCGACCGGGTGGGTCTCCGCAGCCGATCAGATCGGGATCGAGGGCGAGCAGGTGACCTCCGTCCACTTGCGCACCGGCGGGAAGCAAGTCGGCGGCGGCCTGGGCTACGTGACGTTCCGCTTCCTCGACCTGCGCGCCGACGCCTCGCACGGCGGCGTCGTGCAGGGCCATCTTCCGGACTCCGACGCGCCTCGGCGTCTCGTGCTGAAGGGCGACGTCTACCAGGTCGAGCAGCGCTTCCAGCTCCCGCCGGCCTGTCCGCCCGTGTCGCCGCCGCTCTCGGGGGGCGGCGGAAGCGGCTCGGGCGGATCGGTCGACCTGATCGCGTACAGCACCTCGTACGCGGCCGTGCCGAACAGCGTCGCGCCCGCGCCGACGCTCGAGCAGCTCGGCATCCGCGCGCCGGACGGCGCCGAGATCAGCTTCGAAGCGGGCGCGCTGCGCGTGTCGAGCTCGGGCGATCTCTTCGTCGAGGGCACGATCTCCGAAGTGGAGCTTCCCGGACTCACGAGCGTCTCGCTGACGACGCCGGCCCGCATCATCGTCACGGGGCGCATCGTGGTGCCGGGCGGGTCCGTCACCCTGAATGGCGGCGAGGTGCACGCGGGGAGCGGCAGCATCGATCTGGGCAATCCTTCGATCGAGCCCCCCGCGTGTCAGCGGCTCACCCCGATCCTGCCTGCATCCGAGCGTGTTGTCGGGCGCTTCTGGCTCGTCGCGTCAGCCGCCCGCCAGATCCAGATCGACGTCATGCCGGGCGACAAGCGCAACCGCGTCCTCGCGAGGTCGTCGCGCATGCCCCTCGCTGTCGCGATCCTCGGCTCGCGCGCGCTCGACGTCGCCGACGTGGACCTCGACACGCTGCGCCTCGGGGCCGGCGAGGCGGCGCCCAACCGTCCGGACCTGGCGTCGGGGCCGTCCTTCCCGAGTCCGTTGCCCATCCGGGTCACGCCCGCCGCCATGCCGGTGAACCGCGACCGCTTCGACGATCTGCTGGCCTTCTATCCGCTGCAGGACGCCGGGATCGCATACGGCGACCGCGAGCTCTGCCTCGTGGCGAAGACCCGCGATGGTGAGCTGCTCGAGGGCTGCGATCGCATCGACACGACCGTCCCGTCCGCTCGCTGAGCCCGTCTCACGGAGTGGTACGAGATCGAGCGCCCGCCGTCAGCGCCCCGTCACGAAGGCCACGAACTTGTTCCCGTCGGCGTCACGGAAGTAGCCGCCGTAGAAGTGCTCGCCGCGCTTGCCGGGCGCGCCCTCGTCGGTCGCGCCGAGCGCGATCGCCTTCTTGTAGACGCGGTCGACGGCCTCCTGCGAGCCGGCCGCGAGCGCGACCATCGTGCCGTTGCCGCTCGTCGCGCGCTTGCCGTCGTGGGGCTTGCAGATCGCGAGCATCGGCTGGCCCGGCCCGCTGCCATAGAAGCGCATGCGCTCGTTGGTCATCACGCGCTTGCCGCCGAGCTCGGCGAGCAGGGCGTCGTAGAACTTCTCCGCGCGATCGAGGTCGTTGGTACCGAGGGTGACGTAGCCGATCATTGGATAGCTCCTATTCGGGCGCAGGCTGCCCACTCTAGCTAGCCTGCGCGAGGTCGCGCGCC
>Ga0335084_10004681_pt1 | contig 13489 bp, 11 predicted proteins | sample Lox_Sample_44_FD_206721 | JGI IMG/M metagenome (GOLD analysis project Ga0335084, IMG submission 206721) | Soil microbial communities from Loxahatchee National Wildlife Refuge, Florida, United States - Lox_Sample_4.4 | ecosystem: Environmental > Terrestrial > Soil > Wetlands | place: USA... | reverse complement strand
CAGCGCTCGAAGAAGCTGAAGATCGTCGCCTGCTACACGCGCTCGGAGCACAAACGCAAGGACTTCGCCGCGAAGTACGGCTGCAGCGCTGCGCCGAGCTACGACGCGGTTCTGCAGGATCGCTCGATCGAGGCGATCGTCAATACCACGCCGAACGACGTGCACTTGGAGACGACTCGCGCGGCAGCGCAGGCGGGGAAGCACGTGTTCCTCGACAAGCCGATCGCCAACTCCGTCTCGGAGGGGCGGGCCATCGCCGAGGCCTGCCGCAAGGCGAAAGTGGTGCTCGCGCTCGGCTACCAGCGCCGCCGCGAGAGCCATTTCCGCTGGATCCGCGAGCGGATCGACGCCGGCGACTTCGGCAAGCTGGTCAACGCCGAAGCCAACATCAGCCGCGACCGGCTGGGAAAGATCGATCTGAATTCATGGCGCTATACCGCGGCAGGGATGCCGGGCGGGGTGATGCTGCAGATCGGCATTCACTACGCCGACGTGCTCGAATATCTTCTGGGTCCGGTGAAAGCGGTGAACGGCCGCTTCGCCCAGCTGGTGCTGCCGGGCGACAATCCCGACGTCGCGAGCATGGTCCTCGAGCACGAAAACGGCGCGCTCTCGACGCTCAACGCGAGCTACGCCTCGGCCTCCGAGTATTACCTGATGAACATATATGGCAAGGAGGCGAGCGCGTATTACGATATGCACCAGGGCCTGCGCTGGCTCAAGCGCGGAAGCAGCACCTCGAGCCCGGTTCCCTGCCCGAAGAACGATACCTTCGTCGAGGAGCTCGAGGAGTTCGCAAGGGCGGCACGCGGGGAGGCTGCGCCGGAGATGGGCGGTGAAGCGGCGACCAGGTCGCTTGCGGTCATCCGCGCCGGCATCGTCTCGGCGCGGGAAGGTCGGCGCGTCGAGGTCGCTGAAATCCTCGCCAAAGACTGAAACAGGAGAGAGCTATGAGAGCAGCATGGATCGTCCTCGGTGCGATTCTCGCCACACCCGTCTACGCGCAGGAACCGCCCTTTCCCCAGAAAGGCGCGGTCGAGATCACGGTGCTGTTTCCTGCCGGCTCCTCGGCCGACGTCACCGCCCGCTTGCTCGCGGACGGCATGAGCAAGCAGCTCGGCGGCGCGAAGGTGATCGTGTTCAACCGCCCGGGCGCGGGCGGCGCCATCGGCTACAAGTACGTCGCGTCGCAAAAGCCAGACGGGTACTCGCTGGTGTGGAACTCCAATTCGATCTCGACGACGTTCCACTCCGGAATGCTGCCCTTCGACTATCACGCCTTCGAAGCCGTCGCGCGGGTGCTGGTGGAGTCGCCGGTGCTCGCCGTGAAAGGCGACTCGAAATGGAAATCGCTCGGCGACCTCGTCTCCGACGCGAAATCCCGGCCCAAGGGCATCACGGTCGGAAACTCCGGGGTCGGCAGCCACACGCATATCTCGTCGGTGGCGCTCTTCAGGGCCACCGGCGGACAGGTCGTTGACGTGCCTTTCGGCCAGGCGCAGGTCGTGCCGAGCCTGCTCGGAGGAGAGGTGGACGCGGTGGTGCAGCTGCCTGCGGCGCTGTCGGGATACGTCAAGTCCGGGCAGGTGCGCCTGCTTGCCGCGCTCGTCTCCAGCCGCGATCCGGCGCTCGGCGCCGTGCCCACGGCGCGCGAGCAGGGGTTCGACGTTTCTGTCGAGGCCTGGCGCGGCATCGCCGCTCCGAAGGAGACCCCGAAGTCCGCGATCGCGACGCTCGAGGCGGCGATCAGGAAGACCGCCGAGAGCCCTGATTTCGCTCAGGCGTGCGACAAGCTCGGCGTGCGGCCCGCCTTCATGCCGGCGGCGGAGTTCGGCGATCTGATCGCGAAGGAAGATGTAGAGCTGGCGCGCCTCATGCAGCTCATCGGCCTGAAGAAATAGCCAACTCCCGCACCGCGGCGCCGGCGTGCACCGCGCGCGCCCGTCTCACCATGTCCTCCCACAGCCGGGACGTGTCTCTCAGGAATACCGTCTTGGCGTCGGCCTCGACGACCATCCAGTCGCCCCGGTCGAGCTCCGCCTGCAGCTGCCCCGGCGCCCATCCCGAGTAGCCCGAGAAGAACCGGATTCTTGCCGGCGGCTTGCTGAGCAGGGCGTCGACCGAATCCGGCAGCACTGCGAGGTACACGCCGGGAAGCATCGGCACGGCCGGGCCGGCATACTTGTCGGACTGGAACAGCGCAAACAGCCCCTGCGGCGTCACCGGGCCCCCGAAGAAGATCGGATCGGTGAAGGCTTCGAAGCGCTCGCCCGGAAGCAGGTTCGCGAGCGAGCGGTTCGTGGGGCGGTTGAGTATGACGCCGGTCGTGTCCGCGCCTTCGGAGTGGATCACCAGCACCACCGAGTCGCGGAAATTCGGATCGGGCAGCCCGGGCCTCGCGATCAGGAAGAGCGATCTGGACTGGCCCTGCGCGTGTACCGCCGCGGCGAGAACCAGGAATGCGAGGAGGGCGGCGCGAATGGACGCCTTCATCGGTTCCCGGAGGCCCGCTAGTCGGGACCGAAGGCCGCAAGCAAGCCGGCGCGCTCCGGCACGCCGGCGGTCACCGCCCTGGCGCGCCTCAGCAGCTCCTCCCAGAGCGTCCCGGGGTCCTTGCGGAATACCATGTCGGGGTCGGCGTCGAGCACGTACCACAGGCCGCGATCCACCTCCAGGCGAAGCTCACCGGGCCGCCACGCGACGTAGCCCACGTAGTAGCGCGCTTCGTTGGGGGTCGCTTCGATGATGTGATCCACCACCTGGCCCTGGGTCGCGAGAAACAGCTCCTTCATCATCTGTATCGATCCGGGACCCGGGGTGTGGTCCGTGTGGACCACCGCGAAAATCGCCTGGCGCAGCATCGGCCCGCCGAAATAGACCGGGTCGCGAACCAGCTTGGACGGGGCGTGCTCGGGAAACAGGCTTCCCAGCGAGCGCCCGGTGGGCCGGTTGATGATGATGCCGACGTGCCGGCTGTTCTCGATCGGCACGGCGAGGAGGACGGTCGCGCGGTAGTCGGGGTCGACCAGGCGCGGCGCTGCGACCAGCATGATCGCGCCTCCCGGATCGCCTTCCTGGGCGCGGGCGTCAGTCAGCACACTGCAAGCCAGAGCGAGCGCTGCAACAACCGCGAACCTTGTCACCGCCGTCCCCTCTCGCGTCACCGTCCTCGAAGTTTAGCACCCGCTAGCTGGGCGTGGCGGTAGCAGGTCACCAGGTGATCGTTGACCAGTCCGACGGCCTGCATGAAGGCGTAGACGATGGTCGATCCGACGAAGCGGAAGCCGCGGCGCTTCAGGTCCTTGCTGACGGCGTCGGACACGGCGCTGCGGTCCGGCACGTCCTGCATGCTTCGCCGGCGGCTCTGCAGCGGGCATCCCTTCACGAAGGCCCACAGATAGGCGTCGAAGGACCCGAACTCGCGCCGGACGGCGACAAAGGCGCGCGCGTTGCCTATCGTCGATTCGATCTTGAGGCGGTTGCGCACGATCCCGGCATCCGCGAGCAGCCGTTTCACGTCGCGCGCTCCGAAGCGCGCGACCTTGTTCGGGTCGAAGCGCGAGAAGGCCCGGCGGTAGTTCTCGCGCTTGTTGAGGATGGTCGACCAGGACAGGCCCGCCTGGGCGCCTTCGAGAATCAGCAGCTCGAACAGCCGCCGGTCGTCGTGGACCGGGACGCCCCATTCCTCGTCGTGATAGCGGCGGTAGAGATCGCTTCCCAAACACCACGGGCAGCGGGCGATCGCGCTTCTCCTGCTCATGCCGGCTTGCGGCCGCTGCGCAGTGCGGGTATGCCAGGCCGCTGGCGCCGCTGCGCGAGGAATTCGGCGAGCAGCCCCAGGTCCTTTCCCCGGGCGCTCGAGGGGCGCGCGGCGAGCGCGAGCGTGCGCGCCGGGACACGCGTCGAAAACGGCCGCGCGATCAGCTTCGTGCCGTTGAGAATCCCCGCCTTGATCGCGATCTCCGGCAGCAGGGTCACGCCCAATCCCCCTTCGACCATCTGCAGCAGGGTCGGCAGGCTGGTGGCTTCGATGTCCGGGGACGAGGAGCCGCGTGTCGCGCCGCACGCGGTAATGGCGTGCTCGCGCAGGCAGTGTCCTTCCTCCAGCAGGATCACGTCGTTGACGTCGAGCCGCTCCATGGCGACGGCCTTCAGCTTCGCCAGGGGATCGTCGGCGCGTGCGACGAACCAGAACTCGTCGCGAAACAGCTCGTGAATCTCGAGCTCGCCCGTGTCGAAGGGCAGGGCGATCAGCGCGGCGTCGATCCGTCCCGCGCGCAGCTGCTCGAGCAGCCTCGCGGTGAGGTCTTCCCGGAGATAGAGCCTGAGCCCGGGAAAGCGCCCGCGCAGCGGCGGCAGCGCCGCGGGCAGCAGGAAGGGCGCGATCGTGGGAATGACGCCCAGCCGGAACGAGCCGGCGAGCGGCTCGCGCCCTGCACCGGCCGCCGCGACCAGATCGCCCGCTTCGGCGATGAGGCGGCGCGCGCGCTCGGCCACTTGCTCGCCCAGGCGCGTGAGCCTGACGCTGCGCCTGTCGCGCTCGACCAGGTGGGCGTCGAGCTGGCTCTCGAGCTCCTTGATTCCCGCCGACAGCGTCGACTGGGTGACGAAGCAGGCCTCGGCGGCGGCGCGAAAGTTCAGCCGCTCCGCCAGCACCACCAGATAGCGCAGCTGGCGCAGCGAGGGAAGGATCCCGGGGGAGGCGGAGGCGGCTGATCGTTTCATTCGATAAGTATAAACAAAATTAATCGTTGGATCGATCATTCGGGAAGCGCCAAACTCCGTCCGCTGGTTCAACTCACCTACAGGAGATACATCGTGTTGACGATTGGCGACAGGATCCCGGCCTTCGACGTGCCGGCGGTGGTGTCCACCGACATGGACAAGGCATTCACCCGGGCGACCGAGAAGTCGGACGCGGGCAAGTGGAAGGTGATCTTCTTCTGGCCGAAGGACTTCACGTTCGTGTGTCCGACCGAGATCGCGGCGTTCGGCAAGCTCAACCGCGACTTCAACGATCGCGACGCCGTGATCTACGGCGTGTCGACCGACAGCGAGTTCGTGCACCTGGCGTGGCGGCGCTCGCACCCGGATCTGAAGGACATCCCCTTTCCGATGCTCGCCGACATCAAGCGCGAGATCGCGGGGGCCTTCGGCGTACTCGACAAGAAGGAGGGCGTGGCGCTTCGCGCGACCTTCATCGTGGATCCGGAGGGTGTCATCCGCTTCGCCAGCGTGAACGACCTCAACGTGGGGCGCAACGTGGACGAAGTGCTGCGCACCCTGGACGCCCTGCAGTCGGACGAGCTCTGCCCCTGCAACTGGCAGAAGGGCGAAGAGTTCCTCAAGGCGGCATGATGGAGACGCTCAAGAATCGGCTCCCCGAGCACGCCAAGGACCTGAGGCTCAACCTCTCCTCGCTCGCCTCCGAGACCGTACTCGACGAGGCTAAGAAGGCCGGCGCATTCATCGCATCGGCCGTCGCCTCCCGGAACGGAGAGGTCCTCCGCGCCGTGCTCGAGGAGTTCGGCCCGCGGCTCGATCCGGCCGAGCTCAAGGCCGCGCAGGCCTCGGCGGCGGTGATGGCGATGAACAACATCTACTACCGCTTCGTGCACCTGGTCGAGAGCGAGGAGTACGCGAAGCTGCCCGCGAAGCTGCGCATGAACGTGATGGCCAGTCCGGGGACCTCGAAGGAGAACTTCGAGCTGTGGTCGCTCGCGGTATCGGCGGTGAACGGCTGCGGCAAGTGTCTCATCGCGCACGAGCGCGTGCTGCGCGCGCACGGCGTCACCGCCGAGCAGGTCCAGGCGGCGGTGCGGATCGCAGCGGTGGTGCACGCCGCCGCAGTCACGCTGGAGGCCGAGGAGCTTGCTATGATGCCGGCGGGATGATTGTTGTCGCGATCGATATCGGGGGAACCTTCACCGACCTGATGGCGTTCGACGGGGCCACGGGCCGGTTCTCGCAGGCGAAGAGCCTGACCACTCCGGCCCGGCTGGTGCAGGGCATCGTCGATTGTCTGCGCAAGAGCGGCGTGGACTGCGCCGCGATCTCCGAGCTGATCCACGGCTCGACGACGGCGATCAACACCCTGATCGAGCGCAAAGGCGCGAAGACCGGCCTGATCGTCACGCGCGGCACACGCGACGTGTACTTCATCGGGCGCGGCAACCGCCCCGAGTCCTACAACCTTTTCTTCCACCGGCACCGGCCGCTGGTTCCGCGTCACCTGACCCGCGAAGTCGACGAGCGCATGCTGAGCTCGGGCGAGGTGCTCCAGCCGCTGCAGCGCGCGAGCGTGGAGGAGGCCTGCCGCAGGCTGGCCGAGGAAGGCGTCGAAGCGGTCGCGGTGTGCTTTCTCCATTCCTACGCCAATCCGGAGCACGAGCGCGCCGCGGGCGAGATCGTGCGCCGGATGCTTCCGCATGCGTACCTGTCGCTGTCCCACGAGATCCTGCGCGAGTACCGCGAGTTCGAGCGGGCCTCCACGACGGTGGTCAACGCCTACATCGGCCCGACGGTGGGCGGCTACGTGAAGAGCCTCAAGGCGAACCTCGCCGAGATCGGCGTCGGCGGCGAGCTGACCATCATGCAATCGAACGGCGGGGTGATGACGCCCGAGGTGGCGACCGGGCGCCCGGTGGCGATGATGGAGTCCGGGCCGGTCGGCGGGATCATCGCCTCGGCGCGGGTCGGCCGCACGCTGAAATGTCCCGACGTGATTTCCTTCGACATGGGCGGCACCACGGCGAAGGCGAGCCTGATACGCGGAGGCGAGCCCACCATGGCACCCGGATACTACGTCGGCGGGTACGCCAGCGGCCATCCGGTGATGGTGCCGGTGATCGACGTGGTCGAAGTCGGCGCGGGCGGGGGCAGCATCGCCTGGATCGACGAGGTCGGCGCGCTCAAGGTCGGTCCGCAAAGCGCGGGCGCCGAGCCCGGTCCGATCTGCTACCGCGGCGGCGGCTCGGATCCCACCATCACCGACGCGAACCTGGTGCTCGGGCGGCTCGACGCGGACGACTTCCTGGGCGGGGAAATGCTCCTGGACGCGCAGGCGGCGGCGGCGGGCATCAGGCAGAAGATCGGGGGTCCCCTGAAGATGAGCGTCACCGCGGCGGCACAGGCCATCGTCGACATCGCGGTCTCCAAGATGTCGCTGGCGGTGCGCGAGGTCTCGGTCGCGAAGGGCTACGATCCGCGCGACTTCGCGCTGGTCGCCTCGGGCGGGGCGGGTCCTCTGCACGTGCTGGCGATCGCGCGCGAGCTGCACATCCCCAAGGTGATCGTGCCGCTATTCCCCGCGCACTTCTCGGCCCTGGGCATGCTCTCGGCCGACGAGCGCCGCGATTTCATCCGCACCTTCTACGCCGACCTGGGTGCGGTCGATTTCGGTGATCTCGGCCGCACGCTCGCGGAGATGGTCGCGGAATCCGCCGCCGCGCTGAGGAACGCGAAGAACGCCGAGCACCGCATCCACCTCGACCTGCGCTACGTCGGCCAGGAATTCACGCTCGCGGTGCCGGTTTCCAAGAGGCAGATCAAGGCGGGCGACAGCAAAGGGATCCGTTCGGCGTTCGACCGGCTCTACCATCGGCGCTACGCCCATCATTCCCCCGGGGAGCCGGTCGAAATCGTCAACATCCGCGTCGCCGCCATCGGCAAGCGCGCAGGCCTGAAGCTGCCGAGGCTGCCCGCGACGCGCCCGGCGAAAGCCTCGCGCAGGGTCAAGGTTCATCTCGGCGGCACGGGCCGTCCGGTATCCTGTCCCGTATATCGCCGCGAGGAGCTGGGCGCAGGCGCGCGCATCGCCGGGCCCGCCCTGGTGCGCGAGCACGGAACGACCACGGTGCTCTTCAGAGGGGATGCGCTCACTGTCGCGAAGACGGGGGAGCTGATGATTTCGGTGAGAGGTGCCAGATGAGGACCCGGCTGGATCCCGTCACGCTCGAGGTGATCCGCAACGCGCTGCCCGCGATCGCCAACGAGATGGCGGCGGACCTGCAGCGCACCTCCTACAACATGATGATCTACGAGGTGCGCGACTTCTGCACCGCGCTGGTCGACGTCGACGGCGCGCTCATCAGCCAGAACGTCGGCGGCGTTTCGCATTTCGTCGCCGACCTCGGCGTCATCATCGCCGACGCGATGAAGCGCTACGGCAGGAAGGGATTCGAGCCGGGGGACGTGCTCGTCACCAACCACCAGGCGGTGGCGGGACAGCACCTGAACAACGTGGTGGTCTACGTTCCCTGCTTCTTCAATGGCGAGCTGCTCGCCTTCTCGATGGTGCGCGCGCACTGGATCGACGTCGGCGGCACCAGCACCGGATTCGGCGCGGGCCCGGAGGTCCCCGACCCGTGGCAGGAGGGCCTGCAGCTCGACCAGCTGAAGATCTACGAGGCCGGGAAGCTGGACGAGAAGCTCCATCGCGTGATCCGCGACAACATCCGCTTTCCCGAATCCTCGCTCGGCGACCTGAACTCGCAGATCGCCGCGTGCAAGCTCGGTGCGCGCAGGTTCGACGAGCTGTTCCGCAAATACGGCAGGAGCACCGTGCTCGCCGCGATCGCGAGGATTTTCGACGAAACCGAGGCGAAGTGCCGCAACGTGGTCGCCCGCCTCGCCGACGGCGTCTACGAGGCCGAGTCCTTCTTCGACGACGACGGCGTCACGCCGAACGAGCGCGTGCGCATCCACGCCAGAGTCACCGTGAAATCGGGAAAGATGACCATCGATCTTTCCGGGTGCTCCGCCGAGCGCAAGGCTGCGGTGAATTCGCGCACGCTGGCGGCGGCGCGCGTCGCCTACAAGGCGCTCACCGGCCCGCTCGACCCGGTCAACGAGGGCTCGTTCCGCGCGCTCGAGGTCATCATCCCCGAGGGCAACATGATGATGGCGCGCTACCCCGCGCCCATGGCGGGCTGGAGCATCTTCGTTCCGACGGTCGTCGAGACCATTGTCAGCTCGCTCGCCGCGGCGATGCCGGAAAGCATTCCGGCCGCGCATCACGGGCTGCTCGGGGGATCGGTGGTGTTCTTCGGCGTGCATCCGGAATCGAGGCGGCGCTTCGTGGTGCAAAGCATCGAGGGCGGCGGCTGGGGAGGGCGCCCGTTCGAGGACGGCGAGTCCGCCACCGTTTCGGTCTGCCAGGGGGACGTGCGCAACGGCTCGATCGAGGGTATCGAGATGAAGTGCCCGGTACTGGTGAAGAGCCGCGCCCTGCGCTGCGATTCCGCCGGCCCGGGGAAATTCCGCGGCGGGCTGGGCATCGACTTCGAGTTGCGCAACTTCGTCGCCGGCAAATGGAATTTCGAGCGCGCCAATCGCAGGGGTTGCCCGGCGTGGGGTCTTTGGGGCGGCAAGGCGGGCGAGAGCGGCGGCTACTACCTGCGCGATCCCGGCCGGACCGACTACCGCATGATGCACGGCAGCCACAAGCCCGTGCTCAAGGATTCGGAAGTCATCGTGCGCACGGGCGGCGGCGGCGGATGGGGCGATCCGCTCGAGCGCGATCCCGAGCGCGTGCGCTGGGACGTGATCGAGGAGTTCGTGTCCAGGCATGCGGCGCGCGAGCTCTACGGCGTGGTGCTCAGGGACGATCTCTCCGTGGACCAAGGCGCGACGCGCGCGCTCCGCCAAAGGCCGAAGTGACGCTTCTCGAACGGCTCGGCGCTCACGCCGTCCGCGGCTACCGCGACGGCCTTCCCGGCTTCCTGCACCAGGCCGCGCGTCTGCATGTCGTGGACACGGTGGGCGCATGGATCGCGGCGGGAGCGACAGGCGAGGGACGCGCGCTGCTCCGCTTCGAGGCCGCGGACCGGGAAAACCTTCCGGGCCGCGTCGCGCTGGGTTGCGCCCTTGCGCGCCTCTCCGAGGTCGACGACATCCATCTTGCGTCGGGAACGACCCCCGGCGCGATCGTGATTCCGGCCGCGCTCATCCTGGCGAAGGAGCTCGGGGCCGGCAGCGCAGCGGTCGCCGAAGCGATCGCGGTCGGCTACGATGTCATGACGCGGCTCGGAGCGGCGCTGAACGGGCCCATGATCCTCGGCCGCGGCATCTGGCCCACCTACCTGGCCGCGCCGCTCGCGGTGGCGGCGGTCGCCTCGCGGCTCCTGGGCCTCACCGAGCAGCAGGCGGCACACGCGCTCGCCGTCGCCCTGGCGCTGTCCTCGCCCGGGGTCGGCCGCCACAGCGGCGCGAGCATGTCGCGCTGGCTCGCGATCGGCAACGCGGCGCGCGGCGGCGTGAGCGCGGCGCTCGCCGCGCGGGCGGGATTCACGGGGGACCCGGGGATCTTAGAGGGGCAATTCTTCCCTGCGATCTACGCTATCTCCCCCGATCCGGCGGCGCTCCTCGACGAGCGCCCCGCCGTGAGCGAGACCAGCCTCAAGCCGTGGTGCGCGGCGATGCAGACGATGGCGGCAACCCAGGCGCTGAGGGAGATCATCGAGGAAGGCGCCTCGCCCCCGGAGATGTCGAAGCTGGTCGTCGCCGTGCCGCAGCCCTTTCAGAAGATGATCGACCACGGGGTCGCTCCGGGCGAGCGTACCTCGTACCTGACCAGCGTGTCGTATCAGATGGCGCTGGCGGCCTTCGAGCCGGACGCGAGCATCGACGTCAGCCAGGTACGGGGCGTCTTGCCGCGCGAGATCGAGCAATTCATGGCGAAGATTTCGGTCGTGCCCGACGAGGACCTTCTCCGCTATTTCCCGCAGTCCTGGCCGGCGCTCCTGCTGGCCGAAACCAGGCGCGGCGGCCGGGAAAGGCTCGTCCTCCACGTTCCCGGGGATCCGGAACGCCCGTTCGACGAATTCCAGGTCGCGGCGAAATTCTGGCGCCTGACCGAGCCTCTGATCGGCGAGCTGTCCGCGGAAGACGCGCTTCGCCTCAGCCTCGCCGCCCTGGATGGAGACAGCGGCCCTGCAACCCTGATCAAGGCGATCGACCGGACCGTGGCGGCCTTAGGGACCGACTAGGCCGAGAACGCCTGAATTCCCGTCTGAGCCCTCCCCAAAATCAGGGCGTGAATGTCGTGCGTGCCCTCGTAGGTGTTCACGACTTCCAGGTTGACCATGTGGCGGGCGACGCCGAACTCGTCGGAGATGCCGTTGCCGCCCAGCATGTCGCGCGCCGCGCGCGCGATGTCGAGCGCCTTGCCGCTCGAGTTGCGCTTCATGATCGAGGTGATCTCGGGCGTGTCCGTGCCCTCGTCTTTCATGCGTCCGAAGCGCAGCACGCCCTGCAGCGCGAGGCAGATCTCGGTCTGCATGTCGGCGAGCTTCTTCTGGATGAGCTGGTTGGCGGCGAGCGGCCGGCCGAACTGCGTGCGCTCGAGCACGTAGGACCTGGCGCGGTGCCAGCAGTCCTCCGCGGCGCCGATCGCGCCCCACGAGATCCCGTAGCGCGCCGAGTTGAGGCAGGTGAACGGCCCCTTGAGGCCCTCGACGCCGGGAAGCAGGTTCTCCTCGGGCACGAACACCTGGTCCATCACCACTTCTCCGGTGACGGAGGTGCGCAGGCCGACCTTGCCGTGGATCTTGGGAGCGGAGAGGCCCTTGGCTCCTTTTTCCGCGAGGAAGCCGCGGATCTTGCCGTCCTCGGTCTTCGCCCAGATGACGAACAGGTCGGCAATGGGCGCGTTGCTGATCCAGGTCTTGGAACCGCTGAGGCTGTAGCCGCCGGAGATCTTCTTCGCCCGCGTCTGCATGCTGGCGGGGTCGGAGCCGTGGTTGGGCTCGGTCAGGCCGAAGCAGCCGATCAGCTCGCCCGTGGCGAGCTTCGGCAGGTATTTCTTCCTGTGGTCCTCGGAGCCGAATTCGTAGATCGGCGTCATGACCAGCGAGCTCTGCACGCTCATGGTCGAGCGGTAGCCCGAGTCGACGCGCTCGAGCTCGCGCGCGATGAGGCCGTAGCTCACGTAGTTCAGGCCCGCGCAGCCGTATTCGGCGGGCAGCGTGGACCCGAAGAAGCCGAGCGCGCCCATCTCGCGGAACAGCGCGGTATCGGGCTTCTCGTTGCGGAAGGCCTCGAGCACGCGCGGCGCGAGGCGCCCTTGAGCGTAGTCGCGCGCGGCGTCGCGCACCATGCGCTCCTGCTCGCTGAGCTGCGCGTCGAGCAGCAAGGGGTCCTGCCAGGAGAATTCGGCCTTCCTGGGCTTGTTCTTCAGCGGCGCGTTCATGTCGGTCGTTTCCGTCAGGCTTCGGGGGTAAGCAATGATACGCCCAGCCGGGCGCGGCGCTTGAGCCAGGGGCTGGGACGGTAGCGCGGGTCGCCGTAGAAATCGAGCAGGCGCTCGAGAATGCGGAGGATACGGTCCGGCCCGATCGCGTCGCCCCAGGCGAGCGGGCCCCGCGGGTAGCCCAGGCCCAGGGTCACGGCCGCGTCGATGTCCGCGGGCGTGGCGATCCGCTGCTGCGCGATGTCGCAGGCGATGTTCACGACCTGGGCGATGACGCGCTGGGAGACGAATCCCGGGGAGTCGTGGATCACCGTGACCGGGACGCCGTCGCTCGCGAGCAGGCCGTGGGCGGCCGCGCGCATCGCGCTCGCGGTGACGGGGGTGGTCATGAGGGTGCGGCGCTTGTCCCACGGGAACAGGCAGTCGACCGCGAGCGTGCGCGCGGGATCGAGCTCCTCCTCGATCGCGGCGGTGGTCGCGTCGTGCCCGAGGGGCGCTACCAGGCACAGCGACTGCGCCGCGGGCCGCGCGCCGCGGTCGATGTGCGCGCCGAGCGGCCGCAGCAGCTCGGTGAGCTTCGGCCCGAGATCCGCGTGGCTCACCCAGACGCTCGCGAGCCGCGCTCCGGGCGCGGGCGGCTCGGGGATTTCCTCCTGCTTTCCCCCCGCGTGGCCGTAGAATCCCCGGCCCGACTTGCGGCCGAAGAGGCCCGCGTTCACGCGCTGGCCGGTGAGCGGCGAAGGGCGGTAGCGCGGCTCGTCGTAGTACTGCCTGAAGATCGACTCCATCACCGGGTGCGAGACGTCCAGGCCGGTGAGGTCGAACAGCTCGAACGGGCCGAGGCGGAACCCGGCGGCGTCGCGCAGGATGCGGTCGATGTCGTGGAACTCGGCGATGCCCTCTCCCAGGATCCGCAGCGCCTCGGTGCCGTAGCCGCGCCCGGCGTGGTTGACGATGAAGCCGGGCGTGTCTTTTGCGCGCACCGGCCGGTGGCCGAAGCGTTGCGCGAGCGCGCCGAGCGCTTCGCCGACCCAGGCCGCGGTGAGGAGGCCGTCCACGACCTCGACGACCTTCATCAGCGGAACAGGGTTGAAGAAATGAAATCCCGCGACGCGCTCGGGGCGCTTGCACGCCGCGGCGATCGCCGTGATCGAGAGCGAGGAGGTGTTGGAGGCGATCAGGCAGTCCGCGGCGACGACCGCCTCGAGCGCCGCGAACAGCTCGCGCTTCGCCTTCAGATCCTCGACCACGGCCTCGATGACGATCGGGCAGGCGGCGAGCGCGGACAGCGAATCGGCG
>Ga0335084_10004680_pt1 | contig 13492 bp, 14 predicted proteins | sample Lox_Sample_44_FD_206721 | JGI IMG/M metagenome (GOLD analysis project Ga0335084, IMG submission 206721) | Soil microbial communities from Loxahatchee National Wildlife Refuge, Florida, United States - Lox_Sample_4.4 | ecosystem: Environmental > Terrestrial > Soil > Wetlands | place: USA... | reverse complement strand
CAGGCCGTCCGCCGACGAGCAGGCGCCCACCGGCGCCGCTCCGGCCGCTCAGGCCGCTCCGGCTCCTCCGGCCGCTCCAGCCGTTCAGGCCTCTCCGACTCCTCCGGCCGCTCCGGCGGAGGCTCCCCGCCCGGAAGGGCGAGAGCTGGGCGGCCACCGGTTCATGCCTGCGCTGGGCATCGTGGAGCCGTTCGCCACGACCAGCTTCGGCACCTACTTGATGGTGGGTGCAGGCACCACCAAGGGAAGCCTGACCCTGCAGCTCCCCGGGTCGCCCGCTCCGCCGCCCCAGACCATCTCGGGGACGGTGAGCTACGCCGCGGTCGGCGGCGTCCTCGGCTACGAGTACGAGATCTTGAGCGGCGTCTCGGCGCGCATCGGCCTCAGCGAGACCCTCTACTCCGGCACCACCGGCGCCGCGGCGGCAGTGGTGGGGACCAACGCGCGCCTCGGCCTCGGCCTGGGGCTCACGGCGGGCCTGCCCCTCGGTGACTCGGTCCGCGTGGCGGCCGTCTTCGACGCGACCTATGCGCCGCGGATCGGGCTCTTGCTGGGACCGGCCATCAAGGCGGCCTACGACAGCTGCTCGACGGGTGTCGCCAACTGCGAGTTCGACGTCAGCAAGCTCTTCCAGCAGCAGAACGTGCTCGAGCTCGTCCCCGGCGTCGCCGCCAGCTGGGCGCCGTGGCGGGCGCTCGGCCTGACCGGCAACGTCTCCTACTCCTACGCCAGCATCGACGTCGCGGGCTCCGGCACCACCAGCCGGAGTGGCGTGGACCTCGGTGCGGCGGTGGACCTCGACCTCTACATGCTCTGGAAGGTGCCGGTGGGCCTCCAGGTCACGTGGAGCTCCCTGATCCCCGTCTCCGGGGACGCCGGCTCCCGCTACACCGACGTGGGCGGTGGCCTCTTCTACACCGGCCGCAAGGACCTCTCGGTCGGCATCCAGTTCGTCGACCGGCGCTTCAAGGTGACCCCCGACGTGGACGTGAGCTGGAAGACCTTCGTGTCCCTCATCGGGCTGCGCTACTACTGGTGACCGCCACCGCCGCCGCGGCTCCTCCTCCGAGGAACCCTCGCGGCGGCCGTTGGCCCATGCCGGCGCCTACCCGATCTCCAGCCACTCGAACCAGACCGGGTGGTTCCTCTTGTACCACTCCAGCACCTTGCGGATGGCGGCCTGCTTCTCCATCGGCACGACCTTGTCGTCCACGCGATCGAAGTGGACGCGGATCTTGTCGCCGTCGTGCTCCAGCGCCTGGGACATCATGGTCTGGAGCTCGTTGCGGATGCGCCCGGAGTCGGAGACCTTCACGGCGCGCGACGCCGGGTCCACGCCGGAGAGGAACCGCACCAGGAGCGGGCTGAAGACCAGCCGCGTCTGCTCCAGCGACTCCATGAGCCGGAACGTGAACGTGATGAGGCTCGACGCGTTCCGGGTGGCGAGGCGCGTCGTCACCTTGAAGGTGCGATCCCCGACCTGCGTCACCCCCCGGGTCCCGGTGTACGGGTCGTCGCCCATGTAGCCGATGCTGGCGAGGACGCTCCAGCGCTTCTCGGGGAGGAAGTCGTCGGCGCGCAGCACGCGCCTGCCGATCGGGAAGTTGGTCGCGGCGGCCTCCTCGATCGCCTCGGCGTACTCCTGCACCACGCCCACGTCGGGCTCGCGCGCGCCGAAGAGCGCCCGGAGCTTCTCGCCGAAGTCCGCCGCCTTCGGGTCGAGGCGCATGGCCAGCCCCTCCTCGTGGCACGGCAGCGCGAAGCGGGGCGAGAAGGCCGCCATCGAGGCGTCCACGTCGAGGACCTCGGAGAGGCTCGCCGCCTGCATCGCCTCCGCCGTCGCGGCGTAGCCGTCGCACACGAAGACGTGGGTGGCGCCCGCCGCGTCCTTCCAGCTCCCCACCAGGAAGGTCGGCGCGTAGGTGCCGGAGTCGGTGAAGACAGCGAGCCCGGAGGGCGCCTTCCACCCGTCCTCGACCAGGTGCGCGCCGGCCGCCTTCCACTCCTCCCAGAGCGCGCCGAGGCGCCCCAGCCGGCTCTTCCCGCGCAGCGTCCAGACGTGGACGTGCTCGCGCCGGACGCCGGGGTAGGCGCCCTCGATGGCCTCCATCACCTGCTTGCGCGGCGTGCGGTAGTCGACCCGCACCGAGGCGCGGTCCGCCGCGTCCGCGACGCGCCGCGGGATGGTGAGGCAGCCCATGTACGACTCGTAGGGCCGCGCCATGGTGAGCGGCGAGTCGAACAGGTGGAAGACCGCCATGGGCCCGGTCGGCTTCCCCTCGGCGAAGCGCGAGGTGTTCTCCAGCGTGTCCACCGCCGCGCCCCACAGGGTGATGCCGCGGTCCTCGAGCCAGCCGTGGAACTGGTCGAAGGTGTGCCCGGGCTCGTTGAGCAGCCGGCGCACGCGGCGATCCACGGTCCGCGCCACCTCGGGGCGCCCGTAGACCCGGCCGAACCCGAGGAGCGGGTTGGCGCCCATCTCCGGCGTCTCCCCGGCCTTGGGCATCAGGCCCTCGCCGAGCGACACCATGATGGCGTGGTTCTCCGGGAGCGTGCGCGTGAGGTGCCAGAGCCCCTCGCTCATCACGTAGGCGCTGATGGCGTCGGCCGCCTTCTTCACCTGGTTGTAGACCGCCTTGTCCTTGCCGGCCCCCTCGCCGAAGCCGCCGAAGAGGCGGGTGCCGAGCGCGGTCGCCGCCGAGGTGACGGCGAGGCAGCGGGCGATGCCGCGCGGCGTGAACGAGTGCGCCGACACGGGCTCGGCCTGGTTGCGGGCGACCTCGACGTCCTCCAGCCACAGGTGGAAGCGCAGCAGCACGGGCCGGGTGTCGAAGGCCCACTGCGCGATCACGTTGCGGCTGTCCGCGGAAGTCATGCGCCCTCCGTTTTTTCGGAATGGTCGGGTCCGCCTCGCATTCTAGGGGGAAAGGCGGCGCGCCGTCTCGCCCGGGAGCCGCGTCCGCCGGCTGGAACGCCGACCCCGACCGCGATCGCGACCCCGACCGCGATCGCGACCCCGACCGCGATCGCGACCACGATCGCGACCGCGACCCCGACCCCGACCCCGACCCCGACCTGAGCAGGCCGACGGAACCGGCTACCGCCCCGCGACGCGCGCCCGGTCCCTGAACAGGAACCCCTGCACCAGGTCCATGCCGAGGTCGCGGGCGAGGATGAACTCGCTCGTGGTCTCGACGCCCTCGAGCACGGTGCGGGCGCCGGTCTCGCGCGCCATCCGGCAGAAGGCGCGGACCAGCGCGATCACGCGCGGGTGGCGCAGGCGCGGGAGCAGCGTCCGGTCGAACTTGAGGACCTCGGCCTCGGCGATGGCGTCGAAGGAGAGGAGCCCGTTGGCAGCGCCCACGTCGTCGAGGGCCACCGGCAGGTTCCGCCCGCGCAGCGCGCCGATGAGGTCGTGGGCGCGCGAGGCGTCGGCCGCGGCCATCGCCTCGGTGATCTCGACCACCACCCGGACCCGCGCCGAGCCGAACAGCGCCAGGAACGGGTTGCAGTCGCGCCCGCCGGCGCGCCACCAGGCGTCCGGATCGAGGTTGACGAAGAGGGGCGCCCGCGGCGCGCGCTCCACCTGGTGCAGCTTCAGCGTCAGCTCGGCGCGGAGGAGCAGCGCCGGATCGGCGTGGAGGAGCGCGAACATCCCCGCCGGCCCGACGGGCCGGCCGTCGCTCCCGCGGAAGCGCGCCAGCGCCTCGTACGCGGCGGTCCGCCCGCTGCGGACGTTGACGAGCGGCTGGTACTCCGTCCAGAAGCGGCCGGCGTCGAGGATCTCGCGCGCCTCGGCGAGGTCGAGCCGCCGCGGGATCCGCTCGCGCGCGTGGCGCGCGAACTGCGCGAACGGCACCGGCGAGGGGACCGCCGGGGGCAGGAAGTCCTCCGGTGGGTTGCGGACGAGCGCGAGCCGGGGTGGGGTCACGGCGAGAAGAGCTTGGCACCCCAAGGGCTGAGCTTCAATCTCATTCGCCGACGACGCCGGCCCCGGGGACACGGACCGAGAGTTGATGGGTCCGATATCGCCCGTCGTCCCGCACCCATGCGCCCGTCCGCGCGGCGCATGCCGTGCGCCGCGCGCTTGACGGAGCGCAACGGCCGCCGCGCAACCGCGCGTCCCCTCCGCTGATCGGCGCGCTAGCGGCCCTTCGCGAACTCCTCCATGAACCCGCACAGGGAGTCAACCCATTCCGGCATGACGGCATTGTAGGTGGATACGCGGATTCCACCTACCGAGCGGTGGCCCTTGAGCCCCACCATGCCGTGCTGCTTCGCCTCGGCGACGAACCGCTCCTCCTCCGCCTCCGTCGGGAGCCGGAAGACCACGTTCATCACCGATCGGCTCGGCGGCTCCACCGGGCAGCGGTAGAACTCGCGGTGCGCGTCGATGGTGCCGTAGAGCCGCTTCGCCTTGGCGCGGTTGCGCGCCTCGACCGCGGCGAGCCCGCCCTCGGCCTCGAGCCAGGCCAGGACGTTGCGGACCATGTAGATGCCGAAGGTGGGCGGCGTGTTGTAGAGCGACTTGTTCTCGGCCGCTGTGCGGAGCTGGAAGATCTTGGGGATGTCCTTGCGGCCGCCCGCCACCAGGTCCTTGCGGACCACCACCACCACCACGCCGGAGGGGCCGATGTTCTTCTGCGCCCCGGCGTAGACGAGGCCGAACCTCGAGACGTCGAACTTCCGCCACAGGAAGTCGCTCGACATGTCGGCGACGAGCGGCACCTTCCCCGCGTCCGGGAACGGGCGCGCCGGATCGACGCCGAACTCGACGCCGTGGATGGTCTCGTTCGAGGTGAAGTGGAGGTAGGCGGCCTTGGGGTCGGCCTGGATCTCCTTCTGGAGCGGCGCCCGGACGTAGCTCTTCTCCTTCCCCTCGCCGGTGCCGGTCGAGCACGCCACCCGCACGCCGCCGCCGATCAGCGCCGCCGTGACCTTGGCCTCGGCGAGCGCCTTCTCGCCCCAGGCGCCGGTGACGACGTAGTCCGCGCTGGCCCCCTTCTCGACGAGGTTCAGCGGCACCTGCGCGAAGAGCTGGGAGGCCCCCCCCTGCACGAAGAGCACCTCGTAGTCGGCCGGGACGCCGAGCAGCTTGCGCAGGAGCGCGATGGCCTCGTCGTGGACCGCCTCGTACTCCTTCCCGCGGTGGCTGTGCTCCATCACCGACATCCCGCTCTTCGCGAAGTCGAGCAGCTCCGCCTGCGCCCGCTCCAGCGCAGGCAGCGGCAGGGCGGCGGGACCGGCGTTGAAGTTCATCTTGCGGGCCATGGCGGACCTCGGTGCGGCGCGTGCCGCGGCTGTGGGCGACGCCACGTTCGAGGACGATCACATCGTTGTCAATAGCCGGTATTACGCTACAACTGGGGCCGTGTTCTGGCCTTCGCCTGCGTGGGACGAGGTCGTCTACTGGGCGCTCGACCTCGAGACCGGGGGCCTCGATCCTCGCCGCGATCCCATCCTGGCGGTCGGCATGCTCCCCGTCCGGCGGGGGACCATCCGGCTGGCCGAGGCGTACACGTCGCTGGTCCGCCCCGAGCCGCGCGAGACCATCGACCCCGGCTCCATCCTCGCGCACCAGCTCGTCCCGGGAGACGTGAGCCGGGCGCCGCAGCTGGGCGACGTCCTCGGGGAGGTCGACCGCCGCCTGCGCGAGGGCGCGATCCTGGTCCACATGGCGTCGATGGACGTGACGTTCCTGAAGCGCGCCTACAAGCGCTTCGGCCGGCGCTGGCCCGCTCCCCCGGTGGTGGACACGGTCGGCCTCCTCCTCAAGGAGGCGAAGCGGGCCCGGTTCCTGAACCCCGACGCGCCCGAGCTGGAACCCGAGGTGAACCTCCTCGCGGCGCGCCGGGCCCACGGCCTCCCCGACTACCGGCAGCACGAGGCGCTCATCGACGCCATCGCCGCCGCGGAGCTGTTCCTGGTCCTGCGCCGCAAGCTCGCCGCGAGGACGCTGCGCGAGCTGCGCTAGACGAGGGCCGGCGAGTCGCAGTCGCGATTCGCACCCTGGTCCGGCGCGCGCTCAGCAGTGGGGCACCGCGTCGCCGGGGTGCGCGGCCCGGCAGCGGGCGAGCGCGGCCTCCGCCGCCGCGCCCGGCCGGACCGCAGCGGCCGCCGCCGCGGCGCGGGCCTGCGCGCCACGCCCCGAGGGAGGCGTGCCGATCTCGAGGAGGAAGCCGGCCTCGAGGGCGATCCCGAGGGCGACGAGGGCGACGGCCTTGGCGAGGGCGAACGGCTTCATGGGGGCTCTCCTTCTGCGAGAGCCCTACGCCGCGGCCGCGGGGCTATTTCACCCGTCGGACTCGAGGTCCTTGCGGAGCGCCTGGCGCTGCTCGGCGTCGAGCGCGGTCTCGACGCCCAGCGCCGGCAGGTCGCAGCCGACCGCCACCGGCACGCTGCCCTTCACGTCGAACTTGAGGTACTGCACCGACGAGAGGCGGTCCTCGCCCACCTGGCGCGGATCGAAGGTGGGACGGATCTTCTCCCCGGCCTCCGTCCGGAGGTACAGGTGGCCGGGGAGCGGCAGCCACTCGCGGAGCCTGCGGTCGCGCTCCTCGGGATCGGGGATCTCGATGAGGAGGGTGACCCCCAGCTCGCCCTTGCCGCCCAGCAGCTCGTTGTAGGTCTCCAGCTCGTGCCGGATGTCGTCGTCGCGGATCATCCGCTCCGCCCGCACCATCTCCTGGATCTGGTAGCGGATGGTCGCGGAGTTCTCGAAGAGGAAGGTGAGGGCGCCGGCGTGGACGCGGCGGAGCCGCTTGGCCTCCAGGACCTGGGGACGGATCTCCTCGCGCGAGCGCTCGTAGAGCGACAGGTCGAGGATCTCCTCGCGGCGGACCGGTCTCATCCCTCCACCTCCCCGGCGAAGCCGTCCTGGCGGTAGGCCCGGGCCAGCACCTGCACCGGGTGGAGCGGCCTCGTCCCCGCGTGCTGCTGGAACTGCAGCGCGGCCAGCGGGCAATCGGTGACCCAGGTGACGGCCTCCGCCGCCTTCATCCCCTCGAACGCCTTCCTGCCGACGCGCTGCGACGCCTCGAACCCCTCGACGGTCATGGCGAAGGTGCCGTCGTGCCCGCAGCACTCCATCACCGTCGCCGCGATGGTGACGCCCGGGATCTTGCGGAGCAGGTCGCGCCCCTTGAACCCGATGGCCTGCGCCCGCAGGTGGCAGGGGGCGTGGTAGGCGATCTTCCCGCCCGGCGGCGAGGACTTGAAGTCCTGGTTGAAGCGCGGCTCGTTGCGGATCGACCAGAGGAACTCCGAGACGTCCATCACCGCGGCGGCGAGCGTCTCGGCGCGGGCGCGGTCGGCGCCCTCGAGCAGGTGCGGCCACTCCCGGCGCATCATCATCGAGCAGGTGGGGTTGACCACCAGGACCTTGGCCCCCTTCTCCACGAAGGGCAGGAGCAGGTCGAGGTCGCGGTGCGCCTGGACGCGCAGGGCGGCGAGGTCTCCGTGCTCCCAGGCCGGCATCCCGCAGCAAGCCAGCCCGCGGACGATCCGGGCGTCCACGCCGCAGGCGCGCAGCACCGCCAGCGCGTCCCGGCCCAGGGCATGCGCGTTGTGCTGCACGAAGCAGGTCTGGAAGAGGACGGCCTCGCCCCCGGGCTCGGCGCGGACGAACCCCTCGCGCTCCGCCCAGGCGTCGAAGGGCTCGCGCTCGAAGTCGGGCAGGAGCTTGTCGCGGTGGATCCCGGCGACCTTCTCCAGGAGCACGCGCGCCGGGCGCAGCCGGTTGGCGACGTTGGCGAACCCGAGGCTCAGGCGCGCCATGCGCGCGGCGCCGTCGGGATCGTTGAGGACGCGCTGCCGGAGGGTGCGGCGCTTGCCCCGCTGGCGGACGCCGCGCCAGCGGTGGACGAGCTTGGGGAAGTCGAGCTGGAACGCGTGGCCGTCACGCGGCGTGTAGGGGCACTGCACCTCGCAGAGCTTGCACTGGAAGCAGGCGTCCATGACGCGCGCCTCGTCCTCGCGCGTGATGCGCCGGACGTCGCCCTCGTGCCGGTGGTCGACGAGGTCGAAGAGGACCGGGAAGCTGTCGCAGTACTTGAAGCACATGCGGCAGCCGGAGCAGATCTCGAAGGCACGGCGCACCTCGCCGTCGAGGAGCGCGGGGTCCCAGTACCGCGGGTCCGAGGGGTCGTAGGTGAGGCCCGGCGTGGGGTGGTACGAGATGTTGCTGCTCTCGGGCGTGGTCATGGGCATTTCTCGCCGGGGGACCTTCCGCCCCCCGGGTCGGTCTCGCTGGGGGGCGCTGCGCCCCCCAGACCCGTGGATCGCCGCGGGCGCTAGGTGATCGTCTTCAGCATCTTGTCGAAGCGGCCCGCGTGCGACTTCTCCGCCTTGGCGAGCGTCTCGAACCAGTCGGCGACCTCCCGGAACCCCTCGTCGCGCGCGGTCTTCGCCATGCCCGGGTACATGTCGGTGTACTCGTGCGTCTCGCCGGCGATGGCCGCCTTCAGGTTCGCCGAGGTGTCGCCGATGGGCAGGCCCGTCGCCGGGTCGCCGACGACCTTCAGGAAGTCCAGGTGCCCGTGGGCGTGGCCCGTCTCGCCCTCGGCCGTCTCGCGGAAGTTCATCGCGACCTCGGGGTAGCCCTCCACGTCGGCGACCTTCGCGAAGTACAGGTAGCGCCGGTTCGCCTGCGACTCGCCTGCGAAGGCGTCCTTCAGGTTCTTCTCGGTCTTGCTTCCCTTGAGCTGGGCCATCTTCCGTCCTCTCCTGTGTTCACGATGGGTGATCGCTTCGCCACCGGGCGCCTGGCGGCGGCCGCTCGACGGGCGCTCCGCTGGGCGCGTTTCCCATTTGGGCGCCGACCGGGGTGAATTGCATCGCCCCGGTTGGGTCCGCGACGCAGAAGCGCTCCTCACCCGCCGTGCGGGCGGCCCCGCCCGCGACCGCGGGCTCCCTCCCCTCGTACCTCGCGCCTCGCGCCCACGCCGCCGTGCCGCCGCCGCGAAGCGAGAGCACGCCGGCCGCTCGACCAGGCCGTCCCAGGCGCGGGCGAAGCTGGCCGCCAGGCCGGGCACGGCCGCCGCCTAGATGTTCTGCGACAGGATCAGGTGCACGTACTGGGCGCGCTCGAATGCCGCCGGGTCCTGCGTCCCCCGCTGCGACAGCGTCCCGCGGACGTCCTCGAGCGTCGACGCGCCCCGCCGGTCCATCCACTCCTCCATCCCGGCGAGCACCTTGCCGAGGTAGGGGATCCCGTTCTTCACCAGGGTGGACGCGAGCTGCACCACCTGGGCGCCCGCCAGGATCTGCTTGAGCGCGCCCGGTGCGTCGTAGACGCCGGTCGAGGCCGCGAGGTGCGCCTTCACCCGGCCGTGGAGGAGCGCGATCCAGCGGAGCGACAGCAGCATCTCCGAGGGGTGCGACATGGTCATCGACGGCACCGCCGCCATCTTCTCCAGCGAGATGTCCGGCTGGAGGAACCGGTTGAAGAGGACCAGGCCGCCGACGCCGAGCGCGTCCACCTGCGCCACGAAGCTCGCGATCGACGTGAAGAAGGGCGAGAGCTTCACCGCGATGGGGATGCGCAGCGCCTGCTTCACGGCCGCGACCACGTCGAGGTACCGCTTCTCGACCTCGCCGGCGGAGACGGCCGGGTCGGCCTCCACCGAGTACAGGTTCAGCTCGATCGCGTCCGCCCCGGCCTGCTCGATGTCGCGCGCATACTCGGTCCAGCTCCCCGGCGCCGAGCAGTTGAGCGACGCGATCACCGGGATCTCCAGCGCCTTCTTGGCGCGCTCCACCAGCGAGAGGTACTCGTGCGGCCCCACCCGCTGCGGCGGGAAGTAGGTGCGCGCCTCGGGGTTCGACTCGGCGCCCCGGGCCAGCTCCTCCTCCAGCGCCGTGTTGGCGGCCTCGATCTGCTCCTCGAAGAGCGAGCGGAGCACCACCGCCCCGGCGCCGTAGCCTTCCGCCATCTCGAGGTTCTCGAGGCGGTTGGAGAGCGCGGAGCTGGCGAGGACGAGCGGACTCGGCAGCTGGAGCCCGAGGTACTCGGTGACCAGTTCGGCCATGGCATCTCCCGGCACGGGTGGCGGCTGTGGCGGTCATACCCGGGCGAGCGTTCGGATGCCAAACGAAAGTGCGCCCTCCGCTCACCGCTTGGCGGGCGGGCGCACGGTGAGGACCGGGCAGCTGGCACGGCGCACCACCCGCTCGGCGATCGAGCCCATCAGCGCGTGCTCGAGCCCGGTGCGCCCGTGCGTGCCCATCACCACCAGGTCGATGGCGTTCGCCTTCGCGAACGCGACGATCTCGGCGGCGGGCTCGCCCACCGCCCTGGCCACCTCGACCCCCGCGCAGCCGCGCCCCTCCGCCTCCCGCTTCCACTCGTCGAGGTGGCGCGCGGCCTGCGCGGCGAGCTCGTCCATCATCTTCGGGCTCGCCACCACCGAGCCGTCCGGGAAGGTGTAGCCGGGGATCGGGTAGGCGTGAAGGAGCACCAGACGGGCGCCGAGGCGCTTGGCGAGGTCGCAGGCGGTGTCCATCGCCACGCGCGCCGTGTCCGAGAAGTCGATGGGGCAGCAGATGCGCTTCCAGTCCGCGTTCGGCATGGCGCCCTCCCCTCTCCCGGCCGGCTCGATCGCCCCGGCCCGGATCGAGCATAACGCCGCCGCGGGACTTCGTGCTGGGAGGCGGGCGTTCCTTGGAGGGGCGCCGGCCCCTCAGCTGCGGCGCGAGCCGGACCGGTCGCGGCGCGCGTCCGAGACGAAGGAGCCGATCTCCTCGATCGCACGCCGGAAGAACGCCTCGAACCGGCCGATCTCGTCGTCGCTGCTCGGTGCGACGTCCATGGCCCAGTCGCCGCGGGCGAGCCGCTGCGGCAGATCCTCCAGCGCCCGCGAGATCCGCGCCAGCCGCTCGAAGACGAGCACCTCGAGGAGGAAGACCAGCAACGCCGCCAGGCCGGCCGCCAGCATGGCGACGACCACCAGGACGCGCCCGCGCACCTCCCCGGCGCCGGCCGAGAGCGCCGTCACGTCGTGGAGCACGACGACCGCGCCGATCTTCTCCCCCCCCTCGCGGAGCGGGAACAGGCCGCGCACCAGCGTCCTGCCGCCCGCCTGGCGCCGGCCGAGGAGCATGGGGGCGTCCGGCACGTCCGACAGCCGGCCGAGGCCGTCCAGCACCGCCTCGTCGCCGGTGGTGGTCTGCACCGCCAGCAGGTCCGGCCGCGCGTCCCAGCGCGGCCCCGCCCCGAGCGCCCAGCTCCACGCCTGCCGGTCGAGCCGCTCCTTGACGAGGAGCAGCCCGTAGTCGTCGCCGGTGGACTCCTTCATGCGTGCGAGGACGGTGTGCACGTCCTCGCCCAGCTCCAGGTACCCGATGGTGCGCCCCGCGCGCAGCCACGGCCGGACGACCCGCAGCGCGTAGGCGGTCCGCCCCAGCTCGCTCCCCCTGGTCTCCGATCCGGTCGCGGCCGCACGGACGACCAGCTTCCGCGGGAAGGAGTCGCCGTGGAGCTCCGGGCGGTGCACGCGCAGGAACACGCCCCGCGGCGGATCGGGGTCGTGGAAGTACCAGTGGGTGATCCCGCGCCCGCGGAGCGACGCGAAGACGGGCTCCGCGGCGGCCAGCAGCGCGGCGCGGTCGCGCGCCTCGAACGCCGCCACGTACCGGTCGTCGGCGGAGAGGGCGTCGAGCACCGCGGCGAGCCGCTCCGCGTCGCGCGCCTGGTACTGCTCCAGCAGGCGCGCCGCCTCCTCCACCTCCGCGCCCGCCGCGACCTCGATGGCCCGCTCGTGGACGAAGCGCAGCAGCACGGCGGTGACCGCCGCGATGAGGGCGAGGCCGGCGAGGAGGGCGGCGATGAGCTTCAGCCGGATGGTGACCCGCACCGCTCCGGTCTACCACGGACACCCGGCCGGCGGACCGGCCGCGCCCGGAGTCCTCCCGCGGTCCCCGGGTGCGCGTCGGCAGGACTGCCGGGCCGGCCGGTTCGCTCCGGCGCGCTCGCCCTGTGCGCGGATGCGCAGCCGCGGTGCGGCGAGGCGCCGCGGCCGCTCGGACCGCGCCAGCGCCCCCCCATTGAGCCGATTCCGCACGGGCGCCTGCGCCCCGCTCCGGGCGTGCCTATCTCTCGGGCGTTCCCCGCCGTCGAGAAGGAGACGCGGCATGATCCCGGACCCGATCCACCGGTATCTCGAGCAGCACCACCTCCCCTACGAGCACCTCGTCCACGGGCGCGCGGTGCCCGCGCAGCGGCTCGCCGCGGCGGAGCACGTGCCCGGCGATCGCGTCGCGAAGCCGGTGGTGGTCTCGGTCGACGGCGCGCTGGCGCTCGCGGTGGTGAGCGCGACGCACCGGGTGGACCTCGACGCGCTCCGGCGCGCGTCCGGCGCCTCCCTCGTCGAGCTGGTGCCCGAGTCCGCCTTCGCCGACCGATTCGAGCCTTGCGAGGCCGGCGCGGAGCCCGCGCTCGGGTTCTTCGGCCTGCCGCTCTTCGTCGACGCCTCGCTGGTCCACGAACCGTGGATCCTGATGCGCGCAGGAACGCACGAGGACGCGATCCGGGTCGACACGCGCGCCTGGATGGACTCCGAGCACGCGCGCGTCGTCCCGGCGCTGGGAGCGGCGCGGGCGTGACCGGGGCCGCGCTCGCGAAGCCCTACCTCGGCCTCCCCGCCCCCTGGCTGGTCGCGCACCGCGGCGGCGCGGCGCTGGCGCCGGAGAACACCCTCGAGGCGTTCGAGCGCGGCGCCTCGCTGGGCGCCGACGCGATCGAGACGGACGTCCGCCTCACGGCCGACGGCGTGGTGGTGGCCTTCCACGACGAGGACACCCGGCGGCTGACCGGCGTGGCCGGAACGGTCGAGGGGCGCACCCTCGCCGAGCTCCGGACGCTCGACGCGGCCTGGTCCTTCTCGCCGGACGGCGGCGGCACCTTCCCGCTGCGGGGCCGCGGCCTCCGCATCCCGACCCTGGCCGAAGCGCTCCGCCGCTTCCCCGGGATGCGCTTCAACATCGAGGCGAAGTCGCCCGACGCCCGCCTCGCCTCGGCCCTGGTCCGCGCCGTGCGCGACGCAGCGGCGGAGGCGCGCGTGTGCCTCGGCTCCACCGACGACGCGCAGGGCGAGCTGATCCGCCGGCTCCTCCCCGACGCCTGCCATTTCCTCCCGGAGCGGGCCGCGACCTGCCACGTCTTCGCGGCGAAGGGACGCCCGCTCGCGGAGGCCTGCCCCGAGGGCTGGGACCTCGCCGACCTGCCGCTCCGCACCGAGGCCGGGCTCGAGATCGTGGACGCCGCGGTGGTCCGCTGGTTCCATGCGCGCGGCATGGCGGTCCACGTCTGGACCGTGGACGACGAGGCCGACATGCGGGCCGTGCTCGGCGCGGGCGTGGACGGGATCATGACCGACCGTCCCGACCTGCTCGCGCAGGTCATGGGACGGGCCTGACGGCCCGCCGCGCGGTCACGCGGCGCGGGCGCGGGCCCCCCGGGGCGCCGCCCCCCCCCCCCGCCCGGGGGGCACCCCCG
>Ga0335084_10004679_pt1 | contig 13493 bp, 12 predicted proteins | sample Lox_Sample_44_FD_206721 | JGI IMG/M metagenome (GOLD analysis project Ga0335084, IMG submission 206721) | Soil microbial communities from Loxahatchee National Wildlife Refuge, Florida, United States - Lox_Sample_4.4 | ecosystem: Environmental > Terrestrial > Soil > Wetlands | place: USA... | reverse complement strand
CGCGCGTGTATGCAACCGATACGCTGCAGGCGCGGATCGCCGGATCCGGCGACGTGCGCTATCGCGGGTCGCCGCAAGTCGAGAAAAAAGTCGTCGGTTCCGGTGAGGTGAAGCCGCTGAACTAGCCGATGCGCCGGTCGAGCCACTCGATCCAGTGCTCGACCCGCCTCGCCGTGCCGCTCTGCAGGTGCGTGATGCATCCGACGTTGGCCGAAAGGATCACATCCGGTTTCGGCGCACTGAGATTGCCAAGCTTGCGGTCGCGCAGCCGGTACGCGAGGTCGGGCTGCAGCACCGAGTAGGTCCCCGCAGAGCCGCAGCAGAGATGGCTTTCGTTGAATGGAAGCACCTCGGCACCCAGTGCACGCAGCATCGCCTCGACGGCGCCGCGCACTTTCTGTCCGTGCTGCAACGTGCAGGGCGGATGAAACACGATCCGCTCGCGCGTTGCGCCGTTCCTGATTCTTGCTTTCACCTGTTCGATGCGATCGGGCAGGAGCTCGGCGAGATCGCGGGTCGACTCGGCAATCCGCTTCGCTTTCGCGCAATACGCGGGATCGTTGCGCAGCAGATGGCCGTATTCCTTGACCATCGCGCCGCAGCCGCTCGCGTTCATCAAGATCGCTTCGGCACCCGCTTCGATGTGCGGCCACCACGCATCGATGTTGGCGCGCATATTCGCGGCTGCGCCGTCGTGATCGTTGAGATGATGTCGGATCGCTCCGCAACAGCCCACGCCTGCCGGCATGACGAGTTCGATGCCCAACGCATCCAGCACCCGTGCCGTGGCAACGTTGACGTTCGGCAGCATCGCCGGTTGCACGCATCCGGCGAGCAAAAGCATCTTGCGAGCGTGCCGGCCTTTCGGCCACGCCTCGGTGCGCTGGCGCTCCGGCACCTTGCTCTTGAGCGTCGCCGGCAGCAGCGGCCGCACCAGTTGGCCCAGCTTCATGGCCGGGCCGAACGCCGCGCTCGTCAAGCCTTCCTTCAACGCGGAACGCACCACCCGATCGCCGACCGATCGCTGCACCCGCTCCTCGACGACGTGCCGGCCGATATCGACGAGCCGCCCATACTGCACGCCCGAAGGACACGTCGTCTCGCAATTGCGGCACGTGAGGCAGCGATCGAGATGCAACTGCGTCGCGGCCGTTGGCGCCTTGCCTTCGAGCACCTGCTTGATGAGATAGATCCGTCCACGTGGTCCGTCGAGCTCGTCACCGAGCAGTTGATACGTCGGACACGTGGCAGTGCAGAACCCGCAGTGAACGCACTTGCGCAGGATCGCGTCGGCTTCCTGGCCGTCGGGCGTGTCGCGAATCCAGTCGGCGAGGTTCGTCTGCATCGAATGCGCTCGGCCTCTACTCTAGAGACTCTCGTACATGCGCCCCGGGTTGAAGATGCCTTGCGGGTCGAATTCGGCCTTCAACCTCTTGTGGATCGCGAGCAGCGGCTGCGCGAGCGGCGCGAACGCGCCGATGGTGCGGTCGCCGCCGCGAAACAGCGTTGCGTGTCCTCCCGCCGCCACGGCCTGTTCGCGCACCTGCGCGGCGGGCATGTTCGAACGCAGCCAACGCAGCGCGCCACCCCACTCGAACAGTTGCTCGCCGTCGAGGCGCAGCGGCTGCGCCGTCGATGCAACCGATAGACGCCAGAGCGGAGCGTTGACGGCAAAGTAAGGATGCGTGTGATCGCGCACGCCGCGCCAGAATGAAGCCGCTTGCTCGGGTTCGAGCGACTCGCCTCCGAGGCGCACCGCGGCCGCATGCACAGCCGCGTCGGCGCCGGAAAGCCGCACGTGCAGTTTGCCGCCGTGCCACGCCGTCGCCGAGATGGGCAGTGGCAAGCCGCCCCATTCGTTGACGCGCGTGAGCGCCGTGGCCTCGTCGAGTTCAAGGCGCAGCGTCGACTCGCACACCGGCTTGGGCAGGACTTTCACCGAAGCTTCGACGATCAGCCCGAGGATTCCGAGCGAACCCGCGAGTGCGCGCGAGACATCGTAGCCGGCAACGTTCTTCATCACCGTGCCGCCGAACGAGAGCACCTGTCCGCGTCCATCGATGAGCTTCGCGCCGAGCATGAAATCGCGCACGCCGCCGTAGGTGGCACCGAACGACGCGCGTCGCGGACCGGCCAGGCCCGCGGCGATGCAGCCGCCCACGGTCGCGCCGACGCCGAAGTGCGGCGGCTCGAACGGAAGCATCTGGCCGCGCACATCGAGCGCCGCTTCGAGTTCGGCGAGCGGAGTTCCGCAGCGGACCGTAACCACGAGTTCAGTCGGTTCGTAGTCGACGATGCCCGCGTGCGGGCGCGGGTCGAGCGTCTCGCCGCGCGGAGCATTGCCGTAGAAATCCTTGGTGCCGCCGGCGCGAATCTGCAACGGGCCTTTTCTGGCGGCGGCCGCGCGCACGCGCTCGGTGAGCTCGTCGAGCGCGTCCTGCATCAGAAACGCGGCAGTTCGGGAAACTTGAGGTTGCCGCCGTGCACGTGCATCTTGCCGTATTCGGCGCAGCGCGCGAGCGTGGGAATCGCCTTGCCCGGATTGAGCAGGCCGGGCGGGTCGAATGCGCGCTTGATCGCAAAGAACGCATCGAGCGTGCCGCGATCGAACTGCCTGCACATCTGGTTGATCTTCTCGACGCCGACGCCGTGTTCTCCCGTCACCGTGCCGCCCACCTCGACCGAGAGTTCGAGGATCGCGAAGCCGAACGCTTCGGCACGTTCGACCGAATCGGGATCGTTCGCGTCGAACATGATGAGCGGATGCAGGTTGCCGTCGCCGGCATGAAACACGTTGGCGCAACGCAGGCCGTATTCGACTTCCATCTTCTGGATCGCACGCAATACCGCTCCGAGCTTCTTGCGCGGGATCGTGCCGTCCATGCAGTAGTAGTCCGGCGAAATGCGACCGACCGCGGGAAACGCCGCTTTGCGTCCCGCCCAGAAGCGCAGGCGTTCCGCTTCGCTCTCGGACACCGTGAGGCGCGTGGCACCGCTGCCCGCGAGCACCGCTTTCATGCGCTCGATCTCTTCTTCGACCTCTTCCGGCGTGCCGTCGGATTCGACCAGCAGGATCGCCTCGGCCTCGGTGTCGTAGCCGGCGTTCACGAAGGGCTCGACCGCTCCCACCGCCGGCTTGTCCATCATCTCCATGCCCGCGGGGATGATGCCTGCGCCGATCACCGCGGCGACCGCGTCGCCCGCGCGTTCGACGTCGTCGAACGAAGCCATGATCGCCCGCGCGAACTGCGGCTTCGGAACGAGCTTTACCGTCACTCGTGTTGCGACAGCGAGCATGCCCTCCGAGCCGATGAGCAGTGCCAGCGTGTCGAGGCCGGGCGCATCCAGCGAGCGGCCGCCGAACTCGACCACGTCGCCATCGATCGTCAGGGCGCGGACGGCGAGCACGTTGTGCACGGTGAGCCCGTATTTGAGGCAATGCACGCCGCCCGAGTTCTCTGCGACGTTGCCGCCGATCGTGCACGCGATCTGGCTCGATGGATCCGGCGCGTAGTAGAGACCGTGCTTTGCTACGGCTTCCGAGATCGCGAGGTTGCGCACGCCGGGTTCGACAGTGGCCGTGCGCGCGAGCGGATCGATCTCGAGGATGCGGTTGAACTTCGCCAGTGACAGCACGACGCCCGCGCCGTGTGGCAACGCTCCGCCCGACAGCGACGTGCCGGCGCCGCGCGGCACGACGGGCACCTGCAGCGCGCGGCAGCACCGCAGCACCTGTTGCGCCTGCGCTTCGGTTTCAGGGAGCACGACCACCATCGGCAGCTGCCGATAGAGCGTCAGGCCATCGCATTCGTAGGGGCGTGTGTCCTCTTCGCGCCAGAGGATGCAATGCGCCGGCAGGACCGCGCGCAGCGCGGCGACGACGCGCCGCTGGCGTTCGATATCGACCGGCCCCGTGCCTTCGATGGCCAGCGCGTTCGCGCTGGCGACTTCAGTGGGAGCGCTCATGGCGGCGCAAGCTTACGCCGTCACGCCGCGTATTTCTCGACTGCCGACTCGTTCCATGCGATGCCCGACCCGATGGCGCCAGCCGTGTTCCCCATGCCCTTTTCGATCACGAGCGGCTCTTCCAGCACCGGATTCCACCAGTCGACATACTCGAGCCAGTGCGAGTTCGGCGTGGCGGCGAGCAGCTGCGCGGAAATCTCGGGCCACAGGTGGTTCGACACGCGCACATTGCGGGCGCCGGCCAGCGCGACCGCACGCATCCAGCCGGTCACCCCGCCGATCTTCATCACGTCCGGCATGACGTAGTCGCTCGCGCCGGCGTCGAGCGCATGGCGCAGGTCGAGCACTCCCCACCAGTTCTCGCCGCACTGGATGGGAGTCGCGGCCGCCTGGGCAATGCGCGCGTGGCCGGCGTAGTCGTGCGCGAGAGTCGGCTCTTCGACCCATACCAGGCCTTCGCCGTCGAGAGCGCACACGCGTTCGATCGCTTCGGTGGGCGTCAGGCTCTGGTTGTAGTCGACCAGGATGGCGACGTCGGGGCCGACCGCCGAGCGCATCGCGCGCACGACGGCGAGATCTTCGGAGAGCTTCGGATAGCCGATCTTCGCCTTGATCCCGCTGAACCCGCGCTTGGCCCACTGCTCGGCCGTACGCGCCGAGCCTTGCACGCCGTCATAGCCGACCGCGCCGTAGGCAGGTACGGGGCGCGGTGTCGCGCCGAGCAGGTTGCACAAGGCCACGCCCTGCCTGCGCGCCGCGGCGTCCCACAGCGCCATGTCGATGGCCGCAGCGGCCATTCCGGTCAGGCCCTGTGGTCCGAGCAGGCGCAACCGGCGCGCGATGCGGCCTTCGATCTCGAGCGGTGCGCTGGTTTCGCCGACAAACCATGAGCCGAAATTCGCCACCAGATCGGCGGTCGGCTTCAGTGCGGCCTGTGCGTACGTAAAGACGACACTATGGCCGACGACACCATCGTCACACGCGACGTCGGTGAGCACGAGCGGCGACTCGGCGACCGTGCCGCTCGCCGTGTTGTGTGGCTCCGCGAGCGGGACGCGAACGGTGCGGACGCGCCACTGGCGAATACGCGGTGTGTCGGTCATTGGTGTTCAAGGCCTCGTGGACAAGAGCCTCAGACCCGAACCACCTTGCCCGGGTTGAGGATGTTGAGCGGATCGAACGAGCGCTTGATGCGCGCCATCAGGTCGAGCGCGTCCGGACCGTGCTCCTCGAGCAGGAAGTCCATCTTGTGCAGGCCGACGCCGTGTTCGCCGGTGCACGTGCCATCCATTGCGAGAGCGCGTTGCACGATGCCGTGGTTCAGGCGCTCGGCGGCCTCGACTTCTTTGGGGTCGTCGGGATCGAGCAGGATCGCGCAGTGGAAGTTGCCGTCGCCGACGTGACCGAGAATCGGTGCGAGCAGGCCCGAGCGCTCCACGTCCGCCACCGTTTCGCCGATGCATTCGGCTAGCCGCGAGATCGGCACGCAGACATCGGTGGTGGAGCAGCGGCAGCCCGGCTTCAGCTGCAGGCAGGCGAAATAGGTGTTGTGCCGCGCGCTCCAGAGCCGGGTCCGTTCCTCGGGCGTGGTGGCCCACTGGAATTCGCGGCCGCCGTGTTCGAGCGCGATCGTCTGCACGGTCTCGGCCTGCTCGCGCACCGAGGATTCACTGCCGTGGAATTCGAACAGCAGCAGCGGCATCTCGGGCAGCCGCAGCTTGGCGTGTGCATTGACCGCCTTGACGGTCAGCGCATCGAGCAGTTCGCAGCGGGCGATCGGAACGCCGAGCTGTATCGTCTCGATCGTCGTGCGCACCGCGGCGTCGACACTGGGAAACGAACAGATCGCCGCCGAGATCGCTTCGGGCAATGGATACACGCGCAGCGTGATCTCGGTGATCACGCCCAGCGTTCCTTCGGAACCGACGAAGAGGCGCGTGAGGTCGTATCCGGCGCTCGACTTGCGGGCGCGCCGCGCCGTCTGGATCACCTTTCCTTCGCCGGTGACGACCGTCAGCGCAAGGACGTTCTCGCGCATGGTCCCGTAGCGCACGGCGTTCGTTCCCGAAGCGCGCGTTGCGGTCATGCCACCGATGCTCGCGTCCGCTCCCGGATCGATGGGAAAGAAGAACCCGGTCGACTTGATCTCGTCGTTCAGTTGCTTGCGCGTGACGCCGGCCTGCACGGTGACGGTGAGATCTTCCGGATTGACCGCAAGCACCTTGTTCATGCGCGACATGTCGACGCTTACGCCGCCCTGCACCGCGAGCAGATGGCCTTCGAGCGAGGAGCCGACACCGTAGGGAATGACGGGCACACGATGCTCGATGCACAGCGCGACCAGCGTTGCGACATCTTCGGTCGATTCGGCGAACACCACCGCGTCGGGCGGGATCGGCGCGTAGGCGGATTCGTCGCGTCCGTGGTGTTCACGCACGGCCGCAGCCAGAGAGAGCCGCGCGCCGAACGTCCGTTGCAACTGCTCGGTGAAGCCCGCGGGCAATGGCTTGCGCAGGGACGCCAGCGTTGCAGGCGCGTTCATAATCTCGCACTCCACACTTGTTCGGGGATGCGGCCATTGTAGGCCGCGAACACTGCAACGATGGGCAAACGTCTGAGCCAGATCGCCACCCGTACGGGAGACGACGGCACCACCGGCCTCGGCGACGGGTCACGTACCCGCAAGGACAGCTTGCGCGTGAAAGCGATGGGTAGTGTCGACGAACTGAATTCGTTCATCGGCTTGCTGCTGACCGAGTCGATGCCGGACGAAGTGCGAACGGATCTGCTCGACATCCAGCACGATCTCTTCGATTTGGGCGGCGAGTTGTGCATTCCGGGTTACACGATGCTGAAGAGCTCGCAGGTCGCGCGGCTCGATGCGCGGCTCGCGCACTACAACGCGGATCTGCCGCGCCTCGAGGAGTTCATTCTCCCGGGCGGCGCGCGCGCTGCCGCGCACGCGCATGTCTGTCGGGCGACGTGCCGGCGCGCGGAACGCGATCTCGTCGAACTCGGCGCTCACGAGAAGGTGAATGAAGCGCCGCGTCAATACCTCAACCGGCTTTCAGACCTGATGTTCGTCCTCGCGCGCGTGCTCAATCGTGAATCAGGGGGTGCGGACGTCTTGTGGCAGCAGCGGAAGAATCAAGGGGCGGAGGAGTAACGAGTCATTCGGCCCCCGCCCCGGTCCCCCCCGCGAGCGGGGGAGGGAGTCGAGGAGTTAGTGCGTTGACGCGACTACGTCGCCGAAGACTTCCCAGATTTCGCCGTTGAAGCGCGCAAGCTGTACCTGCTCGATCGGCGCGAAGTCCGTTGGGCTGGTGTTGATCTTGATGCCCGGCAGCAGCATCGGCAGTTCGAGGTTCTTCAGGTTCGCCGCCTGGTGCATGATGTTCTCGCGCGACAGGTCATTGCCACACTGCTTCAACACTTGCACCAACGTCATTGCAACCGAGTAGCCGTAGGCATTGAAGTTGTCCTCGACGCTGCCGTCGGGGTAGTACTTCTGCATCCACGCCCGCCAGTCCTTGTAGCCCTTGTCGCTCTTCCACTGCGGGTCGGTCACCTCTTTTTGATACAACGCGGTGATGAGGCCTTTGGAAGCCTCCAGTCCGGCCGGCTTCAGCACACTTGCAGTCGAGATCGACACGTTGTTGAGGAAGTGAAGCGGCTTCCAGCCGAGATCGTGCGCCTTCTTGATCGCTTGCGCGGCGAACTTCGGCGTGGTGATGTTGAAGAAGACGTTTGCGCCGCTGTTCTTCAGGTTGACGATCTGCGAATCGACGGTCGGATCGGTCACTTCGTACGACTGCTTCATCACGATCAGCGACTTCTTGTCGCCGAGCCCGTCCTCGAATCCCTTCAGGTAGTCCTTGCCGTAGTCGTCGTTCTGGAAAAGGATGCCGATCTTCGGATCCTTCACGTTCGAAAGCGTGTAGCGCGCGTAGATCTGTCCCTCGGTCTGGTAGTTGGGCTGCCAGCCCATCGTCCAGGGAAAGTTCTTCGGGTCGTTCCACTTGCTTGCGCCGGTGGCGACGAACAGCTGCGGAACCTTCATCTGGTTCATGTACTTGTGGATCGCGCTGTTCGACGGCGTGCCAAGCGACTGGAAGATGAGCGCGACCTGGTCCTGCTCGACCAGCTTGCGCGCCATTTCCACCGTCTTCGGCGGGCTGTAGCTGTCGTCGTAGCTGATGTAGTTGATCTTGCGGCCGTTGACGCCGCCCTGGTCGTTGATCATCTTGAAGTAGGCGCCGATCGACTTGCCGATGGTTCCATAGGCCGACGCCGGCCCGCTGTACGGATTGAGGTTGCCGATCTTGATCTCCGTCGGCGTGACGCCGGGCGTCTGCGCCAGAGCGGGCGCCGCAACGAGCGCGGCAAGTGCCATCAGCCTTTGTAAATGTCTCATCGTTGTCTCCTTGTTACGGCGTGGCTTGCATGCCCGGCCGGGGTGCCGTCGCCGCTTGTTCCGAAACGCGGCGCCGGGTGAGCCGGTTGCGGATCATCGCGACACCGCCGGCAATTCCGGTCGGCATCGCGATCATGAACACGATCAGGAACACGCCGAAGATCGCCCACGGCGCCGCCTTCGAAACATCCTGCGCCAGATTCGGCACGAATTGAATGAAGAGTGCCCCGTAGATCGCGCCTGGCACCGAGGCGAGACCGCCGATCACGATGCCGATCAGGAACGTGATCGAGAGCAGGAAGTTGTACGAGTCCGGCGCCACGAAGGCGACGACCACCGCGGACAGCGCACCCGCGAGCCCGGTGAACGCGGCACTGATGCCGAACGTTCCGGCTTTTACCAGCGACGTGTTGACTCCCATCGCCTGCGCCGCGATCGGGTTGTCGCGGACGGCGACGATCGCGCGCCCGATACGCCCGCGCAACAGGTTGCCGCCTATCCAGAACGTCGCCAGCAGCACGATGAGCGCGAGGAAGTAGAGCCATTGATCCGGATTCAACGCAATCCCGGCCGGCGCGCCAGGCTTGATCAGGACGATCCCTTGCGAGCCACCGGTCCAGTGTTCGAAGTACTTCAGGATCTGCGGTACGGCCAGCGCAAGCGCGAACGTCGCAAGTGCGAGATACAGCCCTTCCAGCCGCAGCGCGGGCAGACCGAACAGGAAGCCCGCCGCGAGACAGACGACTGCCGCGATTGGCAGCGTCCAGAGGTACGGCACACCCCAGCGATCCATCAGGATCGCCGCGACATAGCCGCCGATCGCGAAGAACGCGCCGTGGCCGAGAGAGATCTGGCCGTTGTAGCCCGTCAGGAGATTCAGTCCGAGGAGCGCAATGGCGTAGACGTAGACCTGCGTGAACTGGAACAGGCGAAAGTTGTTGAGCACGAACGGCAACACGCAGGCGAGAAGCAGCGCGATGCCGACGACCGCCCGCCTCGAGTTCGCGTTGTTCATACGCGCTTGACCACGGTGCGGCCAAGAAGGCCGCTCGGCTTGACGAGCAGCACGACGATGATCAGCGCGAGCGCGACGGTGAACTTCAATTCGGTGCCGATGAACGTCACGTAGGTGCCCACCAGATTTTCGACAACGCCCACCACCAGTCCGCCGATGACCGCGCCGAGCGGACTCGTGAAGCCGCCGAGGGTCGCCGCCGCGAACGCGTAGATCTGCACGCCGCCCATCATGTTCGGGTCGAGAAACAGCACCGGCGCGACCATGATGCCCGCCACGGCGCCGAACATCGCCGCAAGCGCCCATCCCAACGCAAGCATCCATCCGACCCGGATCCCGACCAGGCGGCTCGACAGCGGATTCTGGGCCGCGGCACGCATCGCGAGTCCCAGCGGCGTGAAGCGAAAGAAGATCCAGATGCACAGCAGCACGATCAGCGTCACGCCGATCTGGCCGAGTTCGTGGCTGCCGAGCACGATCTGGCCGACGTGCAGCGGCTCCTTCGGAAACGGACTCGGAAACGGCTTCTGCGTGTACGTGAAGATCCAGCCCGCCAGGCTGTTGAAGATGACGAGCAGCCCGATCGTCACGATCACGATCGTGAGAACTGGCGCATTCGCTACCGGGCGGATCACCAGGCGCTGCAGAAGCAGCCCGCCGAGGAACGCGATGGCCAGCGTGGCCAAGAACGCCGGCCAGTAAGGAATGCCGGCGTTGATGAGCGACCACGCAATGTAGGTAGCGAACATCGCCATCTCACCCTGCGCGAAGTTCACGACGTCAGTGGCCTCGTAGATCATCACCAGCGCGAGCGCGAGCGCCGCGTAGATGCTGCCGGTCGCAAGCCCCGAGACGACCTGCTGGATGAAGATGTCCATCGACGCTCGCGCGGTCAGTAGCGGCCGCCGCGCATGCCGCCCGGGGACGTCGATTGAGTTGGCGCCTGGTATTGCGGATTCGTGTTGCCGCCCGAGGCGTTCAGCTGGGCGACCAGCTTGTCGCACTCGTCCTGGCTCGACGTGCACATGGCCGCGGTCTGCGTCGTCGAGTTGCCGAACTTCTTGATGACGGTGCGCTTGACGACAGCCGGGTGAGTCGGTTGGCCGGGTTGAGAGAAGAGCCATGTCTCCCGATGCGCAGTGTCTTCGATCACGGTCCAGCCGTCGCGCTGCGATTCCTCGATGCCGGGGCGCGCGCGGACGGCGGCCAGCGCCGCGTCCACCGTCGGATAGCCGATGTCGTTCGGATCGGAGGGCACTGCGTTCGATGCGTCCGGGCTTGGGTCCGCCGTGCTGCAAGCCGCAAGTGCAAGCGCAGCGACCAGCGGAGCGATGCGAATTGGATACCTCATCGTCGACCTCTTTCCTGCAAGAACTTCAATAGCCGAGGTATGACCGGCGGACCGCATCGTCGTTGCAGAGTTTTTCCGAAGGCCCCTGCATGACGACGCGTCCTGTCTCGAGGAGGAACGCCTCGCGCGCGAGATCGAGCGCGAGTGCCGCGTTCTGCTCCACAAGAAGGATCCCGACACCGGTTTCCGCATTGATCGTGCGCAGAATGCGGAAGATCTCGCGCACGATCAGCGGCGCCAGCCCGAGCGATGGCTCGTCGAGCAACAGCAGTCGCGGCGAAAGCATCAGAGCGCGTGCGATTGCGAGCATCTGCTGTTCGCCGCCCGAAAGGGTGCCGGCCGCCTGATGGCGGCGCGCGCGAAGGACGGGGAAATAGGTGTAGACGCGTTCGGTCGCGTCCTGCAACGACGATTTGCCGCGGCGCGCCCACCCGCCGACGCGCAGATTCTCATCGACCGTGAGTTGCGTGAACGTGCCGCGCCCTTCAGGCGCGTGAGCGATGCCGAGCGCGGCGACATCCTCGGTGCTGCACTGCTCGAGCGGATGACCGTCGAAGCGAATGCTGCCTTCGGTGCGGACCAGGCGCGAGATCGAACGCAGGATCGTGGTCTTGCCCGCGCCGTTGGCGCCGAGCAGCGTCGTGATGCCGCCTGCCTCGATCGAAAGATCCACCCCGTGCAGCGCCTGCGTCTGCCCGTACCAGGCGCGCAGGTTCGCGACCTCGAGGCGACCGCTCATCCGTTCTCCGCGGCGCTCTCTGGCATGCCCAGATACGCGCGCAGGACTTCGCGATCGCGCTGCACTTCTGCCGGCGTGCCGTGTGCGATGCGCCGGCCGAAATCGAGCACGACCACCTTGTCGGACACCTGCATCACCAATCCCATGTGATGCTCGACCAGCAGCACCGTGAGTTGGCGTTCATCGCGCAGGCGGCGGATCAGCGCGGCGAGTTCCTTCACCTCTTCGTGGTTGAGCCCGCCCGCGGGTTCGTCGAGGAGCAGGAGACTGGGTTCGCTCGCGAGGGCGCGCGCAAGCTCCAGGCGCTTGAGCGTCACGAAAGGCAGATCGGCGGCGGGGCGATCGGCCAGCGCCGCCAGTCCCACAAACCCGAGCAGTTCCAGCGCCGCGCGCAGGCATGCTGCATTTTCGCGCTCGACCCAGCCAAGTCGCAGCGCGCTGCTGACGAACCCCGCGCGCGTGCGCGCATGCATGCCCACCATCACGTTCTGCACGACGCTCATGCGCGGGAACAACGCCAGGTTCTGGAACGTGCGCCCGATTCCGAGGCCGGCGATCGCGTGCGGTCGCAGCGGAAGCAGAGGCGTGCCGTTGAATGTGATGGTGCCCTGGTTCGGCGTGTACAGCCGGCTCAGGCAATTGAACAGCGTGGTCTTGCCGGCTCCATTGGGTCCGATCAGGCCGACGATCTGGCGCGGCTCGACATCGAACGAAACGCCATCCAGCGCGACGACACCGCCAAAACGGACGCTGACGTTGTTGACACTGAGTATCGGCATCGAGGTCTCGGCCCCCAACACGCGCCCGCGGGCACTGTACTGAATCGGTCCTGCAGGCGCAATGAATTGCGCGGCTGCGCTGCAGCGCGACGGACGCGGGCGTCGATGCCATCATCGCGCTCGCGCGCGCAGGAGGGCTCGATGATCAGCACGACGATGCAGCAGATACCGCTTTCGCTCAACCATGTGCTCGATCGCGCGGAACACCTGTTCCCGCAAGTGGAAGTGGTGAGCCGGTTGCCGGACAAGTCGCTTGCGCGGCACACGTTCGCCGACTTCGCCATTCGTGCGCGCCAGCTCGCCAGCGCGCTCGTCGCCGCCGGCATTCACAAGGGCGACCGCGTCGCGACCTTGTGCTGGAACCACCACGCGCACCTCGAGAGCTACTTCGGGATTCCGGCCGCGGGCGCGGTGATGCACACGCTGAATCTGCGGCTCGTGCCGGACGAAATCTCCTGGATCGCAACCCATGCGCAGGATCGCTTCCTCATCGTCGACGATGTGCTGCTGCCGCTCGCCACGCAGCTCAGGCACCGCTTCGAGCGGACCATCGTCGTGCCGACCACACGCGCGAAGGTGGCGCCCGACTACACCGACTATGAGGCGTTCCTCGCAGGCGCGCCGCGCGATTTCGTGAGCGCGCCGCACGACGAGAACGATCCCGTGTCGATGTGCTACACGTCGGGCACGACCGGCCGCCCGAAGGGCGTCGTCTATTCGCACCGTTCGACCATCCTGCACACGCTGGTCGCGAATCAGCCCGACAACTGGGGCCTTGAAGCGGGCGACAGTGTGCTCGCGGCAACGCCGATGTTCCATGCGAACTGCTGGGGCGTTCCGTACGGCTGCGCAATGATGGGGATCAAGATGATCTTCCCCGGTCCGCACCTGCACCCGGGCGATCTGCTCGATCTGTTCGATGCCGAGCAGCCGACCTATGCGCTTGGCGTACCGACGATCTGGCTCTCGATGATCAACCTGCTCGACACCCAGCCCGAGCGCTACCGGCTGCCGCCCGGCATGCGCATGCTGGTCGGCGGCGCCGCGGTGCCCGAATCGCTCATTCGCGCCTATCGGCGCCACGGCGCCGTGATCAAGCAAGGCTGGGGCATGACCGAGATGAGTCCGCTCGGCACGGTTGCCTACGTCAAGCCGGAGTTGCAATCCCTGCCCGAAGAGCAACGCTTCGCGTTGTACGCGAAGGCGGGTGTTCCCACGCCGCTCGTCGA
>Ga0335084_10004678_pt1 | contig 13494 bp, 11 predicted proteins | sample Lox_Sample_44_FD_206721 | JGI IMG/M metagenome (GOLD analysis project Ga0335084, IMG submission 206721) | Soil microbial communities from Loxahatchee National Wildlife Refuge, Florida, United States - Lox_Sample_4.4 | ecosystem: Environmental > Terrestrial > Soil > Wetlands | place: USA... | reverse complement strand
GGCGGCGGCGGTCGGGATCCCGTGCTCGAGCATCAGGCCCTTGGAGAAGGCCTTGGAGGATTCGATCCGGGCGGCGGCGGCCGACGGCCCGAAGGCGGGGATGCCGGCCTTGGCGAGCCGGTCGACGAGGCCGGCGGCGAGCGGCGCCTCCGGGCCGACCACGACCAGGTCCACGCGCTGATCGATCGCGGCCTGCGCGATCTTCTCGACGTCGCTGGAGCTGCCGGGAAGGTTCGTGGCGAGGTGCGCGGTGCCTGCGTTGCCCGGAAGGCAGTACAGCGCGGCCTGGGGCGCGTCGCGGCGGATCGCCCACAGCAGGGCGTGTTCGCGGCCGCCGGCACCGACGACCAGGATCCTCACTGGCTGCCGGGACCCCGGAAGGCGCTCTGGAAGGCGTCCCGCGCCTTCCGGGCCACTCCGGCCACGGCGTCCACCGCGCCCTTCGCCTGGTCCGCGTAGTACTTGCCGGCCTCGCCGAGGTCGGACGCCAGCGGCGCCTTGTCCTCGTCGGAGCCGCGCTTCGGATACTCGCCGCGGAGGATGCGGTCGTACTCGCCGCCGGCGACCCAGCGCTGCAGCTCGGCGGCTCGCAGGGTGTGGAACGGGTGGGTGTAGCCGAGCGTGTTGAGCACCTTGTAGATGGTGTCCATCGCGTCGCCGCCCTCCTCGTACTCCTTCGCCTGGGTGAGGAAGGCGTCCAGGTTCATCTCCTCGAGCTTCCCGCCGCCCGCCAGCTTCATGAACATCCGCATCGAGGCGATGGGGTCCTGGCTCGCCAGCAGGCCCGCCCGGTCGCTGGACAGCTCGCTCTTCCGGTACCACTCCAGCAGGGCGATCTGGATCGGCAGCAGCGCGATGCCCGCCAGGAAGGGCAGGTTGCGGAACCCGAACTCGAGGATGATGACGAGGATGGTGCGGTACAGGGCGTGGCCGCTGATGACGTGGCCCAGCTCGTGGCCGAGGATGGTGCGCAACTCCTCGTCGTCGAGCAGGGCGAGGGCGCCCGAGTTGAGGACGATGAACGGGTGGTCCATGCCGAAGGCGCCCGCGTTCACCAGCGGCGTCTGCGAGATGAACAGGTCGGGCCGCGGCTCCCAGTCCATCACGCCGCACACATCGGTGAAGGCCGCGTGCACCCGCGGGAACTGGTTGGGCCCCACCCGCACGGCGTTGGCCTGGAACAGGAGGCGCACGCCGCGCTCGCCGAAGAAGCCGTAGACCTTCCGGACGACGTCGTCGAAGCCCGGAATGGCCCTGAGCGCGCTGAGCGCGGCCCGGTCGGCCGCATGCTCCCAGGCGCGCGAGGAGATCTGCTTGAGCACGGTGCGCGGCCGGCGCGCGGGCAGTCCCTGATTGGCGTCCGTCATGGTGTCTCCCAGAGGGTTCCGTCACCCCCTACGCGGCCCCGGGGGGCGCGTTTCACCGGGCCGTGGCGCTCAGCGCGCGGTCCAGATCGGCGATCAGGTCGTCGGGGTCCTCGATGCCGACCGACAGCCGCACCAGGCCGTCGGTGAGGCCCATCGCCTCGCGCATCGCCTTCGGCACGGCGGCGTGGGTCATCGTCGCCGGGTGCCCGATCAGGCTCTCGACGCCGCCCAGCGATTCGGCGAGCGCGAACAGGCGCGTCCCCTCGACGATGCGGCGCGCGCGCTCCAGCGAGCCCGCCTCGAACGAGATCATCCCGCCGAACCCCGACATCTGGCGGCACGCCAGCTCGTGCTGCGGGTGGCTGGGCAGCCCCGGATAGTGGACCGCCCGCACCCGCCCGTCGGCCTCGAGCCAGGTGGCGATGCGGCGGCCGTTGGCATCGTGCTGGCGCATGCGCAGCGCCAGGGTCTTGGTGCCGCGCAGCACCAGCCAGCAGTCGAACGGGCCCGGCACGGCGCCCACCGCCTTCTGGAAGAAGGCGAGCTCTTGGGCCAGGTCGTCGCGCCGCGTCACCACCATGCCCCCGATCATGTCGGAGTGCCCGTTGAGATACTTGGTGGTCGAGTGGACGACGAGGTCGGCGCCGAACTCGAGCGGCCGCTGGAAGATCGGGGTCGCGAAGGTGTTGTCCACGACGAACAGCAGCTTGTGCGAGGCGGCGAGCACGCCGAGGGCCGCCAGGTCCGCCAGCCGCATCATCGGGTTGGTGGGGGTCTCGACGAACAGCATCCGGGTCGCCGGTCCGATCGCGCGCTCGACGGCGGCCGGGTCCCGCGTGTCCACGAAGCCGAAGGTCAGGCCGAACCGCGCCCGCACCTGCTCCATCACCCGCTGGGTGCCGCCGTACAGGTTCTCGCCGCACACCACGTGATCGCCCGCCGAGAGCAGCGTCAGCACCGAGTCGATGGCGGCCATCCCGGAGGCGAAGGCGTGTCCGTGGATGCCCCCCTCGAGCGCGGCGACGTTGCGCTCGAGCGCGTCGCGGGTCGGGTTGCTGACCCGGGCGTACTCGTGTCCCTTGTGGCGGCCGAGCGCCTCCTGGACGTACGTGGAGGTCTGGAAGATCGGGAGCGTGACGGCCCCGGCGAGTGGCTCCGGCTCCTGGCCGGCATGGACGGCCCGGGTGGGCAAGCCGTTGTCGAGGTCGTGGTCCCGGATCCGCGTCATGCACCGCTCGGTGAGGTGGGGACAGGAGGATTCCGGCGAACCTTACATCGGGGCCCCGCGCGCCAGCAAGCGGCTCCGCGGCCGGGGCCGGGCGCCGGCCGCACCCGGGTTCCCGCCACCGGCACGGGGAGGCGTGCGAGTGCCCCTACACCCTGTTGACACCCGGTCCAGCGCGGTCTTAGGCTAGGCGCGTGGCGGACGAGCGCGCGATGACCTGCCTGGTGGTGGACGACGAGCCGCACCTGCGGAGCATCCTGGCGCGCCTGCTGTCCGCGGAGGGGTTCGCCTGCCGGCAGGCCGGCAACGGGCGCGAGGCGCTCGCGGAGCTGGAGCGGGCGCCGGCGGACCTGGTGGTCAGCGACATTCGCATGCCCGAAATGGACGGCATCCAGCTGCTGCCGGAGGTGCGGCAGCGGTGGCCCGACACGGCCGTGGTGATGGTGACCGCGGTGTCCGACGTGAAGAGCGCGATCTGGTGCCTGACGCAGGGCGCCCTCGACTACGTCGCCAAGCCGTTCCAGGTCGAGGACGTCCAGGCCCGGGTGCGCCAGGCGCTGGAGAAGCGCCGCCTCATCCTGGAGAACCGGGACTACCAGCAGAACCTCGAGCGCAAGGTCGACGTGCAGGCACGGCGCATCGAGGAGCTGTTCGTGGTGGGCGTGCAGTCGCTGGCGCACGCGCTCGAGGCCAAGGATCCCTACACACGGGGCCACTCCGCCCGGGTGGCGAGTTACGCCACGACGGTCGCGCGCACCCTCGGCTTGGCCGCCCCGGCGCTCGAGGAGCTGCGGATCGGGGCCGAGCTGCACGACGTGGGGAAGATCGGGGTGCGCGAGTCGGTGCTGAACAAGCCGGCGAAGCTGACCGACGACGAGTACCTCCACATCATGGAGCACACGGTCATCGGGGAGAAGATCCTGACGCCGCTGCTCCGGGACCGGCCGAGCATCCTGCAGATCGTGCGGTCGCACCACGAGCGGATGGACGGGGCCGGGCTGCCGGACGGGCTCCGAGGCGACGCGATCCCGTTCGCGGTCCGGATCGTGACCGTGGTGGATGCGTTCGACGCGATGACCACGGGCCGCGCGTACCGCCCGCCGATGGCGGCGGCGGGGGTGATGGGCGAGCTGCACCGGGAGGCGGGCCGGCAGTTCGATCCGGTGGTGGTCACGGCGTTCGAGCGGGCCTTCGACGGCGGCACCTCGCTCCCCATCGCGACTCCGATCGCCGTCGGCGCTCTGCACGACGCGGCGGTCGCCGCCCTCTCCCGCTGACCTCCACCTTGATGCGGTCGGTGTCCGGCCTCCGCGGCATCGTGGGGGAGGATCTGGTGCCCGCCGTGGTGACCCGCTACGCGCAGGCGTTCGGCGCCTTCGTCGCGGGCCGGGGCGGGCGCGTGGTGGCGCTGGCGCGCGACTCGCGCCAGTCGGGCCCGGCCTTCGTGGCCGCCGCGGCCGAGGGACTGGTGGCTTCCGGGGTGGACGTGGTGGACCTCGGCATGGTGCCGACGCCGACCGCGCAGCTGGCGGTGGAGACGCTGGAGGGCGGGCTGGGCGGGGGCATCGTCGTGACCGCCAGCCACAATCCCGTGGAATGGAACGCCCTGAAGTTCGTGGGCGCGGGCGGGCGGTTCCTCGCCAAGCCGGACGCGGAGGCGTTCTTCGCGCTGGTGGACCAGGGCGGTGCGAAGCCGGCCGCGCGTCCGGGCGCGCGGCGCCCCGACGCCACCGCGGTGCGGCGGCATCTCGACCGGGTGCTGGGCCTGCCGTGGCTCGACCTGGCGGCGATCCGGAAGCGGCGGTTCCGGGTGGCGCTGGACTGCGTGCGCGGCGCGGGCGCGACCATCATGCCGGCGCTGCTCGAGGCGCTGAGCTGCGACGTGCAGGCGATCAACCTCGAGCCCGACGGGCGGTTCCCGCGGGAGCCGGAGCCGATTCCCGAGCACCTCGGCGAGCTGTCCGCGTTCGTGCAGCGGACCAAGGCCGACCTGGGCATCGCGGTGGACCCGGACGTGGACCGGCTGGCGCTGGTGGACGAGCACGGGACGCCGATCGGCGAGGACTACACGCTCGCCTTCGCGGTGCGGGCGGTGCTCGGGGGGGCGGGGCGCCGCGGGCCCGTGGTTACCAATCTCTCGACCAGCCTGGTGGTGGACGACGCGGCGCGCGCGTACGGCGCGAAGGTGGAGCGTGCGCCGGTGGGCGAGGCCAACGTGGTGGAACGGATGGCCGAGCGCGGGGCGGTGATCGGCGGGGAGGGGAACGGCGGCGTCATCCTGCCGGAGGTCCACCTCGGGCGCGACGCGCCCGTGGCGGCCACGCTGGCGCTGGCGCTCCTGGCCGAGCGGGGCGCGACGGTGGGGGCGCTGGTGAACTCCGCGCCGCGCTACACTATTGTTAAGGCGAAGGTCCCCCGGCCACCCGGATCGCTGGAGCGCTGCTACGCCTCGCTGAGCGCGGCGGTGGCGGGCGCTGCGGAAGACCGGCAGGACGGCTTGCGGCTGGCGCTCGCGGACCGCTGGGTGCACGTTCGGCCCTCCGGCACCGAGCCGGTGGTGCGGATCATCGCCGAGGGGCCGACGCGGCGGGACGCGGAGGCGCTGGTGGAGCGCGGGCGAGCGGCGCTGGCCGAGAGCGGGAGGTAGCCACATGTGCGGGATCGTCGGGTACGTCGGGCCCCGGAAGGCGCTGCCGGTGCTGCTCGAGGGGCTGAAGCGCATGGAGTACCGCGGCTACGATTCCGCCGGCGTGGCGCTGATCGTCGACGGGCGGCTGGTGGTGCAGAAGTCCGCCGGCAAGATCGCGTCGCTCGAGGCCCAGCTGGGCCGCGACGCCCAGCCGGGCACGGTCGGCATCGCGCACACGCGGTGGGCCACCCACGGCGCGCCCACCAGCCGGAACGCCCATCCCCACACCGACTGCGCGGGCCAGATCGCGGTGGCCCACAACGGGATCATCGAGAACCACGCGTCGCTGCGGCAGATGCTGATGGCGAAGGGGCACAAGTTCGCGTCGGACACCGACACCGAGACCCTGGCGCACCTGATCGAGCAGTTCTACCAGGGCTCGCTGGAGCAGGCGGTGGCGGCGGCGCTGCAGGAGGTCGAGGGCACCTACGGGATCGTGGTGGTCTCGGTGAAGGAGCCCGACACCATCGTCGCGGCGCGGAGCGGCAGCCCGCTGCTGCTCGGCATCGGCACCGGCGAGAACTTCGTGGCCTCCGACCCCTCGGCGGTGCTGGCCTACACCCGCTCGGTGGTCTACCTCGACGAAGGCAACCTCGCGGTCGTGACGCCGGCCGGCTACCAGGTCAAGGACCGGCACGCGGTGCCGCTCAGCAAGGAGGTCAGCCAGATCGATTGGGACCTCGCTACGATCGAGCGCGGCGGCTACCCGCACTTCATGCTCAAGGAGATCTGCGAGCAGCCCGAGAGCATCCGCAACGTGCTGCGCGGCCACCTGCTGGAGGAGGAGGGCACGGCGCGGCTGGGCGGCCTCAACCTGTCGCAGGAGGCGCTGGCGGGGATCAACCGCATCGTGCTCACGGCCTGCGGCACCTCGTGGCACGCGGCGCTGGTGGGCGAGTACATGCTGGAGGAGCTGGTGCGGTTGCCGGTGGAGGTCGAGTACGCGTCCGAGTTCCGCTACCGCAACCCGCTGGTGGACGAGCACACGCTGGTGATCGTGATCTCGCAGTCGGGCGAGACGGCCGACACGCTCGCCGCGCTGCGGGAGGCCAAGCGGCGCGGCGCCCACACCCTCGGCATCGTCAACGTGGTGGGCAGCACCATCGCGCGCGAGACCGACGGCGGCATCTACCTCCACGCGGGACCCGAGATCGGGGTCGCGTCCACCAAGGCGTTCACCAGCCAGATCGCCGCCCTGGCGCTGTTCACGCTGTACCTGGGCCGGCAGCGGTCGCTGTCGATCCTCCAGGGCCGGGAGATCGTGAAGGCGCTGCGCAAGCTGCCCGAGCAGCTGGAGGCGGTGCTGGCCAAGCGGAAGGTGATCGAGGACCTGGCCGAGCGGTACACCCGGGCCTCCAACGTCCTGTACCTGGGGCGGGCGTACAACTTCCCGGTCGCGCTCGAGGGCGCGCTGAAGCTCAAGGAGATCTCGTACATCCACGCGGAGGGCTACCCGGCCGCGGAGATGAAGCACGGGCCCATCGCGCTGATCGACGAGCTGATGCCGGTGGTGTTCGTCGCCCCGCGCGACGCGGTGCACGCCAAGATCATGTCGAACATCGAGGAGGTGCGGGCGCGGGGCGGCCAGGTGATCGCCGTCGTGACCGAGGGCGACGGCGAGATCACGGCGCTGGTGGACCATGCCATCACCATCCCGGAGACTCTCGACCTCCTGACGCCGATCCTCAGCTCGGTCCCGCTGCAGCTGCTCGCCTACCACATCGCCGTGCGGCGGGGTTGCAACGTGGACCAGCCGCGCAACCTGGCCAAGAGCGTGACGGTCGAGTAGCCGTGCGGGTCGTGCTGCAGCGCGTGAGCCGCGCCGCCGTCCGCATCGACGGAGCCACCGTCGGCGAGATCGGGCGCGGCTTCGTCGTTCTGGCGGGCTTCGCGCCCGGCGACGCGGAGCCGGCGGTGGCGTGGATGGCGGACAAGATCGCCGGGCTCCGGCTGTTCGCCGACGCCGAGGGCAGGATGAACCTGCCCCTGGGCGAGGTCGGCGGCGGCCTGCTGGTGATCTCCCAGTTCACGCTCTACGGCGACGCGTCGAAGGGCCGGCGGCCCTCGTTCGTGGGCGCCGCGCCGCCGCACGAGGCCGAGGCGCTGTACGACCGGTTCGTGGCCATGCTCAAGGAGCGCCAGCTGCCGGTCCAGACCGGACGGTTCGGCGCGATGATGGAAGTCGAGCTGGTGAACGACGGACCGGTGACGATCATCCTGGAGAGGGCGTGAGAAGTGAGAGGTGAGCCGGGCGTCCCCGTCATTCTCGCGTCCGTCTCCCCGCGGCGCCGCGAGCTGCTGCAGCTCCTCGGCCTGACCTTCGACGTCGCGCCCGCCGACCTGGACGAGACCTGGCAGAACGGCGAGCCGCCGGCCGCGCACGCCGAGCGGCTGGCGCGCGAGAAGGCCGCGGCGCGCGCCCGCCCCGGCGCGGTGGCGATCGGCGCCGACACCATCGTCGTGGTGGACGGCGCGATCCTCGGCAAGCCGGCCGATGCCGCGGAGGCCGCCGCCATGCTGCGGCGCCTGGCGGGCCGCGAGCACGAGGTGGTGACCGGCGTCGCCGTGGCCTACGACGGCCGCGCCGCGTCCGGCAGCTCGCGCACGGTGGTCCGGTTCCGGACGCTGGACGACGACACGATCCGGGGGTACGTCGCCACCGGCGAGCCCATGGACAAGGCGGGCGCGTACGGCATCCAGGGCTACGGCGCGGTGCTGGTCGAACGGATCGACGGCGACTACTTCACCGTGATGGGGTTGGGGCTGGGGCTGCTCGTCGAGCTGCTGGGCCGCGTCGGCCTGGCATACCGCTTCGGCGCGGTGACGCCCGCGCGCCGGTAGGCCGCGCGGCCTCGCCCGAGGCCGCGATCGCCCGCCGTGGACATCGTCGGGGCGCTGCCGCGGCTACCGCTTGACCAGCTCGACCCGCCGGTTGTGGGCGCGGCCCTCCTCGGTGTCGTTCGAGGCGACGGGCGCGAACGGCCCCGCGCCGTGCGGCGCCAGGCGCTCGGCCGCGATGCCCAGCGCCGTGAGCGACCGCACGACCGCCGCGGCGCGCGCCTCGGACAGCGTCACGTTCGACTCGGCCGATCCCTGGCTGTCCGTGTGGCCGACCACCCACAGCCGCATCGCGGGATTCGCCTGCAGCATCCGCACGACCTCACGCAGCGCCGGCTCCGACTGGGGCTTCACCTCCGAGCGGCCGACGTCGAAGTAGATCCCGGGCACCTCCACGTGGCCGCTCTGCGCCAGGCCGCCCTGGAGCGCGGCGGCGTCGGCGACCACGTCCTGCGTCATGGCCGCCTTCTCGACGATCACGAGGGTGTAGGTGCCGCCGTAGGCTTCCACCTCCACCCAGGTCTCCTTGCCGTCCTTGGTGACCTGAAGGGTCGAGTGGCTGGCGGGGAAGTCCTCGACCGAGTACAGCACCCGGCCGCCGAGCCGCCTGACGGCGTTCTCGTAGTTGCGGATGATCTGGAGGCCGCTGGCCGCAGCGCCGCCGCCCTGGCCGAACGAGTACTGGTACTGGAGCAGGTGCCCCTCGACCCGCTGTTCGCTGCGGCGATTGCCCTGCTGGACCGTGAACGTGTGGGACGCGAACTGTTCCTCGCGGAACGAGCCGCCCTCGGACAGGAAGTACCCGGGCATCCGGGTGAAGAGCTGCGGGTCGTGGTAGCCGGGCTGGTCCGCGTCCTGGGCCGTCGCGGCGACCGCCCAGAAGATCGCGCCTGCCACGACTGCAGCCGCTCGGCTGATACGCATGGTTCCCCCGCCTGATGGGAGTGGGCGCCGCCGCGGCGAATCCCCCGGAGGCGGCGCGGTCTCGTCCGCTGCCCTGGGCCCCAACCTACGTGCGGCGTGCGAGGCGAAACAGGCTGGTCGGTGGTCTCATTTGGCGGGACGGCCGGGCCCGGCGCCGGCGGGGTCAGTGGCTCAGGTCACGGCGCGGAACCGGCGCCACGGCGGCCCCTTCGCGTAGCGCGCCAGCGCCAACCGGATCTTCGCGACGACGTCGAGGGTCGTGATGCGCGGCATCCGGCCCAGGCGGTGCTCCATCGAGATCGGATAGTCCTCGCCCGGATCGCCGTACGCGTCCACCAGCAGGTCCCCGAACCGCCGGTACGGCCCCACCCGCTTGGGGTTGTTGTAGCCGTAGAGCCCCACCGCCGCGACGTTCATCGCGACGGCCATGTGCAGCGGCCCGGTGTCCGGCGAGACCACCACGTCGCACAGATCGATCAGGCCGAGCAGGGTCCGCAGTCCGCTCCCGAGCGCGTCGATGGGCCGGCCGCCGGCCTTGGCCAGGATGCCGTCGGCCGCGGCCCGCTCGATGGGCGTCGTGCCGCCCAGCAGCACGCACCGCGCCCCGGCCTCGCTCAGCAGCGCGGTCGCCGTCTCGGCGTAGCGCTCCGGCATCCAGTTCTTCTCGCGCTTGCTCGATGCCACGACCATGCCGACCAGCGGCCCGTCGCCCGCGTCCGCCACCAGGGCCCGGGCGGCGTTCCGCTCCTCGCTCGTGGGCCCGAGGTGCCACTGCGGCTCGCCGTGCGGCACACCCAGGAACTCGATGAACTCGAAGTACTGGTCCTGGACGTGCTGCGGCGCGTGCGGCGGGATGCGGTGGGTCGTGAACAGCCAGTTGGCGTCGCGCGAGCGCGCGAAGTCGAAGCCGAGCTTGGCCGGCGCGCGCGCCAGCCAGGTGACGATGCCGGCCTTGAAGTACACCTGGAGGTTGAGGAGCAGGTCGAGCGGCCGCGCGCGCAGCTGGCGTCGCACGTCCCCGTAGGCCCCGAGGCCGAGCGAGCGGCGGAAGATCACGACGTCGTCCACGTGCGGGTGGCCGCGCACCATCTCGGCCGGCCCCGGCTGCAGGACCCAGGTGATCCGGGTGGCCGGCGCGTGGCGCTTGAGGGCGTCCAGCAGCGGCAGCACGTGCACCGCGTCGCCGAGGGCGCTCATCATCACGATGCCGAGCCGACCGCCGGTCCACCGGGGCAGGGCGCTCACCGGCCCGCCCGCGGCGCCCGGACGGGCCGAAGCGCGGCGCTCACGGCTGCTCCGTGAGATAGGCGACGCTGAACGACGCGCGGTCCGCCGCCGTGAGCCGCTCGCCGCGCAGCGCGTTCCACTTGTCCCAGGAGCGGTAGAAGCGCGCGAGGTTGCGCGCCCGCTCGGTGTCGCCGTCCGCCCGCATCCGCCGGCAGGTGTCCACGTCGAGCAGCCAGGCGCGCGGCGCGCCGGCGACGGGATCGCCCACCACGAGGTTGCGGAGCTGCAGGTCGGGGTGCACCCAGCCGAGGTCGTGGAGCCGGCGCACCAGCCGGCCGAGCGCGTCGAGCGCGGCGGCGCGCGCGGCGCCCGCCGGCGGCCGCGCGCCGAAGAACAGCTCCACCAGGTCCGCGCCGGCCACCTGCTCGGTCGCGACGTCGGCGCGGTGGCCGAGGCCGGCGCCGTAGCGCACGCCCGCCAGCCACGCCGGGGTGCTGACGCCGCCGCCGGCGAGGAGCATCGACAGCCAGGCCTCGCGCTCGAACCTCGGCCGGCCCCAGAACCGGTCCCCCAAGAGCGGCGCCAGCAGGCCGCCGTGCCGCGCGTGGCGCACCACCGCGGGCACGCCGCCGAGCGCGACGCCGTACGCCTCGCCGCGGCCGGTGTAGGTGGCGCGGTCGGGTCGGGCCGCCGCCCACGCGTACAGCGTGCCGCCCTCCGCCACGGCCCGGCGCACGGCCGGGGCGACGTCGCGCCGCGCCGCGGCCGCGCCGCCCTCGAACGTCCAGGTTTCGAAATCCGGGGGGAGCGCCGGTGCCGACAATCAGTACTTGGCGAGGTAGTTGGCGACCGGCTTCGACTTGCCCTTGAGCGGGATCGGCTCGCGGGCCTCGACCTGCGGCGGCTTCTTCAGGCGCTTGTAGAGCGGCTCCGAGATCATGATCTCGCCCTTGGCGGCCTTGGAGCACAGCCGGGAGGCCGTGTTGACCGCGTCGCCGAGGACCGTGTACTCCAGCCGCTGCTCGCTGCCCACGTTGCCCGCGAACACTTCGCCGAAGTTGATCCCGATCCCGATGTTCACCGCCGGCTTGCCGCCGGCCTCCCAGTGCTGGTTCAGCTGCACCAGGGCCTGCTGCATCTCGATCGCCGCCGCCATGGCCCGGTCGGCGTCGTCCGCCATCGCCAGCGGCGCGCCCCACAGGGCCATGATCGCGTCGCCGATGAACTTGTCCAGCGTCCCGCCGTGCCGGAAGATGATCTCCACCATCTCGGTGAAATACTCCCGCAGCAGCTGCGCGACGTCGTCCGGCTCCATCTTCTCGGACATCGGCGTGAAGCCGCGGATGTCCGAGAACAGGATCACCACCGGGCGCTTGTCGCCGCCCAGCTTGACCTCCTCGCCGTGCTCGGCGATCTGCTTCGCCAGGTCGGGCGAGAAGTAGCGCTGGAAGTTCGACAGCACCAGCGCCTCGCGGCGGATGCGGTCGGAGAACTGGCTGTTCTCGATCGCGACCGACGCGACGCCGGAGAACCCGATGAGGAACTCCAGGTCCTCGTCGTTGAACGCGTGGGTCGAGGTGAGGTTGTCCACGTAGATCAGGCCGAGCACCGTGTTCTCGGAGCCCATCAGCGGCGCGCCCATCGCCGAGCGCACGCTCTGCAGCAGGATGGACTTGCCCTTGAACCGCTCGTCCTCGGCGGCGTTGTCGGTGAGGATCGCGACCCGCTCGCTCACGGCCTTGCGCGCGATGGACTGCGGCACGTGGCGGGCCGACGCGGAGCCCTCGCCGAGCCGGCTCTTGGAGATGCGCGGCACCAGGTCGCCGGTGTTCTTCTCGCACAGCAGGATCGAGCAGCGGTCCACGTCCATCACCTGGAACGTGAAGTCCACCACCGACTCGAGCAGCTTGTCCACGTCCATCTGGCGCGACAGCTGCTTGGAGATCTCGAGCAGCAGCTCGAACTTCTTGGCGCTGCGGGCGGCGGACGGCTCGGGCGCGGCCTCGGCGGTGGGCGCCAGGGCGGCGGCCTTGCCGGTCCGCTTGAGCGGGCTCTCGATGACCCCGCTGACCTCGCCGACCGGCAGCTGCCGCACGATGGTGGCGCCCGCCGGCTTGGGGGCGGCGAAGCCGGCCTCCTTCGGCGCCGCGGCCTGCTTGGCCGTCTCGCGGACGTAGAAGGCGACCTTGCCGAAGATCAGCACGTCGCCGGGCACGGCCAGCGTGTCGCTCACGCGGCTGCCGTTCAGGAACGTCCCGTTGGCGGAGCCGAGGTCCTTGACCCGCACGCCACCGTCCTCGGCCGTCAGCTGGGCGTGCTGGCGGGAGATCGTTGGCTCGTAGATGGGGATGTCGCTGTTCACCGCCCGTCCGACGACCAGGGTGACGCCCGGCTTGACGTCGATGGATTGGTCGCCAGCGGTGCTGACCAGCTTGAAGCCGTCGCTCATCTGGGATCGGGCTCCTCGGACCACCAAAATATGCCGCCCCGCCAGGGGTGGCGCCAGCCGACGGAGCTAGGCTCCGCGGCGCGCCAGGGCGACGGCGCGCAACGCCGCCTGCGCCTTCGCCTGCGTCTCGGCCAGCTCGCGCGCGGGATCGGAATCGGCCACGATGCCCGCCCCCGACTGGACCAGCACGCGGTCGGGCAGGACCACGCAGGTGCGGATCGCGATGGCGGTGTCGAGCGCCCGCGCGCCCCAGCCGAGGTAGCCCACGGCGCCGGCGTAGGGCCCGCGGCGCACCGGCTCCAGCCCGTCGATGATCTCCATCGCGCGCACCTTGGGCGCGCCCGAGACGGTGCCCGCGGGGAAGCAGGCCCGGAGCGCGTCCACCGCGTCCCGGCCCGGCGCCAGGCGGCCCCGCACCTCCGAGACGAGGTGCTGGACGTGGGCGTAGCGCTCGAGCGCCAGCAGCTCGCGCACCGCGACGGTGCCGTAGGCCGCCACGCGGCCGACGTCGTTGCGGCCGAGGTCCACGAGCATCAGGTGCTCGGCGCGCTCCTTGGGGTCGGCCGCCAGCTCGGCGGCGAGCGCGGCGTCACGCTCCGGGTCCGCGCCGCGCGGCCGCGTCCCCGCGATGGGCCGCACCGTCACGGCGTCGTCCTCGACGCGCACCAGCACCTCCGGCGAGCTGCCCACCAGCGCGAACCCGTCGAGCGCGAGGTAGAACTGGTACGGCGCGGGATTGAGGGCCCGGAGGTAGCGGTACAGGAGCAGGGGATCC
>Ga0335084_10004677_pt1 | contig 13495 bp, 10 predicted proteins | sample Lox_Sample_44_FD_206721 | JGI IMG/M metagenome (GOLD analysis project Ga0335084, IMG submission 206721) | Soil microbial communities from Loxahatchee National Wildlife Refuge, Florida, United States - Lox_Sample_4.4 | ecosystem: Environmental > Terrestrial > Soil > Wetlands | place: USA... | reverse complement strand
CCTTCAACAAGAAGAACATACTCCGGCGCGACGGCTACACCTGTCAGTACTGCTCGCGACGCGGGGAGAAGCTGACGGTCGACCACGTGGTCCCACGCTCGCGCGGCGGGCAGACCACCTGGACCAATGTGGTGGCGGCCTGCCTGCGCTGCAACCTCCTCAAGGGCAACCGCATGCTGGAGGAGGCCCGGCTGCGGCTCATCCGCGAGCCCGTGCACCCACAGTTCCTCTTCTCGGTGCACCTGCTCCGGCATCCTCACGCCACGTCGTTCCTCGACTCGTGGCGGAAGTATCTGGTGGCGGTGCCCTCGACGTCCTGAGTCCTCCGTTGTCCAAGCTGCCGTTCACGCTGTCCTCGGAGTTCTCCCCGTCCGGGGACCAGCCGCAGGCGATCGATCGACTGGTGTCGGTCATCGGCTCCGGCAGCCCGCACACCGTGCTGCTGGGCGTCACCGGCAGCGGCAAGACCTTCACGCTCGCCAACGTGATCACCCGGCTCGATCGCCCCGCCCTCGTCATCTCTCCCAACAAGACGCTGGCCGCGCAGCTCTACAGCGAGTTCAAGGCGTTCTTTCCCCAGAACGCGGTCGAGTACTTCGTCTCCTACTACGACTACTACCAGCCCGAGGCCTACATCCCGCAGTCCGACACCTACATCGAGAAGGACGCGCTGGTGAACGACGAGATCGACCGCATGCGACACTCCGCGACGACCTCGCTGTTCGAGCGCCGCGACGTGGTGGTGGTCGCCTCGGTGTCGTGCATCTACGGTATCGGCGAGCCCGAGACCTACCGCGGCATGCACGTGTCGCTGCGGGCCGGGCAGGCGATGGACCGCGACGCGCTGATCCGGTCGCTGGTCGCGGTGCAGTACGAGCGGAACGACTACGACTTCCGGCGCGGCACCTTCCGGGTGCGGGGCGACGTGGTGGAGGTGTTCCCGGCCAACGCGGAGTCGGAGGCACTGCGGGTGGAGTTCTGGGGCGACAGCGTGGAGCGGCTCATGACCCTCGATCCGCTGCGCGGGGTCACCACCGGCACCGTGGGCGAGGCCCACGTCTATCCGGCCAGCCACTACGTGACGCCGGCCGCGCAGCTCGAGCGGGCCATCGAGGGCATCATGGAAGAGCTGCGCGAGCGGCTCGGGTTCCTGAAGGCCCGCGGACGGCTGCTGGAGGCGCAGCGTCTGGAGCAGCGCACCCTCTTCGACATGGAGATGCTGCGCGAGCTCGGCTACTGCCACGGGGTCGAGAACTACTCGCGGCACCTTTCCGGGCGCAAGCCGGGGCAGAACCCGCCCACCCTGATGGACTACCTCCCCAAGGACGCGCTGGTCATCCTCGACGAGTCGCACGTGACCGCGCCCCAGATCCGGGGCATGTACCCGGGCGATCGCTCGCGCAAGGAGGCGCTCGTCGAGTACGGCTTCCGCCTACCCTCGGCTTTCGACAACCGGCCGCTCACGTTCGAGGAGTTCACCCGGCTGGTGCCGCAGACCCTCTACGTCTCCGCGACCCCCGGGCCCTACGAGCTCGAGAAGGCCGGGGTCGAGCGGAGCGGGCCGGGCCTCCCCCTCGCGGGCGGGCCGGTGGCCGAGCAGATCATCCGGCCGACCGGGCTGATGGATCCGAAGATCACGGTGCGCCCCGCCTCCTCGCAGGTGGACGACCTCATGGCGGAGGTGCGGGCGCGGGCGGAGCGGGACGAGCGGGTCCTGATCACCACGCTGACGAAGCGCATGGCCGAGGATCTGACCGAGTACTACCAGCAGAACGGCCTCCGGGTCCGCTACCTGCACTCCGATATCGACACCCTCGAGCGGGTGGCCCTGATCCGCGACCTGCGCCTCGGCAAGTTCGACGGCCTCATCGGGATCAACCTGCTGCGGGAAGGGCTCGATCTGCCCGAGGTCTCGCTGGTCGCGATCCTGGACGCCGACAAGGAGGGCTACCTGCGCTCGGCCACGTCGCTGATCCAGACCTCGGGACGCGCGGCCCGGCACGTCAACGGCGAGGTGATCATGTACGCCGACACCGTGACCGGCTCCATGCGCGAGGCCATCGCGGAGACCGAGCGCCGCCGCATCGTGCAGAACGACTACAACCAGACCCACGGGATCACCCCGGAGTCGGTGCGGCGGTCGATCCGGGACCTGCTCGAGTCGGTGCCCGAGCGCGACTACTACACGGTGGAGGTGGAGCGGGCGCCCGAGTCACAGTGGGAGAGCCCGGCCGCGCTCGCCGCCCACGTGGCCGAGCTCGAGACCGCCATGAAGGACGCGGCGCGCCGGCTCGACTTCGAGCGCGCCGCCGAGCTGCGGGACCGCATCAAGTCCCTCCGGAAGGTCGACCTCGGCGTCTGAGGCGGCCGCGGCGCGACGCGCTCCATGGTCTTCAAGTGGGTGCTGATCCTCTTCGGGGTGCTCTCGATCGCCCTCTTCGTCCTCTCGAAGGCCATCGCGTTCATGAATCCCCCGCGGCCGGGGCGCCCCGCGCCACTGATCCTGGGAAAGGTGAAGCGAGCGCTGACCTGGACCGTGCTCGTGCCCGCGGTGCTGGCCCTGATCCTGCTCGTGCTGACGCTGCTCGGCGAGTCGTGACCCGGCGATGACCCTCGAGGAGAAGGTCGAGCAGGTTCCGGATCGGCCGGGGGTCTACCTCTACAAGGACGCCAAGGCCCAGATCATCTACATCGGCAAGGCGGCCTCGCTGCGCAGTCGCGTGCGGTCCTACTTCCAAGAGTCGCGGGTGCGGGACGCCAAGACCGACGCGCTGGTCGCGCAAATCCGCGACCTCGAGTACATCGTCACCGCCAACGAGCTCGAGGCGATGATCCTCGAGTCCACGCTGGTCAAGAAGCACCGGCCCCGCTACAACATCATCCTGCGGGACGACAAGCACTACCCGTTCCTCAAGCTCACCACCAACGAGGAATTCCCGCGCCTGGTGGTGGCCCGGCGGGTACAGAAAGACGGCGCGACCTACTTCGGGCCGTTCTATCCGGCGACCGCGATGCGGGAGACTTTGCGACTGGTGCGCCAGTTGTTTCCGCTGCGCACCTGCCGCATCCGGATCGACGGCAGCCTCTCGCGCCCGTGCCTGCAGTACTACATCCACCGCTGCAACGCTCCCTGCACGGGCTGGGAGACGCGCGAGGGCTACGCGAAGACGGTCAAGGACGTCGAGCGCTTCCTGGAGGGCAAGAACGACGACCTGGCCGCCCGGCTCACGCGCGAGATGGAGACGGCGGCCGAGGAGATGAAGTTCGAGCGCGCGGCCTCTCTGCGGGACCGAGTCCAGGCCCTCAACACGGTGCGGGAGCGCCAGCAGATGATCTCCACCGAGGAGGAGGACCAGGACGTGGTGGGGGTGGTCCGGCAGGGCTCGGAGGCGTGCGTGCAGCTCTTCTTCGTGCGCAAGGGCCGCCTGCTCGGGCGCGAGTCGTTCTTCTTCGAGCGCGTCTCCGGCTGGAGCGACGGCGAGATCCTGTCGGCCTTCATCCGGCAGTTCTACGCCCGCAACGTGATCCCGCCCCCCGAGGTCCTGCTCTCGGAGTCTCTGCCCGAGGCAGAGCTCACCGGCGAGTGGCTGGCCCAGCGGCGGAGCGGGCGCGTGGAGCTCCACGCCCCGCAGCGGGGGCGCAAGCGCGACCTGGTGGTCATGGCCGAGGAGAACGCGGCCCTCGCGCTGCAGACGCACCTTCTCGCCCGCGGCAGCCGGCAGCACGTGGTGCTCGAGGATCTCGAGCGCTCGCTCGGCCTGCCGGGGCCGCCGCATCGGATCGAGTGCTTCGACATCTCGACGCACCAGGGCAAGGAGACGGTCGCGTCGATGGTGGTGTGGCAGGACGGTGACATGAAGAAGGACGACTACAAGCGCTACCGGATCCGCACCGTGACCGGCACCGACGACTTCGCCTCGATGCAGGAGGTCCTGACCCGGCGCTACGGGCGCGCGCTCGAGAGCGAGAGCGTGCTACCCGACCTGATCCTGCTGGACGGGGGCCGCGGCCAGCTGAGCGCCGGGCTGAAGGCGCTGGAGGATCTGGGTCTCGACTACATTCCGATCGCGGCGCTGGCCAAGCGCGCGGAGGAGGTGTACACGCCGGATCGTCTGCAACCGCTCGTGCTCGACATGGGCTCGCCCGCGCTGCAGGCCCTGCAGAAGGTCCGCGACGAGGCCCACCGCTTCGCGATCACGTACCACAAGAAGCTGCGCCAGCGGCGGGCCATCGCCTCCGTGCTCGATCAGATTCCCGGGGTGGGACCGACTCTGCGGACCAGCCTGCTCAAGACCCTGGGCTCGGCCAAGGGCGTCCGGGAGGCCTCAGTGGCGGATCTAGCCTCGGTGCCCAAGATCACCCCGAAGCTGGCGCAGCGCATCTACGATTTCTTCCATCCGCTGCCCGTGCCGGCGGAGCATCCCCCGGAGCCCTAGCCGGCTCACCGCCATCGTGTCGGTATCTTGCCGGGCCGCCGCTGGGCTATGATGTCAGCCACCTCCTCCCCGGGGCGCGGAACCTTTCCGGGGGCAGGGGGGTTACGCAGGGGATCACACCGAAAGGGGGTGACGCGCATGAAGATGCTCATGATGGCGCTCGCGATCGTCGCGTTCGCTGCCGCGCCGGTGCTGGCCAACCAGTGCCCGCTCCTGATCAAGCAGATCCAGGACGCGACGGCCGGCAAGACCGACGACGCCTCCAAGAAGGCCATCGCCCTGGCCAACGAGGCCAAGGCGCTGCACGACGCCGGTAAGCACGCCGAGTCGATCGCCAAGGCGGATGAAGCGGCCAAGGCAATCAACCTCACTCTGAAGAAGAAGTAGCCCGCTCGGATCCCCGGGGGCCCGCCGTGTCGGGGCCCCCGGGAGCCGTTTCTTGCACCCCCCGCCTAAGCGTGTAAAAATCAGCGACAATATGGCCCTCGACGACCGCCAGGATCGCTATCCGTTTCCCGAGATCGAGGCCAAGTGGCAGAAGGCCTGGGCGGACCGCAAGCAGTTCAAGGTGAGCGAGGAGCCCGGCCGGCCCAAGTACTACTGCCTCGAGATGTTCCCGTACCCCTCGGGCCGAATTCACATGGGGCACGTGCGGGTGTACGCCATCGGCGACCTCTTGGCCCGCTACAAGTGGATGCGAGGCTTCAACGTGCTCCATCCGATGGGCTGGGACGCCTTCGGGCTGCCCGCCGAGAACGCGGCCATCGACAACGGCGTGCACCCGGCGGTGTGGACCTACGAGAACATCGACAACATGCGCACGCAGCTCAAGCGCATGGGCATCTCGTACGACTGGGACCGCGAGGTGGCCACCTGTGACCCGGCCTACTACAAGTGGGAGCAGCTGGTCTTCATCCGGATGCTCGAGCGGGGCCTCGCCTACCGTCGGCGCTCGCGGGTGAACTGGTGCCCGTCGTGTCAGACCGTCCTGGCCAACGAGCAGGTCGAGGCCGGGCGCTGCTGGCGCTGCGACTCCGAGGTCACGATCCGGGAGATCGACGGCTGGTTTTTCAAGATCACGGACTATGCCCAGGAGCTGCTCGACTGGTGCGACCGGCTGCCCGGCTGGCCCGAGCGCGTCCTCACGATGCAGCGCAACTGGATCGGCCGCAGCGAAGGCGCCGAGTTCGCGCTGCCGGTGGCTGGACGACCGGACGTGAGGATCTCCATCTTCACCACGCGGCCCGACACCTCCTTCGGCATGACCTACGCGGTGCTGGCTCCTGAGCACCCCCTGGTGGACAGCCTCGCCGTCGACGACGAGGAGCGCCGGCGGATCGGCGCCTTCCGCGCGGAGGTGGCGCGCGAGACCGAGATCGAGCGGCTCGCCACCGACCGGCCCAAGCGCGGCCTCCGCCTGCACGCACGGGCGATCAATCCGTTCACCGGGCTGGAGATTCCGCTCTTTCTCGCCGACTACGTGCTGATGGGGTACGGAACCGGGGCGATCATGGCGGTGCCGGGCGAGGACCAGCGTGACTGGGACTTCGCCAAGGCGCACGACTTGCCGATCGTCGCCACCGTGAAGCGGCCGGAGGGCTGGCGCGAAGATCAGGCCTACACCGGCGACGGCGTGAAGATCAACTCCGGCTTCCTGGACGGGCTCGGTATCGAGGAGGCCAAGCGGAAGGCGATCGACTGGCTGGTGGCCCAGGGGCTCGGGCAAGCCAAGATCAACTTCCGTCTCCGCGACTGGGGCATCAGCCGCCAGCGCTACTGGGGCGCCCCGATCCCGGTGCTCTACTGCGAGCGAGACGGCATGGTACCCGAGCGCGAGGAGAACCTGCCGGTGGTGCTGCCGCGCGACGTGCAGATCAGCGGCAAGGGCGGCTCGCCGCTCGCAGAGGTCGCGAGCTTCGTGAACGCCACGTGTCCCAAGTGCGGTGGCAAGGCGCGCCGGGACACCGACACCATGGACACCTTCGTGGAATCGTCGTGGTACTTCCTCCGCTACTGCTCTCCGGCCTACGACCGCGGCATGTTCGAGCCGGGGGCGGCCGCCTACTGGATGCCGGTGGACCAGTACATCGGCGGCATCGAGCACGCGGTGCTCCACCTGCTGTACGCGCGTTTCTATACCAAGGTCCTCCGGGATCTGGGCATGCTGAAGGTCGACGAGCCGTTCCACGCCTTGCTGTCGCAGGGAATGGTCATCAAGGACGGGGCCAAGATGTCGAAGTCGAAGGGCAACGTGGTCGACCCCGACGACCTCATCCGCCGCTACGGCGCCGACACCGCGCGCCTCTTCTCGCTCTTCGCGGCGCCGCCCGAGAAGGATCTCGACTGGAACGACCGCGGCGTGGAGGGCGCCTCTCGCTTCCTCAACCGCGTCTGGCGCTTCGTCCACACCCACCTCGCCGAACTGAATGGGGCAGTGGGAGGGCGAGGCGCAGTCGAAGGCGAGCCGAGCGGATACAAGAAAGAAGTCACGGTGTCCGCGGGGTACGCGCTCTCCGATTCCGGACGCGCCTTCCGCCGCGTGATCCACGAGACGATCCGGAAGGCGACGCACGACATCGAGCACGACTTCCACTTCAACACCGCGATCAGCGCGGTGATGGAGCTGGTGAACACGCTGCACGAGTTCGAGCGCACCTCGCTCGACGGGATGGCCCGTCGGGAGCGCGCCGCGCTCCTCCGGGAGGCGGTGGAGACCACCCTGCTGCTCCTGGGGCCGGTCTCGCCCCACATCACCGAGGAGCTGTGGGCCGCTCTCGGCCACCGGGAGAGCCTCTTCAAGCAGGCCTGGCCCGCGCCGGACCAGGCGGCGCTGGTGCGGGATGAGGTCGAGATCGTGGTGCAGGTCGACGGGCGCGTGCGCGGGCGTCTCACCGCCGACGTGGGCGCCTCGGAGGCCGAGATCCGCGAGAAAGCGCTGGCCGATGGCAAGGTGCAGCCCTGGCTCGACGGGCGTCGGGTGGCCAAGGTGGTGGTGGTGCCCGGCCGCCTCGTCAACATCGTGACCCGTGGCTGAGCGCGCGAGCGGGCCCGGCCGCGCCCTCGTGCTGGCGCTGGTGGTGACGGTGGCAGCGGGCTGCGGGTACAGCACGCGCGGCAACCTTCCGGACCACATCAAGACCGTCGCGGTCCCCATGTTCAAGAACAGCACGCTCGAGCCGGGTGTGGAGTCCGCGGTCACCTCCGGCGTGGTGAACGCCTTCTCCAACGGGGGCCGCGTCCGGGTGGTCCCGCTCGACGAGGCCGACGCCATCCTCCAGGGCGAAGTCGTCGGCTACAGCTTCGAGGGCCTGACCTTCGACCGTAACGCCAACGTGCGGGCCTACCGGCTGCGGATCGTGCTGAACGTGGAGTTCCGCGACGTGAAGCGGAGCGAGATGCTGTGGCGGCAGGAAGGCCTCTCGGAGATCTCCGACTTCCAGACGGACGGCCAAGTGTCGGACACGGTCGCCCGTAATCTGGCCGCGGTCCAGCAGGCCGCGGTCGAGATCGGCCGCAAGATCGTCAACCTCGCGGTGGATCGCTTCTAGTGCTGCACTGCGCGACCTCGCGTCCCGTCGCCGGGGCATAGCCGTGGATCTCGCGGCGTTCGTCAAGGCGGCGGACGGGGGCAAGGTGTCGCCGGTCACGCTGCTCCACGGTCCCGAGCCATTCCTCCTCGAGGACGCGGTCGCCCGCCTCAGCCACGCGATGTTCCCCGGGCAGACCGAGCTGTCCCTGGTGCGCGAGATCCTCGATGCGCGCGCGGCGGGAGCGGACGGCATCGTGCAGTCCGCGCTCATGCTGCCGTGGCTCGGCGACCGCCGGCTGGTGGTGGCCCGCGGCGTCGACGGCCTCGTCGCGAAGTCAGCGGAGTCGCTCCCCGCGTACGTCAAGGCCCCGAACCCGTCGACCGTCCTCGTGCTCCTGGCCGAGACGCTGCTCGAGCCCTCGCACTGGCTGTTGCGCGCCGTGCCCGCTTCTGCGGTGGTGGCGGCGCCGGCTCCGGCCGGGCGCGCGCTGATCGGCTGGCTGCGCGGTCACGCGCAGGCGCGGGGTTACGAGCTCGACGAGGCCGCCGCCGCCGTGCTGGTCGAGCTCTCGGGCGACGATCTGGCCCAGCTCGTCGGGGAGGTGGAGAAGGCGGCCCTCGCGGGCGGCCCGGAGAACCGGCGCGTCACGTCCGCGGAAGTCCGGTCGGTCGTGGGCGAGCACCGGCTGCGCCACGTGTTCGACCTCACGCGCGCGCTCACCGCGCGCGACACGGCCGCGGCCCTCGCCCTCCTCGAGTCGCTGCTGAACGGAGGGGAGGAGCCGCTGGCCGTGCTCGGCATGCTCACCCGCGAGGTCCGGGCCACCTGGCAGGCCGCGGGGGCGCTGCGGGCCGGACGGGCGCCCGAGGAGATCGCGCGCAGCCTGCGGCGGCCGCCCGCGGCGGCGACCGCCCTGCTCGAGCGGGCGCGGAGCCTGTCGCCCGGGGCGGCGGCGCGACAGCTGGCCCGCTGCTGGGACGTCGAGCGGCGTCTGAAGCTGGGCGGCGCCGCCCGGCCGGAGCTGTCACTGCTCGTCGCCGATCTGTGCGCGGTCTGATGGCGCGAGCGCTGCGCGCGCTCGGCGCCGTCGCCCTCCTGCTCGGATTGCCTCCGGCGCCGCTCTCCGCGGCCCCGCCCGCGCGTCTGCTCGCGGGCGCGGTCAGCGTGACCGTCGACCTTCCCGACGACACGCCGCTCGGCGGCTACGGAGGCTTCCCCCGTCGAGCCTGGCTCCCGGATCTCATCGGCCGCTACCCCGACACGTTCTGGTTCCGCCCCAGCACGGGTGTCCACGATCCGATCAAGGTGCGCGCCCTCGTCCTCGAGGCGGGCGGGGTGCGGCTGCTGTGGGTCGCGGTCGACCTCGTGGGCGTGGATCCGACGCTGGTCTCCGACCTGCGCGCGCGCCTCGACCAGCTCGGCTTCCGCTACGCGGCGGTGGTGGTGGCCGCGTCGCACACGCACTCCGGGCCGGGCGCCTACGCGCGGTCGGATCTCTTCGGCTTCGTCGCGGTGGATCGCGAGTCGCCGCGCGTCCGCGGTCGGCTCTTCTCGGCCATGGAGGAGGCCAGCCGTCAGGCCGAGCGTCGGAAGCGGCCCGCCACCGTGGGCACGGGACGGACCGAGGTCCCCGGGCTCACCGATAGCCGTGTACACGGTCCGCTCGACGACGAGCTGGGGGTACTGAAGGTGATGGGCGCCGACAACCGACCGGTGGCGGTTGTGTGGAACTTCGCCATCCACGGCACCGCGCTCGGCTCCGGGAACTTCAAGCTGTCCGGAGACGTCATGGGTGACGCGGCCGCGCGCATCGAGGAGCAGCTCGGGGTGCCCGCGCTCTTCGTCAACGGCGCGGTGGGCGACGTGAGCCCACGGCACCGCGGCTGGGACGGGGTGGCCTCGACCGGCAAGGCCCTGTCGGCCGGTGTGCTCGCCGCCTGGCCTCGCATCGCGCCGGATGCGGATCAGCGATTGACCGTGGCGGCCGAGACGGCGGCGCTGCCCGCGCCCGGTCTCGAGCTGCGCAACTGTCTCGGCCGATGGATCCCGCGGGGCACGCGGCTGGGCCTGCGCTCGGCGCTGCCCTCCTCCGCCGACGTGGTCGCGGTCGCGGTGGGTCGCGCGGCGTGGCTGGCCATCCCGGGTGAGCTCGACACGCGCCTCGGGCAGGACATCAAGAACGCGGGCCGGGGGCGTTTCGCGCAGACCTTCGTGGCCGGGGTGGCCAACGGATACCAGGGCTACCTCATCTCGTCCGAGTACTTCCGGACGCCGAGCTACATCTCGTGCGGCAGCCTCTACGGGGAGCGGGGCGGGGAGATCGTGCGGGACGCCGCGGTCACCGCGCTGCACGAACTGGCCGAGCGGCGCGGCGGCCGGCCGGTCAAGCCCGGGCGTTGAGCGTGCGGGCCAGAGAGGACTTGCGCCGGGCGGCGGTGTTGCGGTGGAGGATGCCCTTCGTGACCGCGCGGTCAATCGCCCGGATCGCCTCGCGGACCGTCGCGCCGGCGTCGGCGCCCTTGCCCCCCAGCGCCTCGCGCGCGCTCTTCACGCTCGAGCGGACCGCGCTGCGCACGCCGCGGTTCCGCAGCCGGCGCTTCTCGTTCTGCCTGATCCGCTTCCTCGCGGAAGGGGTGTTCGCCAAGGTGTCTCTCCTTCGGTGGATTTCGGACACACGAGCCTACCGTCCGGGCCCACGAGTGTCAAGGATCTTGTCCGCTCGGTGAGCGAGTCGCCCGACGCCCAGGAGCACGTTCACCGCGGCGTGGTGAGCGCGGTCGGCTCGATCGGAGCCGCCACCTTGGCCAGCCGCGTGCTCGGCTACGTGCGCGACATGGTGGTGGCGCACGCCTTCGGCGCCGGTCCGGTCACCGACGCGTTCTTCGTGGCCTTCCGGATCCCGAACCTTCTGCGCCGCCTGCTTGCGGAAGGCGCGCTCTCCACCGCGGTGATCCCGGTCTTCACCGAGACTCTCACGCAGGGCGGACCCGGTGCCTTTCATCGGCTCGCGCGCGCGGTGACCGGCGCGGCCATCGTCGTGCTGTGCGTGGTCTCCGCGCTCGGCGCGCTCCTGGCGCCACAGGTGGTGGCGGTGATGGCGCCGGGATGGCGCACCGACTCGGGGCTGTTCGACCTCGCGGTGACCCTCACCCGCGTGATGTTCCCGTACCTGCTGCTGGTGGGCCTGGCCGCCCTCGCCATGGGCGCGCTGAATGCCTACCACCGCTTCTTCACCGCCGCCTTGGGCCCGGCCGTCAACAACCTGGCGATGATCGTGGCGGTCGTCGCCCTGACCACCCACATGACGCCTCCGGTGATGGCCCTCGCCGTCGGCGTCCTGCTCGGTGGGGTCGGCCAGCTCCTGGTGCAGCTGCCCGAGCTGCGGCGTCTCGGGGTGCCGCTCATCCCGTCCGCGGAGTGGCGCCACCCCGGCGTGGCCCGGATCGCTCACCGGCTCTGGCCCGCGGTGTTCGCGCTGGCCGCGGTGCAGATCACGGTGGTCGTGAACACGCTGCTCGCCTCGCTGCTGCCCACGGGCACCGTCTCGTATCTCTACTACGCGGACCGGGTGATGGAGTTCCCGCTCGGCATCTTCGGCATCGCGCTGGCCACCGCGGCCCTGCCCAGCATGTCGGGGCAGGCCGCGCGGCGCGAGTTCCCCGCGCTTCGCGCCACGCTCGAGTGGGCACTCCGGATGTCGGCGTTCGTGGCGGTACCCGCGACGGTGGGGCTGCTGGTCCTGGGCGGCCCCATCGTGCAGCTGCTCTTCCGGCGCGGCGAGTTCACCGTCTCCGACGGGGCGCTCACCGCGCAGGCGCTCGCCGGCTACGCGGTGGGTCTGCCCGCGTTCTCGGCCACGCGCATCGCGGCTCAGACGTTCTACGCGCTGGGCGATACCCGCACGCCGGTGTGGATCGGATTCGTTTCGGTGGCGGTGAACGTGGTGCTCGCGCTGCTCCTCATGTGGCCTCTGCAGCACGTCGGGCTCGCGCTGGCCTCGTCGCTGTCGTCCTACGTCAACCTGCTGGGGCTGTGCTGGCTGCTGCGCCGGCGCCTCGGCGGCCCGCGCGGAGGGGACCTGTGGTGGTCACTCGCTCGGACCCTGGCTGCCTCCGGTGCGCTGGCCCTGTGGTGCCTCGGGCTCAGCGGCCGCGTGCCGGGGGTTCCGGCGCCGGCCGGCCGCGGACTGCCGTGGCTGATCGTCGCGCTCGTGGGCGGCGTCGCGGTCTATGCCGTCGCGGCCGCCGCGCTGCGCTCGGCCGAGCTCGCCTCGCTGCTCGGGATGCTGCGGCGGCGTCGCCCGACCTTGCCTCCGTCCGGGCGCCGATGATAGACTCCCTCATGCTCCTCCCGTTCGGGGACACCCCGGTGATGGTCCGCGCAGGCCGAGTCGGCCGATACCGGGGTCTTCGTTTTTTTGGGCTCCCTCCCGGTTCGGCGCTGCGTCCCCCTCTTCGCCTCCCGCTCAGGATCTAGCCGGGTGGCGCCTCGGCCGGGAGCGTTCGCGGACCGGAGGGTGGCGGGAGCCGTGTCGGAACCGCTGATCGACGAGTACCTCGGAAGTCTCCAGGTGGAGCGAGGCGCCGCGCGCAACACGCTCCACGCCTACCGCCGTGACCTGACGGGCTTTGAGCAGTTCCTGGCGCGAGAGCACCGAAGCCTGGACGCGGTCGGTGTGACCGATCTCTCGCGGTACCTCGCGACGCTGCGGCGGCGCGGGCTCGGTAGTCGCAGCGTCGCCCGGCACCTGTCTGCGGTGCGTGGCCTCTATCGCTTCCTGATGGATGGCCGTCACATCGCCCGGGACCCCACCGAGCACCTGGACAGTCCCCGTCCCGCCCGCCGGCTCCCTCGCACGCTGTCAATCGAGGACACGACGGCGCTCGTGGAGTCGCCCGACACCAGCCGGCCGGACGGCCTGCGGGACCGCGCGCTGCTCGAACTGCTCTACGCCTGCGGCCTCAGGGCCTCGGAGGCCCTCGGGCTCCGCGTGGAAGACTTGAACTTCGAAGCCGGCTACGTGATCGTGACGGGGAAGGGGAACCGGCAGCGACTGGTACCGGCGGGCGCACAGGCGCTCGACTGGGTGCGGCGCTACGTGACGACCGTCCGTCCGCGCCAGCTGCGTCGGCAGTGCCCGGCGCTCTTCCTGAACCGGTCCGGCGGCTCCATGTCGAGGCAGTCGCTGTGGAACCTGATCCGGCGGGCGGCGCGCCGCGCAGGCCTCCGCGCCACGGTGTCGCCGCACACGCTGCGCCACTCGTTTGCGAGCCACCTGCTCGAGCGGGGCGCCGATCTGCGCTCGGTGCAAGCCATGCTTGGGCACGTCGACATCTCGACCACGCAGATCTACACGCACCTGCCCTCGAGCGTCGTCCACGACATGTACCGCCAGTTCCACCCGCGGGCCCGGGCCCGCCGGGCCGCAGTGGCAGGGCGAGGGGAGCCGCAGGCGAGGCGAGCGGATAGGGCAGGGCGAGGGGAGCCGCAGGCGAGGCGAGCGGATAGGGCAGGGCGAGGGGAGCCGCA
>Ga0335084_10004675_pt1 | contig 13501 bp, 13 predicted proteins | sample Lox_Sample_44_FD_206721 | JGI IMG/M metagenome (GOLD analysis project Ga0335084, IMG submission 206721) | Soil microbial communities from Loxahatchee National Wildlife Refuge, Florida, United States - Lox_Sample_4.4 | ecosystem: Environmental > Terrestrial > Soil > Wetlands | place: USA... | reverse complement strand
CCTCGTCGAGAACGACGAGTTCCGGGAGCGCTGGGTGGGGCGCACCGCGGCCGGCCGGCATGGCCAGCCGGACGAGATCGCCGGCGCGGCGGTCTACCTGGCGAGCGACGCCTCGAGCTACGTCACCGGCCAGGTGCTGGTGGTGGACGGCGGCGCGACGATGACGATGTGAGGGCCGCCCTCGAGGCGGTTCCTGACTCAGGGCGCGAGTTCCGCAGGCGCGCGGAACCTCCAGAGCACGACGGCCATGATGGCGATGACGAGCAGGTTCCAGGCCGCGTAGAAGGCGAGCCCGGCCGGCGTCTGGACCCAGGCGACGTCCACGAGCGTGTACGCCGCGCTCGCCGCGCTGACCACCGCGTTCACCCGGAGGAGCGCCGCGAGAGCCCGCTCCTCGCGGAAGGTGGGCGCGACGAGCCAGGTGACGGCCCCGAGGATCGCGTAGGCGAACATCTCGAGCGCCCAGCAGATCGAGTGCGGGTTCGCCATGGCGAACAGCGACACGCCGAGGAACTCGGCCGGCCCGGCCTGCCTCACCCAGCATGCGTTCGCCACGTAGTTGAACGCGACGAGCGCGCCGTAGACGGCCGTGAGGATCTGCACGGGGATCGGGTCGACACGTCCCCCGCGCCGCGCGTCGAGCCGCGCCGCTCCGGAGACGAACAGGACGAACCCGACGAGGAGCGGGAAGCCGAGCAGCGGGGGAAGGATCAGCCACCAGCGGAACCCGGCCACGTACGCGGACGCGTTCGACCAGGGAGCGGGTTGACGGACGGCCACGTCGAAGAAGACGGCGCCCGGGCCCAGCACGGATGCCGCGATGACGAGCAGGGCGCCGCGACGGAGGGTCTTCTCGATCGAGGGCATGGTGGAGGTGCAGATCGCCCGGCGGAGTGCGTCGCCGCCATGCGGTGCAGCGCCGCACCCCCGGAGCCTCCCCCGCTCAGATCTCCGCGAGCATCTTCCGGGCCCGCTTCATGTACCCGGTGGGCCTCGCGTTGTCGGGCAGCATCTCGCCCTCGGAGATCGCCTTCTCCAGCGTGGCCCGGGCGTCGGCCCTCCGGTCGAGCTTCAGCTGCGCCTGGGCCTTGAGCACCATCACCCGGACGCGGCGCGGGCCCTGCGCGAGGGCCAGCGCCCGGTCGGCGGCGGCGAGCGCGTCGGCGGGCCGGTTCAGCTCCAGGTAGACGACCCCGAGCAGGGACGGCACCGCGAACTCGCCGGGCAGCTCCGCTTCCGAGCGCTGCAGCGCGGGCAGCACCCGCTCCGGCTCGCCGAGCCGGATCGCCGCGCTCACCCGCTGGCCGTTGAAGGCCGCGCGCTCGAGCGGCGTCTTGCCCTTCGCCGCCTCGCCGTCGAGGTACGCGAGCCACTCGCGCGCAACGTCCTTCTCGCCCTTCGCGTCGCCGGCGACCTTCCGGGCGTCCGCGAGCTTCTCGTAGAGCCAGGAACGGTCGTCGGCGAGCACGCCGGGCGCGCGCAGGAGCGTGCGGGCCCGGGACTCCAGCGCCGCGATCGCCTGCCCCTGCCCGGGCCCTTCCACGTCCTCGGCGCAGGAGAGCCCCTCCGCCACGATGCGCGCGGCGATGGCGGCGGTCTTCACCTCCGGCGCCGCGGTGCGGGCCGCCTCGGCGCACCCCGCCACGTCGTCGGTCATGGAGAGCGCCTGCACCCGCGCCTCGAGCGCCCGCTCTCGCCCGCTCCAGGCCGGGCCGCCCGCGGCGAGAGCCTCGCCGTACCCCGCGGCGGCCTTCGCGTGGTCGCGGGCCCCGAGCATTCGGTCGGCCTGGGCGAGGAGCGCGTCGGCCTTCGACGCGCCGGTGGCCTTCACGGAACGTTCACCGTCGAGCGCCAGCTTCTCGATGTCCGCCGCGGTGGCCGTGCCGGTCCAGCGGACCACCACCGCCTCGCTGGCCGGGTCGACGACGAGCAGGGTCGGCCAGGCGTCGATGGGGAACTTCTCGACGAAGGGCAGGTTCCCGGGCTTCTCCGTGTCGATGCTGAGCCAGACGAACCGTCCGGCGAGCTTCACGAGGCGCGGGTCCGGAAGGACGTACGCCCGCATGAAGCGGCAGGTGGGTCACCAGGGGGCCCAGACGTCGACGACGATCGGGACCGAGCGCTCCTTCGCGAGCGCCAGGGCGCCGGGCCAGTCGTCCTCGACCGTGGTCCTGCCGGCGGCGAGGGCCGGGCCGGGAAGGGCGGCCGCCAGCGCGAGCGCGGCGGCGAACGTCGCCAGGGATCGTGTCATTCCGGTCTCCCTCACCTCGCGGCCGCCACGGCCGACGGCGCGGCCTTCGCGGCCTCCGCCGCGGTCGCCTTGTTCTTGAGCGAGAGGCCCAGCGTGAAGCGGGCCACCGGCTCGTCCCCGTACCTCGAGGGCACCGTCGCCACGATGTGCATGGGCAAGGTCACCCGCTCGCCGGTCGCGACCGCCTTCTCCATCGCCGCGGCGACCTCGAGCCCCTGCCGCGACTCGAAGACCACGTCCCCGTCGGCGCGCTTCAGGAAGTCCGCCCTGAGGTCGGCGAAGACGAGCTTCACGTCGCGGTACCTCGAGCGGATGAGCCGGTAGGCGTGGATGCCGGAGGCGAGGTCGGCGCCCGCGCACATCACCCCGACGTACATCGAGCCGAGGTGGTTCCGGGTGCGCCACCCGAGGGGGATCCGCAGGGCGCAGGCCTCGTCGTCGATCCGCTCGACCACCGGAGAGCAGAAGGCGATGGCCGGGATCTTGAGCCCCAGCAGCCGGACCAGCACCGTTTCCTTGAGGAGCATGGCCTCTTCCTAGCCCGGCGCAGGCGCGGGCGCCTCGTGTGATGGGGTCCACGCCCGGTAGCGCCGGGCGATCTCCCGGAAGGCCAGCGCGGCGAGTGCCATGAGTGCGGCGTACAGCCAGAAGTGCGCCGCCCCGGGGAGGCGCACCACGAGGGCGAGGACCGCGGTGATGCCGTTGCCGAATGCGACGGTGAGGAACCAGAAGGACATGATGGTGCTGCGCATCGAGCGCGGCGCCTGGGTGTAGCTGAACTCGAGCCCGGTGACCGACACGAGGATCTCGCCCACCGTGAGGAGCAGGTACTGGGGCAGCTGCCAGACGATGCTCGGCGACCGCCCCGCGTCGAGCACCGTCTGCACCATCGCCGCGCCCACGAACGAGCAGGCCGTGAGGAACATGCCCGCGGTCATCTTCCGGAGCGGGGTGAGCGAGACACCCCGGCGTTCCAGCGCCGGGAAGATCACCAGCGAGAAGAGCGGGATGAGCGTCATGATGAGGACGGGGTTGAAGATCTGGAACGCCGCCGGCGACGGCTCCGCCCCCAGGATGATCCGGTCCATCTGCTTTCCCTGCATCACCCAGGTCGAGGACTTCTGGTCGAAGAGCGCCCAGAAGAACGACACCGCGGCGTAGACGCCCACCAGCCGGAACACGGCCTTCGCGCCCTCCACCGCCTCCTCGGGGTGGCGATCGCGCGCGCCGTCCAGCCAGTGGTCGCCCGGCTTGCCGAGGCCGATCCGCTCGAGCGCGCGACGCACCACCTGCAGGAACGCGTGCGGGTCGGGCCCCGACGGCGGATTGCGGACGTAGGTGGGCGTTCCGGCCCAGTACACGGCCAGCGAGAGCGCCATGAGGAGACCGGGCACCGCGAACGCGATCGCGGGGCCGCGGGTCTCGAGGAGCCAGGGGATGAGCAGGTACGACGACGCCGAGCCCAGGTTGATGGACCAGTAGAACCAGCCGTAGACCTTCTGCATCAGCGTCTCCTGGCCGGGGCCGAACTGGTCCCCCACGAACGCCGACACGCAGGGCTTGATGCCGCCCGCGCCGAGCGCGATGAGCGCGCAGCCGGCGAGCAGCCCCTCCCGCGTGGCCCACAGCGCCAGCGTGGCGTGGCCGGCGAGGTAGGCGGTGGAGATCCACAGGATCGTGCGGTAGCGACCCCAGTAGCGGTCGGCGATCCATCCCCCCACGAGCGGCGTCACGTAGTTCGCGCCGACGAAGACGTGGAACCAGGCCGTCGCGTCCGGCACGCCCATGAACAGGTCCTGGGTCATGTACAGCATGAGGATGGAGCGCATCCCGTAGAAGGAGAAGCGCTCGCAGGCCTCGTTGCCGACGATGTACTTGACCTGGGGTGGATAGCGGAGCCGCTCGGCCATCCCCGTTTCCCTACGCGGCGGCCGGCCGGGCGGCCGGGCTCCGCTCCGGGTACCAGCGGGCGAGCAGCGCGAAGGCCACCGCCGCGACCAGCTGGAGGCTCGCGAAGAAGACGTAGAACGCCACGCCCTGGAAGCGGTTCATGGCGGCCACCGTCCCGGTGAGGACGCTCCCCAGGAAGAACGTCAGGAACCAGAGGCCCATGATGGCGCTCTTCATCTGCGCGGGCGCCTGGGTGTAGGCGAACTCGAGCGCCGTCGCGGAGACCAGCACCTCGGCCGCTGCGAGCAGGAAGTACTGCGGGATCTGCCAGAGCACGTGGACCTGGCCACCGCCGTCGATGGCCGCCTGGACGATCGCGCAGGCGACGAAGGCCGGCACGGTCACGAACATGCCCACCGCCATCTTGCGGAGCGGAGAGAGCCGGAGGCCACGCCGCTCGACGAACGGGAACACGAAGAGCCCGAAGATCGGCAGCAGCGCGAGCACGAAGAGCCCGTCGAAGGTCTGCATCTGGCCGGCGGGGATGACGTAGCGGAGCCCGCCGAGCGAGACCTCGCGCTGCATCTTCGCGGCCTGGAGCGTCCAGGACGACCCGTACTGGAAGAACAGCGACCAGAACACCGTGACGGCGGCGAACACCGCCGCGATGCGGAACACCGCCTTCACGCCCTCGACCGCCCACTCCGGGTGGTCGGAGCGCGCGGCGTCGAGGCCACCGCGGCGGAACGCGGTGCCCAGCACGGCGAGGAAGCCGTGCGGGGACGGTCCGGCCGGCGGCGGCTTCAGGTACGTCCGGCGGCCGGCGACGTAGATCACGAGGGCGAGGGCCATCGCCGCGGCCGGGGTGCCGAAGGCGACCCGCGGGCCGTAGCGCTCGTAGAGCCAGGGCACGGCCAGCTGCGAGAACACCGAGCCGAAGTTGATCATCCAGTACCAGAGCACGTAGAGGCGCTCGAGGAGGCTCGTCTTCTCCTTCGGGATCTGGTCGCCCGCGAACGCCGAGCAGTTGGGCTTGATGCCGCCCGAGCCGAGCGCGATGAGCGTGCAGCCGACCAGGATCCCCGCCGCGCCCTCCCACAAGGCGATGGTGAGGTGTCCGGCCACGTAGCCGAACGACAGCCAGAGGATGGTCGGGTAGCGGCCCCACCAGCGGTCCGCCAGCACGCCGCCCACGAGCGGCATGAAGTACACGGCGGCCACGAACCACTGGTACCAGGCCACCGACACGTTCTCCGCGATGTGGAGGTTCTGGGCGAGGTGGAGCGTCAGGATCGACGTCATCCCGTAGTACGAGAAGCGCTCGGCGGCCTCGTTCCAGCTGAGGTACCAGACCGCGGTGGGGAAGCGCTCGCGCGGGGGGGCGGTCGCGGACATGTCGCGGCATGCTGCCAGAAGTCCCCGCGCGAATCACGGCCGTACTCACGCGCCCCGTGCCGCTGCCCAGGCGAGCAGGAGCCAGCCCGCGATGAACGCCGCCCCGCCGAACGGGGTCACCGCTCCCAGGGCGCGCACGCCGGTGAGGGCGAGGGCGTAGAGGCTTCCGGAGAAGAGCACCGTCCCGGCGAGGAGGAGCCAGCCGGCCCACGCGACCGCGCCGCCCGGGAGGCGGGACGAGGCCCATGCCACCGCCAGGAGCCCGACGGCGTGAACGAGGTGGTAGCGCACGCCGGTCTCGAACGCGGCGAGGAGCTCCGGCGCGAGCCGGGCCCTGAGCGCGTGCGCGCCGAATGCGCCGGCCGCGACGGCGACGGCGGCGGAGGCGGAGCCGAGGACGAGGAAGAGTCGATCGGTGGGCATGGGCGGGCAGTCTCGGGCGTGGAGCCGCCGCGGACAAGCGGGGAGCGCACCCCGGCCGGGCCGGGGTGCTCGGGCGCCGGGGCCGGATGTGTCATCCTCGATCACGCACCGTGGAGTCCCGGATGGCCCTCATCATCCTCCTCGCGCTCCTCTCCTCCCCGGCCGCGCGCGACCAGCTGCCGTACGTGAAGGCGCACGTGGAACGCGTGAAGGACGGCGACACGTTCGAGGCCCGCCTCGAGCGGACGAACCGGGCCGGCGGGCCGGCCCTCCAGCGCGCGACCGTCCGCATCCACGGGATCGACGCGCCGGAGCGAGGGCAGCCCTACGGCGACCAGGCGAAGGCCGCGCTCGCGGCCCTCGTGGACGGGCGCGACGTCGAGATCCTCGAGACCGACCGCGATCGGGAGGGGCGCCTCGTCGCGGTCGTCCTGCTCGAGGGCCGGGACGTCGGGTCGGTCCTCATCCGCTCGGGGCACGCCTGGGCGTTCCGCGCGTACCTGGGCGACGTGGAGGGGGACGACGAGTACTGCGCCCTCGAGTACGAGGCGCGGGCGGCGAAGCGGGGTCTCTGGGCTGCCGCTCGCCCGCGAGCACCCTGGCTGGAGCGCGAGGCGCGCAAGGGGAAGCGAGTGGCTCGCACGTACGAGGAGTCGTCGGCCTACGACTGCGTCGCCCACTTCCGCAGGACGCCGCGAGGAGCCGGTCCTTGAAGGCCCTTGGAAGATAGGGTTGCGCGGCCATGCCACCGGGAGCACCTCCTCGCGCCATGGACTACGCGAAGAAGAGCTGCGCCCCCTGCGAGGCCGGCACGCCCCGGCTGTCCGCCGAGGCGGTGGCCGCCGCGCTCCGCTCCCTCGACGGCTGGGAGGCCCACCTCGACTCCACCCGCATCCACCGGCACTACCGGTTCGCGGACTTCGCCGCGGCCATGCGCTTCGTGAACGCCCTGGCGGCGCTGGCGGAGGCGGAGGGCCACCACCCGGACTTCACCGTGCACTCCTGGAACCAGGTGGAGGTCACGCTGTGGACGCACGCCACCGGCGGCCTCTCCGAGAACGACCTCATCCTGGCTGCGAAGCTCGACCGGCTGCCGGAATCTCGCGCCTGACGCGTTCGGCTCCAGGCGCTCGCCTGAACCGGTGACGCTGCGCGAGGCACGCGACGCCGCTATGTAGCGGGTCCGTGCCCCGCCTGCTCTCGTTCCTCGTCTTCCTCGCCATCGCCCTCTCGATCCTGGCCGCCATGCACGGCTACATCTGGGTCCGCCTGGTGCGCGACCCGGGAGTCGCCGAGCCGTGGCGGCGGATCGCCGGCATCGCCCTCGTCCTCCTCGTGCTCTCGTTCCCGGCGGCGATGTTCCTCCGCAGGACCGAGTCGGCGCTCGGACAGATCTTCCCAACCATCGCGTTCGGCTGGCTCGGCGTGGCGTTCCTCCTGCTCATCGTCCTGCTCGCGATCGACGGGGTCCGGCTCCTCGTGATCTCGTGGGAGCTCGTCGCGGGCTGGCTGCGCGCGCGCACCGCCGAGGCGCCGGCCGACCCGGCGCGACGCATCCTCGTGGCCCAGGCGGTGGCGGGGGCCGCGCTCGCCGTGACGGGGGCCACCACCGTGTTCGCGGTGCGCCGCGCCGGCGGCCCCGCCCGGATCGACGAGGTCCCCGTGCCCATCGCGCGCCTGCCGCGCGCGCTCTCCGGCCTCACGATCGCCCAGATCACCGACCTCCACGTCGGGCCCACCATCCGCGAGAAGGAGGTCCGGCGGGTGGTCGAGCAGACGAACGGCCTCCGGCCCGACGTCATCGCCGTCACCGGCGACCTCATGGACGGCGGCGTGCGCGACCTCGGCCCCATCGTCGCCGGGATGGCCGGCCTGCGCGCGCGGCTCGGCGTCTTCTTCGTGACCGGCAACCACGAGTACTACTCGGGCTTCGAGGAGTGGGATCCGTTCCTCCGCTCGCTCGGGATGCGCGTGCTCCACAACGAGCGCACCGCGATCGGCGACGCGGGTCCCGGCGGCGCCACGATCGACCTCGCGGGCGTGGACGACTACGGCCACTCCATGGACCTGCGGCGCGCGCTCGACGGGCGCGACGGCGACCGGGCCCTCGTCCTCCTGGCGCACCAGCCGCGCGGCATCGAGGCCGCCGTGCGCTCGGGCGTCGACCTCCAGCTCTCCGGCCACACGCACGGCGGCCAGATCGTCCCGTTCAACTTCGTCGTCGGGCTCACCCAGCCCTACGTGCGCGGCCTGCACAAGCTCGACGAGCCGTCCGCGGGCCGCTCCGGCCACATCTACGTCTCGCGCGGGACCGGCTACTGGGGCCCGCCCATGCGCCTCGGCTCGCCGCCCGAGATCGCGAAGATCGTCCTCGTGCCGGCCTGAGACGGCGTCGCGCACCCCGCCCGGGGCGCTCACGCCGGCGGGCCGCGCGACTAGCCTCCGCGCCCGGAGGGGCTCCATGCGCGTTCGTTCATCGACCCTCGTCGCCGGCGTCTTCCTCGCAGCGGCCGCGGTCTCCGCCTTCGTCGTGTCGCAGGTGGTGAGCTCCCGGCGCGAGGCCGGCCCCGAAGCGCCCTACGCGCCCAAGGGAGCGCCCCAGGTCCTCGATCCTGGGGGAGCCGCCGCCTCACGGCGCGCCGCCGGGGTGGGCTGGCTGTCCGGCCGGGTGAGCTCGGACGCAGGCGAGCTCTCGCCCGGGACCTCGGTGTTCGCGCAACGCTCGGGGGGCTCGAAGGAGGAGCCCTCCCGCGCCCTCGTGAACGACCACGGCGCCTACAGGCTCGAGTTGCCCGAGGGCGACTACCGGGTGTGGGCGGCGACCGCGGGCGGCGACGACGTCCGAGCCCGGCCCGCGTTCGCGCATGTCGAGCGCGGGCGCACGCTCACGCTCGACCTTCTGGCCGCCTCGCCGCTCGCCGGCCCGGTGATCGAGGTGGTCGAGCCCGGCGGGGCCCCCTCCCCGGGCGCGATGGTCACCCTCGCGCGGCCCGGCGACGCGCGCCTCGCCCTCGTGACGCCGGCGAGCGAGGACGGGCGGGTGGGCATCGCGGAGGAGATGGGCCTCTCCGGGCGCGAGGTCGAGGTGCGGGCCCGGAACGGCGGCAGGACGGGCTCCTGGACGGGCACCCTGCCCACCTCCGGCGCCGTCACCATCCGGCTCGCGCCGGCCGGAGCCGTGGAGGGCCGGGTCGTGGCGAGCGGCACGGCGAGCCCACCCGCGGGCTTCGTGCTCACCGTGGCCTCCCAGCCCGCGCCGCAGGCGTGGCGAACGCTCGCGGAGCACCGCTTCACCGGCGACGCCTTCGCCGTCCCCGACCTCCCCCCCGAGCCCATTCGACTTTCCGTGAAAACCGACGACGGCCGCAAGGGGAGCGCCACGGTGACGCTCGCCCCCGGGGAGGAGCGGCGGATCGAGATCGCCGTCGCCGGGCCCTGAGCAGGACCCCGAGCGCCGCGCTCCTCGCCCCGGCTGCCCGGGATCCCCGCGCGCGGCCGAGGCCCCGCACGGGTCCTCCCGGCGCCGGAGCGCGCCGTCACCGCGGGAGAACGGTCGATCTCCCGGGGTGAAATCGCCTCCGGAGCATCCCCTCCGTGCCAACCCGCCTTGACACGACCACCGGCCAATGCCTATCGGTCCCCGCCAATGACCGGAAAGTCCCTCGTCATCGTCGAGTCGCCCGCCAAGGCGAAGACCATCGAGAAGTATCTCGGCCCCGACTACCGGGTGATGGCCTCCATCGGGCACATCAAGGATCTGCCCTCGAGCGGCCTCTGCATCGACGTCGAGAACGACTTCGCCATCACCTACGAGGTGACCAAGAAGGACGTGGTGAAGTCCCTGCGCGAGGCGCTCAAGGGGTCGAAGAGCCTCTTCCTCGCGACCGACGAGGACCGCGAGGGCGAGGCCATCGCCTGGCACCTGCAGTCCGAGCTCCGGCCCAAGGTCCCCGTCCGCAGGATGGTGTTCAACGAGATCACGAAGAAGGCCATCACCGAGGCACTCGAGCACACCCGCGACATCGACGCCGGTCTCGTGGACGCGCAGGAGGCCCGGCGGGTGCTGGACCGCCTCTTCGGCTACGAGGTCTCGCCGGTCCTCTGGCGGAAGGTGGCGCCGGGCCTCTCCGCAGGCCGCGTGCAGTCGCCTGCCACGCGGCTCGTGGTGCAGCGCGAGCTCGAGCGGATGCGGTTCCGCTCGGCGTCCTACTGGGACGTCCGGGCGAAGCACGGGACGACCTCGCCCCCCTTCGAGTCCACGCTCGCCTCGGTGGACGGCAAGCGGGTGGCCACCGGCAAGGACTTCGACGCGCAGGGCAAGCTCACCTCCGAGGCACGGCTCGTCGGCGAGGCGGAGGCGCGGAAGCTCGCCGCCGGCCTCGAGGGCAGGCCCTTCACGGTGGGCTCGCTCGAGCGCAGGCCTTACCGCTCGAGCCCGAAGGCCCCGTTCATCACCTCCACCCTCCAGCAGGAGGGCGGCCGGAAGCTCCGGCTCTCGGCCCAGCAGGTGATGAGGCTCGCGCAGGGCCTCTACGAGCGCGGCTTCATCACCTACATGCGGACCGACAGCACCACGCTGTCCGAGACCGCCGTCTCGGCCGCTCGCGCCCAGATCGCCGAGCTGTTCGGCGCCCGCTTCCTTCCGCCCCAGCCGCGGACCTACGCCCGGAAGGCCAAGGCCGCCCAGGAGGCGCACGAGGCCATCCGGCCCGCGGGCGACGCCTTCCGCACGCCCGAGTCCCTGCAGGGCGAGCTCTCCGGCGCCGAGCTGAAGCTCTACGAGCTGATCTGGAAGCGGACCATCGCCTCGCAGATGACCGACGCGGAGGGCGAGTCGGTGAGCGTGCGCCTCGTCGCCGCCGCTGCCGGCGGGGAGCGCTGCGAGTTCGCGGCGTCGGGCCGCACGATCCTCTTTCCCGGCTACCTCCGCGCCTACGTGGAGGGCTCGGACGATCCGGAGGCCGCCCTCGACGACCAGGAGACGCCCCTCCCGCCGCTCGAGCAGGGTGCCGCGGTGCCGGTGACGGCCCTCGAGGCGAGCGGCCACACCACCTCGCCGCCGGCCCGCTTCACCGAGGCGTCTCTCGTGAAGAAGCTCGAGGAGCTCGGCATCGGCCGGCCTTCGACCTACGCCAGCATCATCGGCGCGCTCGAGGCCAAGTACGTCTGGAAGAAGGGCCAGGCGCTCGTGCCGGACTGGGTGGCGTTCATCGTGACCGCCCTGCTCGAGCAGGCGTTCGACGACCTCGTGGACTTCGCCTTCACCGCGGAGATGGAGGACGACCTCGACGAGATCGCGGCGCGCGAGCGCAAGAAGCTCGACTTCCTCTCCGCCTTCTACTTCGGGAGCAAGAGCCACGCCGGCCTGAAGAAGCAGGTCGCGCAGGCGCTCGACCGGATCGATCCGGCCCGGCTGAACCGGATCGTCGTCGGCCAGGACCCCGCCGGCGTCGAGATCCTGGCGCGCGTGGGCCGCTTCGGCCCGTACGTCCGGCGCGGCGACGACACCGCCCCCATCCCCAGCAACCTGCCGCCCGACGAGCTCACCGTCGAGAAGGCGCTCGAGATCCTCGCCGCGCCCCGCGGCGGGAAGCTCCTCGGCAACGACCCCGGGAGCGGCCTGCCCGTGTACCTCCGGTCCGGGCGCTTCGGGCCGTACCTCCAGCTCGGCGAGGCGAAGGACGGAGAGAAGCCCGTGAAGACCCAGTCGCTCCTCCGCTCGATGAAGCCCGAGGCGGTCATGCTCGACCAGGCCCTCCAGCTGCTCGCCCTGCCGCGGGAGCTGGGCAAGGGGCCGGACGGGCGGCCGGTGCTGGCCTGCTACGGCAAGTTCGGCCCGTACCTCACCATGGGTGACGAGAGCAGGAACCTCGGCTCGGCGGACGACGGGGTCGTGCTCACCATCGGGCTCGCGGAGGCGCTCGAGATCTTCAAGCAGCCGAAGCAGTTCCGCGGCCGGGGCCAGCCGAAGCCCCCGCTCGCCACGTTCCCCGAGGACGCGGTGAGCGGCAAGAAGGTGGTCCTCAAGGAGGGCCGCTTCGGGCTGTACCTCACCGACGGGGAGACGAACGCCTCGCTGAAGCGCGGCGACGATCCCGCCGACCTCACGCCCGAGCGCGTGGCCGAGATCATGGCCGAGCGCCGCGAGTACCTGGCGTCGCCGGAGGGCCAGGAGCGCGCCGCGCTGCGCGCCGCACGGAAGGGGCAGCGGGGCGGGCGCGCCGGGCGTGCAGCGAAGGTGAAGCCGACGGCGGCCGCGGGGGAGGCGCCTGCGAAGGGCGTCAAGGCGGCGAAGACATCACGATCGGTGAAAACACCGGCGGAGGCGCCGCGGAAGAAGGCGCCCACCGCCGCCCGGAAGCCTCCCGCCAGGCGAAAGGCAGGGACCTGAGCGTCGCTCGCCCCCGGGCGCACCGCTCGCCAGAGACGTGTGGCGGGCCCGCCGGGCCGCTGGGATAATGGCGGCTCGCGACGGAGCGGAGGAGCGCTTGGCCGGGGCGGGTGGCGGAGAGCGTGCGGAGGTTCGGCGGCCGTCCTACCTGGCGGCGGCCCTGAAGGCGCGCCCGTTCGGCATGCCGATCCCGCCTCACCTCTTCGGCATCGCCGCGTTCGGGCTCCTGGGCGCCTTCCTGAGCCCGGGCTTCTGGCTCATCGGGGCGGGCGTCGAGGTGGCCTACCTCTGGGCCATCTCGCGGAACGCTCGCTTCCGCGCGCTCGTCGACGCCGGAGCTCGTTCCGGGCCGGAGGCCTGGGAGCGCCAGCGGGCCGACGCCCTCGCCCGGCTCGATCCCGCCGACCGGCAGCGACAGGAGGCGCTCGAGGACCTCTGCGCGGAGGTGCTCCAGGCGCTCGCGGCACGGCCCGGCGCCGACCTGCAGGCCGACAGCGTCTCACAGCTCGCCGGGCTTCACCTGCGCCTCCTCGTCGCGCGCGCGTCGCTCGCCAAGGTGGCGGAGGACGCGCGACGTGAGGCGCCCGAGCTCTCTCGCCAGGCCGACCGCCTGAAGGCGCGCCTCCAGGCGACGGATCTCGACGCCGACCTCCGCCGCAGCCTCACCGAGCAGGCCGACGTCATCCACCAGCGCCAGGCCACCCAGGCGCAAGCCGGGCCCCGGCTCGAACGCGCCGAGGCCGAGCTGTCACGCATCGCCCATCAGGTCGCCCTGGTGCGCGAGCAGACGCTCCTCGCCGCGAGCGAGGACGGCGCCGCCCGGGCCGTCGACGGCCTCGCCGCCACCCTCGACCAGGCCGACCAGTGGATGAAGGAGGAGGGTGACCTCCTCGGCGGCCTCGACCTCGACACCGCGCCGACCCCCGAGCGCCTCATGGCGCTCCGGCGGGCGAGCGCCAGCGCCGGAGCCCGACGATGAACCCCATGCGAGACCGCAACACCGGGAAGCCCGTCCCCATTCGCCTCGGCAGCGCGCGCGGCAGCGCCGCGGGCAACCTGCTGACCCTCCTGCTCGTGCTCGCCCTGGTGGGGCTGGGCGCCTGGCTCGTCCTCAAGAACCGCGCGGAGCAGGCGGCTCCGAAGGCGGGCGC
>Ga0335084_10004674_pt1 | contig 13501 bp, 10 predicted proteins | sample Lox_Sample_44_FD_206721 | JGI IMG/M metagenome (GOLD analysis project Ga0335084, IMG submission 206721) | Soil microbial communities from Loxahatchee National Wildlife Refuge, Florida, United States - Lox_Sample_4.4 | ecosystem: Environmental > Terrestrial > Soil > Wetlands | place: USA... | reverse complement strand
AGGACGACGATCCCGTTCTGGTCGGTGGGGGTGACGAGGTTCCCCACGTCCACCTGGCGCACCCCGGCGATGCCGTCGATGGGGGAGATGACGCTGGAGAACTGGAGGTTGAGCCGGGCGCTGTTCACCGCCGCCTGGTCCAGGCCGATGGTGGCCCGGGCCGACTCCACCGTGGCGATCTGCTGATCGTACTGCTGCTGCGCGATGAGCTTCTGGGCGATCAGGTCCTTGTAGCGGGCGAGGTCCCGCTCGGCGTTGTGGAGGGTGGCGAGGTCCCGCTGGGTGGTGGCCTCGGCCTGCTGGAGCGCGATCTTGAACGGCCGCGGGTCCACCTGGACCAGGAGATCTCCTTGTCTGACCCGGCTTCCCTCCTGGAAGGCGATGGAGACGATCTGCCCGCTCACCCGCGCGCGGATGGTCACCGTGGCGAGCGAGGTGACGTTGCCCAGCCCCTCCACCCAGATGGACACGTCGCGCTTCTCCGCGGCCGAGACGCCCACCGGAACGACGCGGGCCTGCGCGCCGGGGCCAGCGGGTTGCTTCGAGGCGTCGCCCCTGGCGCGCCGGAGGAGCACGACGCCGAGGACGACCAGGATGGCGATGCCGACGAGGATCCACGAGCGGTGACGGCGAGCGGGTCCCCGCGCCGGAGACCCGGGGTGGGGCGCCTGCTCGGAGGGTGTCTCGGCCACGGTCACTCCTGCCGGCCGAGCGCGGCCAGCAGCCGGGCTCGCGCGGCGGAGAGATTGTACTGCGCCTGGACCAGCTGGGCTGCGGCGGTGGTCAGCTGCACCTGGGCGTCGCTGAGCTCGATGATGGTGCCCACGCCCGCCTGGTAACGGCCCTCGGCCAGCCGGAGCTGCTCCCGGGCATTGTCCACCGCATCCTGGGCGGCCACCACGCTCTCCCTGTTGCCGAGGAGCGTGGCCTGGGCCTGCTCGACGTCGAACCTGACCTGGAGCTGCTCGCCGGTCAGGGCAGCCGTCGATGACACGAGATTCTGCTCCGCCTCGCGCACCCGGCCCACGGTGAGCCCTCCCTGCACGAGGGGCCAGGAGAGGCTGACGCCGAACGCCCAGCTGTCCGTCAGCGCACCAATCTCGGGACCGGCCTGGAAGTAGCTCCCGGTCAAGGAGATGGTGGGACTCCAGCCCCAGCGTGCCGAGTCGAGCGTCTTCCCCGAAGCCTGCCTCGCGTAGTCGAAGGAGGCGATCTCCGGACGGGAGGCGAGCGCCTGGTCGACGAGAAAGGTCAGCGGCCGGTCTTCCACGTCGAGGGGCGCCAGCTCGTCCCCGGCGACCTGGTAGTCCGTGCCCTGGGGCAACCCCATTGCCTGATTGAGCTGGGCCTTGGCGATCCGGTCGTTGTTCTGGGCGTTGATCAGCTGCACCCGGGCGTTGGCGACGTTCAGCCTCGCCAGCGCAAGGTCGATCTCCGGACGGGTCCCGACCCGGACGAACCCCTCGACTTGCTGCTGATGGGTGGTCTGGTTCTTGAGGGTCTGGTCGGCCACCCACACCAGATCTCGCGTGGCACGGGCCTGGAAGTAAAACGTGCGGACGTTCAGGATGACGTTGTTCAGAGTGGCGGCCGCGGTGGCATTCAGCGACTCGGCCAGCCGCTGCGAGGACTCCCAGCCAGCCCAGGTGGAGGGGTCCCAGAGCGTCTGGCTGCCCGCCACCCCGAAGCGCCAGGTGTTGCAGGTGCTGGTCACACACTGAGCGGCATTGGAAGTGGTTCCCGTGCCACCGCTGGTGATCGAGGTCAGGGCCCGGTGGCTCCGGGTCCACGACGCTTGCGGGGTCACCTGGGGCAGCAGGGGCGACCGGGCCTGGATGACCCGGCCCTCGGCCGCCGCGGCGTTGGCCCGGGCCTCGACGAGCTGGGGCTGATTCTTGATGGCTGCTTGCACGGCGTCGACCAGGTGCAGCACGTTGGGGGCATCGGGGCCCGGCTCCGCCGGCGAGCGGCGGACACCTTGCGTCACGGAGGCTGTACCGGCGTCCGAGGCAGTCGACTGTGCCCGGGCGGACCCGGGGACCGCCAGCAGAAGAATGAGAAGGGAGGTGCGGAGGAGCACGGCTCCCTCATGCTCCAGTCGGGGCCGGAGCGCATCTTTTTCCTGGGGATTGTCCACCGTTCCGAGCCCCGACACCCCGGCCCAGGAAACGTTGTGATGACAAGAAACCCTCCCCGGTCGGTGAACCGCATTTCTCCCACGTGCTGGCGGGTGGGCTCGCGTCCAGGCCGGCGTTAGTACGAAGCTTCGCTCTGGAGGGTCGGGGTCTCTCATGTGGATCGTCCGGCTGGCGCTTCGCCGGCCCTACACCGTGGCCGTCTTCTCGGCGCTGATCTTCATCGCCGGGCTCCTCTCGGTCACCCGGATGCGGACCGACATCTTCCCCTCCATCGACATCCCGGTGGTCATCGTGGTGTGGAACTACCCCGGACTGTCGGCCGAGGACATGGAGCGGCGCATCGTCCTGATCAGCGAGCGGGCCTACTCCACGGTCATCGACGGGATCACCCACATCGAGTCCCAGTCCATCGCCGGGGTGGGGCTGCTCAAGCTCTACTTCGAGCCGGAGGCCGACCTGGGAACGGCCATCTCCCAGATCACCTCGGTGTCGCTCACCGCCAGCCGGATCATGCCCCCCGGCATCCAGCCCCCCAACGTGCTCCGGTTCAATGCCGGCAACGTTCCGGTGGCGCAGATCAACGTGAGCAGCCAGACCGCCGGCGAGCAGCAGCTGTTCGACTACGGGCTGAACTTCCTCCGGGTCCGGCTCTTCACCATCCCCGGCACCTCCATCCCCGGCCCGTACGGGGGCAAGCAGCGGCAGATCATGGTCGACGTGGATCCCAGCGCCACCGCGGCCAAGGGGCTGAGCCCTCAGGACGTGGTCACCGCGCTGCTCCAGTCCAACGTCATCATCCCCGCGGGGACGGCGCAGATCGGCAGCACCGAGTACAACGTGAAGCTGAACTCCAGCCCCTCCACCGTCGACCAGTTCAACTCCATCCCGGTGAAGGTGGTGAACGGGGCCCCGGTGCTCCTGCGCGACGTGGCCAGCGTGCGGGACGGCTTCGCGGTCCAGCAGAACATCGTCCACATCGACGGGAAGCGGGCCAGCTACATCGTCATCCTCAAGCACTCCAACGCCGGCACCCTGGCGGTGGTGGACGGAGTCAGGGGGCTCCTTCCATCCCTGCAGGCGTCCGCTCCGGACGGCATCGCCCTGAAGCTGGACTTCGACCAGTCGATCTTCGTCCGCGCCGCGCTCACCAACGTGCTCCACGAGGCGGTGATCAGCTCGATCCTGGTCTCGCTGATGATCCTCTTCTTCCTGGGGAGCTTCCGCAGCGTGGCCATCGTCTCCAGCTCCATCCCCCTGGCCATCCTGGTGGGCATCGCCGCGCTCTTCGTCACCGGCAACACCCTCAACCTCATGACCCTGGGCGGCCTGGCCCTGGCCATCGGTATGCTGGTGGACGACGCGACGGTGGCGGTGGAGAGCATTCACCGGAACCGGACCGGCGGAAAGCGGCTGACCGTGGCCATCCTCGACGGAGCGCACGAGGTCGCCACCCCGGCGCTCGCCGCCACCCTCACCATCTGCATCGTCTTCTTCCCGGTGGTGCTGCTCACCGGGCCGGCGCGCTACCTCTTCACCCCGCTGGCGGTGGCGGTGGTGTTCTCCATGCTCGCCTCCTACGTCCTCAGCCGGACGCTGGTCCCCGCCCTGGCGCGGTTGCTCGAGTCCGAGGACGCCCACGCCGAGACGGAGGGCAGCGGTCTCTTCCCCCGCTTCAACCGCTGGCGGGACGACCGCTTCGGCCGCTTCCAGTCCGCCTACGGCCGGCTGCTGGAGGTTGCGCTCCACCACCGGGTGTGGATGCTCTGCACCTTCGGCCTGGTGGTGCTGGTCTCGGCCGCGCTCCCGGCCGTCGTCGGGCTCGACTTCTTCCCCGAGGTGGACGCGGGCCTGATGCGGCTCCACTTCCGGGCCCCCATGGGCACGCGCATCACCGACACCGAGCGGCTGGTGCTGGAGGCGGAGCGGAAGATCCGGGAGATCATCCCCGCCCACGAGCTGGAGGGCCTGAACGACAACATCGGGATCCCGCTCTCGTACAATCTGGCCTTCGTCTCCACCGACAACATCGGTCCCCAGGACGCGGAGATCCTCATCAGCCTCAAGTCGGACCACCGTCCCACCCGTGAGTACATGCGGCGGATCCGCGAGGAGCTGCCGAAGGCGTTCCCCGGCAGCTCGCTCTACTTCCAGCCCGCGGACATCGTGACCCAGGTGCTCAACTTCGGCCTGCCGGCGCCGATCGACGTGGTGATCGAATCCAACAACCTGGAATCGGGCTTCGCCGTTGGCCGGCAGCTCGCCGCCCGGATGCGCCGCATCCCCGGCGTGGTCGACGTGCGGATCCCTCAGGTTCTGGACTACCCCACGCTCAACCTCGACGTGGACCGGCTGCGCGCCGCCCAGGTGGGGCTCACCCAGCGGGACGTGGCCAACAACCTCCTCACCTCGCTGAGCAGTAGCTCGCTGGTGAACTCCAACTTCTGGCTCAGCCCGCAGAACAACGTGAACTACCTGGTGGCGGTCCAGACCCCGCTCCCGCTGATGCGGAGCACCAGCGACCTGCTCGCCACCCCGCTCACCGCCCCCGGCTCGCAGCCGATCCGCCAGACGCTGACCCGCGGCCTGACCGACGCCGCCACTCCCTCGGGCAGCCTCTACCTCGGCACCTTCGCCCAGCTCTCGCCGGGCAAGACCCTGGCCTCCATCAACCACTCCACCATCCAGCGGGTCATCAACGTGCAGGCCGCGGCGGAGGGGCGGGACCTCGGCTCGGTGGCCCGGGAGATCCAGAAGGCCATCGACGCGCTCCACGACGTTCCCAAGGGGATCAAGATCTCCATCCGCGGGCAGATCGAGAGCATGCGCACCTCGTTCAGCTCTCTCGGGGTGGGGCTCATCCTCGCGGTGGTGCTGGTCTATCTGCTGATGGTGGTGCTGTTCCAGTCGTGGCTGGACCCGTTCATCATCCTCGCCGCGGTCCCCGGGGCGCTGGTCGGCATCCTCTGGATGCTGGCGGTCACCGGGACCACCCTCAACGTCGAGTCCTTCATGGGGGCGATCATGGCGGTGGGCATCGCGGTCTCCAACAGCATCCTCCTGGTGTCCTACGCCAACGAGGTCCGGGGCCAGCGGCAGCTGGGACCGCTCGAGGCCGCGCTGGAGGCGGGGAAGGTCCGGCTCCGGCCGGTGCTGATGACCGCTCTGGCGATGGTGCTGGGGATGCTGCCGATGGCCCTTGCGCTCGGCGAGGGCGGCGAGCAGAACGCTCCGCTCGGCCGCGCGGTCATCGGCGGCCTGCTGGTGGCGACCTTCGTGACCCTGTTCATCGTGCCGGTGGTCTACTCGGTGCTCCGAGGCAAGGAGCCCCGCGCGCACCGGCTGGACGAGCGATTCCTGGAAGAGAGCCAGGGCGCGCACCCGGGAGCGCTGGCATGACCGAGCTGAACGACGTGGTGAAGACCGAGCCACCCGCGCCAGCCCGGCCCCGCGCGCTGACCATCGGGACGATCGTCCTGGTGGCGGCGGTGGCGGTGGGGGTGGTGGTGCTGGCGGTGAGCAGGCGGGCCGCCGAGGCCCGCGAGCGCCAGAGCCGGGCCACGGCGCTCGATCGCGGGCCCGCGGTGCGGGTGGCGCAGGTGGAGCTCTCCGCCTCCGACCGGACGCTGAGCCTCCCCGGCGAGACGCGGGCCTGGAGCCAGGCCACCCTGTACTCGAAGGTGGCGGGCTACGTGCGCGAGGTGAAGGTGGACAAGGGCACCCGGGTGAAGAAGGGTGACCTGCTGGCCCGCCTCGAGTCGCCCGAGACGGATCAGCAGGTTCTGGGCGCGCGCGCGGACCTCCAGGTCAAGCAGTACCAGGCTGACCGGCTGCGGAAGCTGCGCCCCGAGGGCTTCATCGCCCAGCAGGACCTGGACAACGCCGAGGGCGCGCTCTCGGTGGCCCGGGCCACGCTGCAGCAGCTGCTGGCCACGCAGGCCTACGAGCAGCTGCGGGCGCCGTTCGACGGGGTGGTGACCGCGCGCTACGTGGACCCGGGCGCCCTGGTCGCCGCTGGAACCGCCTCCAACCAGGCGGTGCAGCCCCTGTTCGACCTGGCCGACATGCGCACCGTCCGGGTGCAGGTCTACGTGGGTCAGGACGACGCGGCCGACCTCCGCCCCGGGGCCCCGGTGACCATCAGCCTCCCGGATGATCCCGGCCATCCCATCGAGGCCAAGGTGACCCGCAGCGCCCAGGGCATCGATGCACGCACCCGCACCATGCTGGTGGAGATGGACGTCCCCAACGAGCCGGTGCGCCTGTACCCCGGAAGCTACGTCAACGTGAAGATTCGCTTCCCCGGCCGCCGGACACCGGTCGTTCCGGGGGAGGCACTCGCCTGGCGCGGGGATGCGCTGTACGTCGCCCAGCTCGAGGCCGGTGACCGGGTGAAGCTGGTCCGCATCCAGCCCGGCGACGATGACGGGCGGCGCGTCCAGGTCCTGTCCGGCCTGCAGGGAGGGGAGCGGGTGGTGCTCAACCCCAGCGCCGAGCTCTCCGATGGTGACCCGGTGCAGCCGCTGGCTCCCCAGGGTGGAGGGCCGGCGGCCGGACGGTGATGGCACGCCGCGTGCGCGGCGCACATCCGTCATTGTCTGAACAGCGCCACTTCCGCCGGAGGACCGAGCGGCCCAGCTTGCAGCCGTTCAACTCCAGCAGGGGGTCACACGGATGCTGTACTGGGCTGCTGTCTTCTTCGTCATCGCGATCATCGCCGCGGTCTTCGGCTTCGGCGGCATCGCGGCCGGTGCCGCGGGCATCGCCAAGATTCTGTTCTTCCTCTTCCTGATCCTCGCTGTGGTCTCGCTCATCTTCGGGCGGGGACGAACCGTCTAGGCCAAGCGAAGGGACGGGCGCCGGCCCCGTCCTCGGGGCGGCAGGCCGGTCAGGCCCGGCGAATCCGGAGCAGCAGCCAGGCCAGGGCCAGTGGCAGCAGCGCGAGCGGAGACCCTGACTGGCCGCTCACCTCGAAGCAGCCGTACGTCGGTGGCGGGACGTTGCCTCCTCCCGCCACGTTGGGATCGGCCCCGGCCTTCAGCTCGTCGATGTCCGGGGTCCCGTCCCCGTCGCTGTCCTTGTGCTCCGCGTTCAGCGCATCCAGTGCGGTGTCCAGGCTGGCGATGTTCTGTGCCACCAGGCCACGGGCTCGCATCGACGTCCCGAACGGCGTGGTCACCGTGCCGAAGCCGGTCTGTCCGTTGGCGTGACAGAGCGAGCAGTCCGGGGTGTAGGACAGCCCGAGGTGAGAGCGGACCTCGGCCGGGAAGGTGGAGGAGGCGTGCGCCAGTCCGCCGGCGAGCACCGTGATGGCGACGAGGGCGCGTCTCAAGGTCGGCTCAGGGTAGCGCAATGCGCCCCGGCGGCGCGGGGATTCCGCCCACCGCCGTGCCGGTCTGGGTGTGGCAGGTGCTGCAATCGCCGGACGGGACCGAGGTGGCCATGGTCCGCGTCTTCCCGTTGAAGGTCACCTTCGCGGTGATGGGGAACACCGGCCAGCCCGGGAAGGCATTGCTGCCGATGTAGAAGTTCCCCGCCGAGTTCACCCCGGCGTTGTGCGAGGTGCCGTTCTTGTCGGTCACGGTGACGGTCGCTCCGGCGGCGGCGGTGCCGAGGCAGTCGTCGTACTCGTGCCCGGTGGGGTAGACGGTGCCGGCGATCGCGAAGTTCGGCCCCTCGCCGCGGTTGTGGCAGCTGATGCAGGCCAGGCCAGGGTGCATGGATCCGCTGCCCTCGTTCCCGTTGGTCCAGTAGGAGCCGCTGCTGCACTTCGGCGGGGCGGTGAACGCCGGGTCCTGCGCCGGCGCGCAGCTGCCGGTGGGCGTGCCCGCATCCACCCAGCTGGCGAACGCGGCGATGTCCGCGGCGGGGACCGTCACCCCGGTGCCGGGCGGCATCGGCGAGGCCGGATCCTGCATCCGGACCAGTGACCGCTGGGCTTCGCTCTGAGCGGGGAAGCCACTGGAGAGCGCGGTGAGCGCGGCGTGGCTGTCGAGCGGCATGGGCGCGTTGCCGCTGGGAGGCGTGCCGTGGCAGCTCGTGCAGTGCGCGGAGAGCAAGGTCGCGACGTCGCACGGCAAGTCACCCGGGACCACGCCGCCGCCGTTCGAGCCGCCGTCGGCCCCGTTGTTCAGGTTGCCGGTGTCGCCGGAATACCCCCCCAGCGAGCAGGCGACGGTGAACAGCAGCACGGATGACAGCAGACGGCGCATCGAGACCTCGGTGGGGGATTCCGGCGAGCCTACGCTGGAGAGTTGCCGCGGCCAGGCCCGTTCCGTCACCGCCCGGGTGCGGGTAGAGGTGGGTGTGGGCCGCACGGCACCCCGGGTGCCGGGCGCCCCGGCGTCAGATGGCCGGCTTGAGCGGGTCGTGCTCGGCGATGAGCTTGGTGACCCGCGCCTCGTCGATGCGTGCGGTGAGGCGGGTGGCGTCGTGGAGGTCGCGCACCGTCTTCGCCAGGCTGAGCGAGGAGCCCACGGTGAAGAGCAGGCCCATGGCCAGGAAGCCCTTCACCCACCCACCGTCGGGAAGGCAGTAGATGCCCAGGGCGGTCGCCGTCACCGAGATGGCGAAGGAGAGCCACGACTGGACGACCCAGGCAGCGCTGTGCCCCGCAGGGAGCTCGGGCTGGGCGCGCACGGCTCAGGCCCTCCCCAGGACGTCGAGGCCCGAGCGCAGCAGCGAGAGCGGAAAGATGCGGGGAACGAGGGCCAGCGCGAGGAGCAGGCCGCCGTGGACCAGCAGCGCGCCGAGCGGCGTCCCGGTCCGGGCGACCAGGACGGTGGTCAGCGCGGCGAAGCCCACGAACCACAGCCAGAAGGCTCCGGCTCCGAGCAGCGCGGCGGGGTGGGCGAGCGCGCTCAGCGTGACCAGCAGCCCCACCGCTGCCCAGACGGCGAGCAGCAGCCCGTGCACCAGGTTGCGGGCAGGTTCGGACGACATCGGCGGCCTCCTTGCGAGATGCAGGGGCGGGGGAACCGCCCGTGCAGTCCCAAGGCTGGCCCGAAGGGCTCGTTTCGGTCCAGGAACTAAGAGGGCATCATTTGATAAGCTGCAGTCAATGAACTCGCTCGACCGCCTGTCCGGCTTCTACTGGGTCGCGCGCACCGGCGGGTACGCGCGGGCGGTCCGCGCCTTCCCGTACCCCATCACCGAGCCCGGGGTGCACCAGCAGGTCAGGCGACTCGAGGCCGAGCTCGGCGTCCGGCTCTTCCGCCGGGTGGCCAAGGACCGGATGGTGCTCACTCCGCAGGGCCAGGCCCTGTACGCGGTGGTCGCGCCCTTCCTGGAGGCGCTCCGGGTCACCGTCGACGCGCTCCGGGCGGGCAGCTTCGGCGGCACCCTTCGCATCGGGGCAGCGGCGCTGCTGGTCCAGGAGCTCCTCCCGGGCTGGCTGCGGGCGCTGCACCGCCGTCATCCCGAGATCGACGTCACCCTCACCGAGCTCAGAGCCCCGGACGTCTCGCTCCTCCGCACTGGCGAGCTGGATCTCCTGGTCGACCACCTTCCCCAAGTTCCCGCCGACGTCGAGGTGCGGGAGATCGGGACGCTGTGGGGCTTCCTGGTGCTGCCCAGCTCCCACCCGGCCGCGCAGAAGCAGAGGTTCGACCCGCGCCGGCTGGCCGAGCTCCCGTTCCTCACCTTCGGAGCGGACCCCGCAAGCCGTGCGTTGCAGCGGCGGGCTGTCGAGGCGCTGGGGGGTTCGGCGAAGGAGCGCTTCGCCGCGGACTCCACCGCCTCCCTGCTCGGGTTCGTCGCCGCCGGGCTGGGCTTCTCGGTGGTCCCGGCGATGCACCCCGACGGCCCACGTCGTCCCGGGGTCCGCGCCATCCGGCTGCAGCTGCCAGGCTCGGAGCTGCCAGTGCATGCCGTGTGGCTGCGCGGCGTTCCCAACCCGATGCTCGGCCGAGCCATCGACGTCGCTCCCCGTACAACGGGACGGCACTGAGCGGGCCCTGACTCGCTCTTCGTCGCGCCAGCGACTCGCCGGCGTAGGCCTTTCGGACCACACCAACGTCACGTGACCCGCTGCTCCGCCCATGCCAAGCCAGGGGCGAGCGTGGAACCGAGGAGCACCGAGGAACCCGCCGGCGCCGGACTGAGCACCGGCGAGGCGGAGGCGCGGCTTGCCCGCGAGGGCCCGAACGAGGTCGCGGCGCACACCCGCGCCTCGCAGTTCCGGCAGCTGCTGGCCAGCATCTCCAACCCCTTGCTCGGCATCCTCCTGGTGGCCGCGGTGGCCTCGGCGGTGCTGGGAGAGCGGGTCAACGCGGTCATCGTCGTGGCGATGGTGGTCCTCAGCGCGGCCATCGACTTCGTCCAGTCATTCCGCTCGGCGAAGGCGGTGGAGCGCCTCCGGTCACAGGTGGCGCCCACCGCCACGGTGCTGCGCGACGGCCGGTGGACGGAGCTCCCCCGGCGGGAGCTCGTTCCCGGCGACACCATCCGTCTGTCCGCCGGAGACCTGGTACCGGCCGATGCTCGCCTCCTCACCGCCCGGGCCCTGCACGTCGTCGAGTCGGCGCTCACCGGTGAGTCCCTGCCGGTGGAGAAGGAGGTCGGCGCCCCGACCGAGGGCAGCGGGGTCTCGGCGGGTCACGTCTACGCCGGGACCTCGGTCGCCAGCGGCACCGCCGAGGCAGTGGTCGAGCACACCGGTGGCCACACCCAGCTCGGGGCCATTGCCGCGCGCCTCGCCGAGCGTCCGCCCCAGACCGCGTTCGAGCACGGCATCCGTGACTTCAGCCTCTTCATCACCCGGACCATCCTGTTCCTGGTGCTCTTCATCGGGGTGGTGAGCGTCGCCAAGCACCGCCCGCCGCTCGAGTCGCTGCTCTTCGCGGTGGCGCTCGCGGTCGGGCTCACCCCCGAGTTTCTTCCGATGATCACCACCGTGACCCTCGCCCAGGGCGCGGTGCGGATGGCCCGGGCCAAGGTCATCGTGAAGCACCTCCCGTCCATCCAGAACCTCGGGAGCATCGACGTCCTCTGCAGCGACAAGACCGGCACGCTGACCCGCGGGCGCATGGAGCTCGAGCGCTCGGTGGATGGTGCCGGGACCTCGGCTCCCCGCGCGCTGGCCCTCGCCCGGGTGAACAGCGCGCTCCAGACCGGGCTGAGAAACCCGCTCGAGGACGCCATCCTCGCCGCCCCGGACGGGACAGCCGAGGACTGGAAGCGGCTCGACGAGGTGCCGTTCGACTTCGAGCGCCGCCGGATGAGCGTGGCCGCGGCGCGTGCCGGAACGCCGGTACTCGTCTGCAAGGGCGCCCCGGAGAACGTGCTCGCAGTCTGCACCGAGTGGGAGAGCGCCGGCGCTGTCCAGCGACTGGACGGCGCGGCGCGTGCCCGCTGCCAGCAGACCGAGCGCGCCCTGGCGGAGCAGGGTCTGCGGGTCCTCGCCGTGGCCTCGCGTTCCCTGGGCCCGGACGAGCCGTGCGGTCTCGAGTCCGAACGCGACCTCTGCCTCGTCGGGTTCCTCGCCTTCCTCGATCCACCGCTCGCCGACGCGGCCAAGACCGTGCGAGCGCTCCGGCGGGATGGCGTGGCGGTGAAGATCCTCTCCGGCGACGATGCGCTGGTGGTCCGTCACGTTTGCGAGGCCGTGGGCATCGGGGGGAAGCGGGTGGTGCTGGGCGACGACCTCGACCGGCTGACCGACCCAGCGCTGGGGCTGGTGGCCGAGCGGCACGCGGTCTTCGCCCGGGTCTCGCCTCAGCAGAAGACTCGCCTCCTCCAGGCGCTGCGCCGGCGCGGACACGTGGTGGGCTTCCTCGGTGATGGCATCAACGACGCTCCGTCGCTCCACACCGCCGACGTGGGCATCTCGGTGGCCAGCGCGGTGGACGTGGCGCGCGACGCGGCGGACATCGTGCTGCTCGACCGGGGCCTGGGCGTGCTCCACACCGGCATCGTCGAGGGCCGGAGGTCCTTCGGGAACGTCATGAAGTACCTCCTGATGGGGACCAGCTCGAACTTCGGGAACATGCTGAGCATGGCGCTGGCGTCGCTCTTCCTGCCGTTCCTGCCGATGCTCCCCACCCAGATCCTCCTCAACAACTTCCTCTACGACCTGGCGCAGGTGACCATCCCCAGCGACCGGGTCGACGCCTCGTTCCTCGCCCGGCCGCAGCGCTGGGACATCCGCGGGGTGCGGCGGTTCATGCTGATCGTCGGGCCGGTCAGCTCGCTCTACGACTTCCTCACCTTCTGGGTCCTCCTCGGCGTCTTCCACGCTTCCGAACGCCTCTTCCACACCGGGTGGTTCGTCGAGTCGCTGGCGACGCAGGTCCTGGTGGTCTTCGTCATCCGTACCACCGGCAACCCGTTCCGGAGCCGCCCCAGCCCGCTGCTCGCCGCCACCGCCGTGGCGGTGGTGGCCCTGGCGACGGCGCTGCCCTGGAGCCCGGCCGCCGAGGCGCTCGGGTTCGAGCCGCTCCCCGGGCCTTTCTTCCTCTTCCTCGTGCTCGCCACCGCGACCTACCTCCTGCTGGTGCAGTGGGTGAAGGCGCGGGTCCTGCCCAGGTTCACCGGTCCGTCACCTGGGCGTGCCATGGGGGCCGGATGAGCCCGTCATCCGCCTCCGCGACGCTGTCCCAGCTCGACTCGCTGCTCGGCGAGGTGGAGCGGGCGACGCCCTCGTCCACCGAGCTACGGACTCTGGCCTCTCCACACCGGGCGGGGGCGGTGAACCTCCGGCACTACCTCGTGCTCCGGAGCCACGACCTCCGGCGTCTCCAGCAGACGCTGGCCGAGCTCGGGCTCTCCTCTCTGGGGAGGGCCGAGGGCCACGTCGAGGCGACGCTGCGCGCAGTCCGCCGGGCGCTGCGGGCGCTCGAGGGGAAAGGGGCGCCTGCAGACGAGACGCTCCGCGGACCCGACTTCGACGAGGGCCGCAGCGCGCTGGCCCGAAATGCCAAGGCGTTGCTCGGACCGGCGCCCGAGGGACGGGCGGTGCGGATCATGGTCACCGCCGACGCGAGCCTGGCCGAGGATCCCACCGCCGTCCGCGCGCTGCTCGACCAGGGGATGGGCATCCTGCGGATCAACTGCGCCCACGATGGGCCGGAGGTGTGGACCCGCATCGCCGGCCACGTGCGGGCCTCGGAGAAGGCCAGCGGCCATCCGTGCCGCATCCTGATGGACCTCGGGGGGCCGAAGATCCGCACCGGCCCGCTCAGCCCTGGGCCGCCGGTGGTCAGCTGGAAGCTCCGGCGCGACATCCGCGGCAAGCTGCTCCTGCCCACCACGGTGTGGATCGTCCCGGCGGGGACGTACCCGCCGGCCACCGGACCGCAGCTCCAGTTCCCGCCGGACTGGACAGGCGGGCTGAGCCCCGGCGCCGAGCTCCAGTTCCGCGATGCCCG
>Ga0335084_10004673_pt1 | contig 13503 bp, 10 predicted proteins | sample Lox_Sample_44_FD_206721 | JGI IMG/M metagenome (GOLD analysis project Ga0335084, IMG submission 206721) | Soil microbial communities from Loxahatchee National Wildlife Refuge, Florida, United States - Lox_Sample_4.4 | ecosystem: Environmental > Terrestrial > Soil > Wetlands | place: USA... | reverse complement strand
CACGTGTTCGGGCACGTCGACTTCTTCAAGAACAACTTCATGTTCCGGCACACCAACCGGAAGATGATGGACCAGATGGCGAACCACGCCACCCGGGTGCGCCGCTACCAGGACAAGCTCGGGGTGGAGCTGGTGGAGGACTTCATCGACCGCTGCCTCTCCCTGGAGAACCTGGTCGACTACCAGTCCCCCTACGTGAAGCGGCGGCCGGAGCGGCCCGAGGCGGACGCGGAGGAGGAGCGCCAGATCGCCCAGGGGTTCAAGACCGAGCGGGAGTACATGCGGGAGTACATCAACCCCACCGCCTTCCTCCAGGCGCAGCAGAAGAAGCTCGACGAGGAGGCCGCCAAGAAGAAGAAGTTCCCCGAGCGGCCAGAGCGGGACCTGCTCCTCTTCCTCCTGGAGCACGCCCCCTTGGAGCGCTGGGAGCACGACGTCCTCTCCATCGTCCGGGAGGAGGCCTACTACTTCGCCCCCCAGGGTCAGACCAAGATCATGAACGAGGGCTGGGCCACCTACTGGCACTCGAAGATCATGACCGAGCGGGCCCTCGACGCCTCCGAGGTGATCGACTACGCGGACCACCACTCGGGCACCCTCGCCACCCACCCCGGCCAGCTCAACCCGTACAAGGTGGGGGTGGAGCTGTGGCGGGACATCGAGGATCGCTGGGACAAGGGGCGCTTCGGCAAGGAGTACGACGAGTGCGACTCCTTCGTGGAGCGCAAGCACTGGGACAAGCATCTCGGGCTGGGGCGGCAGAAGATCTTCGAGGTGCGCAAGCACTACAACGACGTCACCTTCGTGGACGAGTTCCTCACCCTCGAGTTCTGCGCCCAGCAGAAGCTCTTCACCTTCGGCTACAACGAGAAGCACCAGCGCTGGGAGATCCTGGAGCGCGAGTTCCGGAAGGTGAAGGAGAAGCTCCTCCACGTCCTCACCAACTTCGGCCAGCCCTCGATCGCGGTGGAGGACGGGAACTTCGAGAACCGGGGGGAGCTCTACCTCGTGCACAAGCACGACGGCGTCGACCTGAAGCTCGACTACGCCCGCGACACCCTGAAGCACCTCCAGTCGCTCTGGCGCCGGCCGGTGAACCTCCACACCAAGGTGGACGGGCGCGGCACCATCTTCCGCTTCGACGGGCGGGAGCACTCCGACCGGCGCGCCGACCTGTAGGCGGGGGTGGTTTCCCCCCTTCGCGCGGAACTTCGGTTTCCACGCGTCGCCTGCTAGATTGCGGCGCAGATGCCCGCCCGCCCCGACGACGCCCCCCGCCGCCGCCGCGCGCCCGCGCTCCTCGCCGGCCTCGCCTTCCTCGCCCTCCTCGGCCTCGGCCTCGCCGGCGCCGCCGGTCGGCTCGCGGTGCTCCCCTCGGCCGCCCCGCCCCCCCCCGCCCTCGCCCTGGCCGGCCTCCCGCCGCCGCCGCCCCCGCCCGCCCCTCCCCCGGAGCGCTTCCGGGCGGTGACCGTGCGGCTGGCCCGGAACCAGACGCTGGCGCAGGCGCTCGCCCGGCTCGACCTGGCGGCCGCCGACGCCAAGGCGGTGATCGCCTCGCTCAAGGGGCTCTTCCCCTTCCACCGTGCCCGGCCCGGCGACCAGCTCCGGGTGGAGCGGCGCGAGGGCGACGACGCCCTGCTGCGCCTCAGCTACCGCCAGTCCGCCGCCGACGAGTGGACCGCGGAGCGGCTCCCGGACGGCGGCTTCGAGGGGAGGAAGCGGCCGGTGGCCCTCGCCACCGAGGTGGCCCGGGTCGCCGTCCGGATCGAGGGGTCGCTCTGGGCGTCCCTGGAGCGCGCCGGCGAGGATCCCGAGCTGGCGGTCCTCGCCTCCGACGTCCTCGCCTGGGACGTGGATTTCTACCAGGACGTCCGGGCGGGCGACACGATGCGGATGGTGGTGGAGAAGATCACCGCCGACGGCAAGCTGCTCCGCTACGGCGAGGTGCTGGCGGCCGAGTACCAGGGCCAGGCCTCCGGGCACAAGCGGCTCTACCGCTTCACCGATCCCGCCGGGCAGACCAGCTACTACGACGACGAGGGAGGGAGCGCCCGGCGCGGCTTCCTGCGCTCGCCGCTCAAGTTCGCCCGCATCACCTCCCGCTTCGGCAACCGGAACCACCCGCTCCTCGGCTACATGCAGGCGCACCAGGGTGTGGACTACGGCGCGCCCCCCGGCACGCCCGTCTGGGCGGTCGGCGACGGCACGGTGAAGCAGGCGGGCTGGAACGGCGGCTGCGGGAAGTCGGTCACCCTCCGCCACCGGAACGGCCTGGAGACGATCTACTGCCACCTGTCGGGCGTGGCGGTGTCCGCCGGCAAGCCGGTGGCCCAGAAGCAGGTGATCGGCTTCGTCGGCTCCACCGGCCTCTCCACCGGCCCCCACCTGCACTACGCGGTGAAGCGCGGCGGGGTCTTCATGAACCCGCTCCAGCTCAAGGTGCCGCGAGACGAGCCGGTCCGGCCCGAGTGGCTCCCGGCCTACCTCGAGGCGATCGCGCCGCTGCGCGCCCGCCTCGAGGGCGAGCCGATCGGGTAGCGGGGCGCCCCGCCCGGCGGGCGGATGCCTGCCGCGGGGGACCTCTACCGCCGCCGCCGGCGTGCCTTCTCGGCCGCCAGCTTCTTCCCCTCCCACTCCTTCTGGTCGAGGGCCGCCACCGCCCCCTCGAGCGCGTCCGGGGACACCTCGAGGAAGCTGTGGCTCCGGCGCAGCTCGACCTTGCGGAGCTCCACCCCGGGGGCGAGCGCCGCCACCACCTCACGCACCCGGGCCTCGTCGGCGCCGTCCTGCTCGCCCAGGGTGAGGAAGATCCGGCCCCGGGGCTCGCCCTGGGGAGCGGCCTCGGCCGCGGGGGCGGTGACGCTCGCCTCGGTGGCCGGCGGGCCGCCCGCGGGCGCCGCCTCCGGCCGCGCCTCGCGGCGCGGGCCACGGTCCCGGTCCCGATCGCGACCGCGCTCCCGGCCGTCCCGACGCTCGCGTCCCTCGCGTCCCTCGCGTCCCTCGCGCCGCTCCCGCCCCTCGCCCTCGCCGTGCCGGTGGCTACGGGGGGCGTGCTCCCGGCGCTCGTGCTCCTCCCGCTTGTGCTCCGCCTTCTGGAGATCCTGGACCCGCTCCATCCGGTGGTGGGTGAAGAAGTACTTGAGGGCGAAGGCCACCAGGTAGTCGCCGTCCGGCCGCCCCTTGAGCTCCTGGGCGAGCGGGATGAAGGCCTCGAAGATCGAGGCGCTCATCGCCTCCTTCAGCTCGCCGACGTGGCGCTCGCTCCAGACCCGCCGCGCCTCCTCCGGGGTGGGGAGCGCCTTCTGCTCGAAGGCGATCCCGAACTTCTTCTGGAGCGCGGTCAGGGTGTGGATGTCGCCTCCCGAGACCAGCGAGAGGCTGGTCCCCTTCTTCCCGATCCGGCCGGTGCGCCCCACCCGGTGGAGGAAGACCGCCGGGTCCTCGGGGAGCGTGTAGTTGATGACGTGCGAGAGATCGGAGATGTCGATCCCGCGCGCGGCGATGTCCGTGGCCACCATGAAGCGGACCTCCCCACGCTTCACCTTGGCCATCACCCGCTCGCGCTCCTTCTGCGGCAGGTCGCCGTTGAGGAGCTCGGCGTCGTACCCGTTCCGGTTCAGCACCGCCGTCACCAGCGAGGTGTCGGTGCGGGTGTTGCAGAAGACGATCGCCGCCTCCGGCTCCTCGATCTCGATCATGTAGAGGAGGTTGCGCGGCTTCGGGTAGGAGTCGACGGTCGGGTACATCACGTTGTGGATGTTCTCGACCTTGTACTCGTCGCCCGAGAGCAGGATGGTCTCCGGCTCGGACAGGTAGTCGTGGATGATCTGCTCGATGTCGGCCGGGACCGTGGCGGAGAAGAGCAGCTGCTGGCAGTCGTCGGGGAGGTGGTCGAGGATCCGGGTCACCTCCTCGAAGAACCCCATGTTGAGCATCTCGTCCGCCTCGTCGAGGCAGCAGGCCAGGGCGTCCTCGAGCCGCAGGGTCTTGCGCCGGATGTGGTCGTAGATCCGCCCCGGCGTCCCCACCACGATCTCCGCGCCCGCCTTGAGCTTGTCGAGCTGCTCCCCCATCGACGCGCCGCCGTAGACCGCGACCACGGTGAGGTCGCGGTGCTTGGCCAGGGCGGTGAACTCGTCCGCCACCTGGAGGGCGAGCTCGCGGGTGGGGCACATCACCAGGGCCGAGGGCTTGCGCCGCCCGTCCGGGATCCGCTCCAGGATGGGGATGGCGAAGGCGGCGGTCTTGCCGGTGCCGGTCTTGGACCGGACGATCACGTCCTTGCCCGCGCGGACCGGCTTGAAGGTCGCGACCTGGACCGGGGTGGGCTTCTGGTACCCCCGCTCGGCGATGGCCCGTCGGACCGGCTCCGAGAGGCCGAGGTCGTCGAACGAGCCCTCGGCGACGTAATCCGAAGGCGCCCCGGCGGGCGCCTCACCCGAAACGTTCTCCATGCGTCACTCCTGCCCCCCCGAGCGCGTCGGGGGGTGCGTCGAGCGGCGCATGGCGGCATCTCGCCTGGGACCGCGTCGACCCCGAATCCCTTCGGAGCCCGCGCCGTTCCGCGAAACCCGCCATGCGCCGGCGTGTTGCCCCGCCGCTTGCGCGCGGGGGGCAACACCTATATCACAACGTCTCCGGGCGACCGCCACCCGCGACCCGCCTCCCCGAGACCCGGACTCCGACCTTCCCCCTCCCCATGACGGACGGCTCCCGCGACCACCAGGCGAGGCCCCGATCGCGGCCGGCGCTCCCCGCCTCCCGGGGAGGCTCGGGGGGCGGGCTGGTCCGCTACGACCCCCTCCGGGCCTACATGGCCGAGGTGGCGCGGCATCGGCTCCTCTCCCGCGAGGAGGAGCACGCCCTCGCCCTGCGCTACCGGGAGACCGGCGACGTGGACGCGGCCTACCAGCTGGTGGCCTCGAACCTGCGCCTGGTGGTGAAGATCGCCCACGAGTACCACCGCACCGCCTTCCAGCTCCTCGACCTGATCCAGGAGGGGAACCTGGGGCTGATGCAGGCGGTGAAGAAGTACGACCCGTGGAAGGGCGTGAAGCTCTCCTCGTACGCCGCCTGGTGGATCCGCGCCTACATCATCCGCTTCATCATGGAGAACTGGCGGATGGTGAAGCTCGGCACCACCCAGGCCCAGCGCAAGCTCTTCTTCAACCTGGCGAAGGAGCGGGAGAAGCTCCTGGCGCGCGGGATCGAGCCCACCCCGCGGCTGCTGGCGAAGAACCTCCAGGTCGAGGAGAAGGACGTGGAGGAGATGAGCGCCCGGATGTCGGCCGACGACCTCTCGCTCGACGCGCCCCTGGGGAGCGAGGGCGACGACTCCCGCCAGACCCGGCTCGACCGCGTCGCCGGTGACGGCGGCGCGCCGGACGAGGCCCTCGGGGACGAGCAGCTCCGCCGGATCTTCCGCGAGAAGCTGGAGGCCTTCGCCAAGGGGATCACCGACGAGAAGGAGCGGTTCATCCTCGAGCGCCGGCTGCTCCCGCCCGAGGGCATGCCCCCGCTCACGCTCCAGGAGGTCGGCGACCGGTACCACCTGACCCGGGAGCGGGCGCGGCAGATCGAGGCCAAGCTCACCGGCCGGCTCCGCGAGTACCTGCGCGCCGAGATCCCCGACTTCGAGCTGCTCGGGCCGCCGGAGTAGGCCTCTAGGGCTCGTCGCTCCCGGGCGCGCGCCGCGGCGCCGGGCCGAACGAGGCCGGCCCCGGGCGCGAGAGCTGGAAGGCCGCGCCGGCGATGCCCACCACCAGGGCGAAGGCCACCAGCGCCATCGGCCGCGCCGCCAGGTCGGCGGCGAGCCGCCCCGATCCCGCCAGGGCCAGGAGCCCCGCCCCCAGGACCGCTCCCCCCGCCAGGCACCAGAGGATCACCGCCACGCTCCGGGCTCCGACCAGCCCCAGCGCCGCCCCGACCGCCGCCGCCACCGCCGTTCCGACCGGCCCGTTGCCGCCCAGGGGCAGCCGGAGCCCGGCCAGCGTTCCCGCCGCCGCCCCGGCCGCCGCCGGGAACAGGACCGGCGCGAGCCCGCAGGCCGTCCCGAGCACCACGGCGGCGATGGCCGCCGCCGGGCCGACGGCGAGCCCGGCGTGCACGGCGATCCACCCGGACGCCACCCAGGCGAGGAGCGCGCCCACCGCGCCGCCGCCCAGCGCGGCCGCCACCCGCCGGAACCGGTCCGCGGTGAGCAGCGCGGCCAGCCCGAGCGCCACGAGCGGGAGACCGGCCACCACGCCCTCCGCCCGCGCCGCGCGCACCAGCCGGAGGAGCGCCGCGAGCACCTCCTCCAGGCGGACGGGGCCGAGGGCGGCGCAGAGCGTGGCGAGCGGCTCGGTCACGAGGTCGAGCGCACGAGCCAGGTGAGCAGGGCCAGCGCCAGGAGGGCGGCGGCGATCCCGACCGCCCGGGCGGCCGGATCGGGCCGCAAGCTCACCAGGGCCGCGGCGGCCTCGGCGCGCGGCCCCGCCGGCGCGGCGGGGTCGGCGGCGATCCGCCCGGCGAGCGTCCGGGCGGCCCGGTGATCGCCCGCCGCCAGCAGCGCGGCCAGCTGGCCGGCGCGTGTCCTGTCGTTGCGTGACAAGGCGGTCGACTGTAGCACGGAGGGCCGGCCGCCGACTTGTCTCGGGGCGCGGGATCGGGTTAACAACGAGCGTCGGCGGGGGGACGGGGAGGAAGCCGATGCGAGTGCTGGTGCATGCCCTGCTTTGCGCGCTCGCCCTCGCCGGCGTGGGCTGCCGGGGCGACGCGCCCAAGGCCCCGGCCCGCATCCGCTATGACGGCGCCACCACCATCTCGAACCTCGTCCTCCCCCAGCTCCTGCCGGTCCTCAAGGAGCGCTCCGGCATCGAGGTGGAGGTGGGGCGGAGCGGGGCCGGCCGCGGGCTGGCGCGCCTCCTCGGGGGAGAGGTCGACGTGGCCGGGGTCTCCCGCGCCCTCACCCGGGAGGAGATCGAGAAGCACCCCTACTTCCAGATCGTCGGCTACGACGCGCTGGGCGTGTTCGTGAACGCCGGCAACCCGGTGAAGGCCCTCACCCGGGCGCAGCTCAAGGCCCTCTTCACCGGGAAGATCGCGAGCTGGAAGGAGCTGGGCGGCCACGACCTCCCGGTCCAGCCCTGCGTGGAGCACGTCCGGAGCGGGCGGGCGACGGTGGAGGGCTTCCGCACCCTGGCCCTGGACGAGGCCGCCTACGGGCCGGTGCAGGAGGAGGAGGATCCGGCCGACTGCCTCGCCTTCGTCGCCGCCCACCCCGGCGCGATCACCCCCGCGACCATGACCTACGCCAACCTCGGCGTGCACACGGTCGCGATCGACGGCCTGGAGCCCATCCCGCAGAACGTCCGGTCGAGCCGGTACCTGCTCACCCGCCCGCTGCTGCTGGTGACGAAGGAGCCCCCGGCCGGGCCGGTGAGGGAACTCTTCGACCTCCTGCTCTCGCCCGAGGGGCAGGAGATCGTGGCCCGGGCCGGGTTCGTGCCCGCGCGGTGATCCGTGGCCTGCTCGAGGGCGCCGTGGTTGCGGCGCCCGGGGGCGATCCGTCCTAGACTCTCTCGAGCCTCTGCGCCGGAATGCGCCGGCGCCGCGGCGGTTTTCGCTACGGCATGATCCCTCCCCAGCGCTCCATCACCCGCCGCGCCCTCCTCCGGGGCACCGCCGCCGCCCTGGTCACGGCGGCCGCGCCGCGCGGCGCCAGGGCGCTCGCCCCCGCCTCGGAGCTGGTGGTCGGCCAGATCCAGCACGGCGGGAGCTGGAACCCCCGCCCCTCGGCCCTCCGCCGGCTCGGCTGGGAGCTGGCGCGACGGACGTCGATCGAGCCCGCGCCCGACGCGGTGCCGGTACGGCTCGACGGCCCGGGTCTGCACCGCTACCCGATGCTCTACCTGGCCGGCGCCGGCGGGCTGCCGCCGCTCTCCGAGGCGGAGCGCGCCGCGCTCCGGCGGCACCTCCACTACGGAGGGTTCCTCCTGGTGGACTCGGCGGACGGCTCCGACGGCGGCGGGTTCGACGCCGCGGTGCGCCGGGAGCTCGCCCAGGTGCTCCCCGCCTCGCCCCTCGCCCCTGTGCCGCGCGAGCACGTGATCCACAAGACCTTCTACCTGCTCGACCGCCAGGGAGGCCGGCTCCTGGTGAAGCCGTGGGTGGAGGCGCAGGCGCTCGACGGCCGGCTGGCGGTGATCTACTCGCAGAACGACCTGGGGGGAGCCTGGGCGCGCAGCGAGCTCGGGGAGTGGGAGTACCCCTGCACCCCCGGCGGCGAGGCGCAGCGCGAGTCGGCCTTCCGGTGGGGCGTGAACCTGGCCATGTACGCCCTCTGCACCGACTACAAGGACGACGCCGTCCACCTCCCCTTCATCCTGCGGCGGCGGAGCTAGGAGCCTTCCCCTGGACGGCCCCTACAACGCCTGGCGGCTCACCGCGCTCACCCCGCTGCCCCCCTGGGCGCTGGCGCTCCTCGGGCTGGCGGCGCTGGCGGCGGTGGGGCTCGCCTGGCGCGGGCTCCGGGGCGAGCCGCGCCGCGGGCGGCGCGCGGCCCTGCTCGCGCTCCGCGGGGGCTCGGCCCTCCTGGCAGGCTTCCTCCTCCTCGAGCCCGCCGTCGAGCTCCTCCAGACCGCGCGCGTCCGGAACCGCTTCGCCATCCTGGTCGACGCCTCGCGCTCGATGGCCTTCCCCATCGAGCCGGGGGGCCCGGCCCGCGCGGCCGCGGCGGCGCGCTTCCTCGCCTCGCACCGCGCCGAGCTGGAGCGGCTCTCCGACCGGGTGGATCTGGAGTGGTACACCTTCGGCGGCGAGGTGGCCCCCGCCGACCCGGGCGAGCTCGCCCGCGGGCTCCCGCCCCGGGCCGGGCGCACCGACGTCCTGGGGGCGCTCGAGGCGGTGGCCGGCGGCGCCGGCGGCTCGACCCGCAGGCTGGCCGGCGCCCTGGTGATCTCCGACGGCGCCGACAACGCCGCCCTGGCGGAGGGGCTGGGGGGGGCGGCTCGCGCCAAGCTCCGGGCCCTCGGGCTGCCGGTGAACACGGTGGCGGTGGGGCGCGACGCGCCCCGCGACCTGGCGGTGGAGCGGCTCGCGGTGGACGACTTCGCCTTCGTCCGGAACACGGTCACCGTGGAGGCGACCCTGCGGGTCCGGGGCTTCGACCGGGAGGAGGTCCCGGTGATCCTCCGCCGCGAGGGGCGGGTGGTGGCCTCGGCCACCGTCCGGCTGGAGCCGGGTCGGGACCGCTACGTGGTCCCGCTCTCCTTCGCCCCCGACGCCACGGGTACCTTCGTGTTCACCGTCGCCGCCCCGGTCTTCCCCGGCGAGGCGGTGGTGGAGAACAACCAGCGCTCCTTCGTGCTGCGGGTGATCCGCGACCGGGTCCGGGTCCTGCTCGTGGCCGGGCGGCCGAGCTGGGACGTCCGCTTCCTGCGCGGGCTGCTCAAGCAGGACCCCAACGTCGACCTGGTGAGCTTCTTCATCCTCCGGACCAACGCCGACCAGCCCGGCCCGCAGGAGGAGCTCTCGCTCATCCCCTTCCCCGTCTCGGAGATCTTCGGCGACCAGCTCAAGACCTTCGACGCCGTGATCTTCGTGAACTTCGCCTACGCGCCCTACCGCGGGCTGGAGATCGAGCGCTACCTGCCCAACCTCCGCGACTACGTCCGGAGCGGCGGCGCCCTGGCGATGGTGGGGGGCGAGCAGAGCTTCGGCGACGGGCACTACGGCGAGACGCCGATCGCCGACGTCCTCCCCGTGGTCCCGCTCGACGGCTCGGGGGAGGCGGAGGGCGAGTTCCGCCTCCACCTGACCGACGATGGGCGCCGCCACCCGGTCACCGCGCAGGCCCCGGGCGAGCAGAACGACGCGGTGTGGGCGGGGCTGCCTCCGGTGACCGCCGTGAACCTGACCCGCGCCCTGGGGCCCGGGCAGGGGGCCTCGGTGCTCCTCGAGGTCCCGGCGGTGAGCGTCCTCGGACGGCCGGCGCCGCTGGTGGCGGTGCGCGAGGTGGGGGCGGGGCGCAGCCTGGCGGTGACCACCGACGCCTCCTGGCGCTGGGGGTTCGTCGCCGCCGAGTCCGGGGAGGGGAACCGCGCCTACCTGCGCTTCTGGAACGCCGCCCTGCGCTGGCTGGTCCGGGACCCGGCCCTGGCCCCGCTCCAGGTCGAGCCCGACGCGCCGGCGGTGGAGCCGGGCGCCCCGGTGGGGCTCACCGTTTCGAGCCGCGGCCAGGACCTCGGCCCGGGCGCGGGCCGGAAGGTCTCGGCCGAGCTGGTGGCCGAGGACGGGCGGGCGGTGGCCCGCGGCGAGGCGGTGGCGGGCGAGGACGGCACCGCCCGCATCGAGCTGGTCCCGCCCGGCCCCGGCGCCTACAAGGTGGTGGCCCACCGGGAGGGGAGCCGCGACGAGGCCACCGCCGCCGTCGCCGTCCGCGGCTCGGGCCCCGAGGACGCCGACGCCGCCCCGCGGCCGGAGCTCCTGCGGGCGGTGGCGGAGGCGACCGGGGGGGCGTTCTCCGCCCTGCCGGACGGCGGCCTCCCCACCCCGGCGCTCACCGACGCGGAGGTGGTGGAGATCGGCCGGCGGAAGGCGCTGCCGATCTGGGATCGCTGGTGGACGCTGGCGGCGCTGACCCTGTGCCTCTCCGCGGAGTGGGTGCTCCGCCGGCGCTGGGGCTACTGGTAGGGCGGCCCCTCAGGGCGAGGGCGTGACCGCGTAGGTCCAGGTCTCGCCCGGCGCGAGCGTGAACCGCTCCTGGGCGCGGGCCCGGCCGAGCCGCACCTCGATCCGGTGCGGTCCCTCCCAGAGCGAGAGCTTGAGGCTCCCCTTGCCGGAGCGCCGGCCGTCGACGAAGACCTCGGCCTCCTCCGGGGCGGTGACGTCGAGCTGGCCTCGCCCGAGGGCGAACCGGACCGGGGTGGCGGCGCCGCGCGCGACCACCTTGCGCCGCACGTCGATCCCCTGGGCCGCATCGTGCAGCCGCACCTCGTGCTCGCCCGCCGCCACCGCCACCGTGACCGGGGCCCGGCCTGCGCGCTTGCCGTCCACGTAGACGTCGGCCGGGGGCGCGGCCGAGATCGCCAGCGAGGGCCGGGCGTCGGCGCGCCGGGCGGGGCGCGGCTCCGGGGCCGCCGGCGCGGGCCCGGGGGCCGGCGAGGCGGCAGGCGCCGGCGCGGCCTGGGCGGGCGGCTGCTCCGGCTCGGAGGGAGCGGCCGCGACGGGGGGCGCGGCAGGAGGCACGGGGCGGTGGGCGCGGGAGATCCCCAGCCCGACCGCGAAGCCCATCGCCCCGAGGACCAGCGCCACCGCGAGTGGGAGCCAGGAACGGCGCGGGCGAGGTGCTGGACGGGGGAAGACGATGGCAGCGTCGGTGGGCACCGGCGCGCCCGGCGAGGAGAGGTCCGGCTGGGGCTCGGCCTCGCCGACGATGAGATCGTCGGAGACCTGGGCGGCCTCGGCGGGTGGCGCGGCGGGCGCGGCCGCGGGCGCCGCGGCGCCGGACCCGGCCGACGGTGGGAGTGCGGGCGGGGCCGACGGGGCCTCGCCGCCCGCCCCGGGCGCGGACGGAGCCGGCCGGTGCGTGGCGGCCGCCAGGCGGGCGCGCATCTCGGCGCGGGCCCCCTCCCCCTCCGGCAGGATGGCCTCCGCGTAGGCGGCCACCGCAGCTCGGTCGGCGAGGGGGAGCGCGGCGACGATGGCGGCGCCCAGCGCGCCTGCCGCCTCGCGATCCGACCCGGGCGCGGCGAGCGCGGCCCTGGCCACCTCCGCCAGGGCGGGGGGGATGCCGGGCTGGTCGAGCCCGGTGGCCTCCGGGCCGGGCGGCTCGCCGGCCAGGCACTCGTGGAGCAGGGCGGCGAGGGCCCGCACGTCGGCGGCGATGCCGCCCTCCCCGCCCGCCCCCGCTCCCCCCACCAGCGCCGCGCCGTCCGGCCCGATCGCGATCCAGCCCGGCTCGAGCGCGCCGTGGACCAAGGGGACCCCGGGCTCCGCCTCGGTCCGGTGGAGCGCCGCCACCCCGGCGCAGGCGTCGCTGGCGACGCGCGCGGCCAGGTCGGGTGGGAGGCGCCCCGCCGCGTCCAGCAGCGCCCGCAGGGACACGCCCCCGGGGTGCGCCTCCACCAGCGCCGGCCCGTCGTCGAGGGTCTCGAGCCCGAGCGCCGGCACGACATTCGGGTGCCGGACGCGCGCCGCGGCCTCGGCGTCGCGCACCAGCGCCGCCAGCCGCGCCGCCTCCTGGTGGGCGGCGGGCGCGAGGGCGAGCACCACCGCCCGGGGCGCGCCGCCCTGGGCGTCGACCGCCAGCCGCCGGACCCAGCCGGCGACCGCGGGAAGCGCTGCGACGACCTGGAAGCGGCCCGGCGCTGTCACGCGTCCATGGTAACACCGGGCCCGGCGCCGCCCGGAGCGGGGAGCGCTGCAGCGCCCGGGCGCACATCGGCGCACCACCGCCGCCGCGGTGGCCACCGGACCCCCTCCCGGCTACCATGCGCGCGTGCCGCGCTTCCGGGCCGTCGTCACCGACCTCGACAACACCCTCTACCCCTGGGTCGACTACATCGTCCCGAGCCTCGAGGCGATGGTCGAGTCGCTCCAGCAGACCACCGCCCTCCCTCGGGTCCGGATCGTCCAGTCGCTCAAGGCCGTCTACTCGAAGTACGAGTCGAACGAGTACCCGTACGCCATCCAGGAGTCGGAGATCTTCCGCCCCTACGAGGCGGACTTCGACTCCTTCAACGCCCTGGTCCTCGACCCGGCCCGGCGCGCCTTCAAGGCGGCCCGGGAGCGGTACCTACACCCCTACCCCGGCGTCCGCGAGACCCTGGACGCCATCCGGGCCCTGAAGATCCGGGTGATCGGGCTCACCGACGCCCCCCGGAACGCCGCCGAGCTCCGCCTCAAGCACCTCCGGCTGGACGGCCACTTCGACGCCCTCTACACCCTCCCCGGCTACCCCATGCCCGAGAACGTGGACCCGGAGATACGCCGCAAGGAGGAGGCCGGGCTCTATCGCTCGCGCACCCCGGTGGTGGAGCTCCCGGCCGAGGCGGAGAAGCCCAGCCCGGCCGGCCTCCGCCGGATCCTCGCCGACCTCGGCCTTCGCGGCCGGGAGGTGCTCTACGTCGGCGACAACGTGAAGAAGGACATGCCGGTGGCCCGCGCCTGCGCGGCGGTCGGCGTCTGGGCCGAGTACGGCACCTACGTGTCGCACGAGTACCGCGAGCGGCTGGCGGTGATCTCCGCCCAGGCGGTCACCCGCCGGCACGTGGCCGACGAGACCCCGGCCCGCTGGCCGCTCGCCATCTCGAGCTTCACCCAGGTGCTCGAGATCCTGGACGGCGCGCGCTGGACGGGGAGGCGCGCCCCGGCGCGGCGGCGAGACGCTCGCTGACCCCGCGCTGGCGCCCTGGCCGGCCGGGCGGTAGGAGATCGGCATGCGCTTCCGCCACCACGTCTTCGTCTGCGAGAACCGGCGCGACCCGTCCGACCCGCGGGGCTCCTGCGCCTGCAAGGGGA
>Ga0335084_10004672_pt1 | contig 13503 bp, 11 predicted proteins | sample Lox_Sample_44_FD_206721 | JGI IMG/M metagenome (GOLD analysis project Ga0335084, IMG submission 206721) | Soil microbial communities from Loxahatchee National Wildlife Refuge, Florida, United States - Lox_Sample_4.4 | ecosystem: Environmental > Terrestrial > Soil > Wetlands | place: USA... | reverse complement strand
TTTATGGTACCTGGGGAGCGGAGATCGTTGAAGAGCTGAAACCCCTTGAAGGAGATATCGTCATTAAGAAGCAAAAGCATGATGGGTTCATCGGAACAAACCTGGACATTGTTCTGAGAACCTTCGGCGCCAGATTCCTATTTTTTGTCGGAGCAGCCACGAACATATGCGTGGAATCGACCCTCCGGCATGCTTTCTCGCTCGACTACTTTCCAATCCTTGTTTCAGACGCCGTCAGCCAGATGGGTTCAAGTATCACCCAAGAGGCGACCCTTCTCAATGTTCAGTCCACCTTTGGATGGGTGACAAATGCTGAAGACCTGTTGCGCGCAATACACTCCGTCAAGAATGAAAGGAGGTGACATCAATATTTCCCGTTTCGTGGAGAGGATGAAGACTTCTTTGACATTGGCCATTGATGGGAGGGGGTCCCGTTGAGGTCTTTGAGAACCCTGATCCTAGTGAAAGGAGAGAAGAAATGAATGATACCGTGAAATACTTAAAGGTCATCGTTTGCATAAGTTTACTGCTCGTGCTCATTCTTCCGTGCGTAGGTTATCCTCAATCAAAGGACAAAATCCGCATCGGCAATGCCATCGCTCTCTCAGGTCCTTATGTGGCGGGGGCGGTCATGACGCAGGCAAACCCCTACGATATGTGGATCAAGGAGGTCAATGCGAAAGGCGGAATATTTGTTAAAGAGTATAATAAGAAACTGCCTATCGAGTTGATCAGATACGACGATAAGAGCGACGTCGGAACCGCCGTGAAACTGGTCGAAAAGCTGATTTTGGATGACAAGGTTGACCTTCTCCTGCCGCCCTGGAGTACGGGTATGAATTTCGCCATAGCGCCTATCGTCACGAAATATGAGTATCCTGTACTCGGGGTCACGGTTGACTCCATGAAGATTAAGGAAATAGCCCCCACCATACCATACTTTTTTGTTCACTTGAACCAGCCCCCAGTGAAGGCCGAAGCGATCATACCGCTTTGTAAAGAGTTGGGAGTCAAGACCGCCGTGGTAATCCATCACGCGGACTTGCATGGCATAGAGTTTGCGGGCTATGTGGCGCCCCAGCTGAGCGTCAATGGCATCGATGTCATCATGTACAAGACCTATCCTATGGGTGCCAAGGATCTTTCCCCACTGTTGAAAAAGATTAAGGCTGCAAAACCGGATGCTTTTTTTGCGTTTTCCTACCCTGATGAAACCTTCCTTCTTGCTGGGCAATCTAAGGCGATTGGCTTCAACCCGAAGCTTTTTTACACCAGTATTGGCACGGCTTTCGCCGCTTACAGAGATGCCTTTGGCGCCAAAATGGTGGAGGGTGTGATGGGAACCGGCGCCTGGAACCCAAAAGTCCCTTATCCCGGAGCAAAGGAATTCTGGGACAGGATGGTCCAGTTTGCAGGTCCAGGAAAGGTTGACTGGTATGGGAACGCCTTTGTTTACTCCTCCATGCAGGTGCTGGAGCAGGCTATCGAGAGGGCGGGTACACTTGATAGGAAAAAGATAAGAGAGGTCATCGCCACCGGGACGTTCCCAACGGTGATTGGCCCAGTGAGGTATGAGAATCAGATTAATGTACAATCGCCCGGCGAGGTGGGCCAGTGGCAGAATGGGTCGTTCGAAATCGTAGCGGCCAAGGAAAAGCGCACCGCCAAACCTATCTATCCTAAGCCCCCGTGGCCGAAATAAGAGATTTTAGCCGTATGACGCTCCGATAAAGAATTCTCCAGAAAACACATTCCCAAATTCCCCCTCGCCCCCTTTCCCAAAAAGGGGGCGAGGGGGATTATAAGATTGTGTCTCTATGGGCTGCCTGCAACGTTTTTGTTTTTGAAAAAAGAAAGGCGTCATTGTGTTTGTAACCGTCTTAGACGTACTCATTGGTGGCCTAATCATGGGCGGTATTTACGCCCTAATTGCCGTGGGACTCAGTCTTCAGTATGGGGTCGGACGAGTGCTGAACGTCTCTCATGGCGAGTTTATTATGATCGGCGCCTTTGCCACTTGGTCATTATACACATTATTGGGGATTAGCCCGTTGCTTTCTCTTGTCATTTGCGGTCCTGTTCTATTCATGATCGGTTTTTTAATTCACAGGACTCTCTTTCAATATCTGAGAGATCAATCAGAATCGATAGGCGCTTTTGCGGATAGTTCCCTCTTAGCCTCTTTTGGCCTCCTCTTTATTATTCAGAATATCGCCCTGCTCGTATGGAAGGCTGATATAAGAGCATACTCCTATTTGGATTCCTCAGTCAGTATCCTCGACGCCGTATTCGCGGTTAATCGCTTAGTCGCACTTTTGTTTGCTGTTGTCATCAGCTCGGGCTTTTATATCTTTCTAACGCGTACGCGCCTGGGAAAAGCGATTCGGGCCGCTGCTGAAGACCCTACGACGGCTCAGGTGATGGGGGTGAACATTCATCGAGTGTTGGCGATATGCTTTGGTCTGGGGGCGTTGATGGCTGGTTTTGCAGGCCCTCTGATCAGCATGATATACGAGATTCAACCCACGATGGGCCTCGAATATACGATCATTGCCATCATTGTGGTTGTCCTGGGCGGATTGGGAAGTATCACCGGCAGTTTAATTGGCGGTTTCATCCTGGGACTTGTTGGAAGCGTCGTGACCTATTTCGACGCAGGTTTTTCGTTGATCGCCTACTATGTGATCTTTATACTGCTGCTCTTGATAAGGCCAACAGGCATTTTGGGGAAGTAGAAATATGGATCCTGTCAGAGTGATCTCTAAAAGGTCTTTTTCCTTCGGAATAATCTTTTTGAGCTTAATGCTATTGGCAACGATCCCCCTCTACGTTCAGCCTTATCTTATTATATTACTGACCACCATCCTTATGTATGTCATCCTCACCGTAAGCTGGGCAATCTTCTCCGGACCTACCCGCTACATCTCATTGGCATCCGCCGCTTTCTTCGGGATCGGCGTTTATACCTCCGCTCTGTTGGGGAAGTCATTACCTTTGCCTGTCGTTATCGTCGCAGGCAGTCTGTTCAGTTTTATACTCGCCCTTTGTATCGGCCTGTTAACCCTGAGGCTTCGAGGCATGTATTTCATCATATTTACTTTCTCGATCAGTGAGCTAATGAGAAATTTCCTTCTGTGGTGGGAGACGACGATGACGGGTACGGTCGGCAGGTGGGTGATCATCGTGGACCACATGACTGTTTATTACATCATACTCGTCATTTTCGCCTTGGTCCTGCTTACGGCTCACCTCATTAGGCGCTCCAGGTTTGGGCTGGCATTAAGAAGTATCGGAGAGCAAGAGGAGGCGGCAAGTCATATCGGCATCAATGCAACTTTAGTGAAGACGATTACCTTCGCCATCAGCGCTTTCTTCATGGGAGCGACGGGAGCGATCATGGCGACAAAATGGAAGTATATTGACCCAAGAATTGCCTTTGATCCCCTTCTTTCTTTCATGCCTGTTCTCATGGCGATCTTCGGCGGGACGGGGCAACTTTTTGGTCCGGTCTTCGGGGCCGCCGTTTTTGCCTACTTAGAAGAAATACTGACAACGAAGTTCCCCTACTATTATATGCTCCTTTTCGGCAGTATCTTGATTGTCGTTATCTTGTTCCTGCCTCATGGTATGGTAGGGTTGGTGCAAAAGTGGCTCAAAGGGGGCCTGAACCGGCAGAATGCGAATCCTTGAAGGAGAGGGAGTCACGAAACACTTTGGTGGGTTGGCCGCTGTGCATCAGGTCGACTTCGACATCGATCAAGGCGAAGTCGTCGGACTGATTGGTCCGAACGGAGCGGGTAAAACAACCCTTTTCAATTTGATCTCCGGCTCCCTCCCGACGACAGGAGGCGAAATAAGATATAAAGGTAAGAGAATAACCGGGCTAAAACCTCACCAAATCTGCAAAAAGGGAATAGCCAGAACTTTTCAATCAGCTAAACTCTTTGCCAGAATGACCGTTTTTGAGAATGCCCTTGCAGCATCCTTGTTCGGCACGAGAAGGGCTATCTCTGTGTCCGATGCTGAGAGAGAAGCGGCGGAATTGCTCGATTTTGTCGAGTTATCACCGGTGAAAACGGCGCTGGCCAAAGACCTGCCCATCGCCAACCGGAAGCGCCTTGAAGTCGCTCGGGCACTGGCCACGAAGCCAGAATTATTGATGTTTGACGAAGTGATGGCTGGGTTGAACCCTACGGAGGTCGCTCAGGCAATGGAGCTGATCGCCAAGATTCGGAAAAAGGGGATAACCATTTTCATGATCGAACATGTCATGAAGGCCATTATGAACGTTTGCGATCGAATCATCGTGCTCCATCACGGCAGCAAGATTGCCGAAGGAACGCCCGAGGAGATTTCTACCAGCCGGACCGTTATCGAAGTCTACTTGGGAGAGTAATCTCGGCGTCGCAGGGATTAAGAAAGTTACTGATAATACCGAAATTGAAATATCGATGTTAACCTCTAAACCCAAAATCCTAAACTTTAAACAGGCTCAAATGTTCAAAACGCGAAATCCAAAACAAATCTTTTGAGTTTTTGTTTTAAATTTTGAGTTTATTTAGGATTTAGAGTTTAGGGTTTCGAGTTTGAGGATATTAAGGATAAGGGTTTGTAATCCATCAGGGTAAACCCATGCTGGCAGTCAACCGTATCCATGCTTTCTATGGAAGGGTTCAGGCCCTATGGGATGTCTCTTTAAGCATCCATGAGGGAGAAATCGTTGCTTTGGTGGGCGGCAACGGAGCCGGCAAAACGACACTGCTCAATATCATCTTCAGTTTGCTCCATCCGGCTTCAGGGACTGTGGAGTTCCTGGGGAAGCGGATCGATGGCCTCGCACCTCACCACATCGGGGAGCTGGGGATCTCCTATGTTCCCGAAGGCGGCAGGCCTTTCAGGGAAATGTCGGTGCGTGAGAACCTGGAGATGGGGGCCTATATTCATGCGGCCTGGAAAAAAAAGAACGAGACGCTAAACCAAATTTTCGACATGTTTCCGAGGTTGAAAGAAAGACAGAGACAGCTCGTCGGGACACTGAGTGGCGGCGAACTTCAAATGGTAGCCATTGGGCGGGGGCTCATGTCAAGACCAAGGCTGTGCGTATTTGATGAGCCCTCCTACGGTTTGGCGCCACTCTTGGTAAAAGAAATCTTTCGCATTGTACAGGGGCTTCGTGAACGGGGGATTGCTATCTTGCTCATAGAGCAGAATGTCCGCCAGACTCTGGAAATAGCGGACAGGGCTTACTTGCTCGAAAACGGCCGGATCGTCTCTGAAGGGAAAAGTAAAGAACTTCTGCAAGACGATCACATCAAGAAAGCCTATTTAGGTTTGTAAATGTTTATTAGAGGGTGGGACCGGTTTGTGAAACGGATAAGGCCTTAAATCTCTTTCTAATCGGGCCCTTTAGTTCTTCCATCATTTTCACGAAAACTTGGGCCGGGGGTGAAAGAGATTTCTCATTGTGGTATATCATATCCGTAAGGAGAATAATGTTTCCTTCATCGATGGGGATGATTTTCAAAGAAAGCCAGTTCCCCTATTTTAAAAAATGACTTACATCTTCACTGTATTTCGTAAAGATGGAATACTTGAGGTTTAGATGTTTCTTGAGATAGAGAGGATCACAAAACATTTTGGGGGACTATCTGTCCTTCAGGATGTGTCCCTAAACATCGCCCAGGGGGAAATTGTCGGACTCATCGGGCCGAACGGAGCGGGGAAAACCACCCTTTTCAATGTGATCACCGGAATTTTCCCTCCGACGGAAGGCATAATTCGGTTCACCGGGAAAAACCTGGTGGGTCTGAAGCCCCATCAAATCTGTCGAAGGGGCATCGCCAGAACCTTCCAACTGGTGAGGGTCTTTCCCGACATGACCCCTCTTGAAAACGTTCTTGTGGGAGCCATTTACGGGAAGGCCGGCATAAAAAAGAGGCCGACGGAAGAGGCCGTTGAATGTTTGAAGATATTAGACCTCCTGGAGAAAAAGGATATCCTTTCAGCGCATCTGACCTACTCTGACCGAAGATTGGTAGAAATCGCAAGGGCCTTGGCTGCCAAGCCAAAACTGGCCCTTCTCGACGAACCCCTGGCAGGACTCAATCCAACGGAAACGTCGAAAATGGCTTCTTTGATTCAAGAGATACGGGGATCAAGGGGAATTTCCATCCTTTGGATTGAACATAAAATGGACGCCATTTTCAGCATCTGCGACCGGGTCGTGGTTCTGGATTACGGCAAAAAAATTGCTGAAGGCGCACCCGGAGAAATCGCGACCAACGAAAAGGTGGTGGAGGCCTATCTTGGTGAGCCCCCTAAATGAAAACATCCTGCTGAAAGTAACGAACCTTGAGGTCTTTTATGGAGATGCCCAGGCCCTCTGGGATATCAGTTTCCATGTCAACCAGGAAGAAATCTTTTCTATTATCGGAGCGAACAGTGCGGGAAAATCAACGATCCTGAAATCCATCTCGGGGTTGATCCGTCCCTCCTCCGGTCAAGAAGAGTTCCTCGGATCACGCATTGATGCGGCCGAACCCGATGTCATTGTGGATCTCGGCATCTCTCTTGTGCCGGAAGGGAGAGGTCTCTTCTCAAAGCTCACCGTCTTAGAGAACTTAGAACTAGGTGCATTTACCAAACGAGCCCGGCCTTTCTCAAGAGAATCCCTGGCATGGGTGATGGAGATGTTCCCCATTCTTAAACAACGAGAAGGCCAGCTGGCCGGGAAGATGAGCGGGGGAGAGCAACAGATGATTGCCATTGGAAGGGCCCTGATGTCTCAGCCAAAGCTGCTGATGCTGGATGAACCTTCTCTCGGATTGGCGCCCCTGGTTGTCAAGTTGATCTTCGAACTCATTCAGACGCTCAATAAGCAGAAAGTCACCATTCTCCTTGTCGAGCAAAATATTCATCAAGCCTTAAAAATCGCCCGGCGTGCTTTCGTCCTCAAAACTGGGAGGGTGACGATGACAGGCAAAGGAGAAGAACTCTTGACGGACCCTGAGATTCAGAAGGCGTACATGGGCTCTTTGAAGTAAGGCAAAAAGATAATCTCGGCAATGCCAACCTAAGAAGGAGGTACGATATGGCCTATCCAAAACCATTCACCCTGGATGGAAAGGTAGCCCTTGTGACAGGAGCAGCCGGCGGCTTAGGAGTGAGCTTTGCCGAGGCAATGGCCGAAGCTGGGGCCGATGTGGTTTGTGCTGACATCAATGCCGAAGGCCTCAAAGATACCGTGAAGAAAATTGAGAAGATCGGGAAAAAAGGGTTGGCCGTCATCTGTGATGTTTCGAAAGAAGAAGATGTGAAGCGAATGATGGAAGTCACCCTGAAGACGTTCCACCGATTAGACATCCTTTTCAATAACGCCGGGATCGCCGAGAAAGAACCCAAACCATTACATGAATACACGACGGAGCAATGGAACCGCATCCTCGCGGTCGACCTCCAGGGGGTCTTTTTCTGCGCGAGAGAAGCCTTGAAGATCATGTTGAGGCAAAAGAGCGGAAAGATTATCAATATCGCATCGATTTGGGGATTAGCAGGGTCCTCGAGCGTTATGCCCATCCCGGCTTATAATGCAGCCAAAGGAGCGGTCGTCAACCTGACCCGTGAACTCGGACTTGAATATGCGGCCTTAGGGATCAATGTAAACGCCATCTGTCCGGGTTTCTACCGGACGAATTTAGGAGGCGGTTCGGACGATCCAGATTTCGTTAAGAAGGTGAAGGCGTTTGTTCCCATGGGAAAGATGGCAGAACCGGACGATCTAAAAGGGACTGCGATTTATCTGGCCTCCGAGGCCTCTGACTATATGTGCGGTCAAACGATTGTGACGGACGGCGGTATTTTAGCAAAGTAGAAAACTGGCGAAGAGGACGATCTTTTAACCCACTCGCCAGAGCCACAAGAACCCTTCAGAGAGGCGCCGGTAAAAATTCATGTCAGATTACCTTTCTTGGAAACTGCTAACGCAGGTCTCAATCAACGGGATCCTCTTTGGGACCATGTACGGCATCGCAGCCATTGGACTCAGCCTCATTTTTGGAACCATGCAGATCATATTTCTTGCCCAGGGGACCATGATCATTTTGGCCGCCTTTTTTTGTTTTTGGATGTTTTCGCTCTATTCCATAGACCCTTATCTCTCTCTCCTCATCATCATTCCTGCCTCTCTGGTCTTCGGTCGGGGAATTTATGAAGTCGTTTTTAGAAAAGTAGCAGGATCTAAAATCACTTCCCTTTTGATTGCCTTTGGGTTGATGGCCCTTCTCGAACATCTCATGACGGTGTTGTGGACAGCCAATACCAGGGCGATCAGAACGACCTACACGGCTTACAGTATCCCGGCATTCGGCTTTAAGCTCTCCTTTACGCGGCTGATTGCATTTTTTATCGCTCTGCTTTCTGCTCTGGGAGTGACGATCTTCCTAAGAAAGACGCTTATCGGAAAGGCTGTGAGGGCGGCCTCGGAGAACCTCGTCTCCTGTAGACTCATAGGAATCATTCCTCATCAGGTAAACGGGATTACCTTTGCCATCGGCATCGGCCTCGCGGCGATTGCAGGGGTCGCTACGGCAACCACTTATCCTTTCGATCCTTATTCCGGGTTCATCTTCAGCCTGAAGGCCATGGTCGCACTCGCTCTGGGCGGCCTTGGAAGCGTTTGGGGCGCCTTTTTGGGGGGCGTGATTTTGGGCGTCTTAGAGAGCTGGGGATCCTTTCTCATAAGCGGCGGCTGGTCTGATGCGTTATCCTATGGCGTATTCTTAGCGATCTTAATGTTCAGGCCTGAGGGTCTCTTCGCACGATCTTCGGATAAGGCGGGAGAAAGTACAGCATTTTCGGCGTCTGATGTCAACCCGTCCCAGATCATGTTCGGACATTTGGATAGATCACCCAAAATCCGCATGGCCCTCCCTCCTTTGATAATTCTGGCGCTTTGCGTCGTTCCTTTTATCTTTGACACTGAAAAGTCATATATCATCTATCTCCTATTCCTTGCATTTATCTACATTGCCTTGAGCCAGGCCTGGAACTTAATTGCCGGATATACGGGACAGGTCTCTCTCGGTCATCATGCCTTCTTCGCAATTGGTGCCTATGTGACGGGGATGATATGGGTCCATAAACTGACGGGAACAGGATACTATTTTGATCCGGTAACCATGTTTCTCAGCGGACTCGGGTCGGCGATTTTTGCGGTGCTCATCGGAATTCCGCTTCTTTCCAAACTTCGAGGAGATTACTTCGCTCTTGGAACCCTGGGGCTTGGCGAAATCCTCAGGGTTCTCTTGATCAAGGGGAAAAGTTTCACAGGCGGAGCCGTGGGGCTGATCCTTCCTTCGGGCGTTTACACATCCATGATGCCCTACTACTTTACAAGTCTATTTTTAGCCTTATTTGCGACGGGAATAACCTATGCGATCGTCCGGTCACGGACAGGGCTTGCTCTGAGAGCAATTAACCAGGATGAAATCGCCGCTGCAGCCAACGGCATTCATATCTTGAAGTATAAGGTCTTGGCTTTTGCTGTAGGCGCTTTTTTAACCGGGCTTTGCGGCAGCCTCCAAGGATATTACCTTTTTCATATTCACCCAGAAGGATTTTTAAACTTGAACTGGACACTCTATCCTATCCTCATGTGCGTCTTAGGAGGGATTGGAACAATCGTAGGCCCGATTATAGGAGCTGTGTTCTTAACAGGGGTGTTTTCCCTGGCAAACATCTATTTGCCTGGAATACATCCCATTTTTTCAGGCGCTCTCATCGTTATCGTGATGTTGTTTTTGCCCAATGGGGTGATTCGGCTTAGAATGCCGAAGAAGCGAATCGGCTAACTGGTGATGATCAATTTTAGTCGGTTTCATGGCCATGGGAATTTTCTTTGGCACATCACCATATTTTTTTCGTCCCCCATTCGGGGAGAAAGGGGGTGGAAGCTTACCAAGGGATGATCGCTTAAGATATGGTCAAAGTGGCGGAGGTTTTACTTAGACAGACTCATAAATCTGAAAAAAGGAAAGGAGGTCTGAAATGACTGGAAAAAGGACGCTGGGATGGTTAGGGCTATTCGTTTTCATTCTTGCTGCGTGCCTCGTGACCAGTGGTGCATCTGCCCAACAGAGGAAAGAGATTCTCATCGGTGCTCCGCTTTCACTTAGCGGCATTCTGGCCATGGATGGGATTGAGCAGCAATGGGCCTACGAGCAAGCGGTGGCCGATATCAACAAGACTGGAGGCATTTTCGTCAAGGAGGCTAAGAAGAAGCTCCCCGTAAAGCTTGTTATTGCGGATGACGAGAGTGACTCAGGTAAAGCAGCGGCTGCTGTGGAAAAACTCATCAAGATTAACAATGTCGACTTGCTTCTTTCAACACATTCGACTCCTTTGGTTCTCCCCACTTGTGTAACCGCCGAGAAATATAAGAAGCTTTACCAAGCTACCACGATATGGCCCCCGCTCTTCGAAGAGCAAAAATTCAAATGGTGCACCGCCTATTTCTTTACGCCGATGCAGGCGAGCGAGGTTCCATTTATCATTTTTAAAACTCTTCCTGAGGCTGAAAGACCAAAGAACCTTGCCCTCTTGATGGAAGACTCCATTGACGGACAGGCTTTTGGTGGGACCTTCAGAGACAATGCAAAAAAATACGGTTACACGTATGCCTTGGATGAGCCCTGGGCCGTGGGCGCAAAGGATTATTCCTCCCAGATTCTGAAAGCAAAAGCGAAGAAAATCGATGCCTTGTTTATCTTCGGGTCTCCTCAAGACAGTATCACCTTGGTACGGCAGATGAAAGAGAATGGTTTCTCTATACCCTATATCCACGGGTGGAAAGGGACCTGGAGCTCAGAGTTCTGGAGTGCCCTGGGCAAGGACGCGCAATATATCATGAGTGACGGATTCTGGTCGGAATCATTTCCTTATCCAGGCGCCAAGGAGCTTGGAGAAAGATATACTAAGAAGTTCAATAAACGTTCCCTCAGTATAGGACTCTATTATGCCCTCGCGCAGATCCTCTGGCAGGGCATCGAGAGAGCTGGATCCCTCGATTCGGCCAAGGTGAGGGATGCGATTGCTGGGGGCGAATTTAAAGGAACCGTCATGGGCAACGTGAAATACGATAAGACCGGGTTGGCTCTCTGCGAAAGCACGGCAAATCAGTGGTGGGATGGGAAACAGATGCTGGTCTACCCATTTGTCAAAGACGCCTGGAAGGTTCGAATGGCACCCCCGTGGAATAAAAGGTAACCTTTTACTCATTCGCTCGGCGGGGGGATAAACCAAACCTGTCTCCCCGCCGAGAACCTGAAGGTTTCGTTCAAGGCAGATTCGTAAGGAGGATGACCATGCGGTTAAAAAACAAAGTCGCCATCATTACAGGAGCTGCCCGGGGTATCGGGGCGGCTTTTGCTATAGGCTTTGCGAAAGAAGGGGCAAAAATCATCATCGGTGATGTCTTAGACGGGAAAGAGACAGTCGATGCTGTGGAGAAATCGGGCAGTAAGGCTATCTTTATGAAGACCGACGTCAGCAAACAGGATCAATGCGACCTCCTCGCGAAGACGGCTGTCGATCGCTTCGGCTCGATCGACATCTTAGTCAATAATGCGGGGATGTTTGCCAATATCGTTCTGAGGCCCTTTACAGAAATATCGACGGAAGAGTGGATGCGGGTCATGGAAGTGAACACCGCGGGTCCCTTCCATTGCACCAAGGCTGTTTTCCCCTACATGAAAGGCAAAGGAGGCAAAATCATCAATCTTTCTTCGGCATCCATTTTTGAAGGGGTTCCGGGGATGCCTCATTATGTCGCCTCAAAGGGGGCGATCATGGCCTTTACCCGTTCCATGGCTCGGGAATTGGGTCCTCACAACATTAACGTGAACTCGATCGCTCCCGGCTTTACCCATTCTCCAGGCGGGGATGAATTCGACAGAAACAAAGCTCTGCCGATCGGGCTTCTTGACGAAATTCAGCTCCCCTTGAGATGCCTGAGCAGGCCAGCTTATCCGGAAGATATCGTCGGAACCGCAATTTTTCTGGCCAGCGATGATAGCAACTTCATCACGGGACAATTGATCGTTCATGATGGTGGGATGTCTTTCCATTAAGATAGAGGAAACGAACGTTGGGTCTTTACCCTCAATAAATTTCAGGTTTGAAAGGAGCATCATCGGGTGAGTCAGAAAATTGAGTTTGTCGATCAAACCTTACGGGATGCCCAACAGAGTCTCTGGGGTTTCACGATGAGGACCGACCACATAGCCCCGATTGCAGAGACCATAGATAAAGTTGGATACAGAGCCATCGCGACCGTGGGAAGTCAGGCCTTTACCGTGCAGGTGCGCAATCTCAACGAGGATCCCTGGGAGAGGATCCGGGTTCTTTCCAAGCTGATCACAAGAACCCCGCTACGCGGATCCTACCAGATCGGAAGTCTTTCCTCTTTCGATCTGAGTACGCCGCGCGATATCATCACCCTTTGGATCAAGCGATCGGTCGCGAACGGAATCAAGAGCTTCTGGATTTGCGATTATCAGTACGAAATGGAGAAATTCATCTACTTCGCGCGGATCGCCAAGGCGGAGCGAGCGGAGATCGTACCGGCCCTGATGTACACCTCCAGCCCTGTTCATACGAAAGAGCACTGGGCGCGAAAGACCCGACGGATAATGGAAGCGAAGGATTACGTCGATCGAATCATGATCGAGGATGCGTCAGGGGTGATAACGCCGGAAGGCACCCGAGAGCTCGTCTCTACCGTTTTAAAGAACTGCGACGGGCTCCCTGTCGAGTTCCACTCCCACTGTAATTCAGGGCTGGCTCCTCTCTGCTATCTGGAGGCAATTCAATCCGGAGTTACGACCGTACATACCGCGGTCTCCCCTCTTGCTAACGGCACTTCTCTGCCGGCTACGGAAACCATCCTAAAAAATGCCCGACGTCTGGGCTACGTTTCGGACCTGGATGAGGACGCGCTCGCCGCTGTATCGTCCTATTTCAGAAAACTTTCCGAAAAAGAAGGGATGCCCACGGGCGTACCGATGGAATACGACCTCTTTCATTTCCAGCATCAGGTGCCGGGCGGAATGATGACAAATCTCACACGACAACTCCGGGAGGTGGGGATGGAACACCGTCTGGACGAGATCCTGGAAGAGGTCGTGCTGGTCCGAAAGGAGTTCGGGTACCCTGTGATGGCGACGCCCTATTCACAGATCGTCGGAGCCCAGGCCGTAGAGAATGTGGTCTCAGGCGAGCGGTATCGGCAGTTAACGGATGAGGCCATCAAATACGTCCTGGGCTATTATGGAGAACCGGTAGTTCCGGTGGACCAAAATGTCAGGGATCGCGTAATGGCCCTACCGAGGACCAAAGAGTTTCTGAATTGGAAGCCGGAAGGATACCTTAAATCGGTTGAAGAATTGCGCCAAGAAATCGGTCCGGAACTTTCCGATGACGATCTTCTTCTCAAGATCCTGATACCGG
>Ga0335084_10004671_pt1 | contig 13504 bp, 13 predicted proteins | sample Lox_Sample_44_FD_206721 | JGI IMG/M metagenome (GOLD analysis project Ga0335084, IMG submission 206721) | Soil microbial communities from Loxahatchee National Wildlife Refuge, Florida, United States - Lox_Sample_4.4 | ecosystem: Environmental > Terrestrial > Soil > Wetlands | place: USA... | reverse complement strand
AGCACCCCGGGAAATCGGTATGTCCGAGATTGTTGGGATATGTGCCCCAGGTGACCTTGAGATCGGGAAACACATTCCGGTTGTAGATTACCGCGACCTCACTGCCGGCGGTGGAGATGTCCCCGGGGCGCTGGGATGAGATGGCCGGATAGTTCTGCTGATAGAAACCAGCTAACGTTGCCGGGATGATACGCGAGGCCTCTTCGTTGCTCGAATACTTCGCCTTCAGCAGTTCGACGGCTTTCTTCTTGATGAAGGGCAGGGTTGGAGAAATGCGTCCCAGCCCCATGGCCGTGTCCACAGCGCGCTCTGGAAGTTCAAAGGAGTGGGTGGGACGGTTGTGGCAGTCAACACACTGCATCACTTGGCGGGGTAGACTCGCGACCGACTGAACGGTCGCGCCATCCGCTAGAAACGTTCGGACCTCAGAAGTGTTCCGATTGCGGTACTCCACCCAGGGAATGGTCTGGCGTTTAGGATCGGCGTTGGCGTAACTGATTTCAACTCCAGGACCCATGTGTTTCCCGTGAATGCCGCCCAGATCTCCTCCGCCGGTGAGCATCATCAAAACGGTTTGCGTCTGGGTGTTGGTGGCGTCGTCCTGGAAGTGGTAAATCACGCGCAGCTTAGCGGAGTCAAATTTCTGGGGCCAGTGGCACTGCTCGCAAGTGCCACGGGAGGGGACCAGGCGGTTGCTTTCCATGGCCGATTCGATCGGGTACTGCACGCGATGGAAGACGACGTCCCTCAACTGCCGGGTACCGGCCATCTTGCTTGCCACCCAGCCAGCAGCGCCCGGGGCAACGTGGCAATCCACACATTCCACGCGCGCGTGCGGCGAGTTCTCATGGGCGGCAAATTCCGGTTTCATGACGTGACAGCTCTGTCCGCAAAACTGGGGCGTCTCCATATGCTGTACAGCGCGGTAGGTGCCCTGGGTCCCAATGATGATGTTAGCTGCGGTGGTTATGGCAAAGAAAGTCGCAAGCCGCCGAATGAAGGCCCGCCGGTCGGCAGCCGCCAACAGCGCTTCTTCGGTGCTTTCGATGCGCCGCCGGGCAAGGAAGACTCCGAGCGCGATCAATACCAGGCCCAGAATGAAGATAATTGGGATGACAATAAAGACCACAATGCCGATGTATGGGTTGCTGGCGTGGCCGCGAAGCTGCATCGGCAGAACGAATAGCCAGGAAAATCCAGCGGTCGTCACCAGCACGACCCCCAGCATGCTGACCCAGTGACTGAAGAGCAGCACGAGTATGGGGCGTTTTGGATCGTCGCTCATGGCTTCTCTTTCTCTTGCCGGCCTGGAATTCTGATTAGACATCCCTACTCAAGGTTTTCGGGACGCAAGTAGAGCCGCACACACGTCAGTTTCCCATCGCTGGAATGCCATACTCTGGTCGCATACCGACGACGGTTCTGATCTCCGCGCGTCGGCACAGTGGGTTCGTTATTCACAGTCTGGAATTCTCCTTGCATTAAATTACGTTCTTGTAAGCAGACTTCTTAGGGTTGGAAGAAGTGGAATCGGGAGCAAGCGTTCCCTGCGCAGCCGTGGCAGCCTTCTTGGCAAAGTCATCGGTAGCCTTCAGGTTGTCGCCGATGAGCTTCACCTTCCCGGTGATGTCACGCTCCAGCAGCACGTTTCCTTCTTTGTCCGTGAACTTACAATGAATGGTGATGGAAGTGGCCCCGCCGACGGTGGTTACGTCACGCTCCAGTTCACTGCCTTTCTTGAAGCCTGTAACCGTGGTTTGAAGAGTAACCAGATTGGAAGCGCCAGCGGCATTGCGGTCGCCCTCACGATAGACCTGCAAGAAGTCGCCTTTCTTTTGCAATTCCTGAACCAGGTTCTCGTAGAGCGCCACCTGGAACTCGGCGGGCAGATGGATCTCTCCGGGCTGGATCATCTGCACTTCGATCGCTGATGCTGGTGACTTGGAGACCGGCTGCGGCTGCTGGCACAGCAGTGGGGTGGCAGTCAATCGAGCTATAAAGATGCAAAGAATTGTGGCACGCTTGATGGTTTTCAATTTGTCTGTTCCATTGCCTCAGACTGCAGAGGCGAGTACGAATTTGATTTAGCTTGCGATGGGATGCTGGTATGCGCACCCTGCGCGAGGAGGGCCTGTTTGATTGATTCGGCTTTGCCCACGCGCGTAGTGAAGATGGCGCCGTGCAGGCCACCATCCGGGTCGCGATATTGGATGGTAATAATGTCAACCTTGCTGCGCAGGAGGCTCAATGCCGTTCCACCGCCGTAAGGCGCCAGCCTGGAAATCGTGCCCACGGTCCCCCCGATGACGCGCTGGCTGTCAGCTGCGGTGACGACATCCTCGATAGAAGCGGCAGGGACTTCGCAGGTGTTCTTGGAGGAGGCGAAGCTGAGTGAGCCGTTCTCCACCTTCAGGTTCCCCTTAGTGTTTTGCTTGAGGCCCGCCAGACCTATGACTTGCACCGCCTCGACCGAGGCCGGCGCCGGCTGTGCCGATTGTTGGGCGGGGCTGAGGGAAACGAGAGTTCCTAGTGAAAGCAGAAGGGACCACAGAATAAATCGCTTGAATTTCATGATTATGTTTTCCTCCTTAACGCAAGAACCTGAGCAAGGCAAAATAGCCTCGCGAAGTGGCTATGCCGGTGACGCACGAGCCTGGAAAATGGCGGCGGTGGCCTGGTTCGTAAGCAGTCAGGATGGCTGCAGTCCATCGCCGGCAAATCGCCGGGTCAGGCAACGAGCTATTGCATTCCACCGCCACATCTAGCGCATATCGCTTCGCTTCATCTGACATTTGCACTTCCGATTTGTTAAGAGCACCTGGATTGCCAATCGCCTTGTAGGGCGGGGCGCTTGCAAGTGGCCCAAAAGAGACAACTGTCGAGGCCTTTTCCATGAAGAGATATCGCATCAAAATGCCGAAGTGCCAACCAAGGCTGGCAGGTGGGCGCCATTGTTATGAAGAGCCACGCGAATAAAAGCGGCGCCCACCCTTTGCGTGGAATAAACTCTGTAAATCGTCTCGTAGTGCCCGATGCCTGAGAGCAATTACAGACATCGGGCGATAGCCGAACTATCCAATTTCCTACGAGCCGAACAGCTACGATCTAGGAACCTGCCGGCAGTGAACCTGCTTGCAGTGCACCTTCTTGCACTCCCTTGTTGACCAGGACCTTGACTTCGACCCTACGATTCAGGGCGCGCCCCTTTGCGTCAGAATTGTCGGCCACGGGATGAGTCTCTCCATAGCCCGCGGGTACCACAATTCGCCACAAGGGAACGGCGGCATTTTCGCGCAGATACTGGGCCACGACCGCTGCCCGTTCTTCGCTGAGCCTCTGGTTGAATCGTGCGCTGCCGGTGCTGGACGTATAGCCTGCAATCTCGATCACGTATCCATTGATGTTCGAATTGGCGGAAATAAGCCGGTCAAGAGCTGTCCTGCCGGCATCGGTCAGCCTATAGCTGCCGTCGGCAAAGTAAACTCCCGTCTGGTCCACGGGCACGTAGTCGCCCAGGTCCGACACCCGCTTGTTTACCGCCTGAACAGCAACAGTATTCGCGGCTGCTGCCGTACCCGCCGCCTGTGCCGTCGCTACTCCCTGGTCCGCCGTAGACTGAGCCTTGTTGGCAGATGACTGCGCCGTAGCCGCGTTGTCCAGTCCCAGATCGGCCGTAGTCTGCGCCCGGCCGACTGCCGCCTTGTTGTCCATGATCTGTTGTTGCTGGGCGACGGTAACCGCAAATACATCCGGATTGAACTTGATCTTTTTGGCCTCAAGCTGCCCTTCGGCATTCCTGACGCCCTCTGCCTTAATGGTCAAGCCGGGCACTAACGCTGCGACGTTCATGTCCGTGTGATCGAGCAACCCCTTCTTGCGTTCGATCTTAGTAGTGTCTGTTACTCTGACGGCGACGGTCGAGCCATCCTCCTTGTCTGCGACCTTGACCAGGTCGCCATCGCGGGAGATGATAGTGCCGTTGACTGTTGCTTTCTTACCATTGCTGCTCGGGCCTTTTGCCGCGCCTGCAGCAAACGTCATGGTTGCAAGCAGGCAAAGACAAACTACAGATAAAAGTACGTGGCGTATGATTTTTCCACTGCTTAGTTTCATGGGTCCTCCGAATTAGGCAAACTCCTTACCATGGAATTAAGCAAATCAAAAGCCAAGTTTTGGGCGAGAAAGAATGAAAGCGTTTTCACCATAAATGTCGTGCATACACTGGCTTGCGTAGTGGGGTGATGTGATACGTGCTGGCAGAGAGCTGCCCAAATGCTGACAAATGGCGATTTTTCGGCGTTTCCTATTTGACAGTCGGCACGCGCTGTGATGTCGCCTGGTTCGCATTTCGCGCGGAGAAAAATATCTTCTATTTCTATTTCATCCCTGCTGAGGCAGTTCCGGAGGCTGCTGCCGCGACAGCCGTATCCGGAAGTTGTTTTGCCAGGTTCGCCACCAGTTCGTCGATGCCTCCTTGCGCGGCGTGGCTCATCGCAACCACAACGGAGTTCACATCACGAGTGCTTACCCCCGAAGCCTTGCTCACCGTGCCTGCCCACACGGCAGCACCCGTTCGCACATTTATCAACTGGGCGGATAGTTTAACTTCCACTTGAATGCCGCTTCCATAGTCCACTTCGTCGAGCTGCTCCAAACGTCCGCTGAGCAGATAGTCGGGATGTTCTTGGCCAGCATAGGGTTCGACCACCGAGAACAAGTTCGCAGAGCGCAGGGAATCGATTACTCCGGTGGTGACCACCATGCCCGGATCGGAAGCCCAGCGGTGATAGTCGTAGAAACCGACTTCTTCTGGAGTTGGCCGATAGACGATCCGTCCCTGGCGTAAGTAGGCAGGCGTGCTAAAGGGACGGACGGCCACGGTTGAAGACTGGCGGGCAACATTGTTGAGCGCCGGTTTTTGGAGGGTGGGCGCCACGGCCAGGGTGTAATAGTCCGGATAGCGGACTTTGCCGGCGCAGCCGGTCATAAGCAGCGCGGTTGCGATTAAGCAAGCCGTCATAAGGCGCTTGGTTGTCATTGCATTCCTCTTCATTGCTTGGGCACCTTGCGATCTTCTGGTTGTCTGATCCGCACCAGGCTCCACGGCCGCTCATTGAGCGACTCGGTCAAGTCGTTCAAGTGGTCGGTGGCCATGCGAATGTTTTCCATGGTGTACTCGATGTTCTGTTGATTGGTCCGCACCACAACCTGCAGGTTGTCGATTAGGCTGCGTGCTTCAAGCAGCGTCTTCTGCAGCTCTATGAGGTCCGTCTGGGTGTGCTCACGCAGCACGGTAATGGTTCCGTTTGCGTTGGAAACCGTAGCGTTCACGTTGTCCACCGTCGGTCCCAGCTTCACGGCTACGCGGTTGGCATTTTCGGTGAGGGTCTGTACGTTTGCAGTAATCTGGTCGATTCTTGGCGATGCACGGGCAATGACAGCGTCAGTGTTGGCGAGAATGGCAGCCACGTGCTTGCGATTGGTCTCCCCAGTAACGTCGTTCACGTTCGCCAGTACCTGCCGGGCGTCAGTGGTGATGTTGTTGACATCTGCCTGGACGGACGCAATCAGCGCCTGGGCGGATTGTGCGATGGCCGCGACTTCCCGCTGCATGTCGTCGAGGCTGATTGTCTCCTCAGAGGGGATTACTGCGCCCGCTTGCAGCCGGGGCGCCTCGTTTGTCCCGGTGGTGATGGACACAACCGGGCTGCTCATCAGACTCACCGAGCCCAGTTTTGCCAACGATTTCGCATTTACCGGCGTGCCTTCTTTGACCTCGATCTTGATCTCAATCCGGGTTGGGTCGGTGGCGTCTGGCCGCACAGCGGTTACTTTGCCCACGGTGATGCCGCCGAACAGAACATCTGTCCCCGGCGCCAGGCCGCCCGCGTACTTCAAATATGTGCGGTAGGGGGTCCGGGTGCGGCCAAACTGCGCCGTGCCGACAAAATAAAACGTCGCGCACAAGATCACGGCGGACAGCACAACTAATGCGCCGACTTTTGCTTCAGTGTTTTTCAACGTACTGCTCCTCTCAGGCCGGCCAGTTCGCGCAGGTGGTCTAGAACGGCTGCGCTCTCGGGGAGGGATTTGGGGACCGGGTCGAGAAATTGCCGGATACGAGGATCCGTGCTCGCTTTGAATGAATCTTTGTTTTCAACGGCAATGAGCGAACCGTTGTCCAGCATCGCGATGCGATCGGCGATGCGGAAGGCGCTTGCTATCTCGTGGGTCACAACCAGAATGGTCATCTGGAAGACGCGTTTCAGCAAAAGAATTAGTTCATCCAACTCCGCCGACACGATGGGATCCAGACCAGCGGAGGGTTCGTCGAACACCAGAATTTCCGGGTCCAGCGCGATGGCCCGCGCTACCGCTGCCCGCTTCTTCATTCCCCCGGACAACTCGTAGGGCAGAAGTTCGCCAGCCCCGCCTAGACCAACTACCGCGAGTTTCATGTAAATCATGATTTCGATGACGGGCTCGGCAAGCTCGGTCAATTCGCGCATAGGCAGGCCGACATTATCCTCGGTAGAGAGAGAGTTAAAGAGTGCGGCATCTTGAAAGGCCACGCCCACCGACCGTCGAATTTTTCTTAGCTCTGTCGCGGAGCAACGATTAATGTCCACACCTCGAACCAGAATGCTGCCCGAGTCCGGCCGCTCGAGGCCGATAATGTGCCGCAACGTGGTGCTCTTCCCGGAGCCGCTGCCCCCGAGCAGCACCATGATTTCATTCCGCTGAATGTCCAGGTTCACGCGATCGAGCACTTGATGCCCGTCGTAGGCGACGCTCAAGTCGCGGATGGAGATGATCGGCTCTGTCATCAGCCGCTCCAACCCGACAGATAGAAGATGGCAGTGAAGAATAAGTCGGCCAGGATCACGAGGAAGGTGGACTTCACGACTGCCGAAGTGGTGGCACGCCCCACTGCCTCCGGTCCGCCTTGCACTTTAAAACCCTCCCTGCATCCCACGTGAACGATGATGGTGGCGAAGGCGAGACTCTTCACCAGCCCGCTAAAGACATCGCGAAGCACGATCGAATCGAAAACGTAACGTATGTAGACCACCAGGTTCATCTTGGTGCTGAGATACATGAATCCGGCGCCGGCCGCGATGCCAAACACGTTGCACATGATGGTCAGGCAGGGAACCATGATCAGGGCGGCGAGAAACTTTGGCGCCAGCACAAACTCGATGGGGTCGAGCGCCATCGTCCGCAGGGCGTCAATCTCATTGGTCACCATCATGGTTCCGATTTCGGCTGAAAATGCCGATCCGGAGCGGCCGCTCACAACAATGGCGGTCAACAGCGGTCCAAGTTCGCGGGTGAACCCGATCGCCACCAGGTCAATCACGTAGCGCAGGGCTCCAAACCTTCGTAGTTCTGCCGCCCCCTGCAGCGCCAGGATGAATCCTGCGCATAGCGCCATAATCCCGATCATGGGCAGGGCCGCTACGCCTATCGCAGCCATCTGCCGAAGTGCGCTTTGCCAGCGGCCCCGCTTGCCCATAATCGGAAACATGCGCGGCAGCGCGAGTACGCCCGACCAGAACTGCCCCGTCAATCCGCCGACATAGGCGAATTGCTGGATCATCACACTGCCGAGATCTTCGAACGCGTTCACGCTTTTGGCCGCTCCTCAACGATGTCAAACAAGTGATCCAATTGCGAAACTTCAAAGAGGTAACGCGTTTGGCCCTGAACGCCGGCTAGCACTAGGCGCGTCCCTTGCTGGTGGGCGATTCGCGATGCCTCCACCAGCGTAGCCAGCCCTGAAATATCAATGTAGGTAACTCGCGACAGGTCCACCGTTACTTCTGCAGGCTTGGACTTGAAAGCAGCCGCAAGCCTGTCACGCATCTCGGGAGAGTTATCAACTGTGACCCGGCCTTCAATCGATATGATGTCCTGCATGTCTGCTCCAAACCGTCATAGCTGGCAAGTTCCGGGGATGACTCGGAGCCTGGTTTTCTCGCCGGCCAACTAAGCTAATGCAACTATGGGGCCGGGGAGGACATGCCGATCTTTCATTGCAAGCACTTGATTGGGAAGCACATGCACGATGCGGTCAAAGGCAATCCATCCGTTTGGTGCTCGCTACCCACTCTAGCTGCCAACTTGCTGGCAGTCAGCAGTCGGGAGATGCCAGTGCGGAGGCACGGGGCAATCCTCGTCGGTCGAGAAATCTGGACGAGATGTAGCCTTATCAGACCTAAGGGTGAACAGGGATGAGACTTTGGCGGAGTAGGACTGTTAGAAATCCGATACAGAAGGGCACGTGACTTGGACGCCAACAGCAGCGCTGGTGTTCACGCCAGTTTCTCATTGTCCCGGCAGCCGGCCGCCTGGGTGAGCGGGAGCGGCTCGGCCAGTTCCGGGTCCTCGTGTTCAACGAGCCGGGTCACAATGGCAAATAGGAAGCTCGCGGACAGTCCGCACATCAGCACGCCTGTAACGCTTTCTACCGGGCCCATGGTTCGCCACATTTGCTTGAGAAAGAGATCGCCTGATGGGCCGACTGTCGAATAATTGGCCGCCGAAAAGTAGAAAGACGCTTCCCAAGTCGGAAAGCATTTCCAGCGGTAAAACCACGCCCACAACAGAATCTCCAACATGTGGAGGCAGACAAGCAGACTGGTGAATCGCACCACGAGCAGGGCGGAACGGAAAAGGCCGAGGTGGCTAATGCCTTTGGGAAACTGCGCTTTGATCCACTGGATGAGAGAAACCATGCCCGCGCTCTGCAATACAAGCGTGAGGGTTATGAGAACGAACGCTGCCCAACCTTGGTGGACGAAAATCATACAGTAGGGAGCCCGGCCTTCTCCGCCGGCCAACTGAGCTGGTGCAATTGTGGGGCCGGGGGAAATCGGTTGATCTAGGTTGCAACTGCCTCACTACGAATCACATGCACGATGCGGTTAACAGCAATCCATACCCTTGGCGCTGGCTACAGCCATAGCTGCTAACCGGTTGGCACCAATTTGGTGATGGTGGCGGATCGGCATTCGGACCTTCAGGCCCCGCTAGCGCGCGACCGCACCCGCGACTGAGGAAGACGGCGCAAGTCCTGCTACTGAAGCGGGCTTGGGTGCAGGTCGCGGAATTGCGGGGCCTGGGGATGATACCCAGCGAACTCTGCTTTCATTCCTGCTGACCTCTTCCAAGATTCTGCTAAATAACTGGTCCTTCATGACAGTGCGCTTCATGTAATCCACCACGTAGCACACCGTGAATTCGAGGTATGCACCATCAACAACTACCAGGGTCACCGCAGGTTCACGTCGCAAGTTGGCGACCCGAAAGTCCTCGGCGACGTGTTCCCAGGATCGCTCGGTCTTCTCCATGTAGTCACCAACACTATCCCTTGCTATCCGCAAAAGCATCTCCCGCGCAAAACCGTGATCGCTATCCAAGGTAAAGCGGAGCTTGATTTCATCCCAAATAAAGCGAAATCCTTGCGAGTAGTTAAAAGTCAGCCCCTTTATAACCGCGCCGTTTGGTATGCGGGCAATCCGACCGTTGTACAGGTCGCCGCTTACCCCATTTCCGATCTCCATCAGGGTTGTCCTCAATGGCGAAATGTCGATCACGTCACCCTTAGCGTCCCCAATCTGAACTCGATCTCCCACTGCGTATAACTTTCCAACCGCAATCGCGAACCAGCCCGCGATTCCTAATATGACCTCCTGCAGGGCCACGGCAACCCCCGCACCGGCAAGCCCTAATGCGAAGCTGAGCCGTCCAAGGCGGTCCCCAAAAAGGACCGCCATAAAAAGAATTGCGATTACATATCCGAGGAGGACAACGAACTTGCGCACCCGATATCGCGCGTCGCCTGGGCTGAAGTACCGCGGCAGGGTTTTCTCCAGCAGACGGAAACTTATCTGAATGAGAACAATGCCGAGGATGGCCGCCAGTAGCTTAACTGCCAAGGGCAGCGAAACCAGGCGATGGGTATCTTCCATCATGCGAGTTGCCTAGCAAGTGACAGTCCAAACTACCGCAGGCGGGAATTACTATGCAGCGATCACACCTTGTTGATCGTCGTCTTCTCAGCCTCTCTGTCGCCTGCATCGAAGGTAAGGCTTGCTTCTATTCACAGCCGGGGCGTACGATGCCGAGCTTCTTCATGCGGAACTGCAGGGTCGAGCGGTTCAAACCCAGGCGTATGGCTGCGCCGTTCGGTCCGGCAAGCACCCATCGAGTCTTCTTCAGAGTCGCCAGAATGTGTGCCCGTTCGGCATCTTCCAGGGTCTGCGGCTTCCAACCATCCGCCACGGGAGCAAGCCGGGACAGCTCGCCGACCGGAACCTTCAACTCTGTACCCGGGCTCAGAATCACTGCCCGCTCGATCACGTTTTCCAGTTCTCGGACGTTCCCTGGCCAACTGTAGTTGATGAGAGCATCCATACCCTGTTTGGGAACGCTCTCGATGTTTCGGTTCATGCGCCGGGAGAAGCGCTCGACGAAATGCTGTACCAGCAGCGGGATGTCCTCCCGCCGTTCGCGCAGTGCGGGGACCCGGACCGGAAACACATTCAAGCGGTAGAAAAGATCGGAGCGGAACTTCTGCTCCCGCACCAGAACGCCAAGATCGCGATTGGTGGCGGCGATCAGACGCGCGTCCGTGGTGAGGGTCTTAGAACTCCCCAGGCGCTCGAACTCGCGCTCCTGCAACACGCGCAGCAGCTTGGGCTGCAGCTCGAGCGGAATCTCGCCGATCTCGTCCAGGAAGATGCTTCCCCGATTGGCCAGCTCAAAGCGGCCGATGCGTTGCGCGATGGCGCTGGTGAAGGCGCCGCGCTCATGTCCGAAGAGCTCACTTTCCAGCAGCCCGGTTGGGATGGCAGCGCAGTTCAGTTTCACGAAGGGGCAGGCATGCCGCGCGCTCAGCTTATGCAACGCACGCGCAATCAGTTCTTTTCCCGTCCCCGTCTCGCCATAGATAAGGACCGTGGAATCAGTGGGGGCAACGGTCTCGACTTGCCGTAACAGCGAGCGAAGCGCGGCACTTCGGCCGACGATTTCCTCGAAGTTCGCTTCGGTGGTGAGTTCATCGTCAAAGTAAATACTCTCTGGCGTGAGCTCCTCGGTGAGCTGAGCGATATGACGGTGGGCCATGGAATTATCGATGAACAGCGCCACCTGGCCTGCCACCTGAGTGAGAAACTCGATGTCATCTTCACTGAAATCGTTCTCGTCAAATCGTCCCAAGACGAAGAAGCCCAGCTTGGAGTCGCGGCTGATCAGCGGAAGAGAGCATTGAGTCTTGATTTCCTCGCCGAGGGCAAAGCAGCTTTCTCCGGTGCTCGTAAAGGCAGAACGCTGGCTCTGACATTCGCACATGGAATGATCTGCCCCCCCAGACGCCGGATTTGCTTCACTCGAATTCGCCGGGCTGACAACGATGTCGAGGAGATCGAAATCGACGACCGGGCGCAGTTCGGCTGCAATGCTGGTGACCCGGTCTTCAGGCCGTGCGGATTTCAGACACTGCGAGAGGCGCAGCAAGGCTTCGTAGCGTTTCATGAACATATCCGACCGCTTCCCGTCTGATTCCTCCGCGTTCGCGATGCCCGGCCAAGAGCGCGAAGGCGTGGGCATGAATTCAACTAAGGTTGCCATGTCAATTCCTCAACGCAAGGAAATGCATCCCAATAGCCAAACTGGGGCACGTGCTTCGACGCTGTCGAATGAGCAGATTCTAAACGGGTTATACAGCGCGCTTCCGGGCGCGTAAGAATTGCAAGCCCGGACTTCATCTTGTTGTTGAGAGAGTTCGCGAATTTTTCGAGAGTTTCGCGAGTGAAGGGGTGGGCCTAGAATTTCTTAGCAGGCGCAATGCCGAGTACGCCCGCCATCTTGACTAAGTCGGCGAGAGATTCAGCCTGCATTTTGTGCATCACATGGCCACGGTGCACTTTGACGGTAACTTCGCTGGTGCCGAGCTCGCCGGCCACTTGTTTGTTGAGCAGTCCAGAAACCACCCATCCCATGACCTCGCGTTCGCGGGGGGTCAGTGATTCATATCGGGTACGCAACCTGCCAATTTCCGACCGCTGTTGGCGTGCCACCCGGTCCCGCTTTATGGCATCTTGAATTGCGGCCAACAGCTCCTCGTCGGAGACGGGCTTGGTAAGGAATTCGATCGCCCCGGCCTTCATCGCCCGCACCGAGGTTGGAACGTCGCCATGGCCGGTGATAAAGATGATGGGGATATCCAGACCGGCCTCGGCCATTCGCTGCTGCAGGTCAAGCCCACTCAAGCCCGGCAATCGCACATCCAGAATCAAACAGCTCGGCGTTTCCTCCCGCGAGCAGGCCAGGAACTCCTGTGCGGAAGCAAAGGTCCGCACTGCAAGCCCCGCTGCCCGAATGAGGCTTCCCAAAGCCTCCCGCACCGACAGGTCGTCATCCACGACAAACACAATTGCCTTTGGTTCCGGCATGGGCTCCTCTACTGGTACCTAAAAGAGTGAACTGGAAGGTTGCTCCCGGACCCTGGTTCGGCTCAGCCCACAAGCTGCCGCCGTGCCTCTCGACAATAGAGCGGCCGTTGGTCAGCCCCGTGCCCATGCCCTGTGGCTTGGTTGTGGAGAAAGCCTCGAAGATCTTTTCCAGGCTTTGCGGATCGATGCCAGGGCCTGAATCTCGTACGGTAACCAGGACTTTATCCGGCCTGTGCTGACGTGAAAGGATCAGCAACGTACCGATTTTTCCGAGTTCGTCACGAACCGGCACATTGCGGATCAACAACCAGCGATACTCACCGTCAGCCGCGCGCACCCGGGCTTCGGTCTTCATCGGCCGACCAGAAGCTAACGCCGCGCACCGCTCATCCATGAACCTTCCGACATCGTCGGGATACACTGTTACTCCCCAGTTCCAGTCTAGTCCCTCCTCGAGCATCAATCCCGTGTATCCCTCCCAACGTTGGTTGATGAAATCCACAGAGCCGTCAGACTGAGCGCTCCAGACCAAGGCAGGGATGGTATTGATCACCTCCCGCAGACAGCCCTCGCTTCTCCGTGCCTCCGCAGTATCCGCCCCTACTCATCCCGCAGTGGATTGTCTCGGATCAGGACTTTGATCCGCTCTCAAAGGCTCGGTGCGGGCAGCTTGTGCCGGCCTTAGTGGGGCTGTATCTGTCTTCCACTAGCAAGCGGCACCCTTAAGCTGTAGGGCGCCGGTGTCTCGTTGCTAAGAAGACTGTCCGGCTCAGAGTGGCATGGGATAGGGAAAATGTGGCCGGAGGGACTGCGAGCACCTCCGGCGTGTGGTTGCATATTTGGTTGCATGGTCGCGTGCCGAGTTGCGCAATTCAACCCGAACAGCACGACATATCGTGAAGCTAAGTTGTTGAGTCCGCACAACAGGGATGTGGGACTACATATCTTCAAAACCGGCGATTGGCGCCTTGCGGCGTCAATGGTGCGTTCGACTCGCACACGCTTCCGCCAATTTCTAAAGATTCTTCATCGACTTTCCTAAATCC
>Ga0335084_10004670_pt1 | contig 13504 bp, 16 predicted proteins | sample Lox_Sample_44_FD_206721 | JGI IMG/M metagenome (GOLD analysis project Ga0335084, IMG submission 206721) | Soil microbial communities from Loxahatchee National Wildlife Refuge, Florida, United States - Lox_Sample_4.4 | ecosystem: Environmental > Terrestrial > Soil > Wetlands | place: USA... | reverse complement strand
AATTATAGTAATGCCATCTGGTGCCACTGGAGAAATAAAATCCATAGAAACTCACCACACACAGATGGAGTCTGCCGAACCAGGTGACAACATTGGATTCAACTTAAGAGGTATCGAAAAGAAAGATATCAAGAGAGGAGATGTCATAGGAACTCCGGATAACCCGCCAAATGTTGCAAAAGAATTCCGTGCACAAATCATAGTTATTCATCATCCAACAGCTATCGCACCTGGATACACTCCAGTAATGCATGCACATACAGCGCAAGTAGCAGCAACAATAGTTGCATTTGAAGCAAAAATAAATCCACAATCCGGTGCAATTGAAGAAAAAGATCCAAAGTTCCTCAAGGCTGGTGATTCAGCAATTGTTAGAATTAAACCAGTAAGACCATTACCAATTGAGACATTCCAAGACTTTCCCGAGCTTGGAAGATTCGCTCTAAGAGATATGGGCGCAACTATCGCTGCTGGCATTGTGAAAGAGATCACTGAGAAATTCACGAAATAGTGACTTGAATGACTCAGACGGCCAGAATAAAATTAACAAGTACAAGTCTTCAAAGGCTCGATGGGGTTTGTAGCGAAATTAAAGGAATTGGAGAAAAAACAGGTGTAAAAGTAAAAGGCCCTACACCATTACCAGTAAAGAGATTAAATGTAGTTACAAGAAAATCACCATGCGGTCAAGGAACTCATACTTACGAAAAGTGGGAGATGAGAATACATCGTCGAGTTATAGATCTTGGCGCTGACGACAGGGCGATAAGACAGCTCATGAGGATAAAAATCCCAAATGATGTTTACATTGAACTTACATTGAAATAATTTTAGTATACTTAAATTAGAGAATAAGTGTGGATAAAGTATGTCTGAACCATTAGAAGAGAGCAAACCTGAAACAAAATCATCAAGTTTTAGCGTGTTTTATTCATGCATGAGATGTGGAACTCAAGTGTCACAATCAGAGCTTACAAGGTTGCCAGAGATAAAATGCATTTGTGGTTTTAGAGTATTTACCAAAGCAAGACCACCAATAGTCAAAACTATCAAGGCCTATTGAGAATTTCTCGTTCCCTGATAAGAATGAAATCTTTGGATGTGTATTCTCATTTCTTCCATACTTGAAAAATTCTGATTACATTTTTTACAGTCATATATCTTATTATCACTATGAACGATTTGTTCATGTTGCATGAGATCTTCTTTCTGCCTAAACTTTACATTGCACTTGTCGCATTTGTATTTCTTAAAAAGTTTCATTCATCCCAACTTTATCTTCTGAGAATCCCAACAATCCTTACATAGTTGTCCGTCTATTATCCATTTTTTCTTTGGATTGTATCTAATAAGTCCCAGCTTCTTACCGCAGAGATGGCAAAAAGTTCTTAATTTTTTATACTCTCCATCCTTTTTGTCAAAACAAGGCTTGCATAGTAATCCTTTCATCTCCCACTGATATCTTGGCTCCCACATATCTGGTACGTCTTTTTCTATTCCGCAAATTATGCATGATTGTTTTAAGCTCAATTCGTAGAATTTCTTCATTTGAGATACGTAACAATCCCCGCACAGCGGACCTTCTATCTGCCATTCATTTTTTGGTTTGTGTTTGTGACTTGTCTCCTTTTTACAAATAGTGCACGATGATCGTTTTCCATTAAATAATCTCATCTAATCATTATTCGGGCAAATCCATTAAAAAGTATTAGGTATATAATAAAATGGAAAAAATTAATTTTTTGCCTATATTTCAGATATTGCTTCCTCAAGAAGCTGACTCGTGTTTAACATGCCTTTTTGTTTGACCATTTTTTGATATTCGTCAGAAGTAAAGCAGATTGGCATATTGCGTTCTTTCATATACTTACTAATATGAGATGATTTTATATCTTTTTTGTTAATGCTGAATAACTATCGATCCTTCGTACTATTCTTTGAAAACGTATTTACGTTGACCGCGCATCTGCGGATTGTTTTCTATACCTACCAAAACAAACTCTTTTTTACTATCTAGCAAGTTTTCACTAGGAGTACGCTTGTTTTCATGTATCTGTTCGTATTCTTCCAATGAAATCTTTATCCTATCTCCAATCTCAGATTCCAGATTCATGTCCCTAACAAGTTGCTTGTAGGAAGGCATTATTATGCCGCTGAAAACCATTGCACTACTACCACTCCCATAAGAACCAAATCCGAATCGTTTACCCTCCAAATCAGTACCTTTTTGAAATTCGAACTCTAAACAGCTTCTAAATCCCATGTAAAGCGAAGCTGTGTATAAGTTTCCAACCATTCTTGAAGCAATAAGTGAACTTGCGAGTTTTGCATCATATGCTTCTTGGAATTCATCTGTCATTGTAAATCTCTTGGTAAATTCATGATCTTTTTGCATGTATTCTTCATCAGCCAAGACTGATTCGATAGTACCACGCGGATCCTTTGGAATAGGCTCTGGAATTCCCATTTTTTCTATTATTTCATGCCAGCGAGGAAGGTTTCTCCATTCATGTCTCAGTAGGTAAGCAAGAGCTTTCTTACCCATGTTGCTATAAGGTAAATGCATATTTATGAAGTCAATATAATCGAGAATCGTCTCACCTTCTTTTAATTTAATCAGCCCAGTCGATAACGCCTTTTCCTTGTATGCCATGAGTGCTTTCTTTACCTGAATCATGTAAAGGAGGTTGGAGTATTGGCCATTTACAATAGGTGTTTCTTTTCCAAATGGCCTATAGAAATCATATTCATTTTTAATTGATGTGGAAGTTACTTTTGGATCGAAGGCCATTAGTCTAGGAGCATCATTAAGGAGCATAGCAACAGCACCAGCACCTTGAGTATATTCTCCACTTGAACCCAGATCATATTTTGCGATGTCTGATACAACAACTATGGCAGATTTTCCTTCCGCTTCTCCTGCTCTTATCCAGTTAGAATTATCATACAAAGCATAAGATCCACTAACGCACGCAAACTTACATTCTATGCCACCACAGTGTTCAAAAGAATCATTACCGTAAACTTGCTCTAACATTCCAATCACATAGGAATTCATGGCTTTTGATTCATCAAGGGAAGATTCAGTAGCTACATACAGTCTTCCTACATCACTTGGAGATAGATCGTTTTTTTCCATCAATCTAAAACAAGCATTAGCTGCCATGCATGCCGGATCTTGATTAGTATCTACGATAGCCATTCGTGATACGCCTAACCCACGTTGAAGTTTATCGGGGTCCATGCCGCGGGCCCTTGCGAAGTCTCTTGCGTCTACAAACAGTCTCGGAATGTAGATGGCGATGTCATCTATTCCAGCAGCCAACAGCTAAACCTTCGGTAATACAAATATAAGCATTGTGAGAGTCAAAAATGATCTCACAAATTCACAGTTTTTTTTTACTTTTGCCGTAATTTCTAGTAAAATCATTCATCATTTGAGTTTTGATTTGAAAATTTCATCAAAAACCTCATATGGTTGTGCACCAACAACTTTTGTTATAGAGTTATCTGGAGCAATTATGAAAAAGTCAGGAGTTCCGGAGAGTCCAAGATCCCTTGCATTTGAAACACTTCCGCGTACAATCGATATGTACTTTGATTGAGTCATGCATTGACTAAACTGATCTACATTCAATCCTAGCTGCTTTGCAAATCCTAGTAGATAATTAGGTGATGCCCAGCCTGTGTTTTCACCAGACCAGTTATTATACAATATATCATGATATTGCCAGAATTTACCTTGTTCCTGAGCACAATGCGCTGCATGAGCTGCATTAACAGAATCTTGACCTATTATGGTATAATCCTTAAAGATCATCTTCACCTTACCTGTATCGATATAGTTTTTCACTATGTCTGGTTCGATTGTATGATAGAACCTATTACAGTAAAAGCATTGATAATCCCCAAATTCTATCATGGTGATGGAAGCATTTTTTGATCCAAGAATAGGTGAAGAATTATCTGAAATCAAATTTAGAGTCCCATTCTGGTTAGAACCATCTTGTCCAGCGACTTGAGGTTTAGGGATATCTAAGAAATTACCATAAATAAAAAATATGAACAATATGACTCCAATTGTAGCGCCAACTCCAATTCCAATTGATGGCAAATGAAGTTTCAACATTCACCCCAAGCCTTATTGATTATTTAGTTCTTGTCAAGGAGTATCTAAATAAATGGGTAATACTGTTACAAAACTGTGAAGAAAGTTTTCATAAACGGCTACGGCTCAATCGGGAGTAGAATAACTCAATTCATTGCAGATGATCGAGATGTGGAAATTGCAGGAGTTGGCAAATATTCTCCGGACGAAAAAGTCTCTGATGCAATTTCTAGGGGATTTAATGTTTATGTTCCAAGGGACAAGGTAAGTGCCTTTAAGAATTATAAAATATCTGGAGCAATAGAAGACGTAGTTTCCAGCTGCGATCTAGTAATAGATGCAGCCCCTGGCGGAGTAGGTTATACCAACAAGAAAACCCTGTACGAACCAAAAAACATACCAGCAATCTTTCAAGGAGGTGAAAAAATTACTGGTGACAAATCGGTAGCAGAATTAATTTTCAACTCACGTGTAAATTATGAGAAAGCATTTGATAGAAAATACGTGATGCAGGGAAGTTGTAACGTAACAGGGATGGGAAGGATACTTCAACCATTAAAAGAAAAGTATGGTAAAAGAATCAAAAGATTTGATGCTGCACTATTAAGAAGATGGGCTGACCTTGAGGATTCAAAGACAGAAGTTAAAGATTCAATCGAGTGGACTAGAAAACCACATCATAATGAAGATGTTAAAAGCTACATGGGAAATGACACGCCTCTTTTTATTCGCGTATTTAAGGTACCCACAAGACAAATGCATGTCCATTTGATGGACATCAGATTCGATGGTCCTGCCCCCAATGTTTCTGAGATTCTAGACCTATACAGGAAGGAATATGGTGTTGCAATTTTGTATAATGCAAAAGGAACAAAAGATATTCGTGATTACGCAGAATCAATTAAATTCAATTTTAAAGACACCAACATGATCCACATACATGCAGATGTAATTGAGGTTCAGGACGACATGGTCAAAATGACTTACTCGGATGATCAAACAGGAATAGTTGTCCCAGAAAATCATCTTCTAATGCAAGCTATGTTATTTAAAAGGAAAAGAGACGATGCCTTCAGGCACACTGAGGAACTATTTCACATGGAAGAGAAAAAACGACTTTTAGAAGAACACTTTTCATTAAAATAAATTTCAGTCTAACACGAATGGCTTCACGATGTGATTACCTTAGTTGACATGAACTTATAAGAGATGCCATGCAATAATACTTACATAATAATTTGTTCAAAAAATTATCAACGCATTTGTTGATTGGAATAACATATTCAATACACATGACATACACTAATCGGTTTCTGGGAGAAAACACCTAATGGACACAAATCTAATTTTTGACATTGTATTATTGTCAACCTTGATTGGTCTATCAGGATTCTTTAGTGGTGCAGAAATAGCATTAATTGGTATAAGTAGAGCCAAGGTTAATCAGCTTGTAAAGGAAAAAACAAGAGGCTCAAAGGCATTATACAAAATAAAATCAAACCCAAGCAGAATGCTTGCGACCATAAATCTCGGGACAAATCTTGTCAATGTAGGATCTTCTGCTCTTGCTACACAGATTTCGTTAGAAATATTTGGAAACAATGGTCTTGCCATAGCAATTGGAGTCATGACGTTTTTGCTCCTTGTTTTTGGTGAAATTACTCCAAAATCATATTGTAATGCAAATGCAACAAAGATTGCCCTAAGAGTTAGTGGCATTCTGTTAGCGTTTAGTTACGTATTTTATCCATTTGTCATACTTTTTGAAAAAATAACAAATTCAATACTGAAGATGGTTGGGAGTTCGCATCATCCCCCACCAATCACGGAACAGGAGATATACAGCGTCATAGAGCAAGGTCTTGAAGATAAGGCTCTAAAAAAGCATGAACGCGAACTTGTTCATGGAGCTTTAAAGTTTGACGATATACTTATTCGTGCAGTGATGACTCCTAGAACAAAGATGTTTATGCTTCCTGCCAAAATGCTTCTTTTTGACTCTTTACCATTAATTAGTAAGAGTGGATACTCTAGAATTCCACTCTATAAGGATACAACTGATCAGATAGTAGGGATATTGCATGTTAGAGATTTGTTAAGATATCTAGAAAGAGATGAAAAAATGATTAGCCTAGAATCAATAGGTCGCAAGGCCATCTTCGTATCGCAAGAACAGAAGATCAGCAATCTCCTCAAAGAGATGCAGGGTAGACAAACTCACATGGCAATTGTTGTAGACGAGTTTGGTGGTGTAGAGGGGTGTGTAACACTAGAAGATCTATTGGAAGAAATAGTAGGTGAGATAATGGATGAAACAGACAAAATAGAACTAAATTTCAAAATATTGGATAAGAATACAATGATAGCTAGCGGTGACGTAGAGATTGACACAATAAATGAAATATTAAAGTCAAATATTCCAGCTGGTGAAGATTATTCTACATTAAATGCCCTTTTACATGACAAACTAAAGGACATCCCAAGAGTAGGAGATAAAATCGAGATAGATTCTCTTAAGCTAATCGTAGAAGAAGTGGTAAACAATCAGGCAAATCGAATCAAAATAGAGAAAGCGACTGATAGTTAGGTTCTAGGCGGATTAGCAAATCGGTTTTGTGGATTTTTGTGATACTCTACAGGAATGCTAGAATCCTTTTGTCGTCCAGTTAAAATTCCAATTACGGTATCGTCTTTTTTTATTATTTCCTCCTCTAGGAGTTTTTTTACACCTGCAGGCACTGCGCCAGACGCCATCTCACAATCAAACCCATTGAGACCCACAAGTGCCATTCCATCTAGCATTTCACTATCAGAAACCTGAGTCACTACTCCATTTGTAAATTCTAGCGCCCGTAATCCTTTAAGTATATTCGCAGGTTTTGCAATTTGAATGGCTGTAGCTTTTGTCTTAGGCCTTATACCGTGTTTGTCCACATATTCATAGTATCGCTTGATGAGATTTGTGTCTGGTTTTCCTTTATTCCAACGCAGCTCAGAGTTTTCAAATTTTCCATTATAAAGATTGTAAAGAGTATTTGCCCCATCAGAATTGACGACAGCTAGGCGAGGTATTTTCTTAATCCACTCCCATTCATATAATTCCATGAGGCATTTTCCACAGCTAGATGTGTTACCAAGAGCACCACCAGGATATACTATCCAATCAGGCGGATTCCAATCTAGTGATTCTAGAGCTCTGAAAATTATTGTCTTTTGACCTTCTATTCTAAAGGGATTTACAGAGTTTACAGTATATCCACCAACTTCACTTGCTTGTTTTAGTGAAGTTGATAATGCATCATCAAAATTTCCTTGCACTTCGACTACTTGTGCCCCAAATTGAAATGCTTGGCCAAGTTTTCCCGGAGCAACTTCTCCCGCAGGTATATACACATCACATTCCATATCCTCGTTAGCAGCATACATGGCTGCAGAAGCTGAAGTGTTTCCAGTGGACGCACAAATTATTTTCTTAATTTTAACAAGTTTGGCATGCGTTACAGCAGTTGTCATTCCATTGTCTTTGAAAGAACCACTCGGATTGTATCCTTCTGGTTGTAACCAAAGGTTGTGAACTCCTACATAATCTGAAACTTTGGACATATGGTATGGTTTTGAAAGCCTTCCTTCGGCACCATCCAACGATACCAAGTATTTTGAACATTGTTCTATGCTTTCGGTGTCGATTTGGCAAAAATTCAACAATTCACGAAAACGCCAAACTCCACTCTCATTGAAAATATTATTCGAGTGATTTCTACGTTTATAGAATACTTCCTTTAATGAGGTATGAGGAATTATTCGATATTTGACATCAAGTAAATGACCTTTTTCACATTCGATTCTGATATCAGAGATTGGGTATTCAAGACCACATGTAGGATCTATGCATTTTTGATAAGCTTCTGATTTCATTATCAAAAATTTAGACGATTCTTATTTAAAGCTAAAGGATTAGTCAGTTTCTTCATTATTCAACATAATGAAAATATGAGAAACTGCCTGTATCATTTTTTGGGGCCGGAACGCATGTGAAAATTGACGCAGCATTTGCATTCTTTTACAATACATTCCTTCTCTGACACATGACCACAAATACCACATTCACAATGGGTTTGCGTTGACATTCTGAGAATTTATGAGACTTATCCAATATGAGGGTTCTTTTCTGACAAGAATCTCGAATTCTATTGTTTTTTGCCCTTTTTGGGTTTCTTCAGCGATTTCTTCTCTGATTTTGATTTTTCGTCAGCATGCCTTGCTTTCGCCTCCTCTGTTTCTTTGCTCTTTTCATCAACAGCCTTCATAATAGCCTGGATCATTCCATCCAAGTCGCTATCTGAAACAGGCGGTTCAACGGAACTTGCGATTTGATTTATAGTATCGGATATGGCAGAGCTGACTTCCTCAAAGCTCTCTGGATCTTCATATGCAGCATTGTATAATGCTTTGAGTCGACGAACGTCAGAAAGGACCTGATCGGTTAATGTTAAACGGTATTTCTTTCCATTTAGTGTAATTTCTTGGATTATCATGCTTGCACTCGCCATCCTGCTTTCATAAAGTTTTCTGTGGACGCAAAAAAATCCGATATAATCATAGATTTCTTAATAATTGTAAGATTCATACTCCTTATTTTCGGACGATTAACTAACAGGTCAGGCATGTCATGCACATGAATTGAACTCCAAACCTAAGTTTCTTTTAGATAAAAAAATCAATAAGTTGCACATGAGTTGAACATATTGGACTAATCAGGTACATTTACAATACATATTTTTTATACTTTTTAGACCGCTTAGCAGAAATACATTACATAATTAATTCCACAAGTAACCAATATTGTGATATCGATTACTCTACGTTATCTTAAATGACTATGTAGTCTAGGGCTACCGCATCTGCGAGCAGTGAGGAATGTCTTGTGTTTAATATGTATCCATTTTTAATGTCCGTAGTTTGAATCCATCTATTTGTAGAGCTATAGTGTCTCTTCTCCTTCATTTCTTTTTCAATTTCTTTTAGATCAAATTCTCCTTCTTCAACTTGTTGAGTATTGATATGTTTAATCGTGAGTAGTACCTTTTTTACCTTAACTCTGATACCAAATCTCCACACATGGTCAGATGTATCATCCTCGACTTCTATTAATTTGACTTTTATCTCCTTTGTACCAAACGCATCGTGGCTTATCAAACTTCTTTCATCTATGAAGTCCTCAAAACTCATTAAATTTACCTGAGTCATTGACATTAAAGAAGTATTCGGTTATTTTAGAAATGGCATCTCACAATCGTCAAGTATCAGATCCTTTTTACCACCTTCGGAAATAGCATAAGTATCACCCTCATAAGTACAAACAAAATCAGTTATCTGGTATGATTCATTCCAAATTTTATAGAATTCGCGTAGCTCACGATGCTCATATTTGCCAGTGCCTATTCTTTTTTTTGAAGAAAATTTGAAGGCAACAATCATTTTTCGTGTTTTGTATAATTCAAAAGTATGTATCCATTTCAGACAGCGAACTATCTGGTCATATGGGACCCGAAGAGTGGTACTTGTCCCGGATTTTGCCTCTATTGTATATATGGTATTTTCTTTAGAACTTACTGCCAAGATGTCAGGCAATCCAACGCTTGGAGACCCCAGTCGAAATGCCTTCCAGTTTTCTAGCCCATTAAAGCGCTTTACAAGAGTGTCTTCCCAATTATAGCCACGTTGCCGTCTTGTACGTGCTACTTGTTGATTGAATTTCTTCCTATCACGCCAATCTAATTTACTTTTCATCTTTTTCTGCTTAAATTCTTTAGATTCTATCAATTCCACATTGAGTCTATCATAAATTCTATATTTTTGGATATAGAGTAGGTGGTAATTATAGTAATACCTATTTGCCTATTTTTTATCCACATTTGAAACTTTATGGTCCATATAACTTCAGGTTCCAGCGATTTGTCATCCTATCACTCCAATTTCATTATGCCATTTATCTAAAATGGAAAACTCAGGATTAATATGTTGTAATAATGAAGAGACGCTAATGTCATCAAATGAGGGACAAATCACATATCTCAAATACAAAAATTATGACGATCTCCTTAAGGTAATATTGTATTCGTCACAATCTGTACTTGGAGTAATGCCACTAATTTACCATGTAAACCATAAGAATCAAAATATTATTTTCATACAAACCGGTACTGTTGGCGGTAATGTGGTACATTATCTATTAAATAAAGAAAAACCAATCAAGAAATTTATTGAACTTAAGCGTCTCAGTGGAGAATTTAACTTTGTGGATAAGATTGGAAATGATGGTATGTCAATTTACGTTCCAATATTAGAGTTAGAAATGTGCACACTGGATTTTCCACAATAGATCTACCTATTTCCTATTTTAGAGAATAGCGCGTTTTGTACTTAAAAAGTGCGAGTGAACAACAAGATAATTTCCTCCAATTAGCAACCCTAGCCACAAGGCAGTCACAAATACGGTATTTCCATCATTCACTGTAGAACCGTAGCTTATTGTTACCACAGAAGATTTTAAACTGAGATTTTTTATCGAGATGATGTAATCACCTGATGTATCTGGTGTAAATTTCAATAATCCTCCAGAATATTCTTTATTTATGGTCACACCTTCTGGTGTTTCGATTTTTAAGTTAAAGATAACTGGATTATTTACACTTGACAACATAAGTGTAATAGGCAAATGAGTTTTTTCCATGTAGATTGTTCCTGATATGCTTTCGTCAGGCTTGATTTCAGTCTCTGCTATAACAATACCACTTTTGACAAACCCTGGAGTAAGTATGTCCTGCGCAGAGAAGGTCAACATTAAGGCAAACCCTATGCAACACATCACTATGCCAGCAAGTAAACTACGATAGGTTTGGACAACCTTTGTCAATTAGTTTTTTGTGTCTAAGACTGATATTATGCAGAAGTAAGTGCTTGCATAATACATACACCTTCTATATTTCCATTAATTATATGACTTTTCTGTGCTTGTACAGGGCATATGCAATAACCAGATATCCGCCATACCATAAGAGGTTCATAATATGATTATTCGTATAGAGGTTGTACACTTGAAGATAGGAGTACCAGTTATCTCCAACCGTAGTTAACACTATGCCTAATGCAAGTATTAACCATGCCACACCTAGCAATCCTTGACGAAATATTATTGCGCCAAGAATAGACCCTGAGAGTATGATTGCTGAACCTATGATGTAAGCTAATCCAAGGAAGAAATTCATGTCTGCAGATTGCTCAGCTGAAAATTCTAGGAAAGCGTAGGTTCCAGATATTGCAATCGGTAACGCTACAATTAGAACCTTGATCGGTAGTTTGATTGTGGGTTTAAAGAAATGTATATTCTTGGCAAGATGATAAAATGTTAAAGGATAGAAAGATAGCCAAGCTACATCTGCAATTGACGGGCTTGGTGTTTGTCCTGTTTGCTCATAATAATAATAGATAATCTCACCTAACGCGTTCATCACCATCCCTAAAGATAATGCCAGATAGGATTTGCCAAATATTTCAGAATTCCAATAACGCTTTGCTACAACAAATCCAAATACTGCCGCGATCGCTGGAGTTATGATATCAGCAAGCGTTGCAAGTAAAGCTAGCAGTTCATCATCTGGGTTTTTAAAAGTATTCAAATAGACTTGAAATACTATCATGGCTACACAGATAATTACAAATATTTTGTAATCAATTTTGTCAGTTAGCTTATCCGGAACTACTTCATCTTCTCGACTTTTTCGTTCAACGAATTTGAACATGAATCATCACATACATACAATCTGCATTATGTGGCTTTTTCGAATCGATTCTTTTGTGGGCAATACTTTGACAATAACTTTGTTCTTGACTATGTCAATGCTGATGTTTTCGAAAATTGATTTGTATTTTGTTACTCTCTTTCCATCATGTGTAATCATAAAGCCATGTGGTATCAACATTCCATTTTGGATAAGAGAATTAACTTTTCTATAACCAGATGTTTGCGGAATCTTGTTAATTTCTAAAATTTCTGAGATTATTCTTGGTTCTCCTATAACTGAATTTATTATATTCTTTTTATCTTCATCTCCCAAGGATTCCAAAACAGTTTTTGTCAATGATTGATTCTCAATAGTAATCCACCTTTTTTCATCAGCTTGTGTTTGTTCCAAGATTACTATCTTATCTATTATTTGTTTTTCAATATTATCAGCAGAGCTACCAAAAAACTCTCTCAAGACATAATCAATTTTTTGAAAATCTTCAACTGCTTTACTAAGGCCGATTCCATGTCTCTCAAAGATCCTTTTTTCTATTTGTTGGTAAGTCTGTTCTCCTAAATTTTCTTTTAGTGTAGATTCTAATGATTTAGAAATCAAGGTATCCAATCCAGACATTGTAAAATATGTTCATCCCACGAAGGATTTAGAATGGTGTATGTATCTGATTATAACAACAGTTAATAGCGATCTTCGTCATTTTCATAAATGGAAATAACGTGTCTATCATAAGCATCTCTAGCGTTAAGAATAAAATAGATGTTGCCAAAAGGGGATATCTTTTTGTAATCATTGCAGCTGCATTAACGGGTCTTATTCATTCATTATCAAAACCTCTTCTGGCACATTCTCCATCTGGAATCGATCTAAATCCATTGACATTTGCTGCTATAGTTTATCTAATAAATGGAGTATTTTTTACTCCAATCAAAAAAGATTCTGAACCCATCCATAAGATAGGTAAAAGAAATCTTGCAATAATTGCGATAATAGGAGTCGCTGAAGTTTCTGGATTGGTGGCATATTTTTTTGGTTTAAGACAGACAACTGCTGTCAACGCCTCAATCCTAACCAACGGAGAGACTATATTTTCAGTCATTATCGCATTGACGGTATTTAAGGAGAGGCTAGGAAAACGAGAAACTCTACCATTTACTGCGATCATAACCGGCATCATAATTGTGCCAATCGTATACCAACTGATTGAATCGAACCTTACTTTTACGCAAGTTCTTTCTGGAAACATACTAGTTCTACTTTCAGGAGTTTTTTGTGCGTTTGATATTACATTATGCAAATATGTCTCAGGTAAAGTAGATCCAAAGAGGATAACTCAGATTGTATCCTTTGTAGGTGCTGCTGCAGTGATAGTAGCTATGATCGCTTTCCAGGTGCCATTTCAAGTAGACATTAGGCAAATTCCAGCCATTGTTCTTTTGGGCCTCTTTGGCACAGGCGTTGCCACGCTGTTATTCTTAAGCGGATTAAAATTAATTGGTACAACCAGAACAGTTCTTTTATACTCTACAAACTTTGCATTTGGAGTAGTTTTTGCGGCGGCATTTTTGCAGGAAACAGTTACACTTACAAATAT
>Ga0335084_10004669_pt1 | contig 13504 bp, 8 predicted proteins | sample Lox_Sample_44_FD_206721 | JGI IMG/M metagenome (GOLD analysis project Ga0335084, IMG submission 206721) | Soil microbial communities from Loxahatchee National Wildlife Refuge, Florida, United States - Lox_Sample_4.4 | ecosystem: Environmental > Terrestrial > Soil > Wetlands | place: USA: Florida... | reverse complement strand
GCGTGCGCGCCCTTGCGCACGAGCCGTCCGGTCACACCCCGCAGCGGGCCCCAGGCCACTTCGACGCGCGAGCCCTCGCGAATCAGCGGGCACGGGTCGTAGCGGAGCGAGCTCGTGACGAGCGTCCGAACGGCGTCAATTTCTGCATCCGGAATCGGCACCGGCCGGCCGTTGAGCGACACCAGGCTCACGACGCCCGAGCACTTGCGCACGGGCAACGAGTCGGCCAGGTCGATCCGGGCAAAGCAGTAGCCGGGAAACAGCGGCCACTCGATCTTCTTCTTGCGATCCTTCCACCGGCTCCATTTCGTGCAGGTCGGCAGGAAGGCTTCGATGCCCTTGTCGGTGAGCTGATGCAGGACCGCGCTCTCGTGACGCGAGCGGGTCCACACCGCGTACCAGGCGGCAGGGGCGGTATCCTGTGGAGTCTCAGGATCGGCAACGGCGTCGAGCGGGACGTACGAGACGGACGACGGACTACTCGACAGCACGGTGCCTCACTCCTCGGTCTCACTTTGAGCAACGGGCGTACCAGAGTGATACGCAGCGGCTCGAGGTGCCACACCCGGCGTGTTTCCGGCGTTGACGGCGCAATTCACGGGAAAACAGGGGAAATGTGGCCCGAGCGAGCGGAGCTGGCGACGTGAGTGGCGAGGCGCGGCTGGCATTTCCCGCCGCGCGAGTGACAGAACTGTAAGTCTATTTCTTGCGCACGGCCCAGGGGATCGACGCGGCGAGAACCACGCCGATCACGATGAGAGACCAGCGCTGGGGAACCTCCCAGCTGATCCAGCCCTCATCGTGTGCATAACCCAGCAGCAGCCGGACCGCTACCCAGGCGATGATCGCGAAGGCGGCGTGCACGAGCGCCGGATAGCGGCGCATTACCTCGATCAGTTGCGACACGACAAGGCGCATCGCCAGCACGCCGAGGAGCCCGCCGGTGAGCACGACCCAGCGCTTCGGCGACATCGCGACGGCCACGAGGATCGAGTCAATCGAGAACGCCAGGTTGACCAGCTCCACGCGCACGACCGTGGACCAGAAGGCCGGCGCGTGGTCGACGGCGCCGCCGGGGTGCGGCTCGGACTCCCCCGGCCCGAAGAAATGCCGGTAGACCAGGTACAACAGATACGCGCCGCCGAGGGCCTTGATCCAGACCACCCGAATCAGGGCGGTGGCGGCGAGCGTGACGACGATGCGGAGCGCGAACGCGCCGACGAGGCCGTACGTCAGCGCGCGGGCGTAGAGCTCGCGCGGCAGGCGGAGCACCATGACGGCCATGACGAGCGCATTGTCCGCACTGAGCAGGCCCTCGAGGACGACGAGGAGCCCGACGGTGAGCAGGTCGACGACCATTCAGGGCCGGCCTCAAGTATGGCCCGGAGTCCGTGGCGCGCGCACGCCGCCGGAGTTGACACGAGTCGTATCAATATCTATACTCGATGCGTAGCAGGCTATGCGCAAAGCCCCGGAGTTCTACCTCATCAGTCTCGCGGCCGAGATGCTCGACATGCACCCGCAGACGCTGCGGAAGTACGAGCGACTCGGTCTGGTCCGGCCCGCCCGGACGGTGGGCAGCATGCGGGTCTACACGCGCGACGAGCTCGACCGGCTGCGGCAGATCAAGACGCTCGTGGACGGCGCCGGCATCAACCTCGCGGGCGTCCAGCGGCTGCTGTCGATTGCCGAGATCGCCGGCCGGCTGCGTCCGCTCGTCGAGGCCGACCGGCGGGCGTCGCGCGCCGAGGCGCGCCGGCTGGCGACCGAGCTCGACGAGCTCTTTCGCCTCGTCGGCTTGGAAGACGAAGACGAGGACTGACGCGCCATGGACTTCAAGGACTACTACGCGGCGCTCGGCGTGACCAAGCAGGCCTCGGAGGCCGACATCAAGCGCGCCTACCGCAAGCTGGCGCGGAAGTACCACCCCGACCTGAACCCCGGGGACAAGGCGGCCGAAGCGAAGTTCAAGGAGATCAACGAGGCGAACGAAGTCCTCGCCGATCCGGAAAAGCGCCGCAAGTACGACGAGCTCGGCGCGAACTGGCGGCAGTACGAACAGGCGCAGCACGACGGCGGCGCGGGCGCGGCGCCGGGCGGCTGGTCCGCGCACTTCGGGGGCGGACCGGGCGGCGGGACGTATCGCACGATGACGCCCGAAGAGATGCAGGAAATGTTCGGCGACGGCGATCCGTTTTCCGACTTCTTCCACACGTTCTTTGGCGGCGGCGGCCCGGCGAGCGCGGGCGGGGGGACGCGGGCGGCGCGGTCCCAGCGGGGGCACGACGTCGAGCACCCGCTGGACCTGACCCTCGAGGAGGCGTTCACGGGCACCACGCGGCGCCTCGTCACCACGCGCGGCGGCAAGGAGCGAACGGTGGACGTCCGGATTCCACCGGGCGTGAAGGACGGCGCGCGGGTCCGGGCCGCCGGCGAAGGCGGCGCCGGGCGATCCGGTGGCGCGTCGGGCGACCTGTATCTGGTCGTGCATGTGCTGCCTCACCCGCGCTTCGAGCGCCGCGGCCAGGATGTGTACGTCAAGGTCGCCGTGCCCGTGACGACCGCCGTGCTGGGCGGGGAGGCCAGCGTCCCGACCCTCTCGGGGTCGTCGCTGCGCCTGAAGGTGCCGGAGCTCACCGGCGCCGGCCGGGTCTTCCGGCTGCGCGGTCACGGCATGCCCGCGGTGGGCAAGGCCGAGGACAAGGGCGATCTGTACGCGACGGTCGAGGTGCTGATCCCGTCGTCGTTGACGCCCGAACAGCGCGCGCACTATGAAGCGCTCAGAAAGTTAGACGAGAAGCCATGAACCTGAATCGATACACGGAAAAGGCGCAGGAAGCGATCCTCGCCGCCCAGCAGCTGGCCGAGCACGCGGGGCACCCGGAGGTGCTCCCCGAGCACGTGCTGCTGGCGCTCATCGCGCAGTCCGAGGGCGTCGTGCCGGCGGTGCTCGGCAAGATGAACGTCGACGCCGCGCGGCTCTCGGCCGCGGTGCAGGCCCTGGTGGACAAGCTGCCGCGCGTCCAGGGCGGCGCGCAACCGGCGCTGTCCTCGCGCCTGCGCAACGTCCTTCGCACGGCCGAGCAGGAAGCCGAGCGCCTCAAGGACGAGTTCACGAGCACCGAGCACCTGCTGCTGGCCCTGGCGTCGGAATCCGGGCGCGGCCTGGCGGGCGACGTGCTCAAGAAGTCCGGCGTGACGAAGGACGCGATTCTGCAGGCGCTCACCCAGGTCCGCGGCTCGCAGCGCGTGACCGATCAGTCGCCCGAGGGCAAGTACCAGGCCCTCGAGCGCTATGGCCGCGACCTCACGGAGGTCGCGCGCAAAGGCAAGCTCGACCCGGTCATCGGTCGCGACGACGAGATCCGGCGCGTGATCCAGGTGCTGGCGCGTCGGACCAAGAACAACCCCGTGCTCATCGGCGAGCCGGGCGTCGGCAAGACCGCCATCGTCGAGGGACTGGCGCAGCGCATCGTGCGCGGCGACGTGCCCGAGGGCCTCCGCACCAAGCGCATCGTCGCACTCGACATGGGCGCGCTCGTCGCGGGTGCGAAGTACCGCGGGGAGTTCGAGGAGCGGCTGAAGGCCGTGCTCAAGGAGATCGCGGACGCGCAGGGCCAGGTCATCCTGTTCATCGACGAGCTGCACACCGTGGTCGGCGCGGGCGCCGCGGAGGGCGCGATCGACGCATCGAATCTGCTCAAGCCGATGCTCGCGCGCGGCGAGCTGCACACGATTGGGGCGACCACGCTCGACGAATACCGCAAGCACATCGAGAAGGACGCGGCGCTCGAACGGCGGTTTCAGCCCGTGCTCGTCGACGAGCCGAGCGTCGAGGACACGATCAGCATCCTGCGCGGTCTGCGCGAGCGCTACGAGATCCACCACGGCGTGAAGATCAAGGACGCGGCGCTCGTTGCCGCCGCGGTGCTCTCGAACCGCTACATCAGCGATCGGTTCCTGCCCGACAAGGCCATCGACCTCGTGGACGAAGCGGCGTCCCGCCTGCGGATGGAGATCGACTCGATGCCGGCGGAGCTCGACGAAGTCGAGCGGCGCATCATGCAGCTCGAGATCGAGCGCGAAGCGCTGCGCAAGGAATCCGACAAGGCATCGAAGGAGCGCCTGGCGAGGCTCGACAAGGAACTGGCGGCGCTCAAAGAGCAGCGCACCGGCCTGGCCGCGCAATGGCAGCAGGAGAAGGACGCCATCCAGGGATCGCGCACGCTGAAGGAGGCGCTCGAGCAGGTGCGGCTGGACATCGAGCGCGCGCAGCGCTCCGGTGACTACGCGAAGGCCTCGGAGCTGCAGTACGGCCGCCTGCCGGAGATCGAAAGACAGATTCGGGACCAGGAACAGCGCCTGGCCGGGGTGCAGCAGGCCAAGCGCATGCTCAAAGAGCAGGTGGACGAGGAGGACATCGCGGAGGTCGTATCGCGCTGGACGCACATCCCGGTGAGCCGGCTGATGGAAGGGGAAATCCAGAAGCTGATTCACATGGAGGATCGCCTGCATCAGCGTCTGGTCGGACAGGACGACGCCGTGGTGGCGGTGGCGAACGCCATCCGCCGCGCGCGAGCCGGGCTCCAGGATCCGAACCGCCCGCTCGGCAGCTTCATCTTTCTGGGGCCGACCGGCGTCGGCAAGACCGAGCTCGCCCGCGCGCTCGCCGAGTTCCTGTTCGACGACGAGCAGGCCATGATCCGGATCGACATGTCCGAGTACCAGGAGAAGCACACGGTCTCGCGGCTGATCGGCGCGCCTCCCGGCTACGTCGGGTACGAGGAGTCCGGCCAGCTGACGGAAGCCGTGCGACGCCGGCCCTACGCCGTGGTGCTCTTCGACGAGATCGAGAAGGCGCACCCGGAAGTGCTGAACGTGATGCTGCAGCTGCTCGACGACGGGCGGCTGACGGACGGCAAGGGGCGGACGGTCGACTTCAAGAACACCGTCGTGATCATGACGTCGAACGTCGGCAGCCAGTACATCGCCGAGCGCGCCCAGCGCGGCGAGACGGCGATCGACGAGGGCGCGCGGCGCCAGCTGATGGAGGCCCTGCGGCAGCACTTCAAGCCGGAGTTCCTGAACCGGGTGGACGACGTGATCTTCTTCCACGCGCTCAGCCGGGCCGATATCCGGAAGATCGTGGACATCCAGCTGCATGCGCTCCTGCGCCGGCTCGAAGACCGCAAGATCCGGCTGGAGCTCAGCGACGCCGCGCGAGACTTGATCATCGAAGAAGGATACGATCCGGTCTATGGGGCCCGCCCGCTCAAGCGGACGCTGCAGCGGCGGGTGCTCGACCCGCTGGCGCTCGGCGTCCTGCAGGGCGAGTTCAAGGAAGGAGACGTCGTGCGCGCCGTGACCGACAAAGGAGCGATCGTGTTTCGACGGGAGGCGCCGGTTTCGGCATGAGCCCGGAGAGCAACGGTCCCTCGCCGCTGCGGCGGAACCCGGCCCCGCGAGGCCCCCGCCGGGTGTTCTCGCCCGTCTGGCTGATTGTCTCGTTCCTCGCGCTGTTCCTGCTCGTCAATCTCGTCTCGACGGCGCTCCACGAGGGCAAGGTCCTCGAGTACTCGGAGTTCAAGTCGCTCCTGCAGCAGGGACGGATCGTCGAGGTCACCCTGTCCGACGAGCAAATCCGCGGCAAGTACCAGGACGGCGACGGCAACCAGCAGGCGTTCACGACGGTCCACGTGGACGACCCGAAGCTCGTCGAGCAGCTCGAGGCGCAGAAGGTGCGCTTCTCGGGCGAGGTGCAGAGCCGCTGGCTCACGGACGTGCTGGGCTGGGTCCTGCCCTTTGTGTTGATCATCGGCCTGTACGCGTTCCTGTTCCGGCGGATGGGCGGCGCCGAGGGGGGCATCATGTCCTTCGCGCGCAGCCGCGCCAAGATCTACGCCGAGGACGACGTGAAGGTGAGCTTCACGGACGTCGCCGGGGTGGACGAGGCCGAGGATGAGCTCAAGGAGATCGTCGAGTTCCTCAAGAACCCGCGGAAGTACACGACGCTCGGCGGGCGCATTCCCAAGGGCGTGCTGCTCGTCGGACCGCCCGGCACGGGCAAGACCCTGCTCGCGCGGGCCGTGGCCGGCGAAGCGAAGGTCCCGTTCTTCAGCCTGAGCGGATCGGAATTCGTCGAGATGTTCGTCGGCGTCGGAGCGGCGCGCGTCCGCGACCTGTTCCGCCAGGCCGAGAGCAAGGCGCCGTGCATCGTGTTCATCGACGAGCTCGACGCGCTCGGCAAGGTGCGCATGCAGTCGCCGATGGGCGGCCACGAGGAGCGCGAGCAGACGCTCAATCAGCTGCTGGCCGAGATGGACGGCTTCGATTCGAAGAAGGGCGTCATCATCATGGCCGCGACCAACCGCCCGGAGGTGCTCGATCCGGCGCTTTTGCGACCGGGCCGGTTCGACCGGCAGGTGCTCGTCGACAAGCCGGACGTCAGAGGTCGGGAGGCGATCCTGCGCATCCACGTGCGGCAGGTGAAGCTCGCGCCGAACGTCGATCTGAAGGTGATTGCCGCGCGGACGGCGGGGTTTGCCGGCGCCGATCTCGCCAACGTCGTGAACGAAGCGGCGCTGCTGGCGGCACGCCGCGACAAGACCTCCGTCGAGCCGCAGGATTTCGACGAAGCCGTCGACCGCATCGTCGCGGGCCTCGAGAAGAAGCGGGTCATGAGCCAGCGCGAGCGGCGCATCGTGGCGTTCCACGAGTCGGGCCACGCGATCGTCGCGACAGTCCTGCCCAATCTCGATCCGGTGCACAAGATCTCGATCGTCCAGCGCGGGTTCGGCGCGCTCGGCTACACCTTGCAGCTGCCGCTCGAGGACCGGTACCTGATGGCGAAGAGCGACCTGGAGCATCAGCTGGCGGTGCTGCTGGGCGGCCGGACGGCCGAGTCGATCGTCTTCGGCGAGGTCTCCACGGGCGCGCAGAATGACCTGCTGCGCGCGACCGACATTGCGCGCGCGATGGTGACCGAATTCGGCATGAGCGACGCGATCGGCCCCGTGAACCACGAGGGGCGGCGGCGCGGCACGTTCATCGAGACGCCGTTTCTACCCGAGCGCGGCGCCTATGCGGAAGAGACGGCGCGGATCATCGACGCGGAGGTCAAGCGCCTGATCGATGCGGCCGAAGGCCAGGCGCGCCGGATTCTCACGGAGCGGCGTGGCATCCTCACGACGCTGTCCGAGCGCCTGCTCGAGAAGGAAGTCGTCGAGGGCGACGAGCTGCGCCAGCTGGTCGCCGCTACGGTTCCGCAGTAAGCGCGCGCACGGGATCGACGCGCGCCGCCCGGCGCGCCGGGATCCAGCAGGCCACGCCCGCGGCGGCCAGCACGGTGACCAGCGCGACGCCATACAGCGCGGGATCGGCCGCCGCCGTGTCGAACAGCAGGCTCCGGATCGACTGCGCGACGGTGACCGCCCCACCCGCCCCGACGATCGCGCCGAGCCCCACGGGCCACATGCCCTGCCGAAGCACAAGGCGCGAGAGGCTGCCGGGCGTCGCGCCGAGCGCCGTGCGCAAGCCGAACTCGCGCGTCCGCTGCGCGCTCGACCAGCCGACGACGCCGTACACGCCGACCACGGCCAGCCCCAGCGCGAGCACCCCGAAGCACAACGTCAGCGTCGAGAGGAACGCCTCGTTGCCGTAGGCGCGGTTCAGGTGGCGCGCCATCGTGCTCACGCCCGAGATGGGCTGCGTCGGTTCGAGTCGGGCGACGGCCGCGCGAATCGACGCGACCACCGCGAGCGGATCGCCGGTGGTTCGGACGGCCACGGCGAGGAACGGCAGCGAGTTCTGATAGTACGGCTCGTAGAGCTCCGGGCGCGCCGGCGCGGCGGGCCCCAGATGGTGAATGTCGCTCACGACGCCCACCACCGTGAGCCACGTCGACGAGTCGTCTGGAGTCGTGCGGATGCGCCGGCCGAGCGGATCGATGCCCGGCCACACCAGGGACGCCATCGTCTCGTTCACGATCGCCACGGGCGCGTCGCGATGGTTGTCCCCGGCCGTGAAGTCGCGGCCGCGGAGTACACGCACGCCGAGCGTCGTGAACCAGCCTTCGCCGACGATCTGATATCCCACGTGCCGCTCGGCGCCCGGGGCCGGGACCGGCTGCCCTTCGGCGAACACGGGCGCCGCGAAATCGTCGCCGCCGATGGGAAGCGTCACGGCGCCGCCGGCCGCGCGCACGCCCGGAAGGGCACGAATCGCCTGAAACATGTCCTCGAAGAACGCGACCTGTTTCGCCTGGTATTCGGCGCGGTCGCCGGTGAGCGCGACGTCGAACGTGAGCAGGTTGCGCGTGTCGAAGCCGACATCGACTCCCCGCAGCCGGACGAGGCTCTGGCCGAACAACGCGGCGCCGACCACGAGGGCCACCGCGAAGGCGACCTCCAGCGCGACCAGGACCTGGCGAAAGTGCGGGCGCGTCGCGAGGGCGACGCCGGCGGTTCGCAGCTGGAGCATCGGTCGTGCCCGCCAGACAATCACCGCCGGCAGCAGGCCCAGGGCCAGGCCGCAGCCGAGAACGGCCAGCGAGGTGATCGCGAGGATCGGGCCGCTGACCGCCACGGCGTCGAGCCGGCCGAGCCCGGCAGGCGCCAGCGCCACGACGGCGCCGAGACTGGCGCGCGCCAGCAGCACACCGGCGATTCCGCCGGTGACGGCGAGCAGCAGCGCCTCGACGAACAGCTGCCGCGCGAGGCGTCCCCGTCCAGCGCCGAGCGCCACGCGAATGGCCATCTCGCGCCCGCGTGCCGGCAGCCGCATGACGAGCAGGTTGGCGACGTTGATGCACGCGAGCAGGACGACGAGGCTGCTCGCCAGCGCGAGGAACAGGAGCGGACGCCGCACCGAGCCGAAGAACTGTTCGTTGACGCCGCGGAGCGTGATGCCGTGGCCGCCGTCCGAGGTCGGAAATTCGCGGCCGAGATCGCGCGCGATGCCGCGCAGGTCGTCGCCCGCGGCGTCGAGCGTGGCCCCGGGCGCGAGGCGCGCCACCATCCGGACGAATCCGGCCGTGCGATTCGTCGCGATCTCGTCGCCCGTCGGAATCGGGCCTTCGGGCACGTCGTTGGCCGGTGCGTTGGCCCAGAAATCCGGGCCGTCGAACATCGTCGGCGCCGCGGTGATGACCGGCCAGAAGAAATCGGCTGACATCACCCCCACCACCGTCCGGGGGCGGCCAGCCATCACGAAGGCCTTCCCGACGACCGTTGGATCGCTGCCGAGGCGCGTCTGCCAGAGCCGGTGACTGAGCACGACGAGGTCGCGTCCGCGGTCGGCGGCGTGGAACGTCCGGCCGAGCGCGGGCGCCGCGCCGACCACGTCGAAGAACGAGGAGGACACGCTCGCGCCGCTCCACCGCTCCGGGGGGCCGAGGCCCGTGACGGTCATCGAGTCGTGGCCGAGGAGCGCGGCGCTCTCGAGCGTGCGCGCGCGACGCCGAAGATCGAGCGCGCGCGCAGGCGTCAGCGGCTCGGCACCGCGTCCGCCGCGGTCGTCCCACACAAAGACGAGGCGTCCGGGATCTCGGAACGGCAGGGGCGTGAACAACACGGCGTGGGTCACGCTCACGAGCGCCGTGTTCACGCCAATCGCGAGCGCGATGGTCACGATAGCTGACGCGGTGCTGACCGGATGGCTGGTGTGTTGCCGAAAGCCGGCGCGCAGGTCCGCCCAAAGAACCGACGGACCGCCGCCGGGGCCGTCGGTCGCGGCGCGCGCGCGGAAGTCGAGCCACGACTGGCGACGGCTGTCGACCGCGCTGCGCAGCAGGTCCGTGAAGAGGATCCAGCCGGCGCGGACGCCGTGGCCCTCGGCGCGTGACGCGTGGTAGTCGTCGACCAGGTCGCCGAGGATCGCGTCCCGGTGCGCGCGCGCAATCGTCCAACCCAGCGCGCGGGCGAGCCAGGGGCCAGATCGCGGCGTCATCGCGCCCGCCCCTCTCCAAGCACGCGCTCGACGCCTTCGGCCAGCGCGGCGTACTGTCCCCACGCGCGGCGGAGCTCCGCGAGGCCGGCCCGGCGAATCACGAAGTGACGCTTCGCCCGGCCGCCCCGCTCCGGGACCGGATCGCCCTCGTACGAGCGGACGAGTCCCTTCCGCTCGAGCCGGTCGAGCGTCGGGTAGATCGCCCCCGGGGTCACGCGTCGGCCTGTCCGCTCGAAGATCTCATCGCGGACGGCCGCGCCGTACGCGCCCTCGCCGAGGCGAAACAGGGCCAGAAGGACGATGAGCTCGAGTTCGCCAAGACTATTGCGTGATGGCATATGAACTATTCAATAACACATATAGACGGCGGCTGGACGAAGAGAGTTAGCCGAGGGCGTGTCGACCTGGAGATTTATCGCGTGACTGGCCCGTACCCTGCCGCGCGCCAGAGCACGTCGCAATCGTACATGCGTCCGTTCGCGACCACCCAACGCGCGCTGCGAATGTTGCGGATGTTCTCCAACGGGTTGCCGGTGAGCACGACGAGGTCCGCGCGCTTGCCGACCTCGAGGGTGCCGACTTCTTTGTCAATCCGCATCGCCTTGGCCGGCATGATCGTCGCGGCCTGGATGGCTTGAAGCGGTGTCATCCCGCCCTGGACGTAGAGCTCGATCTCGCGCGGCAGGCTGAAGCCCGGCACGCCTTTGTCCGTGCCTGTGACGACGAGCAGGCCGGCGTCGACAGCATCTTTAAGGAGCATCAGCCCCGCCGTTTGGCGCGTGCGATAGGCCGCTGGGTCGCCGTTGCCCCACGACATGCTCGCGAACATGCGAGCGAGCGGCGTCGGCAAGCGGTTGACGCCGGGTAAGAGCTCCTCGAGCGGGATGCTCGCGGGATGCCCGCTCAGCTCGTTCCAGGACTCCGTCGGGTCCATCACCGTGTGGTGTGCCTTGAAGAACGCGATCTGCGCCTTCGACGCGTCCGATCCCGATTCGCCGCGCAGCTGCATATGCGCGATGCCGTCGAATCCAGCCTCGACGACGCCCGTGCCGGGCCCGCCGACGCCGTCTTTCCTCATGTCGGTCGGCACGTGGCCGGTGACCGTCATGCCGAGCCGATGCGCCTCCGCGATGATCGCGTTCCCGACGTCGGCCTTCACGTCGTTGTAGAGCTTCATTTCCTGGAAGTGCTCGTCGTGATACTTCCGCGTTACCGCGACGCCTTCCTCAGGCGTGCCGGCCACGACTTTGCCAAACGCGTGCGGCCCGGGGCCGTCGACGAGTCCAGCCAGGAGATAGCGCGGGCCGAGCGCCTGGCCTGAGTCGATGGCGTCGCGAATCGCGACGAGAAACGCCTCTTCCCCGCCCATGTCGCGAATTGTCGTCACGCCGCTTGCGAGATACACGGGCGCCCAGTCGGTCTGGCCCGCGTGCGCGTGCATGTCCCAGAGGCCGGGCACGATCGTCATGCCCTTCGCGTCGGTGACTGGCACGCCGCTCGGCACGGGCGTCGATGCCGACGGGCCGACGGCGGCGATGCGATTGTCGCGGACGACAACGGTCGCGTTTGTGATCGCCGCCGCATCCGTTCCGGTGATGACCGTGGCGCCAACGAGCGCAAACGATCCGCGCTGCATCGTCGATGTCGCCGTCGTCAGCTTCTCGAGATCGTCGATGCGGTCCTTGACGGCTTCGCCGATGAATCGATCGCTTTGTGCCTGCCAGCCGTCCGCGACCGCCTCGAATGGCAGCGCGCCCGCCCAGGTCGTGAGCGCAATCAGGTTGTAGGACCGCGCGTCGATCCAGGCGGTCTCCGTCCCCCACACGACACCATCGATGGAGAGCCGTTCGAGCTGGGGCGCGTGATTGGGAAGCCGCGACTCCTCGTTCCCTCGAGACGTGATGCGCACAACCGGCCCGCTCGGCGCGGCCGAGATGTCCGTGGGGCGCCCGTGGGCGATCCAGAACTTGATCAGGTCCTCCTGCACGCCTATCGGCGCGTAGTTGTCGATGGGGAAGAAAGGCTTGCCAGCGAGATCAATGTCGCGTTCCTTGGTCAGATCGCGGACGTGCGCGCGGCCATCTCGCACCACGACCTCGGAATCGGAGCTGAAGAGGCGGTAGTTGCGGCCCTTTACGGTGAGGTGCATGCCTTTCCGCAGCGCCGAGAGATCGAGCGAAGCCCTCAGTTCGACCGTCGTGCCGCGATCGACAAACCGGAAGAACGAATTGAGCTCGTCAAGCTTGCTGTCAGGGTCGGGCGCCGTACCGTCGCGGAACATCGTGGACCGCACGTCGTGCTCGGTCCCGATCTCGTGTCCCAGAAAGAACAGGCGAAATGTTGGCGGGCCCTCGGGCCACGGCGGCATGACCTGAACCTGGTTTTGAGCGGCCAGGGCGGTCGCCACCGACAGGCAGCCAGCAAAGACAAACGCTCTGCGCATGCCGCCCATCATCGGCGGACGGACGCAGAGCGTCAATGATCAATCTTCAATGGAGCAATTCACTCACCAATGGCCCACTCGCCACTGGCAATCCCCGATCGGCGATCACCAATCGCCGATGGCTCTCAGCCCATCTTCTGCATCGCCGCCAGGAACTCGGCGTTGCTCTTCGTCTTGCCCATCTTGTCGAGGAGCAATTCCATCGCTTCGACCGGCGACAGCGGCGTGAGCACTTTGCGCAGCACCCAGATGCGATTGAGGTCGTCCTTCGGAATGAGCAGCTCTTCCTTGCGGGTGCCCGACTTGATGATGTCGATCGCCGGAAAGACGCGCTTGTCCACGAGCTTGCGGTCAAGATGGATTTCCATGTTGCCCGTGCCCTTGAACTCTTCGAAGATGACGTCGTCCATGCGCGAGCCGGTGTCGATGAGCGCGGTGGACATGATGGTGATCGAGCCGCCCTCTTCGATGTTGCGCGCGGCGCCGAAGAAGCGCTTCGGCTTCTGGAGCGCGTTCGAGTCGAGACCGCCCGAGAGCACCTTGCCCGACGGCGGCGCGACCGTGTTGTAGGCGCGCGCGAGGCGCGTGATCGAGTCGAGCAGGATCACGACGTCCTTCTTGTGCTCGACCAGGCGCTTCGCCTTTTCGATCACCATCTCGGCGACCTGCACGTGGCGCTGCGCGGGCTCGTCGAACGTCGAGGAGATGACCTCGCCGCGCACTGACCGCTGCATGTCCGTGACTTCTTCCGGCCGCTCGTCGATGAGCAGGACGATGAGGTAGATCTCCGGGTGATTGGTCGTGATCGACTGCGCGATGTTCTGCAGCAGCATGGTCTTGCCGGTGCGCGGCGGCGCGACGATGAGGCCGCGCTGGCCCTTGCCGATGGGCGTCATCAAATCCATGACGCGCGCCGAGAGGTTGTCGCCGGTCGTCTCGAGCTTGATGCGCTCCTGCGGGTAAAGGGGCGTCAGGTTCTCGAAGAAGAGCTTGTTACGTGCCTGATCCGGGGACTCGAAGTTGACGGCCTCGACTTTGATGAGCGCGAAATAGCGCTCGCCGTCCTTCGGCGGCCGGACCTGGCCGGAGACGGTGTCGCCGGTCTGGAGGTCGAAC
>Ga0335084_10004668_pt1 | contig 13504 bp, 11 predicted proteins | sample Lox_Sample_44_FD_206721 | JGI IMG/M metagenome (GOLD analysis project Ga0335084, IMG submission 206721) | Soil microbial communities from Loxahatchee National Wildlife Refuge, Florida, United States - Lox_Sample_4.4 | ecosystem: Environmental > Terrestrial > Soil > Wetlands | place: USA... | reverse complement strand
GCCGCCTCGCAATAAGACGGCGACCAGGAGAGCGCCAGGACATAAAAGTCAAACTGGCCAGGCTCGCCTTGGCGGCGATCCTGAGCAAACGAGCCCATCGCGAGGCCGAATGTGATGCTTGCGGCGCCGGCGGCGATTTGAGCCAAGCGGTAGCAATGATGGCTCATCGGCGCCTCAGAACCCGACTCGAGAACAAACCGGAAATTGACTAAGCTCAATGGTTCCGTGAGCAGGGTACCGCACTTTGAGAACGATTCAAGAACAAAGTGGGATAAAACGCGATCGCCACACGCGTTTTGCCTAAGGTCGCGCCATCTTGCAGGCCGGGTTATAGGCCCAGTTACGATCGAGCCCGACGACGCACCACTCAACTCCCCAAGACATTCCAATGATGCCGGCGTCCTCGGCAATCGAGTAGTGGACCGTATGCTGGCGTCCATCGCTCACCGCGGCAACCGCCGTGCAGAAACGTCGCGGGATCGTCTCAGGCGCCCAAGGCCGAAATGCGGTTTCGCGAACCCGGTCAAAGCTGAGAATTTGCAGGTCCGAATTCCAGAATCGTCCTTCCTTCTGCGCAAAGCGAGAAGCGATCGTACCGAGCGCGGCCTCGCATGGCGGCAGCACGCCATCATAACGCGGACCGATCAGATAGATGCTCTTCTCCAACCAACCCGCCGCGCCGGCTGGCGTGGCCACGCCTGCCGCGACACAAACAGCGACCAAAATGGACCGAAGGCAATGAGATCCAGCCATCATAGGAAGCTCTCCCTAGCCATGCCCGACTCTAGCACAGCTTTTTTGCATCGTGTACGGCTCAAGTCGAGCCTCGCCAATCCCCCAGTACGGCCTGCACCACAGCCATCGCTGCTACCGCTGCCGTATCGGCACGCAAAACGCGAGGCCCAAGGGCGATCCGTATCACCTTTGGCCGCCCCAGCAGAGCCGCCCGCTCCTCATCGGTAAAACCGCCCTCCGGGCCAATCAAGACAGCGAGCGGCTGGACCCCAGCCAATTGGGCGGCCTTTAGCGCCGTCACCGGGTCGGTGACCTCAGCGCTTTCGTCGCAAAAGATTAGCAGGCGGTTGCTGCCATCAGCGACCCGATCAATCGGGGTCGGCTCTGCGACATCGGGCACTGCCAGAACGCCGCATTGCTGAGCAGCCTCGACAACGTTGGCCCGCATCCGATCGAGGTTGATACGGGTGACTTGCGTGTGTCGCGTGATGACCGGCTGCAGCAGAGATGCGCCCATCTCCACCGCCTTTTGCACCACGTAATCGAGGCGCGCGTGCTTGAGAGGCGCAAACAGGAAATGCAGATCACCGGCCGGCGGCTGCGCACGCAAACGCGGCCCTACCACCAATGTAACCAACCGTTTGTCGCTGCCGGCAAGGCTGGCGCCCCATTCGCCATCGCGGCCATTGAATAGCAGCACATCATCGCCACGCCCAAGCCGGAGCACGTTCCGCAGATAGTTCGCCTGGCCCCGGTCCAGCAAAATCTCGCCCCCTGCGGCCAAAGGCGCGTCGACGAAAAGGCGGGGGGTGCGGAAGTCATAGCGCGGCATGGGTCAACCGTAGCAAAGGCATCAGCCGGCACCCGTTTACGCGCTCTAATGAGGCTTCGCGAGACCTTTGGTCGCCCTCCCCACTTGCCGCCTTCCCGACGCATTCTGGTTGCTATAAGCCAGTCAGGACACATCCGTACTGATACTGCAGCAGAGGCAGGAGCGATCAGTCCATGAATTTGCGCCGGGCAATGTTCGCCGCGTGCATGGTTCCACTGTGTGCAGGTGTGGCGAACGCGCAATTCCAGCCTGTACAACCTGCGCCGCCGCAGAAGGAACCGCCCTGCGTTCAGGAATTCTTCAAGCTGCGTGACGACGCAGAAAAAAAGGCAGCCGCTATCAAGGCGGCGAATGAGCGCAAAGCTCCCCCGAAAGAAGCATGCGCCCTCTTTGGCACGTTTGTCGCTGCCCAACAGAAACTTCTCAAATATGCGTCGGAAAATACGACATGGTGCGGCATCCCGCAGCAAGTTGTGGACGGCCTCAAGCAGGGGGTCGTCAAGGTTTCCGAGATTCGCACCAAGGTTTGCCAGGCCGCCGCGTCGCCTGCTGCGCAACCGCCCAGTCTGAGCGATGCGCTCAGCAACCCGGTTCCGGATTCCAATAACATCAAGACCGGGCGCGGCACGTTTGACACCTTGACCGGCAGCCCGATCGGAAAATGAGCGAGAGCGCCGGACGCGTTGCCGATGCGACCGGAAACTGGGTCGACGGTCTCGCGCCACCTTTTAGCCGTCCTTATCTGCGCCTTGCTCGTCTCGACCGACCGATCGGCTCCTGGCTGCTATTGATGCCGTGCTGGTGGTCGGTTGGTCTCGCCGGCATGCACAACGGCCATTTCCCAAGTCTGTGGCACATTGTGCTGTTCTTCATTGGCGCTTTTGCAATGCGCGGTGCGGGCTGCACCTGGAACGACCTGGTGGATCGCAATCTCGATGGACTCGTTGAACGTACGCGTTCGCGGCCGATCCCATCGAAACAGGTCACTATCGCACAGGCGACCGCTTTCATGCTGGCACAGGCGCTGGTTGGCTTGTTGGTGCTGATGCAGTTCAACCGCTTTACCGTCGTCACCGGCCTCGCCTCTTTGCTCGTGGTCGTCATCTACCCATTCATGAAACGCATCACCTATTGGCCACAGATATTCCTCGGGCTCGCTTTCTCATGGGGGGCGCTGATGGGTTGGCCGGCCGCTTTCGGTCGCCTCGATTGGCCGTCGCTCGTACTCTATGCCGGATCAATTTGCTGGGTGATTGGTTATGACACCATCTACGCCCATCAGGACCGCGAGGACGATCTTCTGATTGGCATCAAGTCCACTGCATTGCTGTTCGGTGAGCGCACGCCCTCAATGCTGGCAGGCTTCTACGCTTGCGCAGTTGTTCTTATCGCAGCGGCCGGTTTCATGGCGGGCGGCGGAATGATCTTCGCGATCGGCTTGATTGCGTTCGGCGCGCACTTAGCCTGGCAAGTGACGCGGCTCGACATTGACGATCCCGCATACTGCCTGACGCTGTTTAAATCCAACCGCGATGCCGGCCTGATCCTGTTTGGGGCGATGCTGGTCGACGCAACGGTCTAGAAACACCGTTTCAGCGAGAGTTCAATCGGTCGTCGGCGAATCTTGTTTTTTTGGCGATTGCGGGCATTAACGGCGAAGGCGTGGCCGTGCCGGTAATATCGTTGTCGTTTGGCGCAGCACGACGGTTTTGCAGGTCAATCAACACGTCATCCAACAGATAGCCATCCTCGCCCGGTACCGCCGTCGGTGAACGGCTCAACTTCACGTTTTTCCGAACGACGCCGGTATAAGCAGGGCCACGCTGGCGACCGGCGTAGACTGCTCGCGCTTTTGCTGCCGCGACTTCGCCGGAAATCGCCTCCGGCCGGCAGGGACGCTCCCCACTCGAACGGCGCATCAGGTCAACATGGATGTGATTGTAGTGGGCGGCGTTGTAGCCCGGGGCCAGCACCGTCGTGAAATTGTCGCAGGCCGCGAGGTGGACATCGTGGAGGAAGCCCTGTTCTTCCGGAGTACCATGCCAGCCTTCTTGCACCGTTACCCGCCGACCGTCGGCGAAGGTGAAGGCGGCGATATCGATCGCATTTCCGAATGCATGCTCGGATATCCCGGAACCGCCGGCGCCAACCATGCCGCGGCACGAATAGGCTGAGATCTGCCTGATCTCGGTGACCGGCGTGCGGAACCAACGCATCGCTGCCGGCTGCACGCTCTCAGTCACCCAGTGATCGAGCGCGGATACAATCGGACAAGCCAACGTCGCCGGTGGCGTCAGAGTCGCTGGGGTAATGCTTGCCATCGCTTGCCGCCCGCGAGGCCCGAGCGGTGGCACGGCACGCTGCGGCGACTGATAGACCGGAGCATCATAAGTGCGCTGTGGCGCCTGATAGACTGGCGTACCATAGGCGCGCTGTGGCGAAGCAACGCCGGCGCGGCCAGGCGGCAACACGGCGTCGTCAGGGATGTCATCGGGCAAGGACGCTGCACTTGGTGTCACGCCAGGCGCTGCGCCGGGGGCACTGAGTGAGGCAGGCTGGCCAGTTGATCCGCCGGACCGCTCGGCTGGCGGCGGCCCTGGCACCCAGCGCATACGCGGCGCTCCTTGTCCTGAAGTTACAGGTGCAGGCGGCGCGTATTGCGAGTCATTGATCGGCCAGCGTGGCATCTGCGCGGAGTTACCGGGAATCGATCCGGGCGGACGCGGGTCGTCTGCGTAACTGATCGCCGCGTTGCTTTCACCCAGCTCCGCGACCTTGAGCGGGAAATCCGCGCCACACATGCCGGGTCCTTCGATCGGCTCGACCTGAACGACGGCGGCGCCGAGCTTCACCGATCCGGATTTCATACATTCAACTTCGGCCTGATGCCGCCAGGGTGCCCGCTCGCCATACATAAAGCCGCGCCCGCAACCGGCGAGCGCCAGCAGCGCACCTGCACCGACGAGACAGAAACCCACGCCACCCTTCATGCTCACGAAAATGCGAGCAGTTTCTTTAACGAGGCTTCAACGCTTGCCGTTGGCGATTTCGTTAAGGATAAGAAATCCTTGCCAAATCAGGCCCGCTGCCTTGAACTCCGGGGAGCTTTCGGCTCACATCGCTCGAGGGAATTTGCAGGGGAACGGGGAAACAATGGAAGGCAAGGCGAGGTTCATTTTTCCGGTCATCATCAGCGCGCTCATTGTCTTTGTCGTAAGCGGAGTGGTGACCTTCACCAATATTGGTTTGCGTGCCGACTTTGTGCCGCGCTGGCTCAAAGCATTCATTACCGGCTGGCCGGTCGCCGCGATCCTGGCTTTTTTTGCAGTTCCATATGTGCGGCGCGCAACCGAGGCCATCGTGCGGCTGATTGAAGGCCAGGTATAACTTTACTGCGCTGGCTTGATCCCGAGTGTTTCACCGATCTGCTTGACCGTCATCCGCTGATCATCAAGCGCGGCGGCAAATTCGGCGGGCGTTCCGGGGTTGACCACCTGCCCGGTGGCGCTGAGTTTTGCCTCAACCTCGGGATCACTCAAGACCTGACGAATATCGGCTGCGATTCGATCGCGCACCGCCTGCGGGAAGTCGCGTGCCCCAAGCAAGCCGACGAGACCATCGAACTCCAGTGATTTGTAGCCGGCTTCGGATGCAGTCGGAATGTCGTCCAACGACTTGGCATGCTGGCGGTTGGTCAAGGCAATCACTTTCACTTTTCCGGCTTGCACGCGCGGCCGCATGATCGCGTAGGCCCCGACAAAGGCGTGGATGCGTCCTTCGGCAAGATCGTTGATGGCCTGCACTGCATCTTTGTAAGGGACTTTGGCCATATCGAGCTTTTCGGTTTTCAGCCACGCGGCGAACAACAGATCGTTCGCACCAGTGACCGACGCATAGTTGAGCTTGCCCGGCTCCGTTTTGATCTTGGCGGCAAGCTCCTTGACCGTGGACACATTGAGATCGGATGGCACGCCGAGCGCGATCAGCGTGTTGGTCACGCGCGCGATAGGCGTGAGCTCTTTCGGATCGTAGGGTAGCTTGTCGTGCAGTAATGAGTGCGCGGTGAAAGTGGACGCCGGCGCGAACAGGACCACATGATCGTCATGCGCATTGAGCACTGCTGTAATGGCGAGAAAGGCATCACCGCCCGGGCGGTTTTCGACGACGACCGGCTGGCCCCATTTCGCAGAAAGCTTGTCGGCCAACAAACGAGCGGTGATATCGACACCCGAGCCTGGACCAAGCGGAATAATAAAGCGGACGGGGCGCTGCGGCCATTGGTCCGGTGTCTGCGCTTGCGCGAATGGCGCGGAGACAATCGCGGCGGCGACGCAAAAGGAAAGGATCAGCAAAAAGCGGCGCGGACGTTGCATGAATACTCCTGGCATTGAACTGAATGCGAGCGAAAAGGCGGGGGAATCACGTCATAACCGGGCGCATTGCGCAATATCGAAGTGAAACTTTGTTCCTTGGTGGGAGCGGTGACGCGTTGTCGCGGGACGGCGCCAAAAGCGAAATCCCGGCTTCAAGGAACTGCTCGCAATTGCCCCAAATTCGCCACTAAGGGCACCTTCTCGCGCGAGTTTTGCACCGCGAAATTCGCTCATATTGAATTTTTTTGCGCCGCGCAATCAATCGGTTGTCGCCGCTATGATCGGCACGCATGCCCTTATGCGCACATTTGGCGAGTTGGGCTGCAACTACCTTCGGCAGCCCTGCGTTGTGTGCTAGCTTTTAACCCTTCAACAAGGGAGGTAGCTGCCGTGGACCTTGCCTTGAAGCTCAATGTGCTGGCGGTGTGCGCTGTGTTTGCTTTTGTTGGCGCAATTTTGCTGGGGGCATTCTGAGTTCAAGAGGCCATCGACAACGCCAAACCAACAACACCGGATTTGATCCGGCAAGCCGTTACAACACCGGAGAGCGACGCTCTCCGGTGTTTCGATTTAAGCAGCAACGATGCTGGGCGATGCGTGGATATCGTAGTTGAGGATCGGCGCGAGCCACTTTTCTGTTTCGCCGACACTCCATCCTTTGCGTCTGGCGTAATCTTCGACCTGATCGCGTTCGATCCTGCCGACGCCGAAATAAGCGCTCTGCGGGTGGCTGAAGTAGAGCCCGCACACGGCCGCGCCTGGCCACATTGCGTAACTTTCGGTGAGCTTGACGCCAATGCGTTCGCTCTCCAGCAGCTTGAACAGCGTGCCTTTCTCGGTGTGGTCAGGCTGTGACGGATAGCCAGGCGCCGGACGGATACCGCAATATTTTTCAGCGATCAGCTGCTCGTTGCTGAGCGCCTCGTCGCGGGCATAGCCCCAGAACTCCTTGCGCACGCGTTGGTGCAGGCGCTCGGCGAACGCTTCGGCCAGGCGGTCGGCCAGTGCCTTCACCATGATGGCGGAATAGTCGTCATTGGCTCGCTTGAAACGGTCGGCAACCTCGTCCTCGCCAATCCCGGCAGTGACAGTGAAGCCGCCCACATAGTCGGCAAGGCCGCTCGCGCGCGGCGCGATGAAATCGCTCAGCGCGGCATTGGCGCGACCTTCGCGCTTGGAAAGCTGTTGGCGGAGTGCATGCAACACCGCAATCGGTTCGCCGCGCGCCTCATCGCCGTAAACGCGGATATCATCACCCTCGCTATTCGCCGGCCAGAACCCCGCCACTGCGCTCGCCCGGAACCAGTGCTCGGCGACGATCTTGTCCAGCATCGTGCGCGCATCGTCATATAACGATCGCGCGGCCGCGCCATACTTTGCATCGTCGAGAATTGCGGGAAATTTTCCGGAAAGTTCCCAGGTCGCAAAAAACGGCGTCCAGTCGATGTAATCCACCAGCTCCTTGATCGCATAATCACTGAGAACCTTCGTCCCGATAAAACCGGGCTTCGGCGGCTGATAGGCGCCCGACCAGTCGAACTTGAGTGCGTTGGCGCGCGCCGCAATCAACGGCAGCCGCGCCTTGTCTTCCTGCGCGCGCGCATGCGCCGCGGCAATGCGGGCATATTCGCCACGGAGCTCCGCGACATAACCCGCGCGGTTGTCGAGCGACATCAGCGTCTGCGCCACGCCGACCGCGCGGCTCGCGTCGTTCACGTAGACAGTCTGTCCACGCTGGTAATTCGGGTGGATCTTGACCGCCGTGTGCACCCGGCTGGTTGTGGCACCACCGATCATCAGTGGCAGATCGAACCCCTGCCGCTCCATTTCCGCCGCCACGTGGCACATCTCGTCGAGCGAGGGCGTGATCAGCCCCGACAGGCCGATAATGTCGGCTTTTTCGGCGCGCGCGGTCTCGAGGATTTTCGCAGCCGGCACCATGACGCCGAGATCGACAACCTCGTAGTTGTTGCACTGGAGCACGACGCCGACGATGTTCTTGCCGATGTCGTGCACATCACCTTTCACCGTCGCCATGATGATCTTGCCGCTGGAGCCGCCGTGCTGGCGGCCGTCTTTTTCCTGCTCCATGAAAGGCATCAAGTAGGCGACCGCCTGTTTCATCACGCGCGCGGATTTAACGACCTGCGGCAGGAACATTTTTCCCGAACCAAACAGATCGCCGACGATATTCATGCCGCCCATCAGCGGGCCTTCGATGACGTCGAGCGGGCGCGTCGCGTGCATGCGCGCTTCCTCGACGTCGCCTTCGACAAAATCAGTAATGCCGTGAACCAGCGCATGCGCCAGCCGCTTCTCGACCGGCTGTTCGCGCCAGGCGAGATCGGCTTCCTTGGCCTCCTGTCCGGCGCCGTGGAATTTTTTGGTCAACTCAAGCAATCGTTCAGACGCACCGGCGCGCCGGTTAAGGACAACGTCCTCGCAGGCCTCGCGTAATTCCGGATCGAGATCGTCATAGACCGCGATCTGGCCGGCATTGACGATGCCCAGATCCATCCCCGCCTTGATGGCGTGGAACAGAAACACCGAATGCATCGCCTGGCGCACGCGCTCGTTGCCGCGGAACGAAAATGACAGGTTCGAAACACCGCCGGACACGTGTACGTTCGGAAGATTGTCGCGGATCCAGCGCGTGGCTTCGATGAAGGCCAACCCGTATCCGTTATGCTCCTCCATGCCCGTCGCGATAGCGAAGATATTCGGGTCGAAAATAATATCCTCGGGCGGGAAGCCCACCTGATTGACCAGAATGTCGTAAGCGCGTTTGCAGATCGCGGTCTTGCGTTCGAGCGTGTCGGCCTGCCCTTTCTCGTCGAACGCCATCACCACCACTGCGGCGCCGTAGCGGCGCACCGTGCGCGCATGCTCGATGAACGTCGCCTCGCCTTCCTTCATCGAAATCGAATTCACCACCGGCTTGCCTTGCACGCACTTCAGTCCGGCCTCGATTACCGAAAACTTTGATGAGTCGACCATCACCGGCACGCGCGCGATATCTGGCTCAGCGGCAATGAGATTGAGAAATGTGATCATTGCCTGCTCGGAATCGAGCAGACCCTCGTCCATGTTGACGTCGATCACCTGTGCGCCGCTCTCGACCTGCTCGCGCGCGATCGACAGGGCGGTCGCATAATCGCCGGCGGTGATCAGTTTGCGGAATTTGGCGGAGCCGGTGACGTTTGTGCGCTCGCCCACATTCACGAAGGGAATCTCGGGCGTCAGCGCGAACGACTCGAGCCCCGACAACCGTAGCTGCCGCGGCACGTCCGGAATGGCGCGTGGGGTCTTGCCGGCGACGGCTTTCGCGATCGCGGCGATGTGGTCAGGCGTGGTACCGCAACAGCCGCCAACCACGTTCACCAATCCCGCTTCAGCAAACTCGCCGAGGAGCTCCGCCATATAGGCCGGGCTTTCGTCGTAATAGCCGAATTCATTCGGCAAGCCGGCATTCGGGTAAGCGCAAACAAATGTATCGGCGAGCCGGCCTAATTCCGCGATATGCGCGCGCATCTCGCGTGCACCGAGTGCACAGTTGAGGCCGATGGTCACGGGCCTCGCGTGTTTCACTGAATTCCAGAACGCGCCGGGTGTCTGCCCCGACAGCAGCCGGCCCGAGCGGTCGGTGATCGTGCCGGAGATCATCACCGGCAGATCGAGGCCGCGTTCGTCGCAAATCTCGGAAATCGCAAAGATGGCGGCCTTGGCGTTGAGCGTGTCGAAAATCGTCTCAATCAACAGCAGGTCGGCGCCACCATCGATCAGCCCGCGTACTTGCTCGCCATAAGCGGCACGCAGCTGATCGAAGGTGATCGCGCGAAAGCCGGGATTGGCGACATCGGGCGAAATCGATGCGGTGCGGTTGGTGGGGCCGAGCGCGCCGGCGACAAACCGCTGGCGGCCGTCTTCCTTTTCCGCTTGCGCTGCGGCCTCACGCGCCAGCGTGGCGCCAGCCTGGTTGAGCTCGTAGGCGATGCCCTCCATGCCGTAGTCAGCCTGGGCAATCGTGGTCGAGGAGAACGTGTTGGTGGAAACGATATCGGCGCCGGCGCGGAAGTAGGCGAGATGGATATCGCGCACGGCATCCGGACGGCTGAGATTGAGCAGGTCGTTGTTGCCGCGCACCTCGCGGTTCCAGGCGTCGAAGCGGGCGCCGCGATAGCCTTCCTCGTTGAGCTTGAGCGCCTGGATCATGGTGCCCATGGCGCCGTCCAGCACAAGGATGCGCCGCTTCAGGAGATCGAGGAACTCGGCTCGGGAGTTGGGCGACGGCGTCTTCGACATGCGGTGCGACATACTCAGAGCTGTTCCCTCTCCCCGGTGGGGAGATCGCTACGCTCGGGCACCCTCTCTCTTTGGGAGAAGGAAGCAGCAGGTCTCAGACCCAGCAAATGGCAGATCGCGAAGACCAGATCGGCGCGATTCATCGTGTAGAAATGAAACGTGGTGACGCCGCGGTCGACGAGGTCGAACACCTGCTCGGCGGCGACTGCGGCGGCGATCAGCTTGCGCGTCGCTGCATCGTTTTCAAGGCCATGAAACCGCTCAGCGAGCCAGCGCGGCACCGAGGCGCCGCAGCGCTTGGCAAAGCCGGTGGTGGCCTTGAAGTTTTGCACCGGCAGGATGCCCGGCACGATCGGGATGTCGATTCCGCGGGCGCGGACACGATCGAGATATCGGAAATAAAGGTCGTTCTCGAAGAAAAACTGGGTAATGGCGCGGGTCGCCCCCGCGTCGACCTTGGCCTTGAGCATGTCGATATCGGCGTCGACCGTCGGGCTATCGGGGTGTTTTTCCGGATAGGCCGAGACGGAAATCTCAAAATCGGAGGCAACGCGCTTGATGCCGCCGGCAAGATCGGCGGCGTTGCTATAGCCGCCGGGATGCGGTGCATATTTTGCGCCCGCACCGCTCGCAGGGTCGCCGCGCAACGCCACGATATGGCGCACGCCCACATCATGATATGTGCGCACGATCCGGTCGATTTCATCGCGCGTGGCGGCAACGCAGGTCAGATGCGCGGCCGGCGTCAATGGCGTCTCGGCAAGAATGCGTTTGACCGTCGCGTGAGTGCGCTCGCGCGTGGTACCGCCGGCGCCGTAGGTCACTGAAACGAAGTCCGGCGTCAATGGCGCCAGGCGCTCGATCGACCCCCAAAGAATCTTCTCCATCTCGTCGCTGTTGGGCGGAAAGAATTCGAACGACACGCCGATGCGGCGGCTATCGTCGTTGCGCGAAAAACGGCTCAGGCGGACCGGGCTGTTCATCACGCCACCTCCCGCCGTTGCGGCGCCGCCATCAGCGCGCGCGTGTCGCGCGCGAGCCACAGTGAAACCGCGATCTTGCCATCGGAGCCGGCTTCGGGGGCGAGCGACCGGTGCAGCACCGGCTCAAGGCCGGAGGCAGTCATCCATTGCGTCACCGTTTCCGGCGAAAATCCTAGCCGGCGATGGGCAAATTGTTCGCGCAGGAATTCCTGTTCGTGCGGCGCAAAGTCGATCACCAGCAGGCGTCCGCCGGGCCGTATCACACGCGCCGCCTCGCGGATCGCGCGCGCACCGTCGTCGAGGAAGTGCAGCACCTGATGCAGGATGACAACATCGAAGGAATCGTCGGCGAGCGGCAAATCGTAAATGTCGCCCTGCCGCACGCTGCAATTCTTCAGGCCGGCGCGCTCCAGCCGGTCACGCGCGAGCTGCAGCATGTCGAGCGAAAGATCGAGGCCGAGGCCGCGCTCGATCTCTGGGCCGAACAATTCGAGCATGCGCCCGGTGCCGGTGCCGAGATCGAGCAGCGAACGGAACGGCTTGTCGGCAAGCGCCGCGCGGATCGCCTCCTCCACCGCATCGTCGGCGACATGCAGTTTGCGGATGCGATCCCACTCGGCGGCGTGCGCACGGAAATAAGCTTGCGCGGCGGCGGCGCGCGCCTGCCGCACCGAGGCGAGCCGCTGACGATCGCGCGCGATGGTCTGGTCGGCGGGATTGAGGCGGTCGACCAGCGCGCGCGCAACCTCCGCCCCACCGCCATGCTCCGCCAGACGAAAGAAAGCCCACGTCCCTTCGCGAAAACGCTCGACAAGGCCGGCCTCGGCCAGCAGCTTGAGGTGGCGAGAGATGCGCGGCTGCGATTGCCGGAGAATGTCAGTCAGGTCGGAAACGGTGAGTTCGGCTTCGGCCAGCAGGGCCAGGACTCGCAGGCGCGTCTCCTCGCCCGCCGCCTTGAGCGCGGAATTGAGGGCTTCGAAGCCGAGTTGGCCGGAATTGCTCATTAGATAAAGGCCCGTCTTTGGGCTGGTTCCCACTATATAAAGATATCTTTATACATTGAAACACCGTTCGGCAAGCCCATCGAGCTGGAATGCCTAACGAACGACCTCATCTGGAAGCCGTTTCTGGATTCCCCGTCGCATCGTTTTAGTATCGGGCCGCGCGTTGTGGAGAAGGGACCGGCCATGCCCAGCAAGGACTTCGGCATCTGGGACGGCGAAAAGACCGTCGAGCTGCCGCACAAGCCGGACGCCGGTCTCTACTTTATCGGTCGCATTCATACGCCCTGGAAAGAGCGCAAGGACTGCCCCAAGAACGCCCGTGAATCCGAAGCAGTCTGTATTGTCGACGTCGACCCGCGCTGGAGTGAGGCGCTCAAAGATGTCGAGACCTGCACCCACATTGTTCTCCTCTACTGGATGGACAGGTCGCCGCGAAATCTGGTGCTTCAGCTCCCCGGTCACCGTGATGTGAAGCGAGGCACCTTTGCCCTGCGCTCGCCGGCGAGGCCCAACCCGATTGCGATGAGCGTTGTGCGGTTGCTGCGCGTCGACGGTAACAGGCTATCGGTCGTCGGGCTCGACTGCCTGGACGGCACCCCACTCCTCGACATCAAGCCCTATTTTGCCTCTACCGATAGCGTGCCGGACGCTGTGGTCGGTTGGCACAAACCGAAGACCCAAACCCGGTAGTTTCCGCGCGATCGTTCCTCCGCGTTAAATGTTTTTATCTGAACGCCTTCAGGGAACCTTTGGACCTTCCGACCATTTTACCGGTCAAGACGGCAGGGACGGGGGAGACCGACGAGGGTGCCATGTCCAAGTCAGTACCGTTTGCCGCGCTTGTGGCAGCCGCTGCGCTGTCGTGTGGCGCCGCCAAGGCCGAACCACTCTTCGCCTTCCTCGCTCCTCCAACCCAGATCGCACCGCAACTCGAACCTCAGGCCGTTGAGCCCGCCCCGGCCGACGAACGCGATGACGCAAAGGTTGATCCGCGCTTGCAACGGCAGATCGTTGGTTACGCAAGTAAGGAAGCGCCCGGCACCATCATCATCGATACGCCACACACGTTCCTCTACTACGTGCTCGGTAACGGCAAAGCGATCCGTTACGGCATCGGTGTCGGCCGCGAAGGCTTTACTTGGTCGGGCGTCAGATCGATCGAACGCAAGGCAGAATGGCCGGACTGGCATCCGCCGGCCGAGATGCTTTCGCGTCAGCCTTACCTGCCGCGCATGACCGCGGGCGGCCCGGGCAATCCGCTCGGCGCGCGCGCCA
>Ga0335084_10004667_pt1 | contig 13507 bp, 17 predicted proteins | sample Lox_Sample_44_FD_206721 | JGI IMG/M metagenome (GOLD analysis project Ga0335084, IMG submission 206721) | Soil microbial communities from Loxahatchee National Wildlife Refuge, Florida, United States - Lox_Sample_4.4 | ecosystem: Environmental > Terrestrial > Soil > Wetlands | place: USA... | reverse complement strand
ACTCCACCGATGACAATCGCCAAGAGCAGCGTTATGATCGAGCCGCCCATCGCCCAGAGAAATTTTTCAATTATCTTGGTGTTTAGTGATAGTTTTTTCACTGTTTCAAACTCTGCGGGCGGTTTAGTATTCATTGGTTTGCCGCTGTAGCCGCTGGATGTCTTGGCGGTTGCGATTGATTTCGGCTTGGTTGCGGTTGATCTGCTGCTGTTGTTGGTAGTTGGTTATCTCATGGCCTTGCAACTGATCGCCGATTAACGCACCGGCGCCTAAACCCAAGGCACCGCCGATCGCGGCTCCTGCGCCAGGGTGGCCGACGGCCGCACCGACGATTCCACCAGCGGCGGCGCCGCCGAGCGCGCCGATTCCGGCGCCCTTCTCGCGTGTACTGAGCGGTCCGCCGGAGCAACCCGTTAACAAGACCGTCCCGGCAATTAACAATACTCCAATAACCTTGATCATTGCTTTACTCTCCATCGCCCATCGCTCCATGCTCCTGCGTCACTAAGACTTGTTTCCTTTGTCTTTTTGTTTTGCTTTGTTCTCTTTGAGTCGGCGTGTCGAAATATGTTGCTCATTCGTTCGACGTCCGTCATTGTCGCGTACCCAGCCGCGTTCGGGATCAGCGGACCATTGGCCACTGTTGCTTGAAGTTCCGTTAGAGTTTGCGTGTGAAGCCGACGAAGCGCCACGATGATTAGTCCCAAAAGGTGCTTGAGCGGCAAAGCTTACGGTTGTTGCTACGCTCGGCAACGCCATCAACAGGACCAAAACGGCGGCGCGCTTGGCGGATCTCATTTCGGCCTCGCTTAGGCTTTGGTAACGCCGTCACTCAGTTTTGCTAAATCGATGCTGGCGTCGCCGATGGCGGTAAAATCGATCGGTGTCAAATGAACCTTACTGATGTTTTTATTAAGACAACGGGCCATCTCCGCCAGGATCGCGATTACGGCAACGTAGTTGGCTGACTCCATGATTTTGCTCCCCTCTTTTCTTTAGCTTGCTTCGTCGTCTTCCACAGCGCTTGCAAAGCTTCCTAGAGCAACCGTAGTGCCAATTAGAAAGCCTTTGTTTTTAGTTGCTTAGGAAACTCGGTAGGCCGGCGCGGTAAGTAAAAATGTCGCCAAGCCGGAAAAATTTACGGAAACCTAAAGCGAAGCGAACAGACTGGTGCGGAAAGGTAAACTAGCGAAGATTTCGCAAAGCTTGGATGCGTTCTGACGTTGCTGGATGGGTTGCGAAGATGCCCCCGCCGCTGTCGCCGTTTTGTCGCATGAGCCAGGATAAACTATTATTCATGGTCTATTTCGAATAGCCGGCGCGTTGCAGGAGTGTTACTCCATGACGATGATCGGCAGCAACCTCCATGGGGCGGCTGTAATGAGCGGTGATTAGCGTGCCCGCGATGGGTGTGACGGCACTGCTTCCGGGGATAATCTTTTGCAAAAGCGCCGTGCCAAGCCCTAAACCGGTACCGAGGATTTGCGCTTTCATCGGATGACCAAGGTCTTCATGGGCGATCTCGTGGGCTAGCACGCCGCGTAACTGATCGTCGGAGGCCTGATTCATTAGTGCAGTAGTTACATAATATTGACGGTTCCCGGCGCTAGCGGCATTAATCGCGGGGTCATCGATGATGGACACATGTATCTCCTCGAGATGCTGCGGATGATTGTTGACACGGAGCAGCGGCAACATGACCGCTCTGAGCCTTTCAATCTGACGGTCGGTATGAGAAGTCGTCTGCCGATCGTGACTACGATCTTTGAGTGATGCAGCGACATTGCTACCGGTCACAACCAGTAATCACACTTGGAAGGCTAAGCAAATATTTCCTGAGCGCTTCATGGCTACGGAACTTTCGATTGTTTTTTTAAAGCAATGTTTGCGCCAGCGATGAAGCGTAACCGAATCCGCAGCTTAGAGCACGGCACCAATGAGTCGAGCGGGGAAAAATGTTAGAACGCAGAAGAATTTATTCTTTACCGTAGAGCGCCAGTTTAGCGTTGAGCGTTTTCGGCGTGATGCCCAACAGCTGGGCGGCCTGAGTTTTGTTACCAGAGGTGGCAGCTAGCGCACGTTCGATCGCAAGCCGTTCCGCTTCAGCGAGTGACATGGGTCCGAGATCAGACGCTTCTTCGACCACGGTGGAAAGGCAGTATTGCTTAAAGTCCGCGGCGGTCAGATTTGATCCCGTGGCTAAGACGGTGAGCCGTTCCATCGCATTGCGCAATTCGCGTACGTTGCCGGGCCAGTTGTAGGATTGTAACGCTGGCGCAAAGTCGGCGCTCAAAGGCAAGTTGGTTTTCTGGTACTTGGCTGCGAAGGATTCGAGAAAATAGCCGGCCAGCAGGGTGATATCCTCGCCGCGCTCGCGCAGGGGTGGCAACTCTAGATGAAAAACATTCAAACGATAGAATAGATCTTGGCGCAGTTTGCCGTCCTTCACCGCAGCCGTTGGTTGTCGATTGGTCGCGGCAACCACTCTAACGGAAACCGGAATGTTTTTATTGCCGCCGATGCGACGCACTTGGCCTTCTTCGAGCACGCGCAAGAATTTCGGCTGCACTTCCGGCGCCATCTCGGTGATCTCATCGAGAAACAACGTGCCGCCGTCGGCTTGCTCAAAGCAGCCCAGGTGGCGATCGACGGCGCTCGTGAACGCGCCCTTTTCATGGCCGAAAAGCTCGCTTTCCATCAGCGTGGGTGAAATCGCCGCGCAATTGAGCGCGAGAAAATTGCCTTCGCGGCGCGGCGACAAATCGTGCAACGTTTGCGCAACCAGTTCCTTACCGGTGCCGCTCTCGCCGCTGATCAATACAGCGGCGGAGGTCGCAGCAATCTGGCCGATCTGCTGGTAGAGCTTGCGCATCGGCGCCGATTTGCCGATCAATGCGCCGTAGGAGCCGAGCGGCGATTCGAGCCGTTGGCGCAACGCCCCCGCTTCGCGGGCAAGCGACACTTGCTTCAATGCTTTCTCTATGACTTCGCGCAAACGCTGCGGTTCAAGCGGTTTGGGCAAGTAATCATAGGCGCCGAGCTTGATCGCTTGCACGGCGGTATCGACCGTCGCTTGGCCGGTGACGAATATAATCGCGATCTGCTGCACATTAGCGCCGAGAGCCGCGATGAATTCCAGGCCGTTCATTTGCGGCATCATCAAATCGGTGACGATGGCGTGCGGCAGTTGCTTTTCGCAGATGGCCAGGGCGGTTTTACCATCGGCGGCTTCGCTCGCTTGATAGCCCCAACTTTCGAGCAGCACAGTGAGACCTTGGCGCGTAGCTGCGTCGTCGTCGACCACCAGTACCGTGGGACGTGGCCGTGCCATTTAGTAGACCGCCTCCAGAGGTAACGTCAGGCGAAAGGTTGCACCTTTGCCATTGCCATTGCGATCTTGGAAGACCAGTGAGCCGCCGTGGGATTCGACGATCAATTGGCTCAACGGCAAACCGATGCCGCTGCCGCCAACTTTGGTGGTCTTGCCGAACTCAAACATTTCGGCGCGCCGCTCCGGAGGTACGCCCGGACCGGAGTCGCTAATATCTACGGTCAACTGATTGCCAATATGACTAGCCTCGACGTGAATTTCACCACCATCGGGCTGGGCCTCCATGGCATTGCGCAATAAATTATCAAAAGTCTGGCGCAACCGCGCGGCGTCGCCTTGGATTTGCCATGGGCCGGCAACGAGCTCTTTGGTGAGATTGATTTGTTTGGCCGCGCACGCTGACCCAACGGCTTCTAGGCTGGTGTCAAGCACTTGGGCCACGTCGATGGTCTTTCGCTCCATGGTTACCGGCGCGGAATAATCGGTGAAATCGCGCACCAAGCGGTCGACTTGGCGAATGCTCGAATCGAGCGCTGCGATGGAGCGTTGCGATTGCTGGTTTTCCCCATCATCGTCCGCGGTGAATTTATTGCGCAGAACTTCCAGATGAATCGCCAGAGCATTGAGCGGCGTTTTTACTTCATGGGCCAAGGTGCGTGCGGCGATGGCGAGTCTTTGCACCGGCGCCGGGACGCCGACGTTTTTACGCTGTTTCATGACCAGGCGGTCGATTAAATCCAAGCTGGCACCAACTTCATCATGACTCGCATATTGCGGTCTTGCCGCGTAGGTGCCGGCTTCCGCTTGGCGCAGCGTTTCGCTGATTAACCTGAAGCGACGAGTGTAAAGCGCCGTGGTGAGAAACGCCGCGATCAACGCCACGCCGCCGCTAAGAACGAAAAGCAAAGTCAGTTGGCGCCAAAGGCCGGTGAGCAATCCGGTCCAATCTGCAGGATTAACCCAGAGCCGCAAACCGCCTGGGCTGCGCACGCCTTTGGGCATTTGCAAGGGTACCCAAATATCGTAGGCCGTGCCCTTGCCTTGCGGTTTTGAATCAATCACCGTGTCGCCGCGGCGCAGCGTGTCCATGATGGCTTCGCTGACCGATGACTTGTCCCGCTCGCCTTCAACGGAGGTGTAGAGCAAACGGCCGTCGGCATTCACGACCCACATGGCTTCGATGCTAGCGCTGCGGTCGACGAAAGCCTGCATTAGACCTTTGACCTCATTCTGACGCGACGGTGTATAACGGGTCGCGCTCGCTGGTCTGTCGGCGCGGCGTCCTTGAAACACGTTACCTAGAAAATCCCAGAACGAAGCAGAATTTCTTTGCCCGGGCTGCGATTGGATGACGATGGAACGCTCGCGCAGACTGTCGGCCAGGGCGATCTCAACCTGGCGCGCCATTAGCAATGCGGTTTGCAATGTCGCTTCGGTGGTCAGGCGTTGGGCGATCAACCAAATGCCCGCGCCGAGAATGCCGAAGATAACCACCACGGTGGCGCAAAAGACGGCCACTTGTTGCTGGCGGATACTCATCCTGGACTAGGATAACAGATCGGCAAAGTCTCGCAAAGTTGGGTTTTTCACGCCAAATTGCCGGCTTGAACGGTCTACCCCTTTATTGCATAGTGAAGTTCATGCTCGCCGACACGCTTCAACGCCCGGTCAAAGATTTGCGAATCTCGGTGACCGACCGGTGTAACTTTCGCTGCACCTATTGCATGCCGCTGGACGAGTACGCGTGGATCGACAAGAAAGAGATTCTCAGCTTCGAAGAGATTACCCGGCTCGCTAAGTTGTTTGTTCAATTCGGCGTGGAAAAAATTCGTCTGACCGGCGGTGAACCGCTGGTGCGCCACGATTTGGAACTTCTGATCGAGAAGCTGGCACCCCTGGAAGGGCTGACAGACTTGTGTCTGACGACCAACGGCGCCTTGCTCGCTGAGCGAATTCAAGCCCTCAAGCGAGCCGGCCTGAAACGGGTCAACGTCAGTATCGACACCTTGGATGCTGAGAAGTTCAAGCGCATGACCAAACGCGGCGATCTCAGCAAGGTGCTCGATGGCATCTTTGCCGCCAAGGATGCCGGGCTGGCGCCGATCAAGCTCAACGCCGTCGTGGAGCGGGGCGTCAACGATAACGATATTTTACCGCTGGTCGAGTTTTGCCGTGCCCATGGTTGCGCGATGCGCTTCATCGAATACATGGACGTCGGCAACGCCAACAACTGGACCTCGGCGAAATTAGTTTCAAAGAAAGAAATCATCGAAACGATCAGTGCCCGCTATCCGTTGCGCGAAGTAGGCCGAGAGCAAGGCAGCGCGCCGTCGGTGGATTACGAATTTGTCGACGGCCAGGGTGATATCGGAGTGATCGCGTCAGTCACCGAGCCGTTCTGTTCCAGCTGCACGCGGGCGCGTCTCACGGCGGACGGTAAGATAGTTACCTGCCTATTCTCCCACGTCGGCCATGACGTCAAAGCTAAGCTGCGCAGCGGCGCTTCCGATGCGGAGATCTCCGAGTTCATCTCCAACATTTGGCGCCGCCGCACCGACCGTTATTCGGCAGAGCGGTTGGAGGCGCTTAATTCCAAAAGCTACGACCCCAAAAGCCACAAAAAGATCGAGATGATTTCCCTCGGCGGCTGACCGCCGTTGATCTATTGCTTCGCTATTCTTTCGGCATCAACCCGCGCTGCTCAAGGTTTGTGCGCTGTTCTCGGGTAAGCTGATCGGCGCGCAGATAGCCGCGTTCCTCATAAGCGCGGCCGCAACCACTGACGTAACCGTCAGTGAGCGTGGCGCCTATACCAAAGCCGCTGGCACTGCATTCGGCGGTGGCGCCGGTTTGCGGGTGAATGAATTTAACGGTTTGGCTCGCGCAAGCCGAGAGGTTGAGCAGTGACAACGCAAAAACGGAACGGCAAAATATCAAAGGGATGGTTCTATAACTCATTCATACATTTCCTGCTCAATCGGGCAGCAACTCTCCCGGTTAGACGTGATGGTCCGACGATTATTAGCTTGACTCAAGCAATCATTGCACGCCAGCACAGATTAGAGTAGCAACTGAAGCACAAAAATACTTAAGGAGTCGCGCTATGCTGCTCAAAGAAAAAATTGCCCTGGTCACCGGCTCGACGCACAACATCGGCTTAGCCATCGCCCGCGCTTTCGCACGCGAAGGCGCCAAAGTCATCGTCCACTCGCGTCATGAAGCGGATGCCAGGCAAGTCGCCCATGAACTCGACGGCGATTATTTCGCCGCGGACGTATCGAATCCGGCGCAAATCGCGGCGCTGTTCGATCACATTAGAACGCAGCATGGGCATCTGGATATTTTGGTCAACAACGCGGCGCGTTCCAGCAAGGACGGCATTCTCGATCTAACGCTCGAAGAATGGAATCATATTCTGGCGATCAACCTGACGGCCTACTTTCTTTGCACTCAGCAAGCGGCAAGAATAATGATCGCGCAAGGCGGCGGCAGCATTATCAACATTTCAGCCGGGTCCGGTGAGCGATCGAGCCCTGGGGGCGCGGCGTATTCGATTTCCAAAGGCGCTATCAATTCGCTGACGAAGCAGGCGGCTGCCGATCTCGCTCCAACAGTGCGCGTGAACGGTTTGATTTCCGGACTGGTCGGCACGCCGCTCGGCGCAAAAGAGATGGGCAACCGCAAGCCGGAGTACGATATAATTCCTTTGCGCCGCATCGGCCGGCCGGAAGACGTCGCTGAAGCCGCAGTGTTTCTCGCGTCCGACAAAGCGAGTTACATCACGAATTCGATTTTGCCAGTCGACGGCGGCCGGTTAAATTCCATGGGCAGCGGCAGTTCCAGGTAGATCGAGCTGCAGAAATTCCGACAATGCGCTTAAGGTTGTCTCGCGACGGCTGGCTTTTATTTGCCACCTGCGGCGTGCGCTGCTTTGCTTAGGGGTTTCTCTCGGTCATTCTTGGTCTTTATCTTGACGCGATCGGTTTGAACACGACGACGATCGGTTGGATTTTCACAGCCGCGCTTGCCGGCGGCGCAGTGATGACGATTCTGATCACAGCGATCGCCGATAGTTTTGGCCGAAAAAGTTTGTTGATCATCGGTGCCGCTTTGATGACATCGGCTGGTTTCGTCTTTGCCGTCAGCAGCGATCCCATTCTGCTCACGATTGCGGCGGTCTTCGGCACCATCAGTCCGTCCGGCAAGGAAGTCGGGCCGTTTCTTTCGCTTGAACAAGCGGTCCTGCCGCAATCAACCAGCGATCGGAACCGCACGGCGGTGTTCTCCGCATACAATCTAGTCGGTTCTTGTGCTGGCGCTTTGGGGGCATTATTCGTTGGCTTGCCGGCGTGGCTTTCGCTGCCGCCACTTGACGGCTATCGATTCTTGACCTGGAGTTACGTCGGCTCGGCGCTTCTGCTCGCCGCTCTGTTTGCGCTGCTATCGCCAAGGGTCGAAGCGACGAACAAAACCGAATCGACGCCTCGTAAATTGGGTTTGCACAAATCCCGCCGCATCGTTGTGAAATTAGCCGGCCTCTTCGCGCTCGACGCTTTTGCCGGCGGCTTTATTGTGCAAAGCATCGTTGCTTACTGGTTTTATCTACGGTTCAAGACAGATTTAAATGCGCTCGGAGGAATCTTTTTCGGTACGAACATCCTGGCCGCCTTGTCGTTCCTCGCCGCTCCCGCCATCGCGCGCCGAATCGGCTTATTAAATACAATGGTGTTCACTCACCTGCCGTCGAATTTTCTACTGCTCTTGGTTCCGTTGATGCCGAATCTGGAATTGGCCGTGCTCATGCTGCTGGTGCGAAATTCGTTGTCTCAGCTCGACGTGCCGACGCGTCAATCGTACACGATGGCCGTTGTCGAACCGGAAGAGCGGGCCGCTTCGGCTGGAGTTCTCTCGGTGGCGCGCAACGCCGGGGCCGCAGTTGCGCCGCTGTTTACCGGCGCGATTCTGGCCGTGCCGTCTTTAGGTTTACCGTTCTTGCTCGCCGGCGGAATTAAAATCGTTTACGACCTGTGGATTTTCGCTGTGTTCCGCCGAATAAAACCTCCGGAAGAAGTAAAGTAATTTAACCGGATCGATTCCGCGATCATGCTGCGGATCGGAGGGAATTTTCTGCACGCTCGTCAGACTTACCCGATGAAGTGACACTCGGGGTTACCGACTGCACTCCTTCCCAACGACGCGGATACGACGACCGGTCAATTAGCTGCGCGGATGCCGCTCGGCCAGTTCAAGCTCGTGACCGTCCGGATCGCGAATCCACGCACTGAAGCCCATGCCATCCGAGCGCTGTTTGAACGGACGAACGAACGTCACGCCTTCGTTTTCGAGGACGGCGCAGAGCTTGCGAAGATCGCTCGTGTCGATGCCAACGTGGATGTTTGCCGGTGTCACCTGCGCTGGCGCTCTCTCGCTGGTGTCTTTGATCAATTCCAGAAACGGCGCGCTCGCTTCGTCGCCGTAGCCGATCAAACCGACTTCCACTTTGCGGGCTTCGCTGGCGTGGCGCTCCTTCACTTTCATCCCGAGCAGGCGCGTGTAGAAAGCGATGGAGCGATCGAGATCGGCCACGGGCAACATCGTGTGGTGGACGCGGAAACTTAGATCTTTGACTGGGTTTTCTTGGTTCATAAATCTCCTCCTTAATGTGAAATGTCTTCAACAATTTTGACTGACTTGTCTTGCAAAATGGTCGCACGGGATCGCGCTGACTATCAGGTTTCCACCGGCGTGTCCGGTTGTCGCGACCACTGGCTGAAGCCGGCCGCGTAACTCCTGGCGTTTTCATAACCCAGCAACATTAACACTAGAGTTCCGATGGAGCCGCGCCGGCCGCCGCCGCAGTAGCTGTTCACTTGGCGATCCGGCGTGATGCCTTTCGATTCCAACAGCGCGCGCAACTCCGCTGCGGGTTTGAAGGTCTTTGTCTCGGGATTGATGAGTTCGATCCAATCGAGATGGGCCGCGCCAGCGATATGGCCAGGCCTGGGAGGGGGTTTCCCATGCCCCTCGCCGGCGCCATGAAATTCCGCCAGGCTGCGGGTGTCCCAAAAAACCGTTTCTCGACGCGCGTGGGAAGCCTTCGCATGACTGAGCGAGCAGTAAATCGCTTCAATCGGCTTAGCATTGAAGTTAGTCATCGCATAGCTCACTTCTTGGATGGAGATTGGGCGCCCTTCGCGCGACCACTTCTCAAAGCCGCCGTCAAGCAAGCGTACGTCCTGATGGCCGTAGTAAAGAAACGCCCACGCCACCAGCCCCATGTGCTGATTCGGGATGTCATGGACGATGATTGTTCCGCCGCTGCCGATGCCCAGCTTGCCTGCGACCGTACTAAATTCTTCAGGACTCGCCATCTCGCCGTCTGCGGTCCGAGGAATTCCATTCGTGCCGGGCAAGTTCACCGCGCCAGGAATATGACCGGCCGCATATTGTTGCGGCCGGCGCGCATCGACGATCCGGACAGTGGGATCGTCCATATGTTCCGCAAGCCAATTTGTTTCGGCAAGTAGTTGTGGGTTTGCGTAACCTCGTTGATGTACGGGAACATCAGTCATTATCTTCTCCTTTTTATATGCGGCTTAGAATCTCACCTCCGAGAGCGGTGAGAACGACGACCAGCCAAGGGGGACATTTCCAAAACATCAAGAGTGCAAACGCGACCACTCCAAGGCCGAAGTCGGCGGGTGCGTGGATCGCGCTCGTCCAAACTGGATTGTACAACGCGGTCAGCAACAATCCGACCACAGCTGCGTTGATTCCTTTCAAAGCTGATTGAAAAGCGGGCACTGCTCGTAGAAGATCCCAAAAAGGCAGCGCACCGACGACCAGAAGAAACGAAGGAAGGAATATCGCGATGAGCGTGAGAAACGCTCCTGTCCAACCATTCGGTTCCGCTCCCATCACCGCGCCAAGGTACGCTGAAAACGTAAACAATGGCCCAGGCACCGCCTGGGTAGCACCATAACCCGCGACGAACTGCTCGTTTGTCACCCAACCCGGTCCGACTACTTCAGTTTGAAGCAGTGGCAGGACCACGTGGCCGCCGCCGAACACTAAGGACCCGACACGGAAAAAACTGTCGAAAACTTCTAACGCATGGCTGGGCTGTATTTGTCGTACAAGCGGTAAACCAATAAGTAGCGCAAAGAAGATGCTCCAAGCAGCAATTCCAGTTTTTTTCCCGATGGGAAAGCGCATGTGGGAGAGTGACGAAGAGTGCGTACCCGGAAAAATGATCAAGCCAACGACACCGGCGATGGCAATGGATGAAAGCTGTCCAATGGCGGTTGGCCACGCGAGCGTAACTATCGAAGCGACAACCGCGATGGTTGCGCGCTCGCGATCCGGACAAAGCGAACGGGCCATTCCCCAAACCGCTTGGGCGACGACGGCTACGGCAACGACTTTGAGCCCATGGAGCCAGCCGGCATCGGCGGCGCTGGCAAACGCGCCAATGCCGAACGCGAACGCGATGAGCGCAAGCGCCGACGGCATGGTGAAGCCCAACCACGCAGCAACTCCTCCAAGAAGACGCGCGCGGGCGATGCCAATGGCGATACTGACTTGACTGCTGGCCGGCCCAGGCAAAAACTGGCAGAGTGCGACGAGATCGGCGTAGCTTTGTTCGTCGATCCATTTTTTACGTTTAACGTATTCCTCATGGAAGTAACCGAGATGAGCGATGGGCCCGCCGAACGAAGTCAGTCCCAGCCGCGTCGATACCGCAAACACTTCGAGAAACGACCGTTTGCTTCGATCGTTTAGCACGTCGTCGGTGGCAACCTGAGCCTGTTTATTCATGGTGTTTCGCAGCCGTTTTCGTTTGCGCTCGTTGCCTTTGGGCGCCGATGGTCAATTCGATGATGTTTCCCACTTCTGATTTGTCACCGGCGGAGCGGCAGGTCGAACGATGTGGATGAATCTATGTCCCGACTCGGTGTGGCAACCGTTGCATGCGCCAAGTGTCTCATCGTACGACTTCTGAAAATCACCCGGACTCTTACGTTTCACGGACTCAGCCAACTGGGCGACTTGAGTTTGTAGGACGGAATCCAAGACGCTGGAGATTTTGACACCGTTTTTTTCTGCGTTTAATGCTTTGGCGGCTTCCATGGTTTCTTTTAGTTCATCGAGCTCGTATGCCGCCAACTCCCAATTGGCAGCTTTGGCGGCGAACCAAAGTTTGCCGACGTGCAATTGGATCGTCGTCATATACTCCCCCAAGCCGGGCGCCAGTTCCTTTGCAGTCGCCAGTTCCGCTTGCAAGCGCTTGAGGGACTCTTGAACAGCACTGTCGTTTGGCGCGCCAAAACGTTTGACTTGCTTGTCTAGGCTGAGAACCCTCAAGAAAAGAACGACGATTAAAGTTACGCAGAGAATGACGACGCCCCAAAGGTAAGCTCCATGTTTCATGTGGTCCTCTCGATGATTTTCGCGGACATGGATGAGTCGCGAGTTTGTACGGTCGAGGACTTATTCATCTTCCAATAACTCACCAAAAAGCTCACTCACTTTTTGCTTTGCGGTTAACAATGCTTTTCTCCCTTGAGGAGTTGCCTGATACATGCGGCGCAGACTTTTGCCCGATCGTTCACTCACCGAGCGCAGAAGGCCTTTTCGCTCCAGTCCATGAAGCAATGGATAAAGGGTACCGGGACTGAGCTTGTAACCATGCCGACCCAGTTCCTCGATAAACCACAAGCCGAAAACCGGCGCCTTCGAGGCGTGGTGCAAGATATGAAGTCGAATCAGGCCGCCGTATAAATCCTGGTCTCGCCGATTCTGACCGTCTTTGTTTGGATTTCGCATTTCGTTATCGAAATTCGATATAGTGTGGATTTAACTGCGTGTCAACAAGGTTGCCTAATTGGAATTGAATGAGCGGCTCTAAACTGTGAGCGGAGTAGGTATTTTAGCGCTCATTCATTGATGCTGTCAGCGCAGCGTACAAAGCGTCATAGATGAACGAGGCTTTTTCGAGGGTGTCGTGATCGTCTTTTGCGACTGCGGGGAATCCTTGTGAGATCAGGCGCAGACCGGCTGATTCGGTGGTGAGTTTAATTTCCTCGGGAAAATCGGCGCCACGGACGATGAGCGCGATCTGTTTGAGCACCGGGTCGTTGGCACAATACTCGGCGACGAGAGCTTCGAAGGAGCAGCGGCTTTTTTTATCCTTGTGCGGATAAGTCGCTCCCGGCGCGTCAAAGCCTTTGGCGCCCTGCTCTCTTTGCACGCGCGCGACGGCGTCGGGTTCGACGAAGATAAATTCCGCGTTGGCATCGATAAAGCGCCGGATTAGCCACGCCGTAGCGACGCGGTTAACGCGAATATTTTTGCGTGTGACCCACTTCATTCAGTGTCGCCCAATCGAATATGATTCGATGATAAGCTGCGCCGCCAGCCGGCCCGGAGCAAGTTGCGCTAGGGCGAGGCCTTCTTTGTAGTCCTGCGGCTCGATCCACTTGCGCTTCTCGACCAGATCTTTTTGCATATAGCCGACGAGCGCGATCGGGCCGCCGAAACCGAAGGTGCCGAGATAGAGAAAATAGCGGACGAGTTCGGATAACGTCATGGCCAACGCTCCTATCACAAGCCCGCTGGACAACGCCAGGGGTGGGTGGAAGAATTGCGCCGGATTCGATATAGGAAATTTTGAGGAGTTTGCACATATGCTCAAAGTTATACCCGTAGAAGAAGCCGTCGGATTGCCGTTGGCTCACGACATTACCGAAATTGTCCCCGGGAAATATAAAGGGCCGGCGTTTCGCCGCGGCCATATCGTGCGCCAGGAAGACATCGCTAAACTTCTAGATGTCGGCAAGCGCAATTTGTACGTTATGGAGTTAGAGAAGGATGAACTGCACGAAGAGGACGCGGCGCGCCGGTTGGCAAAGGCTGCGGCAGGCGCAAATTTAAAATTAACCGAGCCGAGCGAAGGGCGCATCAATTTAATCGCCACGATCTCCGGTTTGCTCAAAGTCGATGCCGAATTACTTTACCGTTTCAATTCTCTGGGCGATCTCATGTTGGCGACACTGCCCGGCGACCGCTATGTGAAGGAAGGTACCGTGGTCGCCGGCACGCGGACGATTCCGGTTGTCGTGAAAGAAGAGCTGATTCAAAAAGCCGAGGCCCTGTGCAAAGGCAGTCCAATTGTCA
>Ga0335084_10004666_pt1 | contig 13508 bp, 11 predicted proteins | sample Lox_Sample_44_FD_206721 | JGI IMG/M metagenome (GOLD analysis project Ga0335084, IMG submission 206721) | Soil microbial communities from Loxahatchee National Wildlife Refuge, Florida, United States - Lox_Sample_4.4 | ecosystem: Environmental > Terrestrial > Soil > Wetlands | place: USA... | reverse complement strand
CAGACGCCGCACCGGAACTGCTCGCGGCGACAGAACCGCTCGTGCTCGCCCTGGCGCAGCAGTGCTTCCTGAACGAGTATGTGTGGGATGTGACCGACGCCGAACGCGCGCTCGTGCGTGCCATCAGGACCCGGGTCGAGGGTGCAATGGAGACGGGCACACCGTCGGGCACGGACATCGGCGTCCTCGCCTGCTACGAGCCGCTCGGCGCGATGCCGACGATCGGAGAGTGGTGCCGCGCCAGGCTCGGTCGCTCGCGCGCCGCGCTCGGCGAGCTCGTGCGGACGCAGCTAGACGAACCGGCGATCGAAGCGATGATCGCCGCGCGCCTGGAGCAGATCGGCGAGATCCGGGATGCGACGTCGCTCGCGGTCAGGGCCCAATACGAGGAGAACCCGTACCCGAGGTGGCTGAGCGTCGTCCGCGACGAACCGGCGCGCTACACGGCGAGGGTCCAGCAGGAGATCGCGCCGTTCTCGCCGCCGCTCGCCCCGGTGACGGACGCACCGCGCGTCCTCATCGCCGGGTGCGGGACCGGCCGGCACGCGATCATGTACGCCACCGCCTATCTCGGCGCGCGCGTCACCGCGATCGACCTGAGCAGCGCGAGCCTGGCCTACGCGAGCCGGAAAGCGGACGAGCTCGGCGTCCGGAACATCGAGTTCCTGCGCGGCGACATCCTCGACCTCGGCCGGCTCGAGACGAAATTCGACGTCATCTCGACCGTCGGCGTTCTGCACCACATGGCCGACCCCGCGGAGGGCCTGCGACGCCTGACCGACCTCCTCGCATCCGGCGGCTACATGATGCTCGGGCTGTACAGCGAGGCCGCCCGGCGCGACATCGTCGAGCTCCGCTCGATCATCGCGCGCGAGGGGTTCGATCCGACGGCCGAGGGGATTCGGGCCTGCCGACGATTCATCCGGACGTATCCGGGCGACCGGTTCCGCGCGCTCATCGAGGAAGCGGCCGATTTCTATTCGACGTCGATGGTGCGGGACCTCCTGTTCCACGTCATGGAGCACCGGCTCACGATCACGCAGCTCGCCGATCTCCTGGCGCAGAACGGCCTTCGGTTTCTGGGCTTCACCTTCCGGGATCCGGCAGCGAAGCGGCGGTACGGCGCGGCGTATCCCGCCGATCCCGACATGCTCGATCTAGCCAACTGGACGGCGCTCGAGTCGGAGCAGCCACGGCTCTTCCGGGGGATGTATCAGTTCTGGACGGCGCGGGGCGAACCCGCCTGATTGGAGCGGAGCAAAAAAACGGGCGCCCGAAGGCGCCCGTTTCGAAGCGTGAGCCGCCGATCAGAACAGGTGGCGCATGCCGACACCGACGTACCGCGGATCGCCGCCCGCGTTCGGCCCGATGCCGTTGAACACGATCCCGCTGAACCGGGAGTTCGTGTCGTTGTTGATGAACGTGCCGTAGGCGAAGAGGCTGGAGCGCTTGGACAGGCTGTACGCGTAGCCCAGAATCCAGCCGTTCACGCCGGTCGAGTCTCCGTTGAAGGAGTTGTTGTTGCCCGACACCGAGCCCCTCAGGTCATTCCCCCGCCCGTACTGCAGGCCGAAGGTGTGCGCGCCAAGCTGGTAAGCCGCATCCAGACGGTACGCGTTCCGCTTCAGCTCCGTGAGGTTGCCGTCGTTGACGCCCGTCAGACCGCCGGTAGCGCCCGAGTAGTCCATCTTCCACTTGATCCACTCGTAATAGCCGCCGATCGACAGCCCGAAGCCGAACGTGTAGCGCAGGTTGATGTTCCAGCCGGTCGACTGGTCGCCGCTGATACCGTTCGTGGTGACGCCAGCGGCGTTGCCGCCGAGCGGAATGCACGCGCGGGTATCCGCATTCCCACCTGCCGCGGCAGTGCCGCCGACCGAGAACCCGACCGCGCAGCCGTTCGTCGCCGCTCCGCCCGCCCCGAGGCTGCGGGTGGCCGCGGTGATGAAGTCCTTGTGGTACTCGTACCCCAGCCCGCCGTAGAACCCGCCCAGCGTGTAGTTCAGGCCCACGCTCCAGAGGTTCGGCTTGACATCGGACACCTGGTTGGAGTCGCTATTCGTCGCGTTGGCGGTCGCGCCGCTGGTCGTGCCGTACTGCACGCGGCCGGTGAAGCCCGCCCAGTTCGGCGACTGGTACCACACGGAGTTGCCGACCCGGCGGTTGAAGCTGAACGCCCAAGACGCGCAGTTCGCCACGTTCACGGTGGTGGTAGGCGACTGGCCGAAGTTCGCGCCGCACCACTGGCCGAGGTCCTGACCCGAAACGGTCGCCGCAGCAGCGGACATCCCGCCGCCAAGCAGACCGGCTGCGAACGTCGTCGACGCGTTGGCGTACGGCGCATGCCCCGCACCGAGCGTGTTGGTGTTCACCGTGAACGGCGAATCCCAGACACCGATGCCGACCTCGCCCCAACGCCCGCCGAGCCACAGGCCGCTGTTCCGCCAGGTCGCGGTCACACCGCCCGACACGCCGCCCTGCGGCGTCACGCCGCCCTGCTGCATCGCCAGCTCGGCCTGGAAGCCCATGTAGAGGCTGTTGCCGAGGTCTTCCCGGCCGCGCACCCCGACGTTGGATCCCGCGCCTTGCGTCCGCGTGCGGATCGGCTCGTTAACGTTTGCCGTCGTGCTCGCCGCGACGTACCCGCCGCCGATGTTACCGCCGCGGATCGAGCTGCCGTTCCCGGTGGTCGGCGCGCCGTTGGTGTCAGCGCCTTTCGCCTGCGCGCCTTCCACCGACATGCTGATCGCGCCGTAGATCTGCACGCTGCTGCCCTGCGCCAGCGCCACTGCCGGCGCGGCGAGCGCAGTCGCGACAGCCACTGCCATCACTTTCTTTTGCATTGAGATGGTTCTCCTCTAGAAGCTCTTGCTACACGGAAGGGCTGGCTGCGGTCTCACCGCTAGCTGGGGACACCGAAGCCTCCCCTTACCCGAACCCCGACCTCCCCATGTCGAGAAGTCGTTGCAATTTTTCCACAAGGAGGGTCGGAAGCTCAAAGGCGAATGCGCTTTTGAGGCTACTTTTCGGTCATCGCTGTTGCGGATCCGCAACAAGCTTCGGCCGCTTGAGTTTTCAGGCGCTTAGCCGCGGTACTTGTCGAGCTCGGCGAGGAGATTGAGGGCGTCCCGGTGGGTGGGGGCGAGCGCCAGGGCATCCTGACAGCGGAGTCGCGCTTCCTCCAGCCGAAGCGCCCCTCGCAGCGCCCTGCCCATCGCGACCAAGAGGTCCGGGGCCGCCGGGGCGAGCGAGAGCGCCGATTCGTACGCGCGCAGTGCGCCGTCCCAGCGACCCAGATCGGCAAGGACGGTGCCCTCGAGCGCGAGCGCTCGGACGTCCCGCCGGCGGCTCGCATCGGCCGCTCGCCGCGCGAGCGCGAGCGCTTCGTCGTGCCGGCCTCGGGCGCGCTCGGTGAGCGCGTACTCGAGGAGGCCATCCACGTCGTCCGGCGCGGCGGCGACCGCCTCCGCGAGCACCGTCGCGGCGTCCTCCAGGCGCCCGCCTACGCGGAGCACGCTCCCAAGCGATGCACGCAGCCGGACCGAGTCGATACCGGCGGCGCGCGCCCCCTCGAGCATCGTCGCGGCGCCGGCGAGATCGCCCTGCGCAACCAGCGCCGCCGACTGCATGACGCGCGCCTCCGCGGAGCGAGGCAGCGCCTCCACCGCATCGCGTGCGACCTCGAGGATGCGCACGGCGTCCCCGCGCCGCTTCACCAGCTCGAAGAGATTCGTCCAGCCCGCCTCGAGGTCGCGTCGTCGCCAGATCGCCTCGCGATACGCCTGCTCGGCGTCGTCGAGCCGCCCCGCCTTGACGTAAGCATCCCCGAGCTCGACCAGGAGCTCCGCCGCCTCCGGCGCCCGCTCGAGGGCTGCGCGGTAGAGCGGCTCGGCGTCGCTGAGGCGACCCTGATCGCGCAGCGCGTTCGCGAGTTGCGCGGTCGCCCACGCGTCGTCGGGCGCGAGCTCGAGCGCCCGGCGGAAGGCGGCTTCGGCCTCCGCGAGCCGGCCGCTGACGGCACACGCGGCGCCGCAGAGCACATGAGCGGCCGCAAGTTCGGGTCGCATCTTGAGCACGCGCTGCGCGAACCGGAGCGCAGCCTCGCCGTCGCCGGCGCGGATCTCGATCTCGGCGAGCAACCCGAGTGCGTCCACCCAGTCGGGCTGCAGCTTGAGCGCCCGTCCGGCGGCCCCTCGCGCCTCCGCGTACTGCGCTGCAGCAGCACGCACCGCACCCAACTCGAGCCAGATCGCCGGCTCCCTCGGCGCCGCGCCTGCAGCGCGAGTAAGCGCTTCCGTCGCGGCGACGAGATCGCCCCGCTGGCGGGCGAAGACGCCGACCGACCAGAGCGCCTCGGCATGGTCGGGCTGGAAGGCGAGCACCGTCCGAAATGCGGCCTCCGCGTCGCGCAACCGCCCCGCCGCCCGCAGCGCGCGCGCATCGGCGAGCGTCGCATCGATGCTCGGGGGGACCGCGCTCACCGCCCCGTCCCCGCCGCCGTCACGAAGAGGGTCGCGAGCGCGGCGCCCGGATCGGCGGCCCGCATGAACGCCTCACCGACGAGAAAGGCGTCGACGCCGTTCGTGCGCATCCGCGCGACGTCGGCCGCGGCAAGGATGCCGCTCTCGGTGACGACCATCCGCCCCGCCGGCACGCGCGGGAGCAAGTCGAGCGTGGTGTCCAGACTCGTCTCGAAGGTCCGGAGATTGCGGTTGTTGATTCCGAGGAGCGGCGTCTCGAGTGCGATCGCGCGTTCGAGCTCGGTGCCGTCGTGGATCTCGGCGAGCACCGCGAGCCCGAGGGCCTGCGCGGTGCGCTCGAGCTCGATCAGCTGGGCGTCCTCGAGCGCGGCGACGATCAGGAGAATGCAGTCGGCGCCGATCGCACGCGCCTCGAACACCTGGTACGGATCGATCACGAAGTCCTTGCGCAGCACCGGCAGCGCGCAGGCGGCGCGCGCGGCGCGCAGATGCTCATCGGCGCCCTGGAAGAACGTCGCATCGGTCAGCACCGACAGGCAGGCCGCGCCGTTCGCCGCGTACGAGCGCGCGATCGCCGGCGGATCGAAGTCGGCCCGCAGGACCCCTCGGCTCGGGCTCGCGCGCTTGATCTCGGCGATCACCGCTGGGCGGCCCGCATCGAGCTTTGCGCGCAACGCCCCGACGAAATCGCGCAGTGGCGCGGCGGCCTGTGCACGCCGCTCCATCTCCGCAAGCGATACCGCCCCGCGTGCAGCGGCGAGCTCGCTCGCCTTCACGGCCAGAATCCGCGTGAGCACGTCAGTCACCGCGGGCGTGCGCTCCGGCCTCAGCCCTTGGCGAGCTGCTGGGTGAAGCGCGCGAACTCGTCGAGCTTCGCGCGCGCCGCCCCGCTCTTGATCGTGTCGAACGCGCGCTCGACGCCGTCCTGGAAGCTCGGGGCGCGGCCGGCCACGTAGATCGCCGCCCCGGCGTTGAGCGCCACGATGTCGCGCGCCGCGCCCGCCTTGTTCTCGAGCGCGGCGATCACCATCGCCCGCGACTCCTCGACGTTGCCGACCCGGAGCGTCCGTGGATCGTGCACCGGCAGCCCGAGCTCCTCGGGATGGATCGTGTACTCGTCGATGCGGCCTTCCTTGAGCTCGCCGATCATCGTCTGGCCGCTGATCGAGATCTCGTCGATGCCCTCGACGCCGTACACGACCATCGCATGGCGCGCGCCGAGCCGCTGCAGCACCCGGATCTGGATGCCGACGAGGTCGGGATGGAAGACCCCCATCAGCTGCGTCGGCGCCATCGCCGGGTTGGTGAGCGGTCCGAGGATGTTGAAGATCGTGCGCACGCCGAGCTCGCGGCGCACCGGCGCGGCGTGCTTCATCGCCGCGTGATGGTTCGGCGCGAACATGAAGCCGACGCCCACCTCGTCGATGCAGCGGCCCACCTGCTCGGGCGTGAGGTCGATCTTGACCCCGAGCGCCTCCATCACGTCGGCGCTCCCCGACTTGGACGAGACCGCACGGTTGCCGTGCTTCGCCACGCGCGCGCCGGCGGCGGCGCAGACGAACGTCGCCGCGGTCGAGATGTTGAACGTGTGCGCGGCGTCGCCGCCGGTGCCGACGACGTCGACCAGGTTGTCGGGGTCCCTCGTGTGCACCTTCGCCGCGAGCTCGCGCATCACCTGCGCCGCGGCGGTGATCTCGCCGATCGTCTCCTTCTTCACCCGCAGCCCGACCGTGATCGCGGCGATCATCACCGGCGACATCTGCCCGCTCATGATCTGGCGCATCAGGTCGAGCATCTCGTCGTGGAAGATCTCGCGATGCTCGATCGTGCGTTGCAGCGCCTCTTGCGCGGTGATTGCCATATCCGTTCCTCCGCTCCCTAACTCATCCCGCTCGCGCCCGGTGCGGCGCGGAGCGACCCGGGACCCCGCCCGGAGATCGCGACGAAGCTGCTCAAGGGCGCCCTCCCAGCCGGGCTTCGGCCATCGCCGGTCCCATCGTATCGTTTCCGGCCGGCGATCACCGCCCGCCCGGTCGAGCCAGGAAATTTCCGAGCAGCGCGTGCCCGTGCTCGGTCAGGATCGCCTCGGGATGGAACTGCACGCCTTCCACCGGCAGGCTGCGATGACGCAGCCCCATGATCTCGCCGTCCTCGGTCCACGCGGTCACTTCGAGGCAGTCGGGGAGGGACGTGCGCTCCACCGCGAGCGAGTGATAGCGCGTTGCGATGAACGGGCTCGGGAGCCCCGCGAACACGCCCTGCCCCGAGTGATGGATCGGCGAGGTCTTGCCGTGCATCAGCGTTTTCGCGTGCACCACCTTGCCGCCGTACGCCTGCCCGATCGCCTGGTGGCCGAGGCAGACGCCGAGGATCGGCACCGCGCCGCCGAGCCGCCCGATCAGGCCGAGCGAGACCCCGGCCTCGTTCGGCGAGCAGGGTCCGGGCGAGATGACGATCCTGTCAGGGTGCATGCGCTCGATCTCGTCGAGGCCGGTCTCGTCGTTGCGCACGACCTTCACGTCCGCGCCGAGCTCGCCGAGGTACTGGACGAGGTTGTAGGTGAACGAATCGTAATTGTCGATCATCAGCAGCATAGGGCCCCCCGCTTGCCTGTCCTTTCGGACCCGTCCGCGCGGTCGAGGGGTCGGGGTCCTGTCTCGTACGGCACTACAACTTTTTCCGTATGGCGTGGTCCCATCAGGGGGCGCACACTAGCGCCTAGGAAGGGGACGCGCGCATGCCCGAACGCTCGACCGCGTACGGCAGCAAGTCCGACGGCGGTTATCGCTGCCCGCATTGCCAGGGCGCGCTCGTGCGCATTCGGCGTCGGGTGCTCGACAGACTGGTCAGTGTCGTTTCTCCCCGACAGCGGTTTCGCTGTGCGGCGTTCGGGTGCGGGTGGGAAGGGACGCTGCGGGCGAAGCGCTGGCAGCGCGAGCCCCACTCGGCGTAGGGGCTCACTCCACCCTCGAATCGAGGCCGGCGCTCGCCATTTCGGCCGCGCGCAACAATGCCCGTGCCTTGATGTTCGTTTCGTTCCACTCGCTCTCGGGCACCGAATCGGCGACGATGCCCGCGGCCGCCTGCGCGTGCAGCATCCCGTCCTTCAGCACCGCGGTCCGGATCGCGATCGCGAGATCCATGTCGCCGTGATAGCCGATGTACCCGACGGCGCCCGAGTAGAGGCCGCGCTTGACCGGCTCCAGCTCGTCGATGATCTCCATCGCGCGCACCTTGGGCGTGCCGGTCACCGTTCCCGCGGGGAACGTCGCGCGCAGCACCGCTAGCGCGTCGAGGCCCGGCTGCAGCTTCCCCTCGACGTTCGAGACGATGTGCATCACGTGCGAGTAGCGCTCGATCACCATCTGGTCGGTGACGCGCACCGAGCCGATCTCGCTCACGCGGCCGACGTCGTTGCGGCCGAGGTCGATCAGCATCACGTGCTCGGCGCGCTCCTTCGGATCGGCGAGGAGCTCGTCGGCGAGGGCGCGGTCCTCCTCCGGGGTCGCGCCGCGCCTGCGGGTGCCCGCGATCGGCCGCAGCGTCACCTTGTCGCCCTCGAGCCGGACCAGGATCTCGGGCGAGGCGCCGACGACGTGGAAGTCGCGGAAGTCGAAGTAGAACATGTACGGCGACGGATTGAGCGTCCGCAGCGCGCGGTACAGCGCGAGCGGCTCGCCGGCGAACCGGCGCGACAGCCGCTGCGCGATCTGCACCTGCATGATGTCGCCGTCGAAGATGTAGCGCTTCGCCCTCGCCACCGCCGCGAGGAAGCTCGCTTCGCCGAATCCCGACTGCGGCTGGTGGGCGACGACCGGGCCGTGCGGCGGGATCGCGACCGGCTCCCGCAGCGCCGACAGCAGCTGCCGCAGGCGCTCCCGGCCGTGCGCGTACGCGTGCGGATTGCGCGGGTCGGCGTACACCACGAGGTACAGCTTGCCGGCGAGGTTGTCGACGATCGCGATCTCCTCGGATTGCAGGAGCACGATGTCGGGCGTGCCGATGGGATCAGGCTTCTCCGCCCGCGCCGTTCTGCCGGTATCGAGCCTGGGCTCGATGTAGCGCACGGTGTCGTAGCCGAAACAGCCCACGAGCCCTCCGGCGAATCGCGGCAGGCCGGCGAGCGGGGCGGCCCGGTAGCGCCCGAGGTACTTGCCGACGAACTCGAGCGGATCGGGCGTGTCGGCCTCCTCGGCGACGCTCTCGCCATGGATGACGAGCACCTTGTGCCCACGGACGACGATCCGGCCTTGCGCCGGCAGGCCGATGAACGAGTAGCGGCCGAAGCGCTCGCCGCCCTGCACCGACTCGAGCAGGTACGAGTACGGCTTCGCGGCGAGCTTGAGATAGATCGAGAGCGGCGTGTCGAGGTCGGCGAAGGTCTCGAGCACCAGGGGTACCCGGTTGAAGCCTCCGGCGGCGAGCCGCTTGAATTCGGTTTCAGTCATGAGCTGCCCTCTTTCCGCGTGGCGAGCGGGACCTGCGGGGTGCGCGCGGGACGCGCGCGAGCGATTCGCGTTAGCGGCGCGAGAAACGCCAGCTACGCCAAAGCCCCCAGGTCGCGACGCGCGGACAGCTCATTCGTTGCGGAAGATCGACGATCGTGAACGTCGGAAAGTGGCCGGGAATATAGCACCAGCCCGCTACCTTCGCACGACGGCTCCGCGCAACGCGCCGCGCCCGACCGGCCCCGCCCTAGCCGGTTCTCAGGCCTATGCCGTAGAGCAGCGTGACGTTGATCCGGCGATTGGTGTAGCCGGGCTTGAACCGGAGCGTGTCGGTGACATGGAACAAGCTCGAATCGAACAACACGCAGCGGTTTTCGCGGTAGGGAACCCGTGTGGGCTTCGCGCCGTGCGTCGCGAGGAACGCGCTGATCTTTCCGCCGTCGGCGGCGTTGTAGTCCTGGAACCCCCAGCTTGCCGGGGCGCGCACGTCGTAGATCACCATTCCGCCCACCTCGTGGTCATCGCAGCCGCTGTCGGGGGTGACCCAGAAATTGACGTTGACGCGCGCGAAGTCGGCGTGGAGCGAGATGCCCTGCATCCGCTGGTCGTACTTGAACCCCCAGCCCTGCCACAGCGGGTGCGGCCCGACGACCTCGGGCATGGCCCCTCGCAGCTCGTCGGCGATCGCGAGCAGGACCCGCGGGCAGAACCCGGTCGAGAGCAGCGCGCCGTGGTAGCCGTGCTTGTAGGTGACTTTCCAGACCGTCGCCTCCTCGGCGAACTGGCGCAGCGCCACGAGTGCCTCCGCCGAGAGGAAGTTGTCGATCACCACGACGGAAGGATCGGTGTCGCGGTACTGATCCTGGAGGCGTCGATAATCGTTTTCGCCGAGCACCTTCCCGGAGAACGGGACGTCGGGCCGATAGTGGATCGGGACGAGTGCCCGCCTCAGGGCGAGAGCCTCCTCCCCCTCCGGGGCGAATGTCTGGCCGGGATCCCCGGTCGGGGAGTGATAGCGCCGCAGCACCGACAGCGCGCGAGCGGCGCTCTCGCCCAGCTTGCCCCGCTGCTCCAGCAATTCGAGCTGCTCGTAGTCGTGACGGATCCGCGGCTCGCGCACGGGCCACTCGAGGATCCGGTTCCCGACCGTCCAGCTCACCGTCAGCGCCGTCGCCCGGCCGAGTATCTCGTACGCTTGATCGCGCTCGCCCTTGGCGAGCGCGATCAAACCGAGCGACAGAAGCGCCTCGGCGTCGCCCTCGATTTCGCGCCGGTACTCGGCGAGCAGCCGCTCGACGCTCTCGTGGTTGCCCGTTTCCAGGGCGAGCCGCAGGATCCCGCGCATCGCGACGATCGATCTCGCGCCGAGCCGCAGTGACGTGCCCCAGGCGTCCAGCGTCTGGTCGTACAGGCCGAGGCCGTGATAGGCCGCGCCGAGCTCGTCGTAGTGTTGCGGGCCGGCGCTGTTCGCGCTCTTCAATCGCTGGAAAACGGCGATCGCGCCATAGTGATCGCCTACGCCGTTCAGGCAGCTCATCAGCTGGAACGCCACCGCCGGCGACTGCGGCGCGAGCCGGTCCGCGCGCTTCGCGTAACCGAGCGCCTCCTCGAGGTCGCTGAAGCGCTGCGCCGCGAAGCTGAGCGCGAGCACCGCCCGGAAGTTGTTCGGGTTCCCCGCGAAGGCGGCCAGCGCCGACGAGCGGGCGAGCGCCCAGTCGTCCTTCGTCGCCGCGATATCGCTGATCACGGTGAGGAGGAAATTCTCCTCCGGCGGCGGATCCCGCAGGTGCGCGAGGACGTACCGGTAAGCGTCGTCGATCCGCCCGTTCTCCTTCAGCATCATCAGGTAGATCGCCGTCGCGTCGAAATTGGCCTGCCCGGACCGAATCGCGGCTTCGGCCGCGGCGAGCGCCTTCGCGCGGTCGCCGCGCACCATCATCTCGACGACGGCTTCGCTCGATTTCGGCGCCCACTGCGTCGTCCACGCGCGGCCTTCGCGGACTCGCTTCGCCTCGGACAGGTTGCCGGTGGCGAAGCAGCAGACGACCGCCTCGAACGCGTCCTCGTCCGAGGCGATCGTGCTCGATTGGATGAGCGAGAGTGCAGCGGCTTCCTGTCCGCTCGCGCGCAGCCTTCTTGCCGTTCGGAACTTCTCGGAGAGCATTCCTGATTGCCCGCGCCGGAGGCTGCCCGGCGCGTCGTTTAGAGTCGAGAGCGGGAGACTAACCCATCCGTCCTGCCGGAGGGGCCACGGGACGCGTCGGGTCGAGCGCCGTCACGGCCCGCCGCCGCCCCCGCGCTCGAGCCGCCGCGCCGCCTCGACCAAATCGCGAACGATCGCGTCGCAGTCGAGCGCCTCGACCGGCCGCCCCTCGTTGTAGCCATATGGCACGCACCACACCGTGCACCCGGCGGCGCGGGCGGCAAGGACGTCGTTCAGGGAGTCGCCGATCAGCAAAACCTCCCCCGGCGGTGCGCCAAGAAGGCCGCACGCATGGACTACGGGCAGGGGGTCGGGCTTCTTGCGCGCGAGCGTATCCCCGCTTACAACGCACCCGAAGAACCGCGCGAGGCCCTGGCGCTCGAGCAGTTCCTGCGTGAAGCGGCCCGCCTTGTTCGTGACGCAGCCGAGGCCGAGCCCGAGCGCCCGAATGCGAACGAGCCCGTCGACGACACCGGGGTACGGTTGGGCACGACGGCCGGACTCCTCGGCGTACCGGCGCTCGAAGAGCGGGAGTGCGCGCTCGAAGAGTGACGGCTCGGCGGCGCCGTCGAGCGCCCCGGTGAGCGAGCGGTGGACAAGCACCGGGATCCCGCGGCCGATGTAGGTCGCGATCTCCGCCGGGTCCCGCCGCGGACGACCGAGATCGGCGAGCATCGCGTTCGCTGCGGCGGCGAGATCCGCTGCGGTATCGAGGAGCGTGCCGTCCAGGTCGAAGAGGACGGCACGGAACCGCGGCGCGCTCACCCGGCCACCGCGAGCGCGGCGCGCATCGCGGCGATCGTGGCCCGGTAGTCCTTCGTCCCGAATATCGCCGAGCCGGCGACGAACGTGTCGGCACCCGCGCGCGCGATCTCGGCGATGTTCTCGACCTTCACCCCGCCGTCGACCTCGAGCAGCACCTCCCGCCCCGAACGTTTCGCCTCGTCGTCGATCCGCCGGCGCGCGGCGCGGAGCTTGTCGAGCGCACCGGCGATGAACTTCTGGCCGCCGAAGCCGGGGTTCACCGACATGATGAGCACGAGGTCGATCGACGCGAGCGTGTGGTCGAGCCAGACGAGCGGGGTCGCCGGGTTGAGCACGAGGCCCGGCCGGCAGCCCGAATCGCGGATGAGCTGGATCGTCCGGTCGACGTGCTCGGCGGCCTCGGGATGGAAGCTGATGATGTCCGCGCCGGCCTTGGCGAAGTCGGGAACGATCCGGTCGACCGGTTTCACCATCAGGTGCACGTCGATCACCGCCTTCGTGAGCGGCCGGATCGCCGCGCACACGAGGGGCCCGATCGTCAGGTTCGGGACGTAGTGGTTGTCCATCACGTCGACGTGCACGAACTCGGCGCCCGCGTCGACGACGGCGCGCACCTCCTCGCCGAGCCGAGCGAAGTCGGCCGAGAGGATCGACGGTGCGATGCGGTATGTCCGGGCGGGCACGGGCCGGAGTCTAGCAGCAGGGGCCGCGCCCTCCGGGCCGCCCCGGAGTATGCTGCGCGCATTCGCACGCACGCGAGGTGTGCCATGGCGAACTCCGGGAAGGTACCGCCGTTTCCTCCGCTCCTCTCCGACGAGGAGATCGAGGCAACCCGCAAGCCGCGCCCCGATTCCGGCCCCCCGACCTTCGATCCCTGGCCGCCGCTCGAGGCCAAGTTCCCGCGGATCGCGCAGACCGTTCGCAGCCTCTGGGGCAAGCGGGAGCTCGACGACTATCTCAACCGGCTGCTGATCGACGAGCGCGGCGACCGGCGCGGTTTTCCGCCGGAGGTCGTGGAAGCGCTGCTCGCGCTCTCGCACCGGCATGCGGCGAAGTTCGGCTTCCGCGCGCCGGGCGACCACGACTGGCGGAACCTGCCGATGCGCGGACGCTGAAGCGGCAGCGTCCGGGCGACGTGCCGGCGGCGGGCGCGCGGCGCGCGCCCACCCGCTCGTTGTGCGGGTGGCGGTTTTCGGGTGCAATACCCGCATGGCGCAGGACAAGAAGTACGAGATCACCGTCGTCGCGGAGTCGAAGTATCTTGCCGACCAGTCGGACGAGCCGGCCGGGCGGTACGTATTCGCCTACACGATCACGCTCCGCAACAGCGGCACCGTCCCCGCGCAGCTGATCAGCCGTCACTGGATCATCACCGACGCCAACAACCACGTGCAGGAAGTGAAGGGCCTCGGCGTGGTCGGCGAGCAGCCGCTGCTCGCCCCGGGCGAGAGCTTCCAGTACTCGAGCGGGGCGGCGATCGGCACCGTCGTCGGCACGATGCGCGGGACCTACCAGATGGTGGCCGACGACGGCACCCGGTTCGACGCGCCGATCCCGGAGTTCACGCTCTCCATTCCGCGGACGCTGCATTGAGGCGGCCGCGCACCGCCG
>Ga0335084_10004665_pt1 | contig 13509 bp, 11 predicted proteins | sample Lox_Sample_44_FD_206721 | JGI IMG/M metagenome (GOLD analysis project Ga0335084, IMG submission 206721) | Soil microbial communities from Loxahatchee National Wildlife Refuge, Florida, United States - Lox_Sample_4.4 | ecosystem: Environmental > Terrestrial > Soil > Wetlands | place: USA... | reverse complement strand
CAGCGCCATCGGGCCGTCGCCCTCGGTGGCCTCGCCGATCGTGGCGTTCCAGCGGTGCGCCTTCTCCTTGGCCTCGGCGGACTGCGAGAGGATCCCCTTGGGGAAGTACAGCTCGCGGCCGCGCTGCGAGAGCAGCTCGTACAGGACGGGACACTCGGCGCGGATCTTGTCGTTGAGCTCGGTGGCGAGGGGGTGCATGGGGCGGAGCACGTTAGCAGCCCGGGCCGAGGCCGTTAAGCACCGCCCCGCTAAGACAGGCGCTCGAGGATGCGCGCGCGGTCCGCGAAGCCGCGCCGGCTCCAGTAGCGCAGGGCCTCGGCGTTCGCGCTCTCGACGCGCACCGAGACGCGCCGCACGTCGCGCGCGTGGAAGAAGGCGTCGGCCTCGGCGCACAGCGCGCCCGCGACGCCGCGGCGGCGCTCCGCGGGCACCACCCACAGCTCGTGGATCCAGCCCAGCGGAGCGGGGTCGGCAGCGCCGCCGCCCGGCTCGACCTCGGCGAACAGGAACCCGACCGGTGCTCCGCCGCGCTCGGCCACCAGCACGCGGCAGCGCGCGCGGGACAGGCCGCGCCGGATCTCCTGGCCGAGCACCTCGCGCAAGGTCGGCGCGGGCGCGTCGCCAGGCGCGAGCCGCCGGTGGTGCTCGATCAGATCGAGCCAGAGCCCGAGCAGGGCCTCGTGGTCCTCGGCGCGCGCGGCGCGCACCGCCAGCTCCCCGCCGGCTACTTCACCACCCGATGCTCTTTTGCGCGGATCATGCGCACGGTCCCGGATTTGTCGCCCTCCTTCCAAGTACCCGTGAGCTCGTCCGGCGCCGGCCGCGCTTGCAGGTCGTACACCGACGCCTCTGCCATCTCGCCCAGCATCGCGTTCCCGCCGCCCAGTGAGTCGGTGACCACGATCTTGAGCGATGCGGGCGCCCAGGTGATCTGCCAGTCACGCGAGAAGTTCATCGTGCCCGCCTTCCCGGGGCCGCTCGCGCCCGACTTCATGCCCGACGCCATGTCGCCCGAGAGCGACTTCTTGCGCGAAGCGCGGCTCGACACGTCCATGTGGTCCTTCAGCACGGAGAGCACGGTGCCCTCGGGCTGCCAGGGCGTGTGGCCGCGCATCGCGGCGCGCCGGATCTCCTCGGTGCCCTCGTCGAACATGACGTACGGGAACTCCTCGACCTGGAGTCCGTTCGCGTCCTGTTGGATCGACCAGCCGAAGTCCTTGAAGTTGGTGATCGACTTGTCCTCGGAGCTGGCGTCCTTGTAGTGCAAGAGCACGTACCAGTCGCCGCTGAGGTCGAGCTTCGAGAGATCCTCGGCGCGCGCGCGCGGCGCGACGGCGAACGAGAGAGCCGCGATGAGGGCCAGTCCGATTCGGCGCATGTGGCGCAAGTATACCTGCGCCGCCGGTGGGGAAAGTCGCCGTTCGGGCGAGGGGGCACCACTACGACTCGTGTAAACTGCGTGCGTGGCTGCGATCTGGATCGTCTCCGAGGAGACCTCGCTCGCGGCGATCCTGGCGCATCACGTCTCGGATCTGGGCGGGACGTGGCTCGGGACGCCCGAGCGCGGCGCGTTCAAGGACGCGCCGCCCGCCGATCTGCTCGTGCTGGTCGGAGTCACGGAGACCGGCGGCGGGCGCGGGGTGCTGGAGCGCCTGCTCGCGTTCGTGCGCGACCTGCCTACACTGCGGCGTGTAGCGCCGCCGGTGCTGTACGTCGCGCCCGAGGCCGCGGGCGGGGCCGCGATCGCGCGCCTGTTCGACGACCGCAGCGTGCGCGTGGTCGAGTTTCCGCTCGACCCGGAGACACTCGCCGAGCGCGCCGCCGAGCTCCTGGCCGAGGCCGCGCCGCCGCCGAGCCTGCGCGAGCGCGCGCGCCAGGGCTGGGTGCGCGCCGAGGTCGAGCGCCAGTACGCGGGCGTGGACCTGCCGGCGCTGCGCCAGGCGGTCGACCCGCGCAACGCGCACCGGCCCGTGCTGTTCCTGGGTGAGCCCGGCTCGCGCTGCGGCCTGCTCGCCCGCTACGTGCACGTGTTCGCCGAGCCGGCGCGCGACGACTTCGTGCTTCTGTCACTCGCCGACGTCGCGCCGGGCGGCCTCGAGCGCGCCGTGCTGGAGCGCACCTCGGGCCGCCGCACCAGCCTGTATCTGCCCCGCCTCGAGCGCGCGCCGCGCGCCCTCCAGGAGGAGCTCGCACACCTGCTCGGCTCGAGCGGCGCGCTCGCGGTCGAGCCGATCCGCTGGCTCGCCGCGGCGATCCACCCGCGCATGCTCGCGCGCTCGCTGCGCGAGCTGGCCTGGCTGCGGGTCGAGCTGCCGCCCCTGCGCGCGCGCGCCGACCGGCCCGCGCTGATCGGCTCGGCGCTGCGCGCCGCCGGCGAGCGCCAAGGCCGCAGCCAGTCACTCGGCGCCGAGGCGCGGCGCGCGCTCGAGTCCTATCCCTGGCCCGGCAACCTGACCGAGCTCGACCAGGTGCTCGACCGCGGCGTAGGCGTGGCCGTCGGACACGAGATCCGACCCGAGGACCTGGTGCTGGCGACGCGCGCCGCGGCAGCGCCGGTGGCGCCAGCAGCGCCCATTGCCGAGCCCGCGCCGCTCCTGAGTCCCGAGCCGGCACCGTCTGACGGTCGCGCGGGCACCCTACCCACGCTCCCCGATGATCGCGTGGGCACCCTACCCACGCCGCCCGATGATCGCGTGGACCCGATTCTCGAGCCGGAGGCTCTTGCACCCGCTCCGGCTCCCGAGCCTGCGAGCGACGAGGACCTGATGCTCGCCACGCTCGAGTCAGTGCCCGAGTCCGAAGGGCTGCTCGACGAGATCGACTTCGAGCTCGAGGACGAGCTGCCGCCCGAGCCGTCGCCCCTGCCGGAGCGAGTCACTGCGCCCCCGGCCGCCAGCGCGCCCGCCGCGACGCCCGCCGGCCTCGAGCCCACGGCACGCGAGCTGCTCGCGCCGCTCGCGCACGAGATCCGCAAGCCGCTGCGGGCTGTGCGCACCTACGCGAGCCTGGTCGAGCAGCGGCCCACCGACGCGGCGGTGCGGCGCGAGCTGCGGCAGCTCGTCGAGGAGGACCTGGGCGGCATCGACGAGACGCTGCAGCGGGTCGAGCGCTTCCTGCGCTTCGGCCCGCCGAACCCGCGGCCGTTCGACCTCGCGCCCGCGCTCGCTGCAGAGCTCGAGGCGCGCCAGCCCCAGGCGCGCGCGCGCGAGCTGGTGGTGCTGCGCGAGCTCGACTTCGAGGCGCCGCCGCTCGTGGCCGACGAGGCCCAGATTCGCTTCGCGTTCGGCGCGCTCCTCGACCGCGCGCTGCGGCTGGTGCCGCGCGGCGGCGACGTGTATCTGGGCAGCGCGTGGGCCCGCAAGCGCGACGAGGGCGCGTCGGGTCATCGCGTGCTGCTCCGCTTCCACAGTCCCGAAGACGTGCTCGCGAGTCCGACCGGCGATTCTGAAGACGCTTTCATCGAAGTCGTGATGGCGCGCCAGATCGTCGCCCGCGCGGGCGGCACCTTCGCCGTCGACGCCAGCGGGCCGCAGGACAACGTGATTCTGGTCGAGCTCCCCGGCTAGCCCCACACGCTCTTCGGGAATGCTAGCGTCGGTGGGTTGGGTCTACGTCCACTTTCGAAGAGACTCGACGCCGTCGTGGTCGACGCCGCCGCCGAGCTGGGCGCGCTCGCCGTGCGCTATGCGCCCGTGCGCGGCTGGCCGAAGGAGCTCGTCGACCGGATTCCGCTCGAGCCCGTCGGCGAGCTGGCATACGTGGCCGGTGTTGGCCGCTGGCTGCGCATGCTGCGCGCGGCGCGCGTGCGCGTCGAGGGCGATCCGTACGAGCTGTGTCGCGATGTCGACCGGGCGGCCGAGCTGGCGCGGCGCTGCATCGGCACCACGATGCGACTTCGGGTCATGCGGCGACTCGAGCGGTCACTCACGCTCTGGACCGACAGTGGCGTGCAGCATTTCGACGCCGTGATCGACTTCACAGAGAGCGCCGACGGACTCTGGATCCGGCGCCGCGGCGGCGGACCGCTGCTCCACGTCGCGCGCGAGACGCTGATTCGTTTCGAGTCCGCGGTGCAGGAGCACTTGGAGGTCGTTTCCGTCGACGGATCGCGGCGCTGTGCATGACATGTGCGCCGAATTCGCTTGCATGCGCACCCGCAACCTGATCTAAATGCAGTGCGGGTTGCTGCTGCCCCGCGCCGGTCCGGGTCCTTCATCGGGGGGTGGAAGGTCCGAGAGTGGCTGCGGGGCAGCACCCCGCATCGTGCCGCGCCCGCATCGTTCGGACACGCGCTACCTTTCCGGGCCTTCGGAGGTTCCAACGTGTTCGGCATCGGAATGCCCGAGTTGCTGGTCATCCTGGTCGTGGCGCTCATCGTGCTCGGCCCCAAGCGCCTGCCCGAGATCGCGCGCTCACTCGGGAAAGGCATGGCGGAGTTCCGCAAGGCGTCGACGGAGTTCCAGCGCACGCTCAGCGCGTCGCTGGAAGAGACTCCGCCAGTGACTCCGCCGCGCGCCGCGGCCCCGGCGCCCGCGTCGGTCACTCCGGCCGCCGCGCCGGCCAGCCCGCCCGCCGATGCCGCGCCCGAGAAGCGAAACGATGGATGACACTCCGCGGCCGATCCTCGATCACCTCGAGGAGCTGCGGTGGCGCCTCATCTGGGTCTTCGGGATCTGGGCCGTAGCGACCATCGTCGCCACCTTCTGGGCGAAGGAGCTGTTCGCGATCCTGATGGCACCCGCCGTACACGCGGTGACCGCCTCGGGTCACACGCTGATCGCCGTGTCCCCCAGCGAGCTCTTCATGACCTACCTGAAGACCGCCATCCTCGCGGGCTTCCTCGTGGCCATGCCGGTCGCCCTGTGGCACCTGTGGGCCTTCGTCGCGCCTGGCCTCTACGAGAGCGAGCGGCGCATGGCGCTGCCCTTCGTGGTCTCGACCTCGGCCTTGTTCGTGCTGGGCTGTGCCTTCGCCTACTTCTTCGCGTTCCCGGTCATGTTCGGCTACTTCGTGTCGCTCGAGGCGGACTTCGTGCACACGGCCTGGACCACCGAGGCGGTGTTCAGCTCCTGCTCCTGGATGTACCTGGCGTTCGGGCTCTCCTTCCAGCTGCCGATCGTGCTGGTCTCGCTCGCGGTCGCCGGAGTCGTCACGCCGCAGTGGCTCGCGTCGCAGCGCAAGTACGCGATCCTGATCGCCTTCATCGCCGGCGCGATCCTGACCCCGTCGCCCGACGCGACGAGTCAGCTGATCCTCTCCGTGCCGCTCTGCCTCTTGTACGAGGTCTCGATCTGGGTCGCGCGCCTGATCGTGCGCCGGAAGGCCGCGGCGCCGAGCCTGCTGCCGGTCGCGAGCGAACGGGACGGCTGATGCCCCCGCAGCGGCTGCTCGCCGTGCTGCTCGACATGGGCGGCGTGCTGCTCCCCGAGCTGCAGAGCTACGAGCGCGCGGGGCGCGACCCGGGGTTTCTGGCCGCGCTGCGCGAGCAGGGGGTCGACGAGCCGGAGAAGCTCGTCGCCGGGCTCGCGATCCGGCTGCGCGACGCCTACCGCGCGCTCGAGAGTGAGTGCGGACAGCCCGACCTGGACGAGGTGTTTCGCGACTGCACGCCACGAGTGCGCGCGCTGGTGCTCGGCGCCTTCAAGCGTGAGTCCTCTCCGCCGCCCTACGCGCACGCGCGCGAGGTCGTGGCGCAGCTCGCGCGGCGCTACCGGCTGGGGCTCGTCTCGAACAACGCCATCCCCGGCGGTCACGAGGCCGCGGTGCTGCGCCGCACCGGTCTCTTGCGCCACTTCGGCTGCGCCGTCTGGTCCGCAGAGTTCGGCCGGCGCAAGCCCGACCCCGGCATGCTGCTCCACGTGCTGGACACACTCCGCGTTCCGCGCGAGCGCGCCATCTTCGTCGGCGACAAGCTGCGCACCGACGTGGCGGCCGCGCGCGCCGCGGGTGTGCGCTCGGTGTATCTGCGCAAGCGCGGCGCGCCTTACGCGAGCAGCCCACTTCGGCCCGACTTCACGATCGGCGACCTGCGCGCGCTGCCGGGGCTGCTGCGGTCTCTGGGCTAGGCGACGCGCCCGACGAAGTGACTGCGGAAGCGCTCGGCGTCGACGGAGGTCGCGCAGCGCATCGGGAAGGTCGAGCGCGTGGGCGCCAGCCGCTCGATGGTCCGGAACACGCCGTCGACGATCGCGGGCTCGATCTCGAGTGTCTCGAAGCCGCAGAACGACTCGTCGTAGGCGCAGGCCAGGGTGAGCGGGTCGTGCAGGAAGGCGGCGTTGTCGAAGCCGTCGCCCGGCTCGGGGTCGAGGAGCCGCCGCTGCACCGGCGTCCACAGCCGCACCGCGCGCGCGAGCGCAGCCTGGAGCTCCGAGCCGGACTTCTCGAGCCGCACGACGTCCTCGTCGCGCAGCCAGGTCTGCAGCGTGACGTCGGCGGTGACCAGCCGGGTCGGAATTCCCGAGCGCAGAACCGAGAGCGACGCGTGCGGGTCCGAGCACAGGTTGTAGTCGACGCCGAACGGGAATACGCGGCCGCGGTAGGCGACCTGGCGCAGGTGACCGCCCATCACGGTGAGTCGCCCGACGCGCGCCGCGAAGTCCGGGTCCTTGGCCAGCGCCAGGGCCAGATTGGTGAGCGGACCGACGGCGACGATCTCGAGCCCCGGCCAGCGCTCGGAGAGCGCGAGCAGCGCATCGGCGCCGTGCATCGGCTCGATCGCAGGCTCGAGCCCGGGCTCCAGGATCCCCAGCCCCTCGTGACCGAACCAGTTGTAGCCCGGCCCGCCCAGCAGCGGCGTGCGGCAGCCGGCATAGACGGGAATCTGCGGCGCGCCCGCGAGCTCGACCAGCCGGCGCGCGATCTGCGCGCGCAAGCGCGACTCGCGGCCCACGCAAGTGACTCCCACGAGCTCGAGCTCGGGCGCGGCGAGCGCCAGGGCGAGACACAGCGCGTCGTCGGCGTCCGACCCCATGTCGGTGTCGAGCACGATGCGGCGGCGCGCGCTCACGGCTTGGGCGCGGGTCGCGCGAACTCAGTCTCGATGAAGCTCGTGTCGAACTCGCCCGAGAGGAACTTCGCGTTCTCGAGCACGCGGCGGTGGAAGGGCAGCGAGGTCTTCGGGCCCTCGATCGCGTACTCGTGCAGCGCGCGGCGCGCGCGTGCGATCGCCTCTTCGCGGTCGGCACCCCAGCAGCACAGCTTCGCGAGCAGCGGGTCGTAGTACACGCTCACTTCCGAGCCTGCGGCGACGCCCGAGTCGACGCGCACGCCGGGTCCCTCGGGCGCGCGGTAGCCCGTGATCTTTCCCGGCGAAGGCAGGAAGCTCTTGTCGGGATCCTCGGCGTAGATGCGCAGCTCGATCGCCCAGCCGCGGATGCCCACGTCGTCCTGGCGGAAGCCGATCGGCTCGCCGGCCGCGATGCGGATGCCGGTCTTCACGATGTCGATGCCGGTGACCAGCTCGGTGACCGGGTGCTCGACCTGCACGCGCGTGTTCATCTCGAGGAAATAGAAGCTTCCCTTCGCGTCGACGAGAAACTCGACCGTGCCCGCGCCCCGGTAGCCGACGGCGCGCGCAGCCGCGACCGCGGCGCGGCCCATGTCTTCGCGCAGCTTGGGCGTCATGCCGTTCGCGGGCGCCTCTTCGATCAGCTTCTGGTGCCGGCGCTGGATCGAGCACTCGCGCTCGCACAGGTGCAGCACGTTGCCGAACGAGTCACCGAGCACCTGGATCTCGATGTGTCTCGGGCCGTCGACGATCTTCTCCAGGTAGATCCCGTCGTCGGCGAAGGCGGACTTGGCCTCGGAGCGCGCGCGCTTCAGCGCGGCGGCGAGCTCCGACTCCTGTGACACCCGCCGCAGGCCGCGGCCGCCGCCGCCCGCGCTCGCCTTCACCATGACCGGGAAGCCGAGCTCGCGCGCGACCGCCAGCACCTGGTCGTCGCCCAGTCTCTCGATCGCGCCCGGCACGACCGGCACCTTGGCCGCCTGCATGCGCTGGCGCGAGATCACCTTGTCGCCCATGGCCGCGATCGTTGCGGGCGTGGGGCCGATGAAGGTGAGCTTCGCGTCGGCGCAGGCCTGCGCGAAGTCGGCGTTCTCGGACAGGAAGCCGTAGCCGGGGTGCACGGCGTCGGCGCCGCAGGCGCGCGCGATCTCGACGATGCGCGCGACGTCGAGGTAGCTCTGCGCGGCGGGCGGCGGCCCGCACGGGTGCGCCTCGTCGGCGTGGCGCACGTGCACGGCGTCGCGGTCGACCTCGGAGTAGATCGCGGCCGAGCGCACGCCGAGCTCGCGGCAGGCCCGCGCGATGCGCACCGCGATCTCCCCGCGGTTCGCGATCAGCACCTTCTGGAACGGCGGGGCGCGGCGCGCAGCCGGAGACAGCGTCAGTACTCCTTCTGCGCCTGCAGCACCGTGATCGCGGTGAGATTCACGATGTCGTCGACCGTTGCGGTCGGTTGCAGTGAGTTCACCGGCGAGCGCATACCCATGAGGATCGGCCCGACCACGGTCGCGCCGCCGATCGTGCCCATGAGCCGGGTCGAGATGTGCGCCGAGTCCAGGTTCGGGAAGATCAGCACGTTGGCCTCGCCCTTGATCTCGGCGAAGCCGAAGCGCGACGCGCGCCGCTCGGGGTCGAGCGCGATGTCGGCGTGCATCTCGCCGTCGATCTTCAGGTCCTTCCAGCGTTCGCGCGCCAGGTCGACCGCGCGCGCCAGCTTCTCGGTGCGCTCGTTGCGCACGCTGCCCCAGTTCGAGAACGAGAGCACCGCCACGGTCGGGTCGAAGCCGAACCAGCGCGCGGTCTCGGCGCCCAGGCCCGCGATCTCGGCCAGCTCTTCGGCGCTGGGATCGATGTTCACCGAGCCGTCGGCGAAGAACACCACGCGGTCCTTCTGGATCACCACGTACACGCCGGCGGCCACGGAGTGACCCTCGGCCAGCCCGACGATCTCGAGCGAGGGCCGCACCGACTCGGAGTAGCTCTTGGTGAGTCCCGCGACGAGCCCGTGCGCGTCGCCCATGCGCACCATCATCACGCCGAAGTAGCCGCGCCGGCCCAGCAGGCGCTCGGCGTCGCGGTCGGTGACTCCCTTGCGCCGCCGCAGGCTGACCAGCTCCTTGCGGTAGTAGACGAGCTTCTCACTCGTGCGCGGATCGACGATCGGCACGCCGTCGAGGTCGACGCCGAGCTCGGCGGCCTTGGCGCGCACCTCGGTCGCGCTGCCGATCAGGATCGGGTCGCAGATCTCCTCCTGGCGCAGGATCTGGATCGCGCGCAGCACGCGCTCCTCGTTGCCCTCGGGGAACACGATGCGCTTGGGACTCGACTTCGCGCTGTTGATCACGCCGCGCATGAACTCGCGCGAGCGGCCGAGGTGGCGCTCGAGGCCCTCGCGGTACTCGTCGAGGTCGAGCTGCACGCGCGCGACGCCGGACTCCATGGCCGCGCGCGCCACCGCCGTGGACTCGTAGATCAAGACGCGCGGATCGAACGGCTTGGGAATGATGTAGGTGGGGCCGAACTCGAAGCGCTCGCCGGGGTAGGCGTGTCTCACCTCTTCGGGCAGGCCCTGCTCGCCTTGCTTGGCGAGGTCGGCGAGCGCGTGCACCGCGGCGAGCTTCATCTCGATGTTGATCTTGCGCGCGCGCACGTCGAGCGCGCCGCGGAAGATGAACGGGAAGCCGAGCACGTTGTTGACCTGGTTCGGGTAGTCACTGCGCCCGGTGGCCATGATCGCGTCGTCGCGCACCGAGGTCACCTCGGCCGGCGTGATCTCCGGGTCGGGGTTCGCCATGGCGAAGATGATCGGGTTGGGCGCCATGCTGCGGACCATGTCCTTGGTCACGGTGCCGGCCGACGAGACCCCGACGAACGCGTCGGCGCCGCGCATGGCGTCGGCCAGGCTGCGCGCCTTGGTGTCTCGCGCGTAGCGCTGCTTGTACTTGTTCATGCCCTCGGTGCGGCCCTGGTAGATCACGCCCTTGGAGTCGGTCATGAGCACGTTCTCGGGCCGCACGCCGAGATGCACGTACAGGTCCGCGCAGGCGATGCCCGCGGCGCCGGCGCCCGCGAACACGACCTTCACGTCCTCGATGCGCCGCTTCGTGAGCTCGAGCGCGTTCAGGAACGCGGCCGCCGAGATGATCGCCGTGCCGTGCTGGTCGTCGTGGAACACGGGGATGTCCATCGACGCGACCAGCCGCTCCTCGATCTCGAAACACTCGGGCGCGCGGATGTCTTCCAGGTTGATCCCGCCGAAGGTGGGCTCGAGCAGCTGCACCGTGCGGATCACTTCCTCGGCGTCCTCGGTCGCGAGCTCGATGTCGAACACGTCGATGCCCGCGAAGCGCTTGAACAGGACGCCCTTGCCCTCCATGACCGGCTTGCCGGCGAGCGCGCCGATGTTGCCCAGGCCGAGCACCGCCGTGCCGTTGGTGACCACGGCCACGAGGTTCGCGCGCGAGGTGTACTTGAACGCGTCGTCGGGTCGCTTCTGGATCTCGAGACACGGCTCCGCGACGCCCGGCGTGTAGGCCATGGAGAGATCGCGCGCGGTCAGCACGCTCTTGGTCGGCGTGACCTCGATCTTCCCCGGCTTGCCCTTCCGGTGGTATTCCAGCGCCTGTTCTTTGGTGATCACGGGGAGTTCCTCACTCTGTGGCGCGAGTCACTGCAGGAGCGCCTGCGTGGCCTCGCGGCGGCGCCGGGCGACCTGCTCGGGGGACTCGGGCCCGCGCCGTTCGTCGGGCTCGATCTGGAAGATCCGCTCGCCCTTCTTCACGACGCTGCCGTCGCGCTCGGCCATCAGGCACTTTACGACGGTGCCCGCAAACGGTGCGAGCACCTTGTTGAACATCTTCATGACCTCGATCACGAACAGCGGCTGCCCGGCCTCGAAGTGCTGCCCCTCCTCGACCAGCGGCGGCAGGTGCGGCGCCTCGCGGCCGTAGAACGTGCCCGCCATGGGGGTCACGATCTCGTCGGACGCGGCGGCCGGCGCCGGCGCGAGCGCGCGCGCGAGCTCGCCGGCGCTCTTGGCGTCGGCGAAGCGCTCGGGGAACGAGATGCCCAGCTCGTCGTCGACGCGCACGTCGAGGAAGCCCGAGCGCAGGCCCGCGCGCGGGATCATCAGCAAGAGCTCGAGCCCGAGCTGGAAGCCGCGGTGCGCGGCCACGCACTGCTTCCACAGCCTGGCGTCGCCGCTTGCGAGCGCGGCATTCGACTTCTGGGCGAACAGCGCCTCGAGCGCCGCGTGCTCGGCCGCGCCGGTGCGTGACTCGACCTCGGCGTAGAAGGCGCGCGCCGCGTCCAGCACCTCGGCGTCGTGGTCCCAGATCTGTTCGGAGGGCGATTTGTCCGGGCGCGCCTCGAGGTCGAGGAAGTGATAGAGGCGCTCCAGGAAGCGCACGGGGTTGGCCACGAAGCGCGCGCTCTGGCCGTCGGCCTTCCACAGCTCGCCGTCGTAGCGGCCGAGGAACCCGCCGAGCAGGTGCGCGTTCGCGAACAGCCGGCCCAGCGGCCGCAGCAGGAGTGTCTCCTTGGCCTCGAGCGCCGCCGTCGCGTCGGGGTGCTTCTGCGCGCGCAGGCGCGACTGCCAGGCCTGCTCGAGGTCGACGTCGTTCGCGACCTGCGCGAGCGCGCCCACCGCACCGAGATAGGCGCCCATGAAGCGCGTGTTCGGCTCGGCCATCACGCCGCGCCCGAGGAACCACTGGATCAGCCCGTAGTGCACCTCGAGGTTGGTGTGCAGGTCGTCGCCGCGCAGCTCCATGCGGCGCAGGATCTCCGCCATGCGCTCGTAGTTGTCGCGCCGCGACTCACCGTGGGTGAGCAAGAGCGCCACGTTCGAGTCGTACGCGCCCGCCACGTTGTAGTAGACGAACGAGTGGGTGTCGGGATTGCGGATGCCGATGCCCTGGTCGAAGCGGATCTCCTCGGGCAGCGCCGGCGACCAGCTCTTGATCAGCCCGCCGGCGTGCGGCTGGAGCGCGGCGTTGGTGGCGTTGATGCGCACCTCGAGGCCCGACGGGAAGCGCGGCAGGCGCTGGGGCTTGGGCACGCGCGGGCCGTGCGCCGCCAGCAGCGCCATGGCCTCGATCAGCCGGTCGACGTGGAAGCACTCGCGCGGGTCGTCGGGGTTCTCGAAGCGCAGCCGGTACACGAGCTCGGTCACGCCGTGCTCGACCTGGATGCGCGTGTTCATCTCCATGAAGAAGTGGCGGAAGCCCTCGACGATGCACTCGAAGGTCGAGACGGAGTCGAGTCCGGTCGCGCTGCCGAACTTCTCGCTCTCGGCCTCCATGCGCGCGAGATACTCGGCGTCGCCGCGCAGCACCTCGCGCGTCTTGCCGCTGGCGCGCGCGGCCTCGGCCTCGACCAGCTCCTTTGTGAGCGAGACCTCGACCAGCTTCTGCTCGTGCATCTGCACCGAGCAGTCCCGCCCGCCCAGCGAGAGACACCAGCTGCCGTTGCCGATCAGCTGGATCTCGTTGTGGCGCGTGCGCTCGATGTTGAGCTCGACCAGGAAGTTCCGGTTCGAGCCCGGCTCGAGCACCTTGGACTCGGCGCACACGTCGACCACCGCGGCCGGGATCTCCTCGGCCTTGGAGACCACGCGCTGGCCCTTGCCGCCGCCGCCGCCGATGTACTTGAAGCGGATGCGGTGGGTCGGATACTCCGCCCAGATCTCCCGGCAGATGCGCTCGGCCTCGGCCTGCAGCTCGGCGATGGTCACGAGCTCGACCGTCTTGGCGTAGCCGGCCTGCAGGAGTGACTCCGCGTTCTCGGCCAGCGTCACGCCCGCGTCCCAGGCGAACACGAGCTCGTGCTTCTTCGCCAGCTTCTCGAGCGCCGCGCGGTCCTTGGACTTCGCGAGCAGCGCGCGCGCCGACACGTCGTCGACGCCGGGAATCACCGCGTTGCCCAGGCTCCGCGCGAGCTTCTTGGCCTCGTCCTTGGCGCCCGCCCTGCGGATCACCGCCGACGACGGGCCCATGAAGCCGACGCCCGCGGCCTCGATCGCGGCCACGAACTCGGCGTCCTCGGCCATGAAGCCGTAGCCGGCGAACACGTGGGTGTAGCCGTGGTCGACCGCAATCGCGACGATCTCCGCGATGCGCCGCTGCTTCTGCTCCTGGCCCACGCCGGTGTAGTCGGGCACGCGGTGCACGTTGTTCGGGAAGCGGAAGCTGCGCAGCTCGGGCGCGAGACAGCGCGGGTAGACCACCGAGTCCTTCTCGGACAGGAGCATCCCGTACTCGCGAACGCCGATCTCGTCGAAGACCTGGAAGGCCTCGAGCCGCACCGGCCCTCGGCACACCACCAGCACCTTCAAGTGAGCCAGCGAGAACGAGCGCAGCCAGGGGCTCGCAGCCTGTGCGAAGCGGCCCGGCACGAGATCGCGGTCGAGCACTATTCGAACTCCCGCTGCGGCCCGCTCATCGGCGACGCCGAGTAAGTGCGCATCAGGAAGGCCAGGTGCTCGCCCAGCACGCGCCGGCTGG
>Ga0335084_10004664_pt1 | contig 13511 bp, 11 predicted proteins | sample Lox_Sample_44_FD_206721 | JGI IMG/M metagenome (GOLD analysis project Ga0335084, IMG submission 206721) | Soil microbial communities from Loxahatchee National Wildlife Refuge, Florida, United States - Lox_Sample_4.4 | ecosystem: Environmental > Terrestrial > Soil > Wetlands | place: USA... | reverse complement strand
ACGTCACCGGCAGCACGCCGACCATCGACGCGCTGGCCACGCTCGGCTTCGACGGTCGCCGCGAGGAGTGGGCGCGCGGCCAGCTGCTGGCCGCGCTGAGGATCCTGCAAAGCGGCGACATCGACCACGCGCGCATGATCGGTTCGTGGGCCGGCGCGATGGGGCAGACCCAGCTGCTGCCGTCGAATTTCCTCGCCTACGCGGTCGACGCCGACGGCGACGGCCGGCGCGACATCTGGGGCAGCGTGGCCGATGCGATGGCCTCGACCGCGAACTTCCTCGCGCGCGCGGGCTGGCGCAGCGGCGAGCCGTGGGGCGCCGAGGTGCAGCTGCCGCCCGGGTTCGACGTCGGCCAGGCCGATCCTCAAACTCGGCAACCGAGCGCACTGTGGGCCGCCGAGGGCGTGCGCACCATCGACGGCGCTCCGCTGCCCGAGTTCGCCGATGGCGCGATCGTGCTGCCCGCCGGCGCACGCGGGCCGGCGTTCCTGGTGGGGCCGAACTTCCGTGCCATCCTGCGCTACAACAACTCGACCAGCTACGCGCTCGCGGTGAGCCTGCTCGCGCAGCGCATCGCCGGCGGCCCCGGCGTCCAGGCGCAGTGGCCGCGCGAGCTACCGGCGATGTCGCGCGCCCAGCTGCTCGAGCTGCAGACCGCCTTGAACGCGGCCGGCTTCGACAGCGGCACGCCCGACGGCGTGGTCGGGGCGGCGACGCGCGACGCGCTGCGCCGCTACCAGCGCAGCATCGGCGTGCCGGCCGACGGCTACCCGACGCTGGACCTGCTGCAGCGCCTGCAGGCGCCGTAGCGCCGCGCTACTTGACCTGCTGCCGCACCGTGGTCGGGCGGAAGTCTTCGGTCAGGTGGAACACCAGCGTCGGCACCATCTCCTCGCGCGGATTGCCGCTGCGCACCGCACCGCTGACGCCGTAGTCACCCGAGACGTTGACTTTGCCCAACGATCGGCGCGCCCACGCCGAGCTGCTCCACACGCTGGCGCCGGTGCGCGTCTCGACCAGCTTGCTCGAGATGTCGCCGCGCACCTCGACGCGCACCCCACCCTCGAGCCTGGACACATCGGTGACCTTGACGTCGGTCCTGGGCTCGGAATACGTCACGTTGCCGACGAAGATCGCGTCGACGCTGTAGCGCTCGGCGATCTTGCGCAGGGCCTGCGCGTCGAGCTGGCGGCTGCCCACCGACGCCAGCAGCTGATCGCGGCTGCCGAGCTCGACGATGCGGGTGCCCGGCTGCGCGGCGTGCACGTGCGATTCGAACTCGCGCGTGGTCTGCGCGTTGATCGCCGGATAGGCGTTGGAGTCGAACTCGACCAGCCCCAGCGTGCCGTAGCCCTGCAGCGGCATGCGCGGCGGCACCGACACCAGCACGGTGTTCGACGCGCAGGCGCCCAGCACGATCGAGAACAGCACAGCGATACCAGCGGACATGCGCATCGGCGACTCCTTGCAGCCTATGCAGGCCGCCTCGGCATTCTTGTGCGGCCTCGGCGGTCACGCCCGTGCGAGCGGACACGCTCGCAGTCGATTCGTGAATTCCGCCGCCAGGCGCGCGGCCGGACTCACGCGGGGGTGCGACGTCGTCAGTCGATGCCGAGCGACCTCAGCGCCGACCGCAGGTCCTCGCGCTGCTTCGCGTCGCTGAGCGGATAGGTCTCGAGCCACGTGCGCACCCGGAACGCCGGGTTCAGCACGCGGATCTCGTCGACCTGCCACTGCGCAGCGGCCGCGTCACCGGCCCGCGCCGACGACGCGGCGAGGTAGACGCGCGCTTCCACGTTTTGTGCGTTGCGCGCGAGCGCTTCGTTGAGGTTGACGCGCGCCTGCTCGTCGTCGCCGAGAAAGTAATAGGCGCGCCCGAGCAGCAGGAAGTACAGCGAGCCCGAGTCGGGATTCAGCCGCAGTGCCTGCCGCAGCAGCGGTACCGCAGCGGCCGGGCGGCCGGCGAAGGTCTCGATGCCGCCCTTGAGCGCGTAGGCGTCGGCATAGGAAGGGTTCAGGCGAAGCGCGTCGTCGAGCTCACGCAGCGCGCGGTCGTATTCGCGCCGCTGCGTGTGCACGAACGCCAGCACCCAGCGGGCCTCGGGCATCTCGGGGTTCATCTGCGCCGAGGTCTGCGCCAGCGCGGCCGCCCGCGCCAGTGCCGCGGCCGGGTCCCTGGCCCACCCGAGCTGGAACTCCAGCGCATGGGTCATGGCGACGCCCGCATAGGCCCGCGCGAACGCCGGGTCATGGCGGATCGCCTCCCAGTACAGTGCGCGCGCCTCCTCGTTCATCGCTCGCTGGCGAACCAGCAGCGCAGCCTGCGCGCGCACGAAGGTCTGCCAGGCCACGATGCTGCGCGTCTGCCGCTGCGCCAGGCGCCGCGTTTCGGCCTCGGACAGCTGCACCGGCAGCGCCTGCAGGATGCTCTTCACGAGATCGTCCTGCGCCGAGAACAGATCGCTCGCCTGCCGCTCCAGCCGCGTCGACCACACGGCCTGCCCGCTGGTCGCGTCGGTCAGCAGCACGTTCAGGCGCAGCCGCTCGTCCCCCTGCTGCACCGTGCCACCGAGCCGGTACGCCGGCCGCGGGCCGGCACGCGGCGCACCTGCCGAGTCGTCGGACGTCACCACGCGGATGCCCGCCACCTTCGACAGGTCGGTGACCAGGTCGGCGCTGAGTGCACGCGCCAAGGCCGCCTGGCTCGCGTCGCCAGCGACGCTGCGAAACGGCTGCACCACCACCGTGGGCAGGCCGCCCGCGGCCGCAGCACCGATGCCCGACGCCTCCGAGGCCTCTGCCTGGGCGCGTCCCGTCGCCGAGACACCGTCCGGTGCCGTGCTGGTGCCGGGGGCGTGTGTCCGCACGCCGATGGCCGCCAGCCACGCGATCACGGCCAGGCCCGTCGCCGCGATCCCGATGGCGACTCGCGCGGCCAGGCGGCGTGCCTCACGCGGCGGTTGCTGCGGCGGGCGAGCCGGTGCGGGCGCCGTCGGCGGCCCGCTCGCACCGATGTCGACGCTCACCGCGGCGATCAGTCGGTAGCCCCGCTTGGCGATCGCCTCGATGTAGGCGGGCTCGCGCGCGGTATCGCCGAGCGCCTTGCGCAGCTTGGCCACCGCCTGCGTCAACGCGTTGTCTCCCACCACGACGCCGGGCCAGACGGCCGCCAGCAACTCGTCGCGGCCGATCACCTGGCCCGCACGGCCGGCCAGGTACGCCAACAGCGCCATCGCCTTGGGCTCGAGCACGATCGTCTCGCCACCACGCGTGATGCGATTCAGGTCGCTGGCCACCTGCCACTCGCCCACCGACCACACGCGCGGCTCGCCGCGCGCGATCGGGACCGAGCCCGCGGGCGCGGACACCGGCGCAGAGCCGACACCGTCGGCAGACGAGACGCCCGTCATCGTTTCCTCACCGACAAGTCACCGTTTCGTGGGGACGCGACGCCATCACGCCGGCCAACTTGCAGGCGCAGTCTGCACCAAACCCTTCTTCGAGGAGAAACCATGACCATCGCCGATCTCCTGCGGCGGCGCGGCCCGGCCGCGCTGATCGCCATCGCCGCCTGGCTCGCCGCCGACGCCACCCGCGCCGATCCGGTGACCGAGTGGAACGCCCGCATCGACGACATCGTCAGCGCCGCCAATGTGCCGAACCATCCGGCCACCCGCGCCTACGCCTACGCGCACACCGCCATCTACGAGGCGCTGAACGCGATCACGCGCCGCTATCCCGCCAGCGCTTCGGCCCTGACCGCAGCCCCGGGTGCCGCGCCGGAGGCCGCTGCGGCCGCCGCCGCGCGCGGCGCGCTGTTGCAGACGCTGCCCGCGCAGCGCAATGCCATCGAGTCGGCCTACACCGCGGCGATCGCCAAACTGCCCGAAGGCCTCGCCCGGCAGCAGGGCATCGAGTTGGGCGAGCGCGCCGCGGCGGCCGTGCTGGCGCAGCGCGGCGACGACGGCGCCGGCATTGCCGAGCAGTACCGCCCGCACACCACCGCCGGTGTCTACGTGCCCACCGCGCTGCCGCTCGTCCCGCAATGGCCACAGCGCAAGCCATGGCTGATGACGAGCGCCTCGCAGTTCCGTCCCGGTGCGCCGCCGACGCTGAGCAGCGCGACCTGGGCGCGCGACCTCAACGAGGTCAAGGCCTATGGTGGGCGCAACAGCACGCAGCGCACGCCCGAGCAGACCGAGATCGCGCGCTTCTGGGAGGCCTCGGGCCCGCCGATCTACCACCGGGTGGCGCGCTCGGTGGCCGACGCGCCCGGCCGCGAGCCGACGCGCAACGCGCGCCTGTTCGCCGCGCTCACGCAGGCGACCGACGACGCCTACATCGCGATCTTCGACGCCAAGTATCACTACCACTTCTGGCGCCCGATCACCGCCATCCGCAATGCCGACCTCGACGGCAACGACGCCACCGAGCGCGACCCGTCGTGGCAGCCATTCATCAACACGCCGATGCACCCCGAGTACCCGTGCGCGCACTGCATCATCGCCGCCACGGTGACCAGCGTGCTGCAGGCCGATGCCGGCAACGAGCCGCTGCCGATGCTGAGCACGACGAGTCCCACCGCCGGCGGCGCCACACGACGCTGGGCCACCCCGGAAGACCTGGTGCGCGAGGTGGTCAACGCCCGCGTGTGGGACGGGGTGCACTACCGCACTTCCGCAGAGGCGGGCGCGGCCATGGGCCGCCGGATCGGCGGACTCGCGGGAAAGCGTCTGATCGAGCCATGAGCCACCACGCCAGAACGCCGATGGCAGCGTCGTGCCGCCGCGTCACAGTGCGCGACGCGTCGGCGCGGCGGGTTCCAGCCATCGCCGCTGCCTGATCGGCCGTGCGCCGGCGGTTGGTCACCTGCGGCGTGGCGTGCAGAATCACGGCGATGAACACATCACGTCATCCCCCGCTGCGCCTGGGCATCCTCGGCTGCGCCAACATCGCGCGGCAGTTCGCGCGCGACGTCGCACCGAGCCGGCTCGTTCGAATCGTTGCGGTGGCCAGCCGCGATGCGGCCAAGGCCCAGGCCTTCGCGGCGCGCTACGGCATCGCCCGCGCGCACGCCAGCTACGACGCGCTGCTCGACGACGACGCGCTCGACGCGATCTACATCCCGCTGCCCAACAGCCTGCACGCGCAGTGGGCGATCCGCGCCGCGCAGCGCGGCCGGCACGTGCTGTGCGAGAAGCCGCTGGCAACGGGCCTCGACGAAGCGCGATCGATGTTCGACGCGGCGCGGCAGCACGGCGTGATGCTGCTCGAGGCGTACCCGTGGTGGTTCCAGCCGCAGACCGCGGCGCTGCTCGGCCTGCTGCACGGCGACGCGATCGGCAGCGTGCGGCTGGTGCAGGCCAGCTTCGGTTTCACGCTGCGCGACCCCGACGGCACCAACATCCGCTCGATTCCTGCGCTCGGCGGCGGCGCGCTGATGGACGCGGGCTGCTACTGCCTGAGCCTGATCCGGCTGGCGATCGCCGGCACGCCGCAGCGCGTGCACGCCAGCGCGCGCAACGCGGCCAGCGGCGTCGACATCGCCACCACGGCGACGCTGCACTACGCCGACGGTGCGGTGGCGCAGATGTCGTGCGCGATGGACATGGCGCTGCACCGGCAGGCGGTCATCGTCGGCGGCGACGGCGTGATCACCACCGAGTTCCTCAACCACACCGCCGAGCCGGGGCCCCGGCATCCGTGGGGCTACGTGCCGAGCCAGCTGCGCGTGCGCCGCCGCGGCAGCGACCTGTTCGAGACGGTCGCCAGCCCCACGGGGAGCGGCTTCCGCTTCGCAGCCGACGCGTTCGCGGCCGTCGTGGCCGCGCGCGATTTCGCGGCCGTCGAGCGCGCCGCACAGGCGAGCCTCGACATCGCGGCGATGATCGAAGCGATCGTCACCAGCGCGCGTTCGGGCGCAGCGGTCGAACTCAGCCCCGGCCGGCGCTGATCGTCAGCCCGCCGGCCTGGCCAGCGCGGTGAGCTCGCGCACGTCGGCCAACGCGCCGAGCCGGCCGCACGCGGCGATCAGCTCGGCCGTGCGCGCCGCGCCGATGATCGGCGCGGCCTGCGCGGCGAACTTCGCGTGCAGCGCGGCGTCGCTCATCGGCCGCTGCAGCGAACCGACCGCGTGCTCGACGAACACGTGCACGCGCTGTCCATCGCGCAGCACCGCGGTCGCGTCGGCCGACGCCTCGTCGATCGCGTCGTCGACCGTGGCGACGACCCTGCGGCGCAATGCGACGACGTCGGCACGCGCGACGATCGCGTCATCGTACTCGGCCTCGCCGGCGCGGCCGAAGGCGAGCCCGACCGCGCAGCCGTGGTAGACGCTGAACTTGGCCGCCAGGCCGTCGGCCGGCTCCTTCTTGCCGGTCAGCTCGAGCACCAGCGGATGCACCTTCAGCTCGATGCGCTCGACGTCGTCGGGCCCGACGCCGCGCTCGCGCAGCTGCACGCAGGCGTCGATGCTGGGGTGGATCACGATGCCGCAGGCGAACGGCTTGTAGGTGTTGAACGAGATCTCGAAGCGCCGGCCGAGGTCGTCGGTGGCCTCGTTCCACGCGCACTTGGTCGACACCACCTGCGCGTAGCCGCGCGGTGCCTCGAGCGCGCGCGGGCTCGCGGTGAAGCCGTGCTTGGCCAGCAGCGCGCTGAGCAACCCGGCCCGCGCCGCGGCGCCCGGGTGGAACGGCTTGGTCATGGTCCCGAACTGCTCGCGCAGGCCCACCGGCTGCGACGCCGCGATGCCGAGCGCCATCGTCGTCTGCTGCTCGTCGAGCTGCAGCAGCCGCGCACACGCCGCAGCGGCGCCGAGCGTGCCGGTCGAGCCGGTGATGTGCCAGCCGCGGTCGTAGTGCTCGGGATAGATCACGTTGCCGATGCGGCACGACACGTCGATGCCCAGCACCAGCGCGTCGACGAGCGCACGGCCGCCCGCGCCCAGGTGCTCGGCCAGCGCCAGTGCCGCAGCGGCCACCGGGCCGGCGGGATGGATGATCGTCTTCAGGTGGGTGTCGTCGAAGTCGAAGGTGTGCGAGCTGATGCCGTTGAGGAGCGCCGCGCCGGCCATGTCGACGCGCTCGCTGCGGCCGAGCACGCTGGCTTGCGGCGCCGGCTGCAGCAACTGCACGCCGGCCAGCGCGGCGCGCATCGCCTCGTGCGTCGCCGCGCCGACCGCGCAACCGGCCCAGTTGAGGAACGTGCGGTGCCCCTCGTGGTCGACCGCGTCGCTCCAGCCGCGCGACGGATGCGTGGCGACGAAGCGCGCCAGCGTGCGCGTGATCGGCGGGGCGTCGGGGTCGGCGGCGACCTGGGTGTTGCGGGCCATGGGTGGACCGTTTCAGCCTTTGGCGGTCACTCTTCGACCTGGATCTTGCGTTCCCTGGCCAGCGCGCTCCAGCGCACGACCTCGGCTCCGATGTACTGGCCGAACTGCTCGGGGCTCATCGGCATCGGGTCCACCGCCTCGGAGGCCAGCTTCTCCTTCATGTCCGGCGCCGAGATCGTGGCGGTCAGCGTCTCGCTGAGCTGCCTGACGATCGCCGGCGGCATGCCCGCCGGGCCGACGACGCCGTACCACTGCACCGCATCGAACCCCTTGAAGCCGGCCTCGATCAGCGTCGGCACGTCCTTCACCGTCGGCTGGCGGCTGTTGCCGGTGATCGCCAGCGGCCTCACGCGGCCCGAGCGGATGTGCGGCAGCGCCGCCGCGAGGCCGGGGAACATCGCCTGCGTCTGGCCGCCCAGCAGGTCGGTGAACGCCGGCGCGATGCCGCGGTACGGCACGTGCAGCATGAAGGTGCCCGACTGCTGCTTGAACAGCTCCATCACCAGCTGCGTCAGCGACCCGGTACCCGCCGAGCCGTAGCTGGCCTTGCCCGGATTCTTCTTCAGGTAGTCGATGAAACCCTTCAGATCGCTGACCGGCAGACCGGCATGGACCACCAGCACGTTGGGCGTGCCGCCGATCATGCCCACCGGCGTGAAGTCCTTGACCGGGTCGTACGGCAGCTTGCGCGTGGCCGGGCTGGTGCCGTGCGTGGCCACGTAGCCCTGCATCAGCGTGTAGCCGTCGGGCGCCGCCTTGGCCGTGGCCTGCGACGCGATCACGCCGCCGCCGCCGCCGATGTTGTCGACCACGAAGGTCTGTCCGAGCGTCTTGCCCCAGCGTTCGCACACCGTGCGGCCGATGAAGTCGCTGCCGCCGCCGGCGGGCACCGGCACGATGTAGCGGATCGGCCGGGTCGGATACGCCTGCGCCAGCGCCGGCGTGGCCGACCACAGCCAGGACGGCGTCGCGATCAGGATGGTGCGTCGGGTGGCCATGGTGCGCTCGTCAGGAAGGGTCGGCAGCGAGCAGTTCGCGCAGTCGCCCGTGCGACGCCCTGACATGCTCGGACAGCAGCGCTCGCGCCTGATCGGGCTCGCCCGCCGAAATGGTCGCGACGATCTTCCGGTGTTCGACCAGCGACGCCTGCATGCCGACGTCGCGCGACAGGTTCTTCAGGCGCGACAGGTGCAGCTGCTGCACGATGCCGCGGTAGGTGTGCGACAGCGCGTGGTTGTCGGCGGCCTCGACGATCGCCCAGTGGAACGCCAGGTTGGCGCGGTAGTAGGCCTGCACGTCGCGGCGCTGCGCGCTCGTTTTCATCTGTGCCTGCCAGTCGTTGAGCGATTTCACGAGCGCGCGCCGCGACCGCTCGGGCAGCGCCGCGACGCGCTCGCCCGCGTGGCCGTCGAGGACGCCGCGCAGGTCATAGAGGTCGGCCACTTCCTTCGGTTGCAGCACGCGCACGAACACGCCGGCGTGCTTGCGCGCCGCGACCAGGCCGCTGCTGGCCAGCTCGCGCAGCGCCTCGCGCACCGGAACGCGCGACACCTTGAGACGCGACGCGACGTCCGGCTCGTTGATGCGCTGCCCCGGCGCCAGCTCACCACGGACGATGGCGCGCAGCACGTCGTCGCGCACCAGCCTGGCCAGCGAGGTGTCGCGGATGTCGGCCAGCCGTTCGGAGGGTGAGGGATTGATCCAGGGCAGCACGGGTTCGCTTTCGCGTAACGTATACGATATTAGCGGATTCCACCCGATGGAGGTTCCATGCCACGTTCGATCTGGATCGCCGCCCTGTGTGCCGTCGGCGCCGCCATCGCCGCACCGGCCACTGCGCAGACCGTCAAGGTCACGCCGCTGGGCGGCATCGACGGCGAGTTCTGCCCGCAGGACCGCGCGCTGGTGTTCGAGGACCCCAACGGCACCCGCGTCCTCTACGACCCGGGCCGCACGGTGGCCGGAGCGGGCGATCCGCGGCTGGGCAAGATCGACATCATCTTAGTCAGCCACATGCACGGCGACCACGTCGGCAACGCGCACAACAAGGAGCCCAACGCCGGCTCGTGCGCGCAACCCGACCTGTCGGTGTCGGCGCTGCCGAACTCCAGCGCGGTGAACATCGCGCTGGCGAAGAAATCGAAGATCGTCACCGGCAGCGAGATGCCGCCGTTCTTCGCGGCCAAGCTCAAGGCCAACGGCGGCAACCCGGCCGACTCGATCCTCGCGCGCTTCGGCGGCAGCGTGACGATCAACGGCATCCGCATCGCCACCGTGACCGCGATGCACAGCAACGGTCTCGACCCCGACTACATCGGCGGCGACCTCGGCAAGGCGATGAAGGAAGCCGGCATCGCCGGCGACGTCGGCCTGGCCACCGGCTACGTGCTGCGCTTCAGCAACGGCCTGGTCGCGTACCTCTCCGGCGACACCGGCATCACCGCCGACCAGGAGCTGGTGGTGCGCAACCACTACAACGCCAAGCTGGCGGTGATGAACATCGGCGACGGCTTCACCACCGGGCCGGTCGAGGCCGCCTACGTCATCAACGACCTCGTCAAACCCGCATCGGTGATCGCCTCGCACGCCAATGAAGTCGGCACCGTGAGCGGCAAGGTGCGCCCCGGCAGCAAGACCGAGGCGTTCATGAAGGCAGTGAAGGTGCCCGTGCACGTCCCGCTGTCGGGCAAGACGATGGAGTTCGACGCCGCGGGCAAGTGCACCGCCGGCTGCTGAGCCGCTATCCTGGGTGGGGTCGGCGGCTGCGCACGGCGCGCAGTCGCCACCGAGGAGATGGCACGAGCCGACGGGCCGCTCCCAAGGCGAGTTCCGGAGTGCGCAGCACGGAGGATGCCCATGAGCCAGCCCCACGACAGCGGTGTCGCGCCCGTCGGCAGCATCGCGCACGACCATCTCGACTGGCCGTTCTTCGAGCCGCGGCATCGCGCGCTGGCGCGCGAGCTCGACGCCTGGGCGGCGCGCCACGTGCGCGACGTGCACGGCGCCGACGTCGACGCCGACTGCCGCTCGCTCGTATGTGCGCTCGGCGCCGCCGGCTGGCTCGCGCATGCGGTCGGCGGCAAGGCCCACGGCGGCGCGGCCGACACCATCGACACGCGCGCGATCTGCATCCTGCGCGAGACGCTGGCGCGCCACAACGGCCTGGCCGACTTCGCGTTCGCGATGCAGGGCCTCGGCTCCGGGGCGATCAGCCTGGCCGGCACCGAGGCGCAGAAAAGGGCCTGGCTGCCGCGCGTGGCGCGCGGCGAGGCGATCAGCGCTTTCGCGCTGTCGGAGCCCAATGCGGGGTCGGACGTGGCGAGCCTGCAGTGCGCCGCGCGGCGCGACGGCGACGCCTACCTGCTCGACGGCGACAAGACCTGGATCTCCAACGGCGGCATCGCCGACTTCTACGTGGTGTTCGCGCGCAGCGGCGAAGCATCCGGCGCGCGCGGCATCAGCGCGTTCATCGTCGAAGCCGGCACGCCGGGGTTCGAGATCGCCGAGCGGATCGACGTGATCGCGCCGCACCCGCTGGCGCGCCTGCGCTTGCGCGGCTGCCGCGTCGCGGCGAGCAGCCGCATCGGCGAGGCGGGCGAAGGCTTCAAGGTGGCGATGCGCACGCTCGACGTGTTCCGCACCTCGGTGGCCGCGGCGGCGCTGGGCTTCGCGCGGCGCGCGCTCGAGGAGGCGATCGCGCGCGCGACCAGCCGCCGCATGTTCAACGGCACGCTGGCCGACTTCCAGCTCACGCAGGCCAAGCTCGCGCAGATGGCCACCACGATCGACGCCGCCGCACTGCTCACGTACCGCGCGGCGTGGCAGCGCGACTGCGGCCGCAACGTCACGCGCGAAGCGGCGATGGCCAAGATGGCCGCCACCGAGGGCGCCCAGCAGGTGATCGACGCCGCGGTGCAGATGTGGGGCGGGCTCGGCGTCAGGAGCGGGGTCACCGTCGAGCGCCTGTACCGCGAGATCCGCGCGCTGCGCATCTACGAGGGCGCCACCGAGGTGCAGCAACTGATCATCGCGCGCGAGCTGCTGAAAGGCGCGCGCGCCTGAGGAGACGACCGTGATCACCATCGTCCACGACCAACGCGAGACCCAGCACCCCGACAGCGCCGCCGACGGCGATGCGCTGTGGCTCGACGCGGCGGCGATCGAGGCGGCCACCGGCTGGGCCTGGAAGCCCGAGGGCCTGTGCCACGGCGACCTCTGCGTGCCGGTGCCGCCGGCGTCGCGCAGCGAGCTCGTGCGCGACGCGCGCCGGCTGGACATCGCCGCGATGTGGCGTCGCAGCGGACAGCCGGTGGTGCACGATGCGGCCTCGCGCGTGTGGGTGCTGGGCAGCGGCGCTGCGCAGCGCGGCGCGGCGCTGGCCACGCTGCAGGCGCCGGACTTCGAACTGCCCGATCTCGACGGGCGATTGCACCGGCTGTCGCAGTACCGCGGCCGCAAGGTGTTCCTCGCCACCTGGGCGAGTTGGTGAGGGTGCCGGCTGGACTTGCCCGTGTGGCAGTCGCTGTTCGACGAACTGAAGGATCGTGCGTTCACCGTCGTCGCCGTGGCGCTCGACCGGGCCGACGCTGCGCGGCCGTGGATCGAGGCGGCCAAGGCCACCTACCCCTGCCTGATCGACAGCGACCACCACGTGGCCGACCTCTACAACCTGGTCAACGTGCCGCAGGCGGTGTGGATCGACGAACGCGGCCGCATCGTGCGCCCCCCCGAGACGGCCGGCATGACCGACGGCTTCCGCGCGATGGACCGCAGGACCTTCGCGATGCCCGAGGCGGCCAACGCCGAGCGCGTGCGCGTGAAGGCTCTGTACATGAGCGCGCTGCGCGACTGGGTGCTGCATGGCGCGGCCAGCGTCAACGCGCTCGACGAGCACCAGGCCGCCGCCAGATTGAAGGCACCGGACGACGCGATCGCCGAGGCGCACGCGCGCTTCCGCCTCGGCCAGCATCTGCTGCGCCTGGGTGAACCGGACGAAGCCCAAGCGCAGCTGGCCGAGGCCTCGAGGCTGCACCCCGACTCGTGGGCGATCTGGCGGCGGGCGGCCGACAAGGACGCGCGCGGGCTGGCGTCGGGCCCGGCATTCTGGGCGCGGGTCGACGCGCTGGGCAGCAGGCCGTACTACCCGCCGGCGGAGATCGCCGCGCCGCAGCAGCCGCCGACGCGGTAGGCGCCGCGCGCGGCACGGACAGCCGCGGCCGCGGTCGCACGCGCTGCGCTGGCCGGCGGGCCGCGTGCGCGGCAGATGATCTGGCTCAAGCCGGCCGCGCCGGCGCTGGCACGCGGCGCCCGCGAGGTCTATCGTTGCACCCCCTGCTCCGATGCACGCGCATCGACGAGGGGCGTCACCGTTCGATGGCTCAAGGAGACGACCATGCAAGCCAGCAAGGAACAGTTGTTGTGGATGTTCGAGACCATGGTGGCGATCCGCCACTACGAGGAGACGATGGTCAACGTCTACCTCGAGGGCAAATTGCCGCCGCAGATCCAGAAAGGCCTGGCGTTCGACATCGGCTCGGGCCCGGTGCCCGGCGAGATGCACCTCGCCGCGGGCCAGGAGCCGGTCGCGGTGGGCGTGTGCGCCCATCTGAAGAAAGAGGACACCGTGGTCGGCACGCACCGGCCGCACCACTTCGCGATCGCCAAGGGCGTGCCGCTGGACAAGATGACCGCCGAGATTTTCGGCAAGGCCACCGGGCTGGGCAAGGGCAAGGGCGGCCACATGCACTTGTTCGACCCCGAGCACCGCTTCAGCTGCAGCGGCATCATCGGCGCCAGCCTGCCGCCGGCCTGCGGCGCCGCGCTGGCGGCCAAGAAGCTCGGCAAGGACTGGGTCGCCGTGGCCTTCTTCGGCGAAGGCGCGGCGAACCAGGGCTCGTTCCACGAGTCGCTCAATCTGGCGGCGCTGTGGCAGCTGCCGGTGATCTTCGTCTGCGAGGACAACAAGTGGGCGATCTCGGTGCCGAAGTCGGCGGCGACGTCGGTCGACTGGGTGGCCGATCGCGCGTCGTCGTACGGCATGCCCGGCATCCACGTCGAGAACAACGACGCGGTCGACGTGTTCGAGGCGGTCGGCCCGGCGGTCGAACGCGCGCGCCGCGGCGAGGGCCCGAGCCTGATCGAGGTCAAGACCGACCGCTACCTCGGCCACTTCCAGGGC
>Ga0335084_10004662_pt1 | contig 13519 bp, 13 predicted proteins | sample Lox_Sample_44_FD_206721 | JGI IMG/M metagenome (GOLD analysis project Ga0335084, IMG submission 206721) | Soil microbial communities from Loxahatchee National Wildlife Refuge, Florida, United States - Lox_Sample_4.4 | ecosystem: Environmental > Terrestrial > Soil > Wetlands | place: USA... | reverse complement strand
GCGCCGCATCCTGCACCGCATCCTGCACCGCACGCGGCCACGCCGCGGCGGTGAGCGGGAACGTGCCGCCCGCCGGCCCTCGCGGTCGGCTGCGGCGGTCAGCTCCGGCCGATCCGCGCCAGCTCGGACCTCAGCGACGTCTGGTCGAGCGACTCGGGCTTCAGCGAGAGCAGGAGCTCCACCCGCCGGGTCAGGTGCGAGAGGACCGCCTTGAACCTGGCCTGGACCTTCTCCTCGGGTCCGACGAACGCGGCCGGATCCTCGATCCCCCAGTGAGCCGACGTGGGATGGCCCGGCCAGATCGGGCACTGCTCCGCGGCCGCCTTGTCACAGACCGTGAAGATGAAGTCCATCGCCGGCGCGCCGGGGGCGGCGAACTCGTCCCAGCTCTTGCTGCGGAGGCCCTCGGTCGGGATGCCGGCCGCCTGGAGGGCCGCCAGGGCATGGGGGTTCACCTTCCCGGTCGGGTGGCTCCCGGCCGAGTGCGCCCGGAACCGTCCGCGCCCGCGCTTGTTCATGACGGCCTCGGCCATGATGCTGCGGGCGGAGTTGCCCGTGCAGAGGAACAGGACGTCGTAGAGGCGGTCGGGCACGTGTCTTCCCTTTCTCGCGTCGGGCTGGCTCGGTCGCTTAGGGCGCGCCCCGGGCGGCGGGTCCCTCGACGGCCACAGCGCACTGGGCGACGCCGGCGATGACGCCGGTCTCTCCGGGGAACCAGCGGTTCCGGAGCGCGAGGGCCACGTTGACGAGCCCGATGAGCACCGGCACCTCCACGAGCGGCCCGATGACCGCCGCGAAGGCCGCGCCGTGCGCCATCCCGAACGTCGCGACGGCCACCGCGATGGCGAGCTCGAAGTTGTTGGACGCCGCCGTGAAGGAGAGGGTGGCGGTCTGGCCGTAGGTCGCGCCCACGCGCCGGCTCATGAAGAACGACGCGAAGAACATGACGAGGAAGTAGAGGAGGAGCGGAACCGCGATCCGCACGACGTCGAGCGGCACCTGGACGATGGTCTCGCCCTTCAGGGAGAACATGACGACGATGGTGAAGAGGAGCGCGACCAGGGTGACGGGCGAGATCCTCGGGACGAAGACCCGTCGGTACCACTCCTCCCCCTTGAGCGCCCTGAGGCCGAACCGTGACGCCATGCCCGCGAGGAACGGGACGCCCAGGTAGACGAACACGCTCCTCGCGATCGCGCCGATGGTGATGTGGACCTCGGCGCCGCGCAGGCCGAGCCAGCCGGGGAGCACGGTGATGAACACCCACGCGTAGACCGAGAAGAACAGCACCTGGAAGATCGAGTTGAACGCGACGAGGCCGGCGCAGTACTCCGAGTCGCCGCCCGCGAGCTCGTTCCAGACGATGACCATCGCGATGCAGCGAGCGAGGCCGATGAGGATGAGCCCGACCATGTATTCCGGGCGGTCGCGCAGGAAGACGACGGCCAGCCCGAACATCACCACGGGCCCGACGATCCAGTTCTGCACGAGCGAGAGCCCGAGCACCCTGCCGTTCCGGAAGACCCTGGGCAGCTCCTCGTACCGGACCTTGGCGAGGGGCGGGTACATCATGAGGATGAGCCCGACCGCGATGGGGATGGACGTCGTGCCGACGCTCAGCCGACCCAGCGCGGGCACGACCCCGGGAACCGCCCAGCCGAGCAGGACGCCCGCCCCCATCGCGAGGAAGATCCAGAGCGTGAGGTAACGATCGAGAAAGGACAGCCGGCGGGCGACCCGTGCGGGCTGGGGAGGGACGGCGACGGCCTCGGACACGGTGCCCTCCTAGAGGCTTCCGACGAGGGACCTGAGGCGGCGGAGCGAGCGGGGCTCGATGCAGTAGCAGACGCGGGGGCCGTCGATCTCGCCGCGGACGAGCCCCGCGTCCTTCAGCACCTTCAGGTGCTGCGAGACGGTCGACTGCGCGAGGGGCAGGTCGTCCACGATGTCGCCGCAGACGCACGTGTCGCGGCGCGCGAGCAGCCGGAGGATCCGTACGCGCGCGGGATGGCCGACCGCCTTGGCCATCGTGGCGAGCTCCTCGTCCGCCTCGCTGCCCTCCACGGGGCGCAGGTCGGGTTCCTCCCGGCCGGGCGCGGGCCCGCAGGCCGGGACTTCCTTGAGCCGGGTTGCCATGAATCGAACTACTACGATGTCCCGAGCCGGGCCGCAACCCGGACGCATCGGCCTCCGACGCTGATTTAGCCGCGAAAACGTCACAGGATCGAACTGGCTGAACGAGCTGCGACGCTTGGTGGGCGAGGCCCGCACGCTAATCCATCGTAGCAAGACGATTGCTCGCATGCACCCGGCTCCCGGGGTCGCCCCACCCCCCCGGACGAGTGCACCGCCCCGGCGGGAGGCGCGCTATGGACTCGTCTCGCGCCCGAAGATCCGTCCGGAGACCTCCATGACGATCGCCTCGCACCGCTCGCGCCCGGCCTGGGCGGCGCTCGCCGCCCACCACGGGAAGGTCGCGAACCTCCACCTCCGCGAGCTCTTCGCCTCGGACCCCGGGCGCGGCGAGCGCATGACGCTCGAGGCGGCCGGGATCTTCCTCGACTACTCGAAGAACCGGATCACCGACGACACGGTTCGCCTGCTGGTGAAGCTGGCCGAGGACTCGGGGCTCCGCGACCGCATCGAGGCCATGTTCCGCGGCGACCGGATCAACGTCACCGAGGATCGCGCGGTGCTGCACGTGGCCCTGCGCGCGCCCCGGGGCGCCTCGATCGTCGTGGACGGGAAGAACGTCGTCCCCGAGGTCCACGCCGTGCTCGACCGCATGGCCGACTTCTCGAACCGCGTGCGCAGCGGCGCCTGGAAGGGCCACACCGGGAAGCGCATCCGGAACGTGGTGAACGTGGGCATCGGCGGCTCCGACCTCGGCCCGGTCATGGCCTACGAGGCGCTCCGGAGCCACGCCGATCGCGCGCTCACGTTCCGGTTCGTGTCCAACGTCGACGCCACCGACTTCGTCGAGGCGACCCGTGACCTCGACCCGGCCGAGACCCTCTTCGTCGTCTCCTCGAAGACGTTCACGACGCTCGAGACGATGACCAACGCGGCGAGCGCCCGGGCCTGGTCGCTCGCCGGCCTCGGCGGCGATGCGAGGGCCGTGGCGAGGCACTTCGTGGCGGTGTCCACGAACGCCGCCCGGGTGGCCGAGTTCGGGATCGACACCGCCAACATGTTCGGCTTCTGGGACTGGGTGGGCGGCCGGTACTCGATGGACTCGGCCATCGGGCTCTCCACCATGGTCGCCATCGGCCCCGAGAGCTTCCGGGCCATGCTCGACGGCTTCCACGAGGTCGACGAGCACTTCCGCACGGCGCCCTTCGACCGCAACCTCCCGGTCCTGAAGGCGCTCCTCTCCCTCTGGTACAACGACTTCTTCGGTGCCGAGACCGTCGCGGTGCTGCCGTACGACCAGTACCTGAAGCGCTTCCCGGCCTACCTCCAGCAGCTCACCATGGAGAGCAACGGGAAGCACGTCCGGCTCGACGGGACCCCCGTCGACGTGGACACGAGCCCGATCTACTGGGGCGAGCCGGGCACCAACGGGCAGCACTCCTTCTACCAGCTCATCCACCAGGGGACGCGGCTCATCCCGGTGGACTTCATCGCCTTCGCCCGCTCGCTGAACCCGCTCGGGCACCATCACGACATCCTCGTCGCGAACGTGCTCGCGCAGGCCGAGGCGCTCGCCTTCGGGAAGACCGCCGAGGAGGTGCGCGCGGAGGGCACCGCCCCGGCGCTCGTCCCGCACCGCGTGTTCGAGGGCAACCGGCCCACGAACACGCTGCTCCTCGACCGCCTGACGCCGGCCGCGCTGGGGCGGCTCGTGGCGCTGTACGAGCACGACGTGTTCACCCAGGGTGTCATATGGGGCATCGGCTCGTTCGACCAGTGGGGCGTCGAGCTGGGGAAGGCGCTCGCGCAGCGGATCATGCCGGAGCTCGAGGCGCCCGGGGAGCCCGAGCTCGGCCACGACACGTCCACGAACGCGCTCATCCGCCGGTACCGCCGGGCGCGGAGGGCGGAGCGCTGACGGACGGCCGGGCGGATGCCCGGGAGGAGCACGCGATGCCGATGCAGATGGGCATGATCGGGCTCGGTCGGATGGGAGCCAACATGACGCGGCGGCTGCTCCGGGCCGGCCACGAGTGCGTGGTCTTCGACCGGGCGCCGAAGGCGGTCGAGGACCTCGTGCGCGAGAAGGCGGTGGGCGCGATCTCGCTCGAGGACCTCGTCGGGAAGCTCCGGAAGCCACGCGCCCTCTGGATGATGGTGCCCGCAGCGGCCGTCGACCGGACGATCGCCGACGTCGCGCCGCTCCTCGAGCGGGACGACGTGCTCGTCGACGGAGGCAACTCGTACTACGTCGACGACATCCGCCGCGCGAGGGAGCTCGCCGGAAGGGGCATCCACTACCTGGACGTGGGCACGAGCGGCGGGGTGTGGGGCCTCGAACGCGGGTACTGCCTCATGATCGGCGGCGAGGCCGCGGTGGCGAGGCGGCTGGATCCCGTGTTCTCGGCGCTGGCGCCGGGGGTCGGGTCGGTCGCCCGCACGCCCGGGCGCGAGAAGCGGGGAGGCACGGCCGAGCAGGGGTATCTCCACTGCGGGCCGAGCGGCGCGGGTCACTTCGTGAAGATGGTCCACAACGGGATCGAGTACGGTCTCATGGCCGCCTACGCCGAGGGCCTGAACGTCCTGCGCGGCGCCTCCATCGGGATGCATCGCCAGGAGGTGGACGCGGAGACGACGCCGCTGCGCGACCCCGATCACTACCGGTACGAGCTCGACCTCGCCGACGTCGCCGAGCTGTGGCGGCGGGGGAGCGTGGTCGGCTCCTGGCTCCTCGACCTCACCGCGGGCGCGCTGGCGAGGGACCCGGAGCTGGCGGGCTTCGCCGGGAGGGTCTCCGACTCGGGGGAGGGGCGCTGGACCATCCACGCCTCCATCGATGAGGGCGTGCCCACGCCCGTGCTCACCGCGGCGCTCCACGAGCGGTTCTCCTCGCGCGGCAACGCCGACTTCGCGGGCAAGGTCCTCTCGGCGATGCGCCACGCCTTCGGCGGGCACGAGGAGAAGAAGTGAGCCTCGCCCCGTGAGGCTCGAGGTCCTTCCCGACGAGGGCGCCGTGGCCGGGCGCGCGGCGGCCTGGATCGCCGCCTCGGCGCGCGAGGCGGTGGCGGCCCGCGGCCGGTTCGCGCTCGCCGTGAGCGGCGGACGCACGCCCTGGCTGATGTTGCGGGCGCTCGCCTCGGAGGAGGTTCCGTGGAGGAGCGTCCACCTCTTCCAGGTGGACGAGCGCGTCGCGCCATCGGGGCACGCCGACCGGAACCTCACGCACGTCGAGGAGAGCCTCGGCGGAGCGGCGCTCGCCTCCATGAGCCTCCACCCGATGCCCGTGGAGGAGGCCGACCTGGGCGCGGCCGCCCTCCGTTACCAGCGCGCCCTCGAGGCCGCCTGCGGCTCGCCGGCCGTGCTCGACGCCGTCCACCTCGGCCTCGGCGCGGACGGCCACACGGCCTCGCTGGTGCCGGGCGATCCGGCGCTCGACGTGACGGGCGCCGACGTGGCCGTGACCGGGTCCTACGCCGGACGGCTCCGCATGACGCTCACGTACCCCGCGCTCGAGCGCGCCCGCGCCGTGCTCTGGGTCGTCACCGGCGCCGAGAAGGCTCCCGCGCTCCAGCGCCTGCTCGCCCGGGACCGCGCCATCCCCGCGGGGCGCGTCCGGGCGGACCGCGCCCTCGTGCTCGCCGACGGCGCCGCGGCGCCGGGCGTGCGCTGGGCGTGAGTCGGACGCGTCCCCGGGGTGCGTCCAATCAGGGGCGAGCCCATAGCCGCACGCCACCGAGGAGCCCGGAGAGGTTGTCCACGCGTTTCACGTCGGCCGGCAGCTCGATCGTGACCCTCCGGGCATTGCCGCCGCCGACGTAGAGCCGGTCGAAGTTGAAGGTGGCCCGGATCTGGTCGATGGCGAGGCCGAGCCTGCGGTTCCACCGGCGCCGGCCGACGTTCTCGAGCGCCCGCTTCCCCAGCTGCTGCTCGTAGGTCCTCCCCTTGCGGAAGGGGTGGTGACCGAGCTCGATGTTGGGGACGTAGGCGCCGTCGACGAAGAGGGAGAAGCCGAAGCCGGTGCCGAGCGTGACGCACGCCTCGACGCCGCGCCCGCGGATGACGCCGTGGCCCTGGACGCCCGCGTCGTTGAGCACGCGGGTGGGCCGGCGGGTGGTCCTCGCCATGGTCCGCGCCAGATCGAAGCCCACCCACCGTGGGTGCAGGTTCGGCGCGCTGTGGACCACGCCCTTCACCACGACGCCGGGGAAGCCGATGGAGACCCGGTCGTACGCTCGAACGTCGGCGACCATCGTCACGAGGGCACCCATGACGGCCATCGGGGTCGCGGGGCGGGGCGTGGCCACGCGGTGCCGATCGCCCAGGGGCTTCCCGGAGGCGGCGACCACCATCGCCTTGATGCCGGTCCCGCCGATGTCGATGCACAACGTCCTCGGCGACGCCGCGCTCCCAGCGCGCTTCGGCATGCGAGCACCTCCTGGTCCGGGCGAGACTACTCCGGCATCCGGGCGTCGGCGAAGGCTCCCGGCGCTCTACGGGGAAGCGCCCCCGGGCCCTCGCCGAGGCCCGGGCTCGCTCCATTGCACGCAGATTGCCCGGACCCACTTGACCTCTTCCATCGGTTCCTCTATGTTGCGCGGCCCATGATGGTCGCGACGCACAATTCGTGGCACCGACCGACGGTCGAGCGGATCGCCGCCGACGTGCGCTCGCGCACCCGCAGCGGCCCGGTCGGCCGGGCGGCGCTCGCCCTGGACCTCCGGAACGGCCCGGCACGCGGACCCTGACGGGATTCGCCCATTCGACGGGCGTTTTCGAGGGCCGGGCGCCGAGAGGCTCCCGGCCCTCGGCGTTTCCGCGTGCGGAGGCGGCGCCTCCGGCGTGGGAAGGGGCCGGGTGGAGATTCACGGCGACCCGCGGCGGGCCGTCGCCGTGCGTGGTGCGTCATCGAAATTGCCTTCGCAGCTCAATCGAGCGGCGCATCGGCCGGAGGCCGCGTGCAGGCAGCGCAATTCTGCCCGGAGGCGCATTCAGGACGAGCTGGAGGAGGAGCGACAGGAATGCACGTCAGGGGCGGCTGGACACCGCCACGCGTGGGCCCCCGCGTACCGGCCCCAGGGCGCCTCGGCCTGCGATCCGGGGCTGTTCCTTCCTCGGGAACGTCGATGGCCTCGTTCGGGTGTCGCAGACAGGACGACCGCCCGCCGCGCCCGTTTCCGGGAGAGGTGTCCGGGTTACTGCCGATTGACGCTGGGGTATCGCTCGCCTAGCGTGAAACCATGCTTCGGCGGAGCCTCACGGGCGCGACCGCTCGCGCCTCCGCGGCGATCCTGGCGCTGGCGCTCTCCGGCGCGCCGCGGATCGCCGCACTGCACGCGCCGCCCGAAGCACACCATTGCGCGTGCCCCGCCGGGAAGGACGGACACCACGAGTGCAGCTGCGCCCTCTGCCGGAGGGCGGCGCTCGCGGCGAAGTCCTCGAACGACGCCCTCCCGCCGTGCCATCGGGCCGCGGCGCTCGACGCCCTGACGGCCGCCGACGGGGCCTCTCGCGAGGTGCCGTGCATCGAGGGAACGTGCGGGAACGAGGACGGCCACGGCCTCACCGTGCCCGGCGGGCATCCGTTCTGCCTGCCGGTCGTGAAGTCCCTCGTGCACCTCATCCGCGTGGAGCGTCGCACGCCGTCGGTGCGGTCGCTCTCCGGGCTCGCGCAGGAGCCCCCGACCCCGCCGCCCCGGGTGGCCTGAGCCGCGGCCCCATCGTCGCGATCCCGGCGCGCGCCCGACGGCGCTCGCCGCGCGTGCCCGTGCCCGCGAGGGCGCGGCGCCGGGTCGTGTTTATCCCTCTCGAACTCGTACACGAGGACACATGTCGAAGATCCACGTCGGATTCACCCTGGGCGGCCTGGCGCTGACAGCGCTGCTCGCCGCCCCTCCCGCCCGCGCCTGCTCGGTCTGCGGCTGCGGGGATCCCCTCCTCATCTCCAACGATCCGGCCGCCATCAGCGGCCAGCTCCGGCTCCAGCTCGACACCGAGTACCTCCGCATGAAGGCGGGGAACGAGGAGGACCCGGCCCTCACCGACGAGCTCACGCAGTGGTCGTATCGCCTGAACGCCGTGTACCGCCCCGTCGACGCGCTCGCCCTCACGATCACCCTCCCGTTCGTCACGAAGACCATGAACATGACCGGAGGTGGCGCCACCACCGCCGTGTCCGACGTCACCGGGCTCGGAGACGTCGAGCTCGCCGCCCGGTGGGCGCTCCTGCGCTCGGCCGATCTCGGGAGCGGCCGGCTCCACGAGCTCGCGATCTCGGGGGGTGCGTCCACGCCCACCGGCGCGAACGACGTCAAGGCGGACGGCGAGCGCATCGACGAGCACGGCCAGCCGGGCACCGGATCGTGGGGCCCGTTCGCCGGCCTGCACTACCGGTTCGAGCAGCGCGACTGGAGCGCCTTCGCCAGCATCTCCGGGCGCTGGCACGGCGTGAACTCCGAGGGCTACCGGTACGGGTCGGCCCTGCTCTGGAGCGTTCACGGTCAGTGGTTCGCCTCGCGCCGCATCGCCCTCGACCTCGGCGTCGACGGGCGCCACGCTGCGGCGGACGCGGACTCCGGGGACACCGTCGTGAACACCGGCGGCACGGTGGTGTCGCTCGCACCCGGCGTCTACCTGAATGCCTATGCGGGTGCCTGGCTGTTCGTGCGGGCGCAGGTTCCGGTCGTGAAGAACCTCACCGGCGTCCAGGACCAGCTCCCCACGTTCCTCACGGGCATCCAGTACCAGGTCCGCTAGCGATCCGCGGTGCCGGCCGCTAACCACCGGGCATGACCGACCGCTCCGAGAGCCTCCTCGCCTGGCAGTGGAGCGTCTACCCGGCCGGCCACCGCGATCGCCGTAACCTCGTCGTGCACGTCCTCACCGTCCCGGTGTTCGAGCTCGGGACGGTCGCGGTGATCGTCTCGCCGTTCCTCGGCCTCTGGCTCGCGCCGGCGGGCCTCGTCGCCATGGTCGGCGTCATGGCCCTCCAGGGGAGGACGCACCGCCTCGAGGCCGTGCCACCCGCGCCGTTCCGGGGGCTCGGCAACGTGCTCGGCCGGGTGTTCGGCGAGCAGTGGCTGACCTTCCCGCGCTACGTCCTCACCGGTGAATTCGCCCGCGCCTGGCGCGAGGCCGGTTCCCGGGCGCGCACGCCGGCGTGAGGTGCCCGACGGATCAGTGCAGGTCGTCCACCTCGACCATGCCGCCGTGAGCGTTCTGGAGGGCGAACCGGAGCCGGATGGAGTCGACGCCGGCCGGGATGGGGACGACGCCCACGAACCGGCGCCAGGTCCAGGCGGTGTGGACGGTGCCGAACTCGAGCAGCGTGCCCGTCTCGACGCCGCCGGAGAGGCCGAGGACCTCCACGGTCATGCCGGAGTAGTCCGGCGAGGGTGGCCGGCCACCGGACTCCTGGACGTCGCTTCGCGCCCAGAACCGGACGAGCGCCACGCGACCGGGCGTCACGGGTACGGGGTCGGAGGCCACGCCCTGGCATCCGCCGCAGACGGTGCCGTCGAGCCGGAGCACGGCATCCCCGCCGTGCGCGTCGGCGACGATCGCGCGCGAGGCGACCGTGGCGCCCGACGGATCCGGATGCGGCGACCAGCCCGCCGGCAGCGCCGTCCCGTCCTCGAACCCCGGATCGAGGGCCAGGAAGGCGAGGTCGACGTCGCCGGTCTCGAGCGGCTCCATGTCCCACGACGGCGGCGCGGTGTCCGGCTCCTCCGGCCAGTAGGCGGCGTACTCGAGGCCGCGCCGCAGCAGGGCCTCGGAGGCGAACGGCTTCCCGCGCTCGATGCGGACCGAGGGATCGGCCCAGCGGATCACCTCCGCCGCGCCGAATCGGAACGGCGGCGCCTGGAACTCGGGCAGGAGCGCCACGAGGTCGTCGTAGAGCCTCGCGATGCCGGTGGCGGTCGTCGTGTAGGTCGCGAACGGCTCGCTCACGCCGGTCGAGAAATCGATGCGCTCCGGAATGGGCAACCCGTCGAGCTTCATGAAGCGGAGGGCGCGGTACATGATCGCGAAGGCGAAGTGTCCGTCGACCTGGGGCAAGTAGGGGTCCCGCCAGATCGGATCGAGGACGTTCGCCTCGGACCCCCCGAGATCGTGGAAGTACACGCTCGGGACGATCCCGACGGCGCGCGCCTTCTCGACGAAGTGCGGGTAGAAGCTGCGCATGAACCAGGCGCTGTTGTGGAAGTAGCGGCTGTCGCCCGGCCAGGTGCAGACGGGGTCGGAGTCGTCCTCCGTGGCGCAGGTGTCGAACTCGAGCAGGGCGTGGACGAGCGTCACCGCGGGGAGGCCGTCGCTGCGGTACACCCCGCGGATCGCGTCGAGCTCCCCGTCCAGGGTGGCGAGGACGCGCCTCGAGTACTCGGAGGCGGAGAGCTGGCTCCAGCCGAGCGTGGTCGCCGGCGTGTCGAACGAGAAGTCCGCGGCGCCGAGCCAGGCATCCGAGAGGTAGAGCTCCAGGGGCACGCCGTCCGGCGTGGGCGTTGCGGCCACGTCCGCCGCGTAGGCCCGGATGTTGCGAAGCTCCTGCTCCGACGGCGGGAACTGCATGCCCCACCGGTGGTCGGCGATCCCCGGGTCGTTCACGAACCAGATGGACGTCTTCACGACCTTGACGCCGCTCGAGGCCATCTCCGCGAGCTGCGTCCGAACCGCGTCTCGCACGCCGGGCAAGTGGTAGCTGGGGAGGAACATCTCGTCGAGCAGCTGGACCGGCGTCACCATCCAGTGGTTGGAGAGCGCGTGGTAGTTCACCCCGGGCAGGTACGAGCCAGGGCCCACCGGGGAGACGCAGGCCCGGGTGGAATCGCAGACCTGCCAGCCGGGACAGGCGCAGTCCGCCTCGGGCGTGGCCACGACCTCCGGCGAGACGCCGCCCTCTCCGGCCCCGCCCACGGAGGTCACGGCGAAGTGGTAGGCGGTGCCGTCCGCGAGGCCGGACACGGTGAGTGAATCCGTGGCGGACTCGAGCCGCGCGCCGCCGGGGAGGGTCGACCAGGTGTCGGGCCCGACGCCGGCGGCGGTGGCGAGGTAGACGGCGTACGAGGTGGCTCCCACCACCGGGCTCCAGGACAGCTTCACCTGCCCGTCCCCCACCACCGCGAAGGGTGCCTCGGGCGCCCGGGGGGGCAACGCCGGGGACGCGTCGTTCCGCGGACCCGGACAGCCGGCGAGGAGCACCGCCACGGCCCCGCCGACGAGCGCGCGGGGCGTCACGGCGTGGGGCCCGGAGCGGCGTGGCGCGGGCGCCGCCGGACCAGCATGGTGAGCAGCACCGCGATGCCGGCCGCGGCGAGGAGGTGCTTCAGGGTGTGGCCGCTGAGCGCCCTGCCGGTCGCCTCGAAGACGGGCACGTCGGCGACCTCGGCCCACTTCGCCCCGGCGTAGAGCCCGAGCCCGGCGATCCAGGCGGCGGCTCCGCCGTAGCGGGCGGGAAAGAGCGCCAGGACGAGGAGCACGCAGGCGAGCGGGTAGTACTGGACGAGGAAGTAGGGCCGCAGGTCGCCCGCGCCGGCGCGCTCGGTCGCGATCCAGTACGCGACGCTGCCGGCGCCCGCGAGGACGAGCGGGCCGAGCAGCCGGAGGCCCCAGGCCGGGCTCACGCGCTCGGCGACGAGCGCGCAGAGGAGGCCCATGAAGGCGACCGTCATGGGCAGGCGATCCCAGACCAGCGGGTCGTTCGCCGGCTGGAGATGGAACCAGGCCGAGCCGATGCTGGTGAGCGCCACGCCCGCGAAGAACACGGTCCACGGCAGGCGCTCGCGGGCGTCCCGGAGCGCGATCCGGCCGCGGAGCAGCGCCGCGAGGCCGGCCAGGCCGACGAGGGCGAACGCGACGTTCGAGAGCACGTCCATCGCGTTCGGCACCCCGGCGAGCGTCCGCCGGTCGGCGAAGTCGAAGTAGGCCTGCGACTGGGGAAGGCGCTCGCGGGAGAGCGCGAGGCCGACCGCGACCACACCGGTCGCGAGGAGGACCGCGACCCTCCAGGCCCTCGCCGGCCCGCTGGAACCCGCCTCGCCCGCCGCGGGAAGCTCGATCTCCATGGCGTCCGACCTCCTTGCTCCACGCATGATCCGTGGATGCGGGAGCCCGGCGCCATGTGACGTCACGGCCGGGACGGGCCACAGAGGGATCAGTTCCCGAACGTCCTCAGCGAGGCGGCGGTGCTCTCGAGGTTCAGCGGGTGGAGCAGGATGGTGCCGCCCCGCGAGCTCTCGATGTCGGCGATGAAGAAGAGCGTGACGGCGAGCACCGCGGGGAGAACGGTGTGCAAGGTCCCCCTCGCCTCGTGGGCGGCGAGGCCGACGAGCAGGTTGCAGAACAGGGACATGAGGAGGAGGAGGGCCCAGCCGCCGAACGGGATCCGGTTCCAGGCGGCCGCCTGGGCGAAGCCCTGAGCGTCGATGACCGCGTTCATGCCCTCGGCCACGATGGCGACCACCGGGGTCGGATTCGCGCGGCCCTGCCCGGCCACGAGGCTCCACATCTCGGCCTGGACACGGCCCGTCCGCTCGTCCAGGGGGCCGAGGTCGTGCCACGGCCGCGCGAGATAGTGGCGGATGCGCAGATCCAGGTAGTCCCGCAGGAGCGCGCGAAGACGCGTCGCCTCTTCCGGCGGAAGGAGGCCGGCGCGCGCGTACTCCGTGCCGATCGCGTTCGCCTCCCTCTCCTCCCAGCCCTTGCGCAGGTCGTACCGCCCCACCGCCATCGAGAAGGTGAAGCCGACGAGGAGCCCGAGCAGCGTGAGCGTCCCGCCGAGCACGAACTTGAAGTCGTTGTCGGCGTCGCTGTTCCAGGGGCTCTGCCGCTCGCGGAGGCGGCGCCCGAGGCGGGACGTCAGCCAGAACAGCGGCAACGTGATCGCGAGGACCAGCAGTGGATAGTCCATGAGGTTGAACATCGCGCGATCCGCCTGGGGAATCGAGGAAAGAGACGCCGCAGCGTCGAGCGGCTACCTCTTCTGCGCGGCCGGCACCGCCAGCGGCGGCGGCGGCTCGAGGACGAGCTTCCCGCCGGTGAGCTGGGCGGCCCTCACCTGGGCCTGGCGGGAGAGGTCGATGGACTCGCCGAGGATGCGCGCCATCTCCTGCGGCGCGTGGAAGCCCATGGAGTTCTCGGCGGCGACGTAGTCGAGGCGCCACTGCGCGGCGCGCTGCAGCTCCTCCAGCTCCTTCATGGCGGGATCCCTCTCCACAACCGCGCGCCAGGCGGTGAGCAGGTTGGCCTTCACCTCGGCCGCCATCCTCTTCTCCTGCTCGTCCCGGGGCGCCTTCTGGTACGCCTCCTGCGCCTCCAGGGTGGCCTTCGCCTTCGCCACGGCGGCGTCGCGGGCCCGGTCGTCGTAGGGCTTCCGCACCGCCACGATGGCGTC
>Ga0335084_10004660_pt1 | contig 13520 bp, 8 predicted proteins | sample Lox_Sample_44_FD_206721 | JGI IMG/M metagenome (GOLD analysis project Ga0335084, IMG submission 206721) | Soil microbial communities from Loxahatchee National Wildlife Refuge, Florida, United States - Lox_Sample_4.4 | ecosystem: Environmental > Terrestrial > Soil > Wetlands | place: USA: Florida... | reverse complement strand
CGGCGAACCAGGGCTGGCGCTACTGGCTGTATCTGCGCTGGCGGCGGACCGGCATCGAGCTCGCGGACATCGACCGCGCCGCGAACTACTGGGCGCTTGGGTCGCTCCTCTCCGGCTGCCTGTGGGGTCTTGCGACGCTACTGTTCTTCATACCCGACTCGCCGGTCTACCAGGCGTTCCTGTTCGTCCTGATTTTCGCGGTCACCTCGGCGGCGGTGCTGCTCATCGGGGTGCATCTGCCGTCGTTCTACGTGTTCGTCCTCCCGGCGCTGGTGCCGATCGTCGTGCGCAACATCATCGAGGGCGAGCCCGCGCACATGACGCTCGCGTTCATCGTGGGCGTGGCGACGATCGCGCTCCTCACGTTCGGACGGAACTACAACCGCGTCCTGGTCGCGTCGCTCCGCAACCGGTTCGAGAACGAGGCGCTCGCGCGCAAGCTCGCGACGCAGAACATCGAGCTCGAGCGCGCGAAGGAGGCGGCCGAGCGCGCGCGCACCGACGCCGAGATCGCAAACCGCTCCAAGACCCAGTTCTTCGCCGCCGCCGGCCACGACCTGCGCCAGCCGCTGCACGCGATGGGTCTCTTCGCCGCGGCGCTCACCGAGAAGGCGCGCGACCCCGAGGTGCTGCAGGTCGTGAACAGCATCAACGCCTCGGTGGACGCGCTCGAAGGCCTCTTCAACGAGCTGCTCGACATCTCGAAGATCGATTCGGGCGTGCTCAAGGCGAATCCCACGCACTTCGACCTCGCCGCGATGCTCGATCGCATGCGCATGGACTTCGAGCCCGAGGCGTTCGAGCGCGGCCTGCGCTTGCGGATCGTGCCGACGACCGCGTACCTGTTCAGCGACCCGGTGCTGGTCGAACGGATCCTGCGCAACCTCGTCTCCAACGCGCTCCGCTACACGCGCGCGGGCGGCGTGCTCGTCGGCGCACGCCGCCGCGGGAAGGAGATGAGCATCGAGGTCTGGGACACCGGCATCGGCATCCCGCCGGAGCAGCAGGAGCGGGTGTTCGAGGAGTTCTACCAGCTCGCCAACCCGGAACGGAACAGCAAGAAGGGGCTCGGGCTCGGCCTGTCGATCGTGAAGCGTCTCGTCAACCTGCTCGGCGCACGCATGGATCTACGCTCGATCCCGGGGCGAGGTTCAGCGTTCAAGGTGCGCCTGCCGCTCGGAGTCCGGCCGGCGGTCGACCAGACGCGGAAGAAGAAGGCCGCGACCGCGCCCGGCGATCTCTCGGGCCGCGTGATCGTCGTGGTCGAGGACGAGGCGGCGGTGCTCGAAGGCATGCGCGTGCTGCTCGAGGGCTGGGGCGCCGAGGTCGTCGCCGGCGCCTCGATCCGCGAGACGATGGCGGAGGTGGAGCCGCTCGCGCGCACGCCCGATCTCATCGTTGCCGACTACGGCCTGCGCGACGGCAACGTCGGCACGCAGGCGATCGCGGCGCTGCGGGAGCGGTTCAAGTCGCAGATCCCGGCGATCATCGTCAGCGGCAGCACGACGCCCACGCACGTCGACGAGGCGAAGGCGATCGACGCGCACCTGCTCTTGAAGCCGGTGATGCCGGCGAAGCTGCGGACGCTGATCCATTTCAAGCTGCATCAGGCGGTGGGACACGGGTGAGCACAGCCCGCCGGTGTCGAGCGCCGGTGCCGGGTCGACCGAGCCGCCAATGTTGAAGTTGAAGGCCTTGCTCAGGGCAGCCTGCGACCTACTCCGCAAGCTGGGGGTCGCGTGGCACAACTGCCGAGGGAGGAAACCGGTGGACAAGCCAAAGTTCGATCCGGGAGAAAAGTTCTCGAAGCTCAGGTTCGGCGGGCGCGCGCGGCCCAGTCCGCCGCACATCGTGGTCCGGCTGACGCGCGAGCTCGAGCCGTACGACGACGGCGAGCGCTACGAGCGGGAGCGGCGCGGACAGTGGAAGCAGCTCGATACGCTGCTCGCGCGCTTGGGCAATCTCCGGCTGCGGCCGCTGTTCCGGTGGCTGAGCCCGGTCGAGCTCGAGCGGCTGGTCGAGAAAGCGAGGTGCTGCGCCCACGGCCACAAGTACCGGGCCGCTCCGTTCTTCGCCTATTTCCAGATCGAGGGCGGTTCGCGAGCCGAGCTCGTGCCGCTCCTCGGCGAGCTGATAAAGGCGCGCGACGTCGTGGCGCACGCCTATCTCGAGCAGGTCGGGCTGCCGCCGGCCGTCAACTCGGGGGGCGACGAGCCGGGACTCACCTTGCAGTTCTACCTGAAGCCGGCGCCGAGCTCGGCCGACTGGCTCGGCGGCATCGACGCGATGTACGCCTGGGCGGCGAACGGCGGCACGGGCGGGGATGGCGCGGACGTCCGCATCATCGACGTCGAGCAGGGCTGGTTCCTCGATCATCCCGATTTCCCGCTGCCGCCGCCGACGCTCCTCGCCGGGGTGAACGTCAGGCCGTCGGCGGAACACGGGACGGCGGTGCTCGGGATCCTATGCGCCCAGGACCGGGACAACGGCCAGGGTGGAATCGGCATCGTGCCGCACGTCACCTCGATCGACTGCGTGTCCTACGTCGACACCGTCGATGCGTGGTGCGAGGCGAAGTCGTCGAACCCCGCCGCCGCGATCGCTTTCGCCGCGTCGCGGCTCGCTGCGGGCGACGTGATGCTGATCGAGGCCACGCTGTATGCGCCCGACGTCGTTCCGCCCCCGCCGGTGCCCGTCGACCCGAACCTGATGTTTCCGATCGAGGCGAACGACGCCAACCGGGTGGCGATCGATCTCGCCGTCGCCCTCGGCATCACCGTGGTCGAAGCCGGAGCGAACGGGACCGACCCGAGGGACGGCACCGGCTGCGGCTATCCGCCGCTCGACATGGACACCTGCCCGCAGCTGGACCCGGCGAACCCGGCCTACGCGGATTGCGGCGCGATCATGGTGAGCGCGGCGGCCGTGAGCAGCGCCGGCCCGCCCGAGCGGCTGGACTGGGCGCCCCGCGGACGACGCGTCGACTGCTTCGCACAGGGACAGGGCGTCTACACGACCACCTGCTTCCCACCGGGCACCCTCCCGCCGGGCTGCTCGATCACAGGGTATGTCCCGGGCTACACCGGCGACAACGGGTCGCCGGCCTTCGGCGGCACTTCCGCGGCGGCTGCGATCGTCGCGGGAGCGGCGGCGGCGATCCAGGGCCTCGCGCTCGCGAAGTTCGGCGTGTCGCTCCATCCCTACCACGTCCGCGCGATGCTCAGGGACGCGAACGTGAACACGCCCGTGTACGACGAGTCGGGAAGCGGCAACGTCGTGGGGGTAATGCCGGATCTCAGGCGAATCCTCAGAGGTTATCTCGGGCTCTGAACCCGGATCGGCCACGGCCCGAGCATCACCCTCTGCTACCCGGCCGCGGCAGGGCTAGCCTCCCGGCCGCGAGGCCTGCACCCGACCGATCACCGCTTGACCGAGCGGATCGGGCGCGACGAGCTGCGGCGTCTGCATGCCGATCGCCGGATCCCGCAACCGCTCGACGAGCGGGAGTGCGTGCCGGAACGTCTCCTCCACCGTGATGAGCCCGTCGGCGTTGGCGTCGGCGGCGCCGCGCAGGCCCTCGAGCAGCGCGTGCGTGAACAGCCCGTGCCGCGCCGGGGGGTATTCCTGTGACGCCTCGTCCGCCCGCGAGGCGAGAACGAGCGCGAACCGGGATGCGGCCGAGCGTTTCGCGAGCGACTGCAGGTCCGCCCGCCCCTCGACGCTCCGCGCATGGCAGGTGTCGATGATCAGGATCCGCCGGCCCGCCGCGCGGCGAAGCGCGCCGGCAAGCGTGTCCCAGCGGAGGAGGCTCGGCGCTTCCGCGTCCACGCCGCGGGTCGCCGCGGCGACGTCCTGCCCGCGCGCGTCGCGTGGAAGGAGGTAGTAGTTCCCGGCGGCGTCACTAACGCCGTGCGAAGCGAGAAAGAGGATCACGGTGTCGTCCGCACCGGCCGCGGCCACGAACGTCAGCGCATCGACGATCCTCGCCCGGTCGGGCTTCGCCTCGTCCAGGTCCGAGAGGGACCGCACGAAGACCTGCCGGAAGTGGCGCGGACCTTCACGGCCGAACAGGCGGGCCATCTCCTGGGCGTCCCGCGCGGCGAACTTCAGGCTCGCGTCGGCGCCGAGACCGGAAAACTCGTTCACGCCGACGGCGAGGACGTAGAGGTTGCCGCGCGGCGCTTCGGCGGCCTGCGGCGCATCGACGTCGATGTACGTCTCGGCGACGGCGAGCGACGTTCCGGTCGAGATCTCGACCCGCACGCGGTTCTCGCCCGGCCGCAGCGCGACCGAGGCGTCGGCCGCGAATGTCGTGCGCTGCGCAACCGGAAGCTCGCGCTCCATTGCCGGCGTAACCGGGATGTTGTTGACGAACACCGCATAGTCGAGCATCGGCAGCGCTGCGGCGTGGGCCGCGATGCGCAGCGTGCCGCGTATACGCCCGTCGTCGCCGCGGCGGAGCGGACCGGCAACGTCCAGCCGGACACGGGGCGGAGCGATCGAGGCGAGCTGCAGGACATCGAACGGGCGCGGTCCGGAGCGCGACGGTCCGCTGGCGGAACGGCCGCGGCTGCGGAACGCAGCGTCGACCAAGTCGGGCCGGTAAAGGACGCGCTCGAACTGGACCGCGCGATACAGATCGCCCGCGACGTCCTTGCCGCGGTTGAGGTGCCAGCCGATGTAGTTGTCGCCGCCGGTCGAGGAGGCGTAGTACCCCGCCGGTGTCCAGGTGATCCACTCCTCGCCGTTCGCGCTGACGAAGAGCGCGAGGAACTCGGCGCCGTCCTCCATCCGGTACCACCGGATCGTCCCGTCGGACAGCGCGGCGATCGTCACGTCCCCGCGCGGTGTCACCACCACACCGCGCGCGGCCGCTGGCAGCGCGGCCTTCCAGCGGAGGTTCGCGCTCCGGTCGTAGGCGCGCAACGCCCATTCGGTGCCGAGCACCAGCGTGGCGTGGTCTGGGCTGACCGCGTAGGTGCGGGCCACCTCGTAGTCATCGAGGTGGATCCCCACGCCGTTGATCACCGGCAGCGCATCGTCCCGCCAGCCGGCGACCGCGAAGTCGGGCGAGGAAGTGATCGCGGGGTTGAGGTCGCCGCCCGCACCGACGCGCAGCTCGCGGGCGAAGACTGAGAACCGCATCGTGCGGTCCCGCCCGGGACCGGCGGCGAACTGGACCCTTGCGCCATCGGCGGAGACCTTGAGCGTACCGTCGTGGTGCCCGAACTGGACGATCTGCGGTCCGCGGACAAATACCTGGCGACCGGCCGCGTCCAGCACGCCGAAGGCGGGGTCCTCGGCCGTGAAGGCGATGCCGCCGCCGGGCATCGGCTGAAGATCGGTGATCCGCTCGCGCGCGTCGACCGGTAGCTCCTCGAGGGCGCCGCGCCCGTGCGCGCGCCATCGGAAGATCGCGGAGCGGCCCGGCGCGGCGAACTCCCCGCACGCGAAGAGGAGCGCGCCGTCCTCCGACCAGGCGATGTCGGTGACGGCGACGAGGCCACGCAGCCGGCTCGTATCGGGTGTGAACGCGAGCGAGAGATCCGCGGCATGAAGCACCGCCGGCGCCGGCGCGTCGTGAAAGCTTAGCGCGAGCAGCCGACCGTCCGGGGAGAATCGCACGGTGAAGGGCTTCCGGCCGGGCGCGGTCCGCACCCGCCCGAGGAGCTTCAGGTCGCGGTCGTACAGCCGGACGTAACCATCCAGCGCCACGACCGCCAGCCGGCCCGCGCGGTCGAAATCGGCGCCGAGGATCTTGTCGCCGTACGCGCTGTCCGTGGCGACCGGTGTGTAGTCCGACGTGCGGAACAGCCAGAGCCCGCCGTCCGCGTGCAGACCGACCGCAAGCTGGCGTCCGTCCCGTGAAAACGCGAGGGTGCCGATCGCATCGGGGAGGCCGGAAACCCGCCGGATCAGATCGCCGGACTTCGCATCGAAGAGATAGATCGAGCCCTTGCCGTCCCACTCCCAGCCGGTCCAGCCGCCCGCGGCGATGGTGTTTCCGTCCGGGCTCACGGCAAGGGCGTAGATGCGCCCTTCGAAGCCGGGTCCGATCGGCGGCCGCAGGACGCGCTCGAGGCGGCCCTGGGGAAGCTGCCAGACGCGAAGCGTCTTGTCGTCGCCCGCCGTGATCAGGCGCCGGTGCACCGGATCGACGACGAGTCGGCGGATGTGCGCGCCGTGCATCTCCGTCTCGACGCGCGGGATCGGCGCGGGCGGCGGCTCGGCGGCGGCGCAGCGGAGAGCGACCGCGGCGACGAGCGCAGCAAGTACAACGGGAAATACCGGAAGAGGGCGCATCGGCCGCAGCCGACTTACTGCGCCGGTCCTGCGCGCCGCGAGCGGGTCTCGGCGAACTCGACCGCGCTCTGGGAGAAGTACTCCGCGTCCGCGCCCGGTGTCGTTGAGCCGGTGAATCTCACCAGCGGCGCAGCCTCCACGGTCTCACCGTCCACTGCGCCCGTTACCGGACTTCCGCGCCTGGCTTCGGCGGCCACCGCCGACTGCGTTCCCGCCGCATCCGACGCGGTTACCGTGCGCTCGGCTCCCGCCGCAACCGCGGGCGTGACCGAAGGCTCCGGCGGTGGCGGTTCCGAAAGCAACCGGAGCTTCTCGGCCCCCGTCGCAACCGCGGGCGCGGCCGGAGGCTCCGGCGGTGGCGGTTCCGGCAGCAACCGGAGCTCAGGCAACGCTGCAAGGCGATTGGAAGTACTGGCCGCGAGAACGTTCCGGGGGCCTGGACCGATGGTGCCCGGGTCCTTTCCGGTCGGGCCGGTCAGACGCGGGAGGCTGCGGTCGAGGAACACCACGTTGGCCGCGGGGAGCCCGAGCGACGGCTTGAGGCTGTTGCCGCTTAGAAAATCGAAATCGGGCATTGCCGCATTCGCCACGCGCAGCCCCGACACGGCAACCTTCGAATCCGCGCCGAACTTGAGCGTGGTCTTCAGGCGTCCCGCAGCAGTATTGACCGTGACCCACATGCCGTTGGCAGGATTTTCGGTGCCGAGCCGGTCCCGGTCCACCGGCCAGTCCATGTTCGTGCGGCACGTCACGGGATCGCTGCACCGGATCCGGTAGTTGCCGAGGTTGCCGTTGATCGTCACGGTGCCGCTCTGGACGCCGACGTTAAGCCCGTAGTATCCGGTCGAGCGCAGCGGCTCCGTCGCTCTCAGCGACACGCTGGGCTCTGCGGCACCGTATAGGTATTGAATACTGTTGAGCGGCGCCCGCGTGTAGTCCCAGAGCACGTCGCCCCGGAAGAGCACGTTCCCCGCACCAGTAGTCTGCACTGATACCTGGACAAGCGGGTTGTCGTAGTAGAGGCCGTCGTTCTTCGCCAGCAGCGGCTTGGTCGACAGAAATCCGAGCCCACGCTCGCCGGGCGCCGGATTGACGAGCGCGGTGCCGTTCAGCTCGACATCGCCGTTCTGGGTGTGAATGTCGTTCTGCAGCCGGATGGTCGTCGTGCCCGCCCGGTCCTTGTCGCCGATGGTGACGTTGCCGCGCGCCACGATCGGTCCGGCGAGCGTGATCGTCCCGCCCGCGGTCGACGTCACGGAGACCTGATCGGTCGCGATGAGATGCTGCGCCGTCACGTCCCCCGTTGCCTTGAGCGTGATCTTCGCCTTGCCGGTGGCGATGACCGTGCCCTGTCCTTCGGTGACCGAGGTCGCCGGGCCGGTCCCCATCACGATGCCGCCCGCCCCCGCCTTGAGCGTGACCGCGCCGTCGTTGGTCACGATGTCGTTGTCGACCGCGATCTTGTTGCCCGCGGTGAGCGTCAACGGCGCGCCGCTCTTCCCACCGCGACCGTCGATCGGCTGGCGGACTTCGATCGTGTCGGTCGCGTCGAGATCGACCTGCCCGCCAGAGCGCAAGGTGTTCGCGACGCCCGTCGCCGTGGCCGCGTCCACGACCAGGAACTCCGGATCGAGCAGGAGACGCCCACCCTTCCCCGCCGGCGCCGCAAGATCCACGGCGCCGTTGAACGCGAGCTCGCGCTTGCCGGACACCTCGACGAATCCGCCGTCGCCGCCGGCCGCGCCGCCGCGCGCCGAGAGCGCACCGCCGAACCGTGTTTCGCCGTCCGACCAGGCGACGATCGTGCCGCCGTTGCCGCGCGCGAGCGCATCGGCGCTGACGGTCGCCCCGGCCTCGATCGCGGTGCGCGCGGACCGGGGCACGCCGCCGCCACCCTGCATGCCGCCGCCGATCAGGGCAGTGCCGCCGCCCGCGTCGCCGGCGACGTCGATGCGGCTGCCCGCGTCGAGCACGACCTCCGCGCCAAGCACTTTCACGCTGCCGCCGCTCGCGCCGCTCGCGCGCCCCGACGCGTCGAGCGTCCCGGCGACGCGCACCACGCCCTCGTCGCCGCCGTTCAGGACGATCTCGCCGCCGCGCTGCACGAAGCTCGTCGCGCGCACGACGCCGCTCGTGTTGATCACGTTGTCGAGCACGGCTTTCGCCGCCGATGCCGCTATGAGCACGCTGCCGCCGTCGGCCACGATCGTGCCGGTCTGGTTGACGTACGCCTTCAGCGGCCGGCCCTCGATGTCGGTAAGGCGCGCGGCGACCTTGTCGTCGACCGCGAACGTGATCAGCTTGTCGCCGAAGAGATCGAGCGTGAAGCGGTTCCCGGAGGCGAGCACGACGCGGCCGAGCTCGGCGCGGATCACGCCCGAGTTCTCGACGCCGGGTGCGACCAGCGCGACCAGGCCGCCGGCACGCGCGGTGATCTCGCCGCGATTGATGATGACCGCGTCACGGTTCAACACTTCGTCGAACTTGTAGCGGCCGGCCATGAAGTTCTCGTTCGATATGTTGGCGGTCGCGGCGACGAGCCCGCCGACGTCGACCTTCGCGCCGGGCCCGATGAGGATGCCGTTCGGGTTGACGATGAACACGGTGCCGTTGGCGGTGAGGCTGCCGAGGATCGAAGACATCTCCGGCCCGGTAACGCGGTTCAGCGTCGCACCGGCCGCCGACGGCTGCTGGAAGTTGACCTGCGCGCCCGTGCCGATGCTGAAGCTCCGCCAGTTGATGACCGCGCGCGGTGAAGACTGGATGATGTCGAGGCGGCTGCCGTTGGAGGTGATCGTCGCTGAGCCGGCCTGCACCACGCCGCCCTGCGGGTTCGCCGCGGCGCTGGCAGCGCAGAACGCGAGCGCGAGCCCCGCGGGGACGGGCCGAAACGAGAAGCGGTTCCCGAGCGCGTGACGGCTGGGCCGGTGAACGGAGCGGCTGGTCGGCGGCATGCGGGTTACCGGTAGTGACACGCGCCGATCGTAGGCGCGCGTGCCGCCGATCGCCTCCACCCCAGGGCTTATGCCCTAGGGCGTAAGCGCTAGAACGTCGGCGGCTGCGGCTCGATCTCGCCGCGAACCCGCCCGAACGTGTCGGGGAAGTAGCCGGTCGGACCGTTGCCGGTGGGTTCGACCGCGGTGCCTGCGGCCGCCGGCCCGACGAGTGGCTCGTTGCGAACCATCAGCACGCCAAGCGCGAGCAGTGCGACGACCACGATCGCGCCGATCAGCGCGCCCATGGGGCGAACGCTGCCGCGCTCAGTGTGCGTCGGCCGGTTGATCCACACGGCGTGCGGCACTCGCGGTGCGTGCGGAACGACTTCGCCGGTCTCGAGGTCGATGTCGATGTCGATGTCGGATGTCATGGTTGCCTCCTTCGGGGTCCGTTCGACCCGATTCCAGTATCGGCAACTCGCGACGCGTGCGGTATCCGCTCGTGCGCCTAATCCCGACAGGTGATCGACGGGGGCAAAAGCGTGAACTTTGCCCGGGCCCGGGCGCCCGGCCGGCGGCTCGATGTGCAACTCACTTGCATGAGTGCTACCATGTATCTGGTATACCAACAACATAAAGATTCGAGAGGGGTTTCGTGAAGATCCTGGTCGTGGATGACCATCCGCTCATCCTCGAGGCGCTGCACCATGTGCTGCGGCAGCTCGACGGCGAAGTCGAAGTTCTCGACGCCCGCACTGCCGAGGACGGAAGGCACCTGGTAGCGGACCACCCGGACGCGGGGCTCCTCCTCCTCGACCTCACCCTGCCCGGCGCCGACGGCTTCAGCCTGCTCGAGGAGCTTCGCACCGGGCACCCGGCGATCCCCGTCGTCGTGATCTCGGCCTCCGACCGCCGCGAGGACATCCTGCGCGCCATCGACCTCGGCGCGATGGGCTACATCCCGAAGAGCTCGTCGAACCAGGTCACGCTGCAGGCGCTGCGGCTCGTGCTGTCCGGCGGGGTGTACCTGCCGTCGATCGCGCTCAACACGCGCGACGACCAGGCGCCGGTCTCGCCGCCGGTCGTCGAGGGGTCGTCCTCGGTCCACACCACGCCCCGGGAGCTCGGGCTGACCGCGCGGCAGGCCCAGGTTCTCGCGCTGATCCTGCAGGGCAAGCCGAACAAGGTCATCTGCCGCGAGCTGGGCCTCGCGGAAGGGACGGTCAAGATCCACGTCGCCGCGATCCTGCGCGCGCTCAACGTCAGCACGCGCACGCAGGCGGTCATCGAGGCGAGCCGCCTCGGCCTGCAGCTCGAGAACGTCATCGCCACCGCGCTCGGCCAGCATACTCGACACTAAGCCGGGACTGAGCCGGGACCGACGACGCGCGCCCCGCGCGCACCCGGCGTACCCTACGCCCTGCCATGCGACCGGCCGTGCCCGCGGACGACGGGTCGCTCCGCGTGAAGGTCCGCGCCGAGCAGATCCGCACCGTCTACCTCCACTCGCCGACGACGACGCTCGGTTCGCTCGTCGCCGGCGCGTTCCTCGTCTGGATGGCGTGGGACAAGGTGTCGGTCGGCGTGATCGCGTCGTGGTCGGCCGCGCTGCTCCTGCACCAGTCGGTTCGCGTCTACCACTACGGCGCGTACCTGCGAGCGAAGCCCAGCCCGGCGGAGTCGGCGCGCTGGGGGCGGCTCTACATCGGCGCGGCGATCATCGCCGGCCTGATCTGGGGCGCGAGCGGCATCTTCTTCTACATCCCCGACGAGATCGTCCAGCAGACCTATCTCGCGCTGATCCTGTTCAGCATCGTGTCGCTCACGATACCGTCGATCTCGATCTTCGCGCCGGCGTTCTACCCGCTGGTCGTGCTCGTGCTCGCGCCGTTCATGGTCCGCTGCCTCGCGTCTGGCGACAAGCAGGAGATCGCGCTCGCAATTCCCCTCGGCATCATGCTCGTGATCGGGCTGATGTTCGGGCGCAAGGTGAACCTCCTCGTCGATGAAGCGATCCGGCGGCGGTTCGAGAACGTCGAGCTGATCGACGCGCTGTCGCGGCAGAAGGAGATCGCCGAGGCCGCGCGCGCCCAGGCCGAGGCCGCGAACCGCTCCAAGACGCAGTTCTTCGCCGCGGCGAACCACGATCTCCGGCAGCCGCTGCACGCGCTCGGGCTCATGGCGGCGGCGCTCTCCGAGCGCAGCCGCGACCCCGGCGTCACCGGCCTGGTGGCGGGCATCAACGCCTCGGTCGAGGCGCTCGAGGGGCTGTTCAACGAGCTCCTCGACATGTCGAAGCTCGACGCCGGAGCGGTGAAGCCCGAGCTCCGCGACTTCCCGGTGAGCCGCGTGCTCGATCGCCTCCGCCTCGAGCTCGCGCCGGAGGCGGCGGAGAAAGGGCTCCGGCTGCGGGTACTGCGCTCGCACGCCTGGGTGCGCAGCGACCCGGTGCTGCTCGAGCGGATCCTGCGCAATCTGATCTCGAACGCGATCCGCTACACGGCGCGCGGCGGCGTGCTCGCCGGCGTGCGGCGCCGCGGCGGCGCGCTCGCGCTCGAGGTGTGGGACTCGGGGGTCGGCATCCCCGAATCCGAGCGGGGCCGCATCTTCGAGGAGTTCTATCAGCTCGGGAATGCCGGGCCGTCGAGTCGCAAGGGTCTCGGGCTCGGCCTCGCAATCATCCAGCGGCTGTGCCAGCTGCTGGGCTATCGCGTCCGCGTCGACTCGCGCCCCGGACGCGGCTCCGTGTTCCGGTTCGAGGTGCCGGCAGTGGCGCCGGTGCCGGAGGCGCCCCAGCCGCGCGCGCACCCCGCGCGGCCGCGCGGCGAGCTCGGTGGCCGGCTGGTCGTGGTCATCGACGACGAGCCCGCCATCGTGGAGGGAATGCGCTCGCTGCTCGCTACCTGGGGCGTGGAGGTGCTCGGCTCGAGCGATGGCGACGATGTCATGCGCGAGCTCGAGCGGCTCGGCCGGCTGCCGGATCTGCTGATCGTGGACTATCGGCTCGCCGGCGAGCGCCTCGGCACCGACGTGATCGACGAGCTACGCACTGTCCTCGATCCCGAGATCCCGGCGATCGTCGTCACCGGCTCGAGCACCCCCGATCTCGCCGAGCGGATTCGTGCGCGCGGCGACGACCTGCTCGCCAAGCCGGTGCTGCCCGCCGATCTCCGCGCACGCATCGACGCGCGGCTCCGCAGCCACGCCGAGCGCTGACGCGGGGCTGAGCAGCAGCGCCGATCGGGTGCTTGCGAGGCGCGCGGTCCACCAAAACAAATCCCCGGTGGTGCGGATCGCGCACCGCCGGGGACCAAAGACGACCGCTAGGCAGAGAGGAGCGCTGCTACCGTAGGGTCGGGGAGCTACCCGGAGCGTCCGGGCCGGCGGCCCGGACGGCTGAATCGGTGATCGCGCCGGCGTCGGCGAGGCCGGCCCACAGCAGCAGGACGACGACCGCGAGGAAAAGCATGGTGACGCGAAGCGCGTCGCCGATGCTGCGCTCGTCGGCGTCGGGCGCGGGCGTGCCGCCCGTCGCTTCGAAGTCGCTGCCGAATGTCGTTGCCATCGTCGGTTTCCCGTCGCCGATCAGGGATGCAAGATGCTTAAGGATGCGAACAGTTAGCCCGTTCTGCAAAGTCCCCCGAAGGACTAGACCATTGGAGCTACTTGCTTTTCCCGCTTCCCGCACTGCCGCAAAACCCCGGGTTCGCGCACTGCCGCAGTATCTGGCCCCGGCACATACAGGCAACTTACAACACCCCGCCCGGACGCCGGACGGCACAACCGGGGAGACGGACGGCGGATGCCAAAGACCTACGGCCGGACGCTCTCCCGGATCTTTCTCGCGGCGCGCGATGCGCGAAGACGGGAGCAAACCGGGAGCGGCCGGGTGCGGCGTAGGTTCGCGAGCGGCTTGATACGATATCGGCAATGACGCGCGCAACCTGGAACGGCGCGGTGCTCGCGGAGAGCGACGCCTGCGAGACGGTCGAAGGCAACAAGTACTTTCCTCCCACCGCAGTGAAGCAGGCGTATCTGCGCCCGAGCGAAACCCACACCTTCTGTTGGTGGAAGGGCACCGCGAGCTACTACGACGTGGTCGTCGACGGCCAGGTGAACAAGGACGCGGCGTGGTATTACCCCGAGGTCAAACCGGCCGCGGCGAACATCAAGGGCTACATCGCGTTCTGGCGGGGCGTGAAGGTCGAAACGTAATGCCGCTCTCCGGCCCGGCGCCGCGGATCCCGGCCGCCGACGGAACGACGAAGCAGCAGCAATGAG
>Ga0335084_10004659_pt1 | contig 13521 bp, 15 predicted proteins | sample Lox_Sample_44_FD_206721 | JGI IMG/M metagenome (GOLD analysis project Ga0335084, IMG submission 206721) | Soil microbial communities from Loxahatchee National Wildlife Refuge, Florida, United States - Lox_Sample_4.4 | ecosystem: Environmental > Terrestrial > Soil > Wetlands | place: USA... | reverse complement strand
GCGTTGCGCCGGTCGGCAGTCGTTTCGCTGGAGCGGCTTGTGCTGAAATACTCTTTTTTCGTACTTTTTTCTTTTTTCCCGGTCGTCGCTGCCCGGGCGTCCGCTTGATTCCCTTCGGTCAATGACGTGATCGTAACTACGAGCGGTGACAGATCGGCGGAGACGGGACGGAATGTCATCCCGGCCAGAAAAATCGCGACGATCACGAGTGAGTGGAAAAGAAGGGACAACAGCAGTGCATTCAGGCTGTTTCGTCGAATGTCAGCAGGATGTGAATAGGGTGCGTAAAGATTCTGTCTCATCATCCAAGGGGTTTCCCCTTCGCCCTTCCATGACGGAACGGGCGAAGGGGATTGGGAAAAGTACAATCACACGAAAATCAGAAACGTGCTACGACTGGGCCAAAAAAAATAGATCTTCTGACCTTCGGCCTGCGGTCGTCATGACGATTTATTCAGTGCTACAAACGTGCGTTTCGTAGCACATATTAAAGCGAATGTCAATGCGTTTTCGGCATGATCGTCGAAAATCCCCCATGGTGAGTTGAGTGAGCAGATGACCTGAGCGGGCTGTGCCGGACGTCGACGAGCTTGTTTAGGCGATTTCGCCTCGATGAATCGGGAAAGAGGGAGGTCATCGCATCCGCCGGGGGAAGGACGATCGGGGGATTCGATGTGCCGATAATGATGATCGCCTATTTCAGCCTGTTGATCATGCTTGCGAGGTATCCCGCGCCGAACCCGTTGTCGATGTTGACGACGCAAACCCCGCTTGCACACGTGTTGAGCATGGTCAGCAGGGCCGAGAGGCCGTTGAAGCTTGCACCGTATCCCACGCTGGTCGGCACCGCGATGACGGGCTTGTCGACCAGCCCCCCGATGATGCTGGGAAGGGCGCCTTCCATCCCCGCCACGGCAATGACGACTTTCGCCCCCCGGATCCCGTCGAGGTTGTGAAACAGCCGGTGGATCCCCGCCACGCCGACATCGACAATCCGCTCGACGCGGTTTCCAAAGAGCTCCGCCGTGACGGCGGCCTCCTCGGCCACCGGCAGGTCCGATGTGCCCGCCGTGACGATGGCGATATACGTGTCGGGGACCGCCACGTCTTTTTTCTTTATCGTGATCGCCCGCGCCAGGGGATGATAGATCGCCTCGGGGCAGATTCTCCTGACCGCATCGTACATCTCCTGGCTGGCCCTCGTCGCCAGGATCGTCGACTGCCGCTCCAGCATCGCCTGGACAATCGCCGAAAGCTGATCCGTCGTTTTCCCGGGGCAGAAGATCACCTCGGGGTAGCCCACGCGCGATTCACGGTGCGTGTCGATTTTTGCGCACCCGACATCCAGGTAGTGCGACTCCTTCAGGTCCTTCAGCACGGAGATGCCCTCGTCGACGCTCACCTGGCCGCTGCGGATCTTCTCGAGAAACCCCTTCAATTCGTCTCTGTCCATCTGTGATCCCGTGATCCCCTTCTCACTTTTTCCCGGTGTCGATGACCTCGTTCATGCTCCCGGTCCGGTAGCCCTTGAGATCCAGTGCCACATAGGCAAATCCGGCCTGCCTGAAGGCTTCATGGATCCGGTCCATCAGGCCGGTGTCGAAAAATTTCGGGCGCTCTTCCGACGACACTTCGATCCGGGCCACGTCGCCGTGATGACGGACCCTCACCTGCCTGAACCCCAGGTCCATGAGAAACTGCTCCATCCTGTCGATGACGTCGAGTTTCTCCCTGGTGATCTTCTGCCCGTAGGGAAACCTGGAAGAAAGGCACGCGAAGGCCGGCTTGTCCCACGTCGGCAGATCCATCTCCTTCGACAGGATCCGGATATCGTTCTTTCCCATCCCCGCGTCTCTCAGCGGGCAGACAACACCGAGCTCCTTGACGGCTTTCATGCCGGGCCGGTAATCGCCGAGATCGTCGACGTTCGAGCCGTCGGCGACGTATCTCAGACCGTTTTGCCGTGCGACGTACATTATTTTCGTGAACAGCTCCCTTTTGCAGAAGTAGCATCGGTCGACAGGGTTGTCCGAGAAACCTTCGATATCGAGTTCCTCCGATACGATCACCGTGTGCCTGACGCCGATCTTCTGCGCAAAATCCGTCGCCTCGCGGAACTCCCGTTCCGGGTAGGTCGATGAGCGTGCCGTGACCGCCATGACGCTTGAATCGAGCACGTCGTGGGCCACCTTCAGGAGGAACGTGCTGTCGACCCCGCCCGAATAAGCCACGGCAAGGCTTCCCATCTGCCGGATGCTTTCCTTCAAATTCTCCAGTTTGGCCCGCGGCTCCATGATCCCTTTTTCGATCCGACCCTCTTCAAACATCCTCGGTGAGCAGGCTGTCGTATATCGCTTTTATGCTGACGCCGTTTTCCCTGGCAAGCCGTTTCGCGTCTTCATATTCGAGCTTCCATTTGATCCGTTCGCCCCTCAGATAAGCGTTCTTGACGGAGAGGACGCCGTATTTCGTCTTCACCGTTGAGACATCCCTTCTCAGGATGAGTTTTTCAATCTTGTTCGCCCGCAGGCCGAACGTGCTCGTCTGCAGCCAGAGCACCTCCTCGATGCCTCTCCGGCGATCGGCGTCGCAGAGGATGCTGATCTTCACCGCCGGCCTCGACTTTTTCATGATGACGGGCGTAAGGTAGACATCCAGCGCCCCTTTTTCAAAGAGCCTCTCCACGACGCCGTCGTAGAGTTCCGGGTTCATGTCGTCGATGTTGCATTCCGTCAGCCAGGCCTCTTTCACCTCGACATCGGGATCCCGCCTCTCGTCCTCCATCTCGCCAAGGAAAACTCTCAGGACGTTCGGGACGTCCGTGTCTCTCTGGCCGATCCCATAGCCGATTTTCAGGGGGGTGAAATCGACGCGGTCCGCGAAGTCCCCTGCCGTTGCCGCCAGGATGGCCGCCCCGGTGGGCGTCGTCGTCTCGAAAGGCACCATGCCTGACCGGATCGGGATCCCCGTGAGGATTTCAGCCGTGGCCGGGGCCGGAACGGGCAGCATCCCATGGGCGCATTTGACATACCCCCCCCCGACCTGGACAGGCGAGGAAATGATCATATCCACGTTCAGAACCTCGAGGCAGATCGCCGCGCCGACGACATCCACGATGGAGTCGATCGCCCCCACCTCGTGGAAATGGACCTCGTCGATCGAGTGACCGTGGATCTTTGCCTCGGCCCGGGCAATTTTCGTGAAGATAGCGAGGCTTGTCCTCTTGACCTCATCGGAAAAATCGCATTTCTCTATGAGCCCGGCAATATCCTTGAACGACCGGTGCCCATGACCGTCTGCTGCAGGTGCGCCCTCCCCGGGGGGGAGGATCACGTCGAGCTTTGTGCCGAAGATGCCCCGCCGCTGGTCCCTTGTCACCCGGATCTCGTAGGGACCGATGTCGATCTTGCGCAATTGCTCCCTGAGAGAGTCGGGATCGACACCCAGATCGATCATGGCGCCGAGATTCATGTCGCCGCTGATGCCGGCAAAACAATCGTAGTACAGGATTTTCACGATTCATTCCCCTGTGATGAATATGAAATACTAGCAGAACATCCCCGACGCGACAATGGTAAAGAGCCGGACCCATTTGCAACAGATGGGAGTAAATTCTGAGCCTGGGCGAACATTTGCTTTGTGAAACGTCGTCGCAAGAAACGCCTTAACTTCGTCTTCAGAATCCTGCCTGCTCGATGACGCTCTGAACAACACGATTTGGCAGCAACCTCCAGGAACCCGCCTGTTGCCGCCGCATCCTTGTCGCATAGCTCCAATACGATAATCGACACGTCATTTCAACTAGTTACGTCCGACCTGGCAGGGGGAATCCCGGGCGGCAACAAATATCTGGAAAAAAATATTTTTCGTAGTATCTTGGAGAACGCAAAAATTGAGGAGTGTGTACGATGCCAAAGGATTACAGGACAAGTCGGATCAGACGTCTCGGCACGTTTCTGATCCTGCTATCAATGATCACCCTGTCGCTTGCATTGTCAGGATGCGGCGGCGACAGTGGGGGGTCAAACTATTCGATCACGGGGACGATTCTGTTCGGCGGGGCGCCGCTGGCGGGTGCAACGATCACTCTTTCCGGCGGGCCGTCTTCAGGGGTTGCTGTCACCGATGCAAGCGGCAATTACAGCTTTAGCGGGTTGTCGAGCGGCGCATACACCATGACCCCGACGCTAGCGGGATATACCTTTGTCCCGCCGTCCCGGGGGGCCTTTCTCATCGGGAATAATGCAGATGGCTTTGGCTTCAATGCCACCCGTGGGAGCAGCGTGTCCACGAGCACCCACACCCTTTACCGGAACAGCGACGGCACGGTCAGGGCCTGGGGGTTGAACAACAAGGGCCAGTTGGGCGACGGTACCACAACCAGCAGTGCGGCTCACGTGACGGTCACCGGGCTGACGAACGTGACAAACGTCGCGGCGGGAAATGCGCACTCCCTTGCATTGAAGAGCGATGGGACGGTCTGGGCCTGGGGCAGCAACAGCAACGGCCAACTCGGGGACGGGACGTTGATCGACGAGCTCACTCCTGTGCAGGTGAGCCAGGCAAGCGGGATGACGAACGTGACGGCCATTGCCGCTGGCTTCAACTTCTCTGTCGCCTTGAGAAACGATGGCATGGTCTTCGCCTGGGGCAGCAACACCTTCGGGCAGCTCGGCAACAACACGACGACAGACAGCAAAACCCCCGTGGCCATCATCGGGGGCATGACGGCCATTGCCGCGGGCGTTGACCACACGGTAGCCTTGACGGCCGCGGGTGTCGTCTGGACCTGGGGGAATAACAGCAAAGGCCAGCTGGGTAACGGGACACTCGTGAACAGCAGCGTCCCGCTGGTGGCAGGCGTAGGCATACTGACGCCCGCAGTGGCCATTTCGGCAGGCAACCAATTCACCGTCGCCCTGCTGAACAATTACCTCAGCACGTGGCTCTGGGCATGGGGAAACAACAACACCGGCCAGCTGGGTAACGGGACCAACGTCGATGTTGCCTACCCCGTTCAGGTCAGCGGACTGGCGAATATGACAGCTGTAGCGTCAGGCGACAACCACTCGATTTCCGTGAAGTATGACGGCACGGTCTGGGCCTGGGGGAATAACGCTAACGGGCAACTGGGCGACGGGACGACGAGCACCCGTTTGATACCTGTCCAGGTCAACACACTGACCGGCGTGCAGGGGATCACCGCAGGCAATCAGGACAGCTTTGCTTCGACGACGGCCGGTACGGTCTTTGCCTGGGGAGATAATTCATTTGCCCAGCTGGGCAATGGGGCCGGGCCTGACCAATTGAGCCCCGTAACGATTACCCTGCCGTAACCGGATATGCGGAAAACTTCAAGCCCGGACTTCGGGGAGGCCAGACAACCCCGGGGTCCGGGCTTTCGTTCATGGGAAGGGATGAGCCCGACCCGTCAGGAACCGTATCTGCCCTTGAAGGCCGATTTCATGTACTCGACAATGGCCTTGGCCTCATCGGGGCTGACGGATTGTGCGGGCATCCGTCCCTGGCCCTTCAGGATTACGTTTAGGATCTTCTTGTCGTCGGTTTTACTCCAGAATTCGGCATTGGTGAAGTCCGCGATCTTTCCGCCGAAGGACGGCGCTGCAATCCCCTTTCCGTCCCCTTTCTCCCCGTGACAAACGGCACAGTATCCCCGGTAGAGTTGCTCGCCGGCAGGCGATCCCTGTCCGATGCCCTGGGCTGTCATGATGAGGGATCCGATGAAAGCCGCCAGGACCGGGATCAGGGACGCCATGAAGATTCGCTTGTATCTCTTCATCGCGCTTCCCCCAAGGGTGTTACTTTTTGAAAGATGATTTCATGTATTCCACGACAGCCTTCGCTTCCTCGGGGCTCAGAGGGATGGCCGGCATCCTGCCCTTGCCCTCGACGATGGTTTTGGTCATGGCCGCATCGTCGCTCTTCTTCCAGAACTCGGCATCGAAGGGGGCGGTCTGCATGATGACTCCCTTCCCATCCCCGCCGGAGCCGTGGCACAGTGCGCAGCGGTCACCGTAGAGTTTTTTGCCGTCCTGGCCGATGACCGGAGAAGCCAGAAACAGTGTCAGGCAGAAGAAAGCGAGAATGCCCGCAAGCGAAGTCGTGATGAAGGTCGTTTTTCCGCGCATGATTTTCCTCCTTTTCGATGAGTTGCCCCTAGATTCTAATATTCCTTTGCAGTTTCGTCAACGTGATTGAGAGAGTCGAGAGCAACGGGAATGGCAGAGCCCCTTCTCTCTTGACCCTTCAGTTGAAGTCGGGTACTTATTATCGATGCTTCAGGCAAATGAAATCACCGGGCGGCTGCATCGCCGTCTTCTCGCAGAGAGCAGGCGTTTTACTGTCGAGGATGTCCGGGTCGGCGGCAGCTACATTGCTGTGGTCCTGTCCGGCGCTCGCGTCGGTCTGGCCGCTCGTCTGAAAGAAGCGGTCGGGATGGAAATCGAACCCCGTCGCTCCCCCGGCTTTTCTTCCGGACAGCGTGCAGAGGCGCTGCTCACGCATCTCGTTTCCGGCTCGGGCGCCGTCGAGCGCGCCCTGGGGCTCGCAACGGTCAATGCCCTGATCCACCCGATGGCACCGACGCGGGAAGAGGACACGATGGATCTCATCTCGCTTCAGCCCGGCGAGCGGGTCGCCATGGTGGGTCTCTTCCGGCCGATCGTTCCAAGGATCGAGGCAAAAGGGGTGCATCTGTCCGTCATCGAGCGGGACACCCCGGAGAAAGAAAGAAAACAGGCCCTCGGGACCTGCGATGTGGCCATCATCACGGCAACGACTCTGTTGAACGGGACCCTCGAGGGGATCCTCAACGAGCTGGGCGGGCCCCGTCACGTGGCTCTCATCGGGCCCTCGACGCCGCTCTGTGAACCGGTTTTTCAAGAGACGCCGGTGAGCCATCTCGGCGGCTCGGCGATCGTCGATACGGAAGGCGTGCTCCGCGTGATCGCCGGGGGCGGCGGGACGCCGGACATGAGGCCCTTCCTTCGATTCGTGAATGTCATGGTGCATCGGTCATGAAAAAGATACCGATCATCTCCATCGTGGGCTACTCGGGGAGCGGGAAGACCACCCTCGTCGAGAAGATGATCCCCGAGATGAAGCGCCGGGGCTGGCGGGTTGCCACCATCAAGCACAACCGCCACGGGTTCGAGATCGACCACGAGGGTAAGGACAGCTGGCGCCACCGCAGGGCGGGGGCCAGCATGACCGTGCTTGCCTCGCCCGGGAAAGCGGCCGTCGTGGCGGACCTCGAGGGGGACCTGAGTCTCGAGGAGCTGGCAGACCGGTTCATCAGCGGCGTCGATGTCATCCTCACGGAAGGCTTCAAGAAGAACCCCCACCCGAAGATCGAGGTGTACCGCAAGGCCCTGGGGCGCGAGTTCATCTCGCGGGGCGATGCGTCTCTGCTGGCCGTTGCGGGCGACCGTCCGGAGGGGATCGGCGCACCCCGCTATGACCTCGACGACATTGCCGGGCTGGCGGACCTCATTGAGCAGAAAGTGCTTCATCCATGATGGAGTCGATCATACAGAATCTTTTTTCGACGCAGGACGGCGTGATCTGGCTGGCGGTGAAGTGGGTTGTCATCGTAGCTGCCGCGGGCTTCATCGGACAGTTCGGCAAGGCCTTTGCGTCTTACCTGATGGGACGAGCGCGGCAGCGCAGAGCACGTTCACCGCAACACCCGCCCGGAGCGGATTTGAAAGAGGATGCACCGCAGAAAGCCGCCTTACGGGAAGAGCCCTCGTCGGGGCGGATGGAAACAGCACAAGCGCCTGTGCAGCCTGTGGCGGAGCCGGCCGTCGGGCAGGCAGGGGACAAGAAAAATCTGAAGGCGCAGGCCAAGCAGCAGAAGAAGGCGCTGAAGGGCCTGAAGAAGTTATTCAAATAAGAAGGGTTGACGAACGGATGGAACAAACGAAACTCCACGAAGAGAAATACGACGTCATCATCATCGGCGGGGGCCCCGGGGGGCTTACTGCGGGTCTCTACACGGCGCGGGCGAACTTCAAAACGCTCCTTGTCGAGTCCGGCGCGGTCATGAGCCAGATCACCGTGACCCACCTCGTGGAGAACTATCCCGGCGTTCCGGACATCGGCGGCTACGAGCTCGTGGAGAAGTTCAAGGAGCAGGCGAAGAAATTCGGGCTGGCGACGACCTCCGCATCCGTCACGAGCCTGGAGAAGGCTCAGGTTGCCGGGATGCCCGGCTGGCGTGTGAAAACCGACGCGGGCGACTTCGAGACGCTCGCCGTCATCGTGGCCACCGGGGCCAACTGGCGGAAGATCGGCGTGCCCGGCGAGACGGAGTTCACCGGGCGCGGCGTTTCGTACTGCGCCACCTGTGACGGGCCCTTCTATCGCGACCGGGAGGTCATCGTGATCGGCGGCGGAGACACCGCCGTCCAGGAGGCCCTTTTCCTGACGAACTTCGCCAGCAAGGTGACGATCGTCCATCGTCGCGACCGGCTTCGCGCAACGGCGATCCTGCGCGAGAGGGCTGCGTTGAATCCGAAAATTGCCTTTGCCTGGGACTCTGTGATGAAGGAAATCGGGGGCAAGGACAGCGTCACCCATGTGACGGTGGCCAACGTGAAAGACCCCGGGGAGACCCGAGACATCCCCGCAGCCGGCGTCTTCGTGTTCATCGGCCTGGTGCCGAACACGGGATTCCTGCAGGGAGTGATCAAGCTTGACAGGGAAGGGTACGTCGCGGCGGACCGGGACATGAAGACGTCGGAGCCCGGGATCTTCGCCTGCGGCGACTGCATAGAAAAGCTCCTGCGGCAGGTCGTGACGGCCTGTGGAGACGGCGCTACTGCGGCTTTCTCGGCACAGCTCTACGTCGAGGAACTGAAGGGCGAGGCGTATGCGGGCCGGTAGGCCCGGAAAGATGTGTTATGTGTCACGAGTTAAGCAGGAGAAGACGTTTCTTCACACAACACATAACACATAACACGTAACACAACAGGCTTTCCCCGGAGTTCCGGGCGAGATAAGATAGAAGTCACACGACAGGAGACAACGTTGGGAGCATTTGTCAACTTCTGGCAGCACCTGCCCTTCAAGATCAGCCCGAATATCTTCGAGATCGGATCCTTTCAGGTCCGCTATTACAGCCTCATGTACATCGTGGCCTTTGCGCTGACGTACCTTCTCGTCACGTACCGGCTTCGTACGGAGAAATTCCCCTACACGAAGGAGACGATCCAGGACCTCATGGTCTGGTGCATCCTGGGTATCATCCTCGGGGGACGGCTCGGGTATGTCTTCTTCTACAACTTCGATTATTTTATCAGTCACCCGCTGGAGGTCTTTCTGCCCTTCTCGTTTGCAAACGGGTTCAAGTTCGTCGGCATCAGCGGCATGTCTTTTCACGGCGGGCTCATCGGCGCTGTGCTGGCCGGGGCGATGTTCTGCTACATCCGGCAGCTCCGGTTCTGGGACCTCATCGATCTCTTCGTTCCCTGTGCACCCCTGGGTTACACCTTCGGCCGGATCGGAAACTTCATCAACGGTGAGCTCTGGGGCCGTGCGACGGACGTTCCCTGGGGGATGTACTTCCCGCTCGATGCGGCACACAAGCTTCGCCACCCTTCCCAGATCTACGAGGCCTTCTTCGAGGGGTTGTTTCTCTTTGTGATCCTCTGGGGCCTGCGCAAAAGGCGGCCCTTCGAGGGCGCCTTCCTTGCCTACTACCTGATCGGGTACGGCGCCGTCCGTTTCTTCATCGAGTATGTCCGGGAGCCCGACGCGCATCTCGGGCTCTACTTCGGCCTGATCACCATGGGCCAGATCCTCTGTCTGGGCATGATCGTCGCGGGGGTGGCACTCTATTTCCTGCTGCGTCCAAAGGCAGCTGCCTCACTCACGTAACTTGCAACCGGGAGATGCGTATGGGGGACTTCATCCAGGTAACGACCACGACGTCGTCCAAGATCGAGGCTGAAACGATCTCCAGGGCCCTCCTGGAGAAGAGGCTTGCGGCCTGCGTCCAGGTGGTGGGGCCCATCGAGAGCCACTACTGGTGGCACGGTAAGATCGAGCAGTCGGGTGAATGGCTCTGCATCATCAAGACGATCCGTGGGAGGTTCCCTGCGGTCGAGTCGGTCATCCGCGCCAACCACACTTACGAGGTCCCCGAGATCGTCGCCTGCCCCATCGAAGAGGGGAGTGAGCCTTACCTCGAGTGGCTGCGCAACGAAACGGCGGGGTAGAGAATTTTGCTTGCAATTTGACCCCATTACCCTTTACAAAAAACAGGTTTGCATCAAGCACATCCTCGAGGCATCATCGCCTGACATAGAAAGGGTTGACTATGGGAACCACCAATCTTTACTCTCTTCCGAAGCTGTCTTTCGATTACAAGGATCTTGCTCCGTTCATCTCTGAAGAACAGCTCCGGCTCCATCACGAGAAGCATCACGCCGCCTACGTCACGGGGGCCAATGCCGTCCTGGAACGGATCGACAAGGCCCGCAAGGAGAAAACCGATCTGGATATGAAGTCGACGCTCAAGGAGCTGTCGTTCCACATCGGCGGGCATGCACTCCACAGTCTGTTCTGGAGCAACCTGGCCCCGAAGGGAAAGGCCAGCGACAGGCCGGTGGGGCTTCTCGCAACGGCGATCGACAAGGAGTTCGGAAGCTTCGAGCAGTTCAAGAAGGAGTTCACCCAGGCGGCCGTGAGCACTGAGGGGTCCGGCTGGGCTGCGCTGAGCCACTGCCCGCTGACAAACCGTCCGCTCATCATGCAGATCGAAAAGCACAACGTCAACGTCTACCCCATGTACCGGATTCTCCTCGTCCTAGACGTGTGGGAACACGCCTACTACCTGGATTACAAGAACCTCCGGGCGAAATTCGTCGAGGCGTTCTGGAACATTGTCAACTGGGAAGAGGCAAGCCGCCGTTTCGAAGATTCCCTGAAGTAGAAATCCGTCGCCCCCGGGATCCTCGAATCCCCGGGGGCGACGTGCCATGCCCTCACCCTCCTGCCCGCCACACATCAATCGAACCAGGCACTCCGGGACGAAGCCGATGCGCCTCAAAATCGAAACATTCGGAAGAGCACAGGGAAGAAGCGCTGCCGCTGCCTGGGTCCAGGCTGTTCGAGTCCATTTCGTGCCGCCCAGCTTCATCCCGGTTACGCTTGCCGCAGCCATCGCATGGTCGCAGTACGGGGTGTTCGATCCCTTCGCCTTTCTCCTGGTCTTCATCGGGGTGACCGTGCACCACTTCGGTCTGAACATGCTCGACGACGTCCTGGACTATCTCCACGCCGTCGACCGTGCCTGGGGGGATGAGAAGAACCCGTACACGGGCGGCAGCGGGGTGCTCACCGAGGGGTTGCTTACGGTGAGGGAGCTGAAGCGGGGCGTGGCCATCTGCTACGGCCTCACAATCGGGATCTGGATCTATCTCGCGGCGCTCAAGGGATGGCCGGTGCTCGTCATCGGTGCCGTCGGGATCCTGTCATCCATTTTCTACACCGTGCCGCCGGTAAAATTCGCCTACCGGGGATTCGGCGAGCTGGGGCTCCTCGTCAACTTCGGCCCTGTTCTCGTCATGGGGTCCTACTACGTTCAACGACAGACCTTTGACCTCGAGCCTGTCATTGTTTCCCTGGTCCCCGGGTTTCTCATGTGGTCCATGATCGTCATCAACGAGATCCCCGACTACGAGGAGGACCGCCTGAGCGGCAAGATGAACCTCGTGGCCCGCTTCGGCCGCAGGACCGGGGTCGTCCTCTACCAGGCGGGCCTTCTGTGCGCATTCGGGATCCTCTCGGGCTCTGTGCTCTTCGGCGTGGCGCCGCTGCCGGTGCTTTTGGGGCTTCTGTCGCTGCCGACTGCGCTGATCTCGGTGAGGATCCTGAGGGGAAATTACATGGACCGGCTGAAGATGATCCCCGCCAACATCGCCATCATCAAGGTGTACCTGGTCACCGGGGTGGCATTGATCGCGGGGTACCTTATCCACGGGGCGGCGGGGTGGTGACCAGGGCACTAATGCAAGGATCGAGGATCGAGGCACGAGGTTCGAGGCTTTTCTTCCTCGGTCCTCGTTCCTCGGACCTCGAACCTGCTGTTTTCGAGTCCATGAGCATCCGGGCATCTTGAACAGCGTCAAGAGGGGACAGCCTAATGTTGAAAGCCGCCGTCGTCGTCGTCGGTTCCGTCACAATTGACCGCATCATCGAGAACGGGAAAGCATCTGAGCGTCTCGGTGGTGTCGTCACCTACGGCGGGCTTACCTTTCAGCGGCTCGGCGTGCAGACAGCCATCGTCACAAGCATCGCCGAACCGCACAGGGGCCTCCTCGATGTCCTCGCCGCGGAGGGAGTTGCCGTTCACGCAGGCAGAAGTAACCTGACAACACACTTCGTCAACCGCGCCGAGGGGGACCGGCGTGAGCAGTTGATGCCCGAGGCGGCCGACCCCGTCACGGCAGGACAACTCAAGCCGCTCCTCCCGGATGTACGCCATTTCCACGCGGGCCCTCTTCACCCCGGCGACATTGCTCCGGAGGCTCTGGCGCTGATGGCAGGATCGGGGCGTCTCGTCAGCCTGGACGTGCAGGGGTATCTGCGCAGGGCTGAAGACGGTCGGATCGTCCCGGCCGTGTCGGAAGGTCTCGACGGGGCGTTGCGCACAGCCCACATCGTCAAGACCGACGAGGGGGAGCTTGCCCTCATTCTCGATCATTATCGTGCAAGCCTCCCGGGGCTCCTGCAGCGCTTCCGGATCGACGAGGCCGTCATCACCCGGGGCTCGCGCGGGGCCAGTGTGTGGACCCGTTCCGGTGAAGGGTACCACTTCGGCGCCGAGCCGGTCCGACGCCCCGTAAGCACCGTGGGCGCCGGCGACGTCTTCTTTGCCGCCTACCTTGTGGGCCACGTCTACCGGCGGCTCGATATCGACAGGGCTGCCACGTTCGCCGCGGGGCTTGCGGCAAGACAGGTGGGCGGCAGGCACCTCGCGCCGGGTCTTCTCGATCTGACCGGGGAGTTTCGGGAAAAGGATGTCAAGGGAAAGACGAAACGAGGGGAACGATCCATGAAAGGAGGAATAAAATCATGAAGGTTCTCATCCTGTATTATTCCCGGACGGGCAACACGAAGAAACTCGCCGAGGAAATTGCCCGGGGTGTCGTGGACGTCGAAGGCGTGCAGGCCGTCGTCAAGTCCACGGCAGACGTCTCGAAAGAGGATTTCGTCGCCGTCGACGGGGTCATTGCAGGCTCCCCCGTCTACTTCGGGTCCATGGCGGCGCCGTTGAAGGATGTCCTTGACAAGTACGTGGTGGTGCGGAAGAAGATGGAGGACAAGGTTGGCGCCGCCTTCGCCACGAGCGCCGACCCGTCAGGCGGAAAGGAAACAACGATGATCTCCATCATCCAGGCCCTGCTGATCTACGGGATGATCGTCGTCGGCGACCCGCTCGACGCCACGGGGCACTACGGGGTCTCCTGCCTTGGGGCCCCCGATGCCGCAGCG
>Ga0335084_10004658_pt1 | contig 13521 bp, 6 predicted proteins | sample Lox_Sample_44_FD_206721 | JGI IMG/M metagenome (GOLD analysis project Ga0335084, IMG submission 206721) | Soil microbial communities from Loxahatchee National Wildlife Refuge, Florida, United States - Lox_Sample_4.4 | ecosystem: Environmental > Terrestrial > Soil > Wetlands | place: USA: Florida... | reverse complement strand
AGGAACGCAACGCGGCGCGCGATCAGTGCATCCAGAGTCTGCGGCATCTGCACCACAACCGGCTTGCCCGGCAGCGCGATTCGCTCGACCTGAGGAAGATCCAGGGCGGCGCGTCTTCCCCATTGGAAGCTCAGCTTGTTCGAGTCGACGGCGACGCCGTTCAACTCGATTGCGCGCAGGATCGATGCCTCAGCGAGCGGCACCAAGCCCTTCTGGAACGCGAATCCGAGCATGAAGAGGTTGGTAGCGATCGAATCGCCCATCAACGCCGTCGCGAGGCGGGTCGCGTCCAGAAAGTGCGCGCGACCGCCGATGGACTCCTCGATCAGCGCACGGACCTGCGCGCTGGGGAATTGCCAGTCGGGTTGCTGCGCAAACTGGCCGGGCGGCTGCTCATAGGAATTGATGACGGCGACGGTCTTGCCAGGCTTGGTCTTCGAAATCGCATCGAGCCCGCCGGCGGTCAACATGTCGCAGCCCAGGATCAGATCGGCCTCGCCGGTCGCAATGCGCTGCGCGCGGATGTCGTCCGGGCTGCGCGCTATGCGCACATGCGAGGTTACCGCGCCATTCTTCTGGGACATGCCCGTCATGTCCAACGCCGACACACCTTTGCCTTCGAGGTGAGCGGCCATCCCGAGCAGCGCGCCGATCGTGATCACACCCGTACCGCCGATCCCGGTGATGAGGATGTTATAAGGCGCGGTGTCGACGGCAAGAGCGGGCGGATCGGGCAGAACGTCCCCGGGCGCATTCTTCTGCATGCCGGTCTTCGTCTTCTTGGGCCGCGCGCCCTCGAGCGTAACGAAGCTCGGGCAGAACCCCTTGAGACACGAGTAGTCCTGGTTGCAGGACGACTGGTCTATCGCACGCTTGCGGCCAAACTCCGTCTCGAGGGGCAGAATGGCCGTGCAGTTGGACTGCACGCCGCAGTCGCCGCAGCCTTCGCAAACGTCCTCGTTGATGAACACGCGCCGCGGCGCTTGCGGGTACGTCCCTTTCTTTCGGCGGCGGCGCTTCTCGGCGGCACAGGTCTGATCGTAGATCAGGACGGAAACCCCTTGGTACTCGCGCAACTCCTTTTGCACCGCTTCGAGATCTCGGCGATCGCTGAGCGTGACCGACGCAGGCAGGGCCGAACGGTCTTGGTAACGGGACGGATCGTCCGTGACGAGCGCGATGCGCTGTACGCCCTCTGCCGCCATCTGCTCGGCGATCATCGGAACCGTGAGCGTTCCATCGATCGGCTGTCCGCCCGTCATCGCGACCGCATCGTTGAAGAGGATCTTGTAGGTGATGTTGACGTTCGCCGCGACGGCGGCGCGGACGGCAAGGGAGCCGGAGTGGAAGTACGTGCCGTCGCCCAGATTCGCGAACACATGCTTGCGCTTGGAGAACGGCGCCTGGCCGATCCATGGCGCACCCTCGCCGCCCATGTGCGTCGTGGTCTTCGTGTGCTCGGGATAGATGGCCGTCGCCATCACATGGCAGCCGATGCCTGCAAGCGCGATGCTCCCGTCGGGCACTCGCGTCGACGCATTGTGCGGACAGCCCGAGCAGTAGAACGCGGGACGCGGCGGGGTGTTGACGGCCTTCTGGAGCACCGCTTCCTTCGCTTCGAGGAAGGTGAGGCGCGCTTTGATCAGATCGCTCGAATGGAAGCGCGCGATGCGGCCCGCGATGACACGCGCGATCTGCGCAATCGAAAAATCGGCCTTTGCCGGGAGCAGCCACTCGCCACGGGGATGGACCCACTCGCCGGTCTCATCGAACTTGCCGATCACGCGCGGGCGCACGTCGGGCCGCCAGTTGTAGAGCTGTTCCTTGAGCTGGTACTCGACCATCTGCCGCTTTTCTTCGACGACCAGGATCTCGTCCAGCCCACGCGCGAACTCGCGCACGCCATCCGGTTCGAGCGGCCACGGCATGGAGACCTTGAACACGCGGATGCCGATCTCCGCCGCGTTCTCCGCGTTGATCCCGAGCTCCTCGAGCGCTTCGAGCACATCCATGTACGACTTGCCCGAACAGATGATGCCCAGACGCGCGTTCGGGGCGTCGATCATCGTGCGGTTGAGCCGGTTGGCGCGCGAATACGCGAGCGCCGCGTAGATCTTGTAGTCCTGCATGAGCGCTTCTTGCTTGCGCGCCTGCACGCCGACGAAGTCGCTCAGCAACCTGCAGTTCATCCCGCCCTCGGGCACCGCGAAATCCTCGGGCAGCTTGACCTGAATGCGGAACGGATCGGCATCGACCGACGCGGACGACTCCACCGTGTCGGCGAGCGCCTTGAAGCCGACTGCGCACCCCGAGAAGCGCGACATCGCCCAGCCATGCAGGCCGAGATCCAGGTATTCCTGCACGTTGCAGGGATACAGAACCGGGATCATCGACGCCGAGAACAGGTGGTCGCTCTGGTGCGGCAGCGTGGACGAGTACGCGCCGTGATCGTCGCCTGCGACGAGCAGAACGCCACCATGCTCGGACGTGCCGGCGAAGTTCATGTGCTTGAAGACATCGCCGCAACGGTCCACGCCCGGGCCTTTTCCGTACCACATCGCGAAGACGCCGGCGTAGTCCGATCCGCCGATCAGCCCCACCTGCTGTGAGCCCCAGACGGCAGTGGCGGCGAGCTCTTCGTTGATGCCGGGCTGAAACTTGACGTGATGGGCTTCGAGATGCTTCTGTGCTTTCCACAGCGCTTCGTCGAGACCGCCGAGTGGCGACCCGCGATAACCCGAAATGAATCCGGCTGTGTTCAGCCCCGCGGCCTGATCGCGGCGACGCTGGACCAGCGCCAAGCGCACGAGAGCCTGGATGCCGGTCAGGTAGATGCGACCGGTGTCGGAAACGTACTTGTCTTCCAATGTGACTGTCCGCATGTCTCACTCCTGTGGGGATCGACTTCGGGGTGCTCCGTCGTGGTTTGACGGAACCCCGGAGGAGCGTTCCGGCCGGGTAGGCCGTTGCGCTCGCATTGCGCTATTGTCAACCTAAACTGGCGATGCTGCGCAGAGATGCCGGTGGGCGAGCAGCACCAGAGGATGCCCGCACCCCGAGGCGATACTCGGAAGGCCATGTTCCTGTGCGACCCGGGCCAAGTCGAAGAGGAACGGGCCAGGGTACGCGGGGCAGTCCTCGATCGCCGCGGTTCCCGCGTTCTGCCTGCTTACGACGGCTCGTCCCGGTCGATGCACGTCGACCGGTCTGGTCCGCGATACACTGGCCTTGCGCTCCAGAGGGGTACGCGATCCGTACGGTCAACTGACCGGGACTGTCGGCGATGACCTTTTGAGGCGAGCGCGCCGTTGCGCGACGGAGCAGGGCAACTCGGTGAATGCGGTCGTGCGCGCCGAGTTGGAGCACCATGCCGGCACGAACCAGGGTACAAGAGTGATACGCCTAGACAATCTGAACGTCGCGCGGGCCGCGCTGGTCGAGTTGCAGGCCGCGCGGCTGCACTGGATCCTCGGCCTGCGCTTCGCGATCGCTTGCGGCGTCCCGCCCATGATCGGCTTAGTCGCAGGACGGCCTCTAGCCGGAGCCATCGCTTCGGTCGGTGCGCTGTTTCCGATGCTCGCCGATATCGGTGGGCGCATCCGACAGCGCGTAACGCTCATGCTTGCGACCAGCCTCTTCATGACCGCTGGGTTGGTCGTGGGCGCGGCCACCGCAGACCACTACTGGTCTTCGCTGCTGTTGATCGCAATCGGTGCGTTCACCGCCGCCTGGGTGTCGGATCTGCACCGTATCCTCGAGCTGATATCCCGCTTCGGCGCCGTGAGCCTCGTTGTAGGGGCGGGAGCCCACGTGCACGACCCGTTGGCGGCCGTTTGCTTTTTTGCCGGCGGAGCCTTCGCGTGCCTGGTGGTGCTGGTGGGTCACTTCATCCGCGAGGCCAAGGACCTGCAGCCGCTGCCCACCTGGAGCGAGGGTCTGCGGCTGCTGCTGTCGGGGCAGTCGATCGCGGGGTTGCGCTTCGCCTTGTGCTACACGGGTGTCGCGATCATCGCGGTGTTGGCGGTTCCAGCAATGGGGCTGCAACGCGGTTTCTGGGTCACCATCACCGCGCTGCTCGTGATGCGCCCCGACGGCCCGAAGAGCGTGACGCTCATCGTCCAGCGCGTGATCGGGACGGTCGGCGGCATTGCGCTGGCTGCCCTTGTCGTGCTGTTCGGACACGACGCCTGGGCCCTGGTCGCGTGGGCGCTGTTGTTCGGCTTCTTCGCTCCGGTCGGACTGAAGCGCCACTACGCGCTCGGGGTGGGTCTCATCACCGCGATGATCATGGTGCTGCTCGATCTCGCACTGTTGCAGCAGGGCGGAGACCGGCCGCTGCTGTGGGTGCGGCTGGTAGACACGGGCTTCGGCTGCTTCCTCGCGCTGTGCGGGACTGTGATCGCCGACCCGACGGTTCTAAGGAAGCAGCCGGCGCGCGTTTAACAGGGTGATGCATAACGCACGCTGATGGTCTTGGCGCATAGAAATGGGAATGCGAGCCCTCGCACGTTCAAACAGTTGTGCGCGTGTGCGCCCCGCAAAATTCCCGCGGGCGCTCGCGTCGTGGCTTTTGCATCAACCTACTAGCCTCCGTCAGCGGCCGTTTCGACGGTTTCGTCGGCATAGCGGAAGCGGATCCATCCGGCATTCATCTCGTCCCAGGTCTGCTCACCCCAGGTGACGGAGCGATTCGGATCGGGGTTGGCCGGGTTTTGCGCCGAGTTGTCCCAGGTCATATCGAACACCACTCGTGTACCTTCCGGCAGCACCTTCGGGGACTTTAGCATGTAGCTGGTCTGCCAGTTGAAGTCGTACTTCGGCACCGAGAGCAGGACTTCCTCGCGGCCGTCGGGGTAGCGCGCAGTGAACTTCGCCGCCTTGCCGCGCAGGTGCGCGTGCGGCATGAGGCTGTACAACACAACGGCGCGCTCGAACACGTGCTCGACGGATACCGTATACGCCTTGGTGTTGGGCGGCACCACGAGCGAGTATTTGGCGAGCATCAGCAGATGCAGCGGATAGCGCGGCGGCCCGTCGCGGAAATAGTAGCCGACCCGCGTCACGTCGGTCGTCTCCTTGCCGCTCGGCGTGTAGTGCATCTGGAAGCGCAAGCTGGCGCCTTTGTGCAAGAACACGCCGGTGTCGGGAGGATAAGGCAGCACATTCTTACCCGGCGAGTAACCGCCGAAATGCGCGATCTGCTCGGCTGCGTTGCGCTGAGAGCCCGCGGCGGGATCGTCGACGCCGGCCAGGACGTGGTGCACGACCGACCGGTCGCCGGGAAGGATCTCCACTGCGCGCACCCAGACATCGTGATCGAGCGGGTTCGCGACCCGCGGATACTGGTAATTGACCACGCCAGTGGGCGGTACCGTGTATGCGGGTACCTCGACGATCAAGTCCGGTTGCCCGAGCGTCCATTCCGAGCGGCTGCGCTCCAGATGCGCGAGCGGATCCGGTCCGTCGCCGCGCGGCGCGCCGGCCTCGATCCAGTGCACCAGGGTGGCGGCCTCGTCGACCGTCAGCGAACGATCTCCTTCGAACGCGCCGATGTGCGGATCGGCGTGCCAGGGTGGCATGCGCTGCGTGCGTACGACCTCGCGGATCATCGGCCCGAAGCCACGGACCATCTCGTAGCTCGTCATTGCCCAAGGCGCGACTCCGCCCGGCAGGTGGCAACTCGCGCAGCGCCGCTCCAACAGCGGCGCGATCGTGTCGGAGTAGGAGATCTTGGCATGGGCCGCGCGCCTATCCTGCTCCGGAAGGTCGACCAGGCAGCCGGGAGCGTTGGCCTTCGCCACCCGCACCGGTTTGCCGCTCAGCACGTCTTCCAAGGCGTCCGCGAGGTAGTTTCGCGTTGCGGCTGGCTTTTGCGCGCCGTAGGCCAGGCGGTCGTCGATCGGTCCCCGATACAGCAGCTTCCAGGTGCCGGGCTCGATGACGAAGACATCCGCGGTGCGCTCGACGCCCAAGGATTCGCCGATCAGTTGCGTTTCGTCCTTGAGGATCGGCAAGTCGATGCCGAACTCCGCAGCCTCCTGCGCGACCGCGTCGCGATTGTCCTGGAGGTTGGAGTTGATCAGCAGGAACTCGACGCCACGGCCGCCGTACCGGTCGCGCAACGCGCGTAGCGTAGGCAGCGCGTTGCGCACGATCGGGCAGCCGTTGCCATGCACCATCAGCACGACGGCCTTCGCGTCGGACAGGTAGTACAGCTCATGCGAAACGCCGCGATGATCGAGCAGACGGAAGTTGTCGACCCGCTGGCCCGGCTCGAGCGCCAGCGCGCCTCCCACCCCGCCGAATCCCGCGAGGCAACCACACAGAATGGCGATCGCCGCCCTTATCGAGCTCATCCCGTACCCCGCCCGCCCCGGCTCGCGGCGCTTCCGCTCGATCGGCTGTTCGCTAGTTCCGTTGGATCGGTATGGCGAATGGGCGCAACGGGGATGCGGTCGCGCCCCGCATCTTCAGAGGAGAGGCGATGAACAGGAACTCGTACACCCGATCCTTGGACAAGTCTTCTAGCCACATCGCTTCGACGAGAGAGACGCCGCGTTCGGCGAGCAGATAGCTGTGTACAGGAACGAAGTTCTGGGGGTCCTTGGAGGGGAAGCTCTCGATGCCGAAGTTATCCGCCCCCACCAGCATCGCCTTTTGCCCCTCCACCAGCCACTGCGCCGCCTCCAGGCTCAGCCCCGGTTGGTCCGCCAAACGATACTTGGCTGCATCGGGCCAAAGGCTCATTGCCCCGGTCCGCACCAGGACGACATCGCCCGGTTTGAGCGTCGTGCCCTGTTTTCTCAGCGCGTCCTGGACGTCCGCCACGGTGATGGCGTAAGAGGTCGGCAAGGTCGCTACGTTCTTGGACTTCGCTACATCGATCAGCACCCCCCTGGCGATGATGGGCGGATATTTGTCCGCCCCCGACTTGGTCCACCCGCGGACGCCGAGAGCGTCATGGGAGCTCACTTGATTCCAGATCTGTCCATGCAGCCCGAAGTGGTTGAGAGTGTCGATGTGCGTGCCCGTGTGGGTATACATGGATACTCCATCGCCGGAGTAAGACAGCAGCTCCTTGGCGGTGTCCTGGGCGGGTGTATGCGTCATGAAGATCTGGAAGTTGGGGTCCCCGAACGGGACGCAGCAGGTCGGCATCCCGATGAACATCTCCACGGCCAGATCGTAGACCCTGCCCGTTGCGACCTGCTTGAGCACGTCCAGCCTCGAAGCATCGGTCATCATGTTGAGCGTGCCGATCTCGTCGGTTGGACCCCATGGACTTTTCGCCGCCACATTCTTGGCGATCTGTGCGACGGCCTGTCCAGAGGCGATCGCGAACCCCACCGCACCAACGAGCGCTACCGCTGCGACTGTCGATCTCATGGCGCATCTCCTCTCAGGTTGGGTTCGCTCATCGTACTCCAAGGGTGTGCGAGGCGCTCAAGCCGCGGGTGATCGGATCGATATTGAAGGCATCCGTCCAACCTTCAGCAATTGAACATGAGAGCCTGCGCGTGCATCCTCACAATCGGACTCGCGGTTTGCCTCGGCCCGGCCGCCGCTGCCGAAAGCGGTTCCCCCTGCCGAGTGCCGGAAGTCCGTCCTGGCGCTCCGCCGCCCCCCGTACCGATCCCCGAGAACTGTGACGTTCTGCAGTTGAGTGCGGACGCGGTGCACTACGCACCATCGCCATCGCGGTGGTTCGAATCGGAGAAGGCGGCGTATGCGCAGCTGCTTTCGCATGCGCATGCCAAGGTGCTCGTCGTGCCGTTCCAGGTCGAGGGCGCGGCCTTCGACCGCGTCGAGCGCATGCTGATGACCGCACGGCTCGCTCGGTACCTGGCGCGCGAGAGCCAGCAACAGGTCGCCGACCCGTTCCTGATCGAGCGGGCGTTGGGCGAGGGCATGCGGCGGGTCGGCATGGCCGAGGCAGAGCGCTTGGCCGTGCAGCTCGGTGCCGAGCGCATGGTGATCGGCTTCACCGGCCACGACGGCCGCGGCAACATGCGGCTGCGCTTTGCGGTGTATCCCATCGGCAAGCGCGGCATCGACCGGCAGCAGCCCGCGATCGAGAAGCGATACGCGGAGATGCCCTTCGGCGACGGGCTTCCCTCGGAGCTGTTCCGCAAGATGCTGCCCGAGGTGGCGCGAGACCTCGGTTTTCCGCAGCGGCTGGCCGCCGCGCCTCGAGCCTATCCAACCGAGGCCGCCGCCTCGCTTCCGGACTCCCCGGCGTCGCTCGCGCACGCGAATGCCAACGCTTCTCCGATTGCGCGTGCCTACCAGCTCCAGCTCCTCGGCGCGCTGTATCCATCCGAGTCGGTCCGCGGGATCGAGCGTCCATTCATGCGCTCGCTGCTGCTGCTCGATGACGTCGCGCCGGAGTCGCCGGATTATCGATTGTTGAAGGCACGCGCATGGATGTATTTGCGCCGCAGGCCTGCCGCGCTCGCAACGCTGGGCCAGCCACAGACCGTGGAGGAGCGCGCGCTGCAGGCGATGCTGAACGGCAACCTCCCGGACCTCGAGCAGGAATACCCGAGGATCCGTTCGCGGGCGGACAAGCTGATGTCCCTGATCGACCTGCTCAATATGAGGGCCGTCTACGACGCCTTCGATGGCCGCAAGGCACGCGCCGAGCTCGCCGCGCTCGCAGGCAAGTCCCCGGAATGGCAAACGCTGCTGGCCTGGAAGTACATCGACTGGGACGGGTGGTCACGGCGCTCGAACATCGAGCTCAAGACCCTGCTGGACCGCAGTTTCCCGGTTCCGGGGCTTACGGCCGAGTCGATGCTCCACGAGCAGGTCGCGCTCGGCAACGACGGTGCGGGCAGTCCGGACATCGAGCTCTCGGTGTTTCGGCATGCGCGCAAGCTCATCGCCGACAAGCCGACGGAGTGGTGTTGCGAGGATCCGCTCGTGCTGCCCAGCCGGTGGGATTATCTGGATCTGCTCGTCGAACGCGCCGAGTCGAACCTCGAAACCCAAGTGCGATTCCTGCTCCAGACGCAGGGCCTGCCCGAGCGCGCGGATGCGCTGCTTGCCCGATACGAGATCGTGTATGCGGATCACTCGGCGCTCACGCTGCTGCGTGCGGAGACATCCGCCGCACTGGCGGTCCGTCGGCAAGGGCCGGAAGCCGATGCGCTGCGCAAGCAGGCCTCCGAGCTGCGGGCGAAAGGCATCTATTGGGCGCAAGGGCAGAGCGCGCGGGCAGCGCGTGCGTGGCGGACCGGGCATGAGCAGTCGTTGCAAGCGCAGTCCGGGGCTTCACAGCCTGTCGACGTAGCCGACGCGATCGTGAAGGCGTACGCGGTGGACTATCCGGCCCGGCAGTACTGGCCGGTGTGGATGCCGGGCGCCGCCTCGAGCGTGCTGCGCGCCCAAGCGATGCAGCGGCTCGCTTACTCGCTCGACTGGTTTGGCGCAGTGACTCAGGCTTCCGGTTACGCGGGCACCCCGGACGCACAGCAACAGCTCCTGAAGGAAATCGAAGGCCGCTTCAAGGGCGCGCCCGAGCGGCCCAACTTCCTCGCTCTGAGGCAACCAGGCGCGTCGGGATCCGTCGACAAGCTGAGCATGTACCGCGACGCGATCCGGGCCAATCCGCGAGCATGGGAGAACTATCTCCGCGCTGGGAAGGCGGCGATCGAGAAAGGCGATTACGCGCAGGCCTCGAAACTGTTTTTGAGCTACCCGGGTTTCTCGGAGCGGCATCCAGACGAGACGGTGGGCCTGTCGAATTCCGCCTACGAAGCCGGGTCGGAGCTGTATTGGCGCGGGGCGATTCGTGAGGCGACACCGCTGTACCGACTCGCCGCCGGATTCGACAACGGATCGGACGCCAGCATCACCAGCGGGCTGCGTCTCAAGCTGCTTGCCGGAGACTACGTTGGCGCGGCGGACGATTCATTGCAGCGCGCCCGGCGCTACAACTCCGCGCAGGCGTACAGCGACCTCTTCGCGCTGCTGCACGTGCTCGGCCACTCCAAGGAGGCGTGGCCCGGATTCGACGCGCTCATGGAGCGCTTCGAGGACCCGCAGCTGTGGGCATCCGCGTACGTCGGGCATCGTGTGTCCGCGGCGTCCGACAGCCAAGTCGAGAGCTGGCTCATGAGCGAGCGCATCCGCAAAGCTTCAGCCAATGGGTATCGCTTCGCTCCGAACTTCGCGGTGCTGTGGTACGTTGTCGATCGCCCGCCGCGGGCCGGCTTCGGCGACCTGGTCGAAACGCTGGACAGCCCAGCACGGCATTACACCACCAGCCGCGGGTTCACCGTGGAGGGCGATTCCGCCCATCCCGGCCCAGCGGAGCAGGCAAAGATCGTAGGCCCTTCGCACGGCATCCCCAGGCCCGCAGCGGAATCATCGGCCGGCGCCGTGCCGGGAACCGCGATCAAATACAAGCCCACGCCGGTCGGCCCGGTCAGGTCCGACCTCGCCTATTTCGCGGACGCTTACACATTGCTGCGCACAAAGGACTACTCGGGCGCGACCCGCGTCTTCGACGAGATGACCCGCTATTACGAGATCGTCGGGACCTATGCGCTCCCTTATTTCACGTGGGGCTTGGCGAAGTCCGGGGATGCGAGGGCTGAGGAGCTTTACAAGACCCTCGACCGGCAGACTGGCGTGACGGGCCCCTTTGCTTTCGATACTTTGCTCGCCAAAGCCTTTATTGCGGGCGCCGCAGGGCGCCACACGGATGCGGTTCAGCACCTCAAGGACGCATTCAATCGGTGGCCATACGCCGTGGCGCGGCCGATTTACACCGTATATCAGTTCGCGCAGGCCTGCGAGTGGCTGTACGAAGACAGCGGGAAGGACGAGTACCGTGTGCTCGCTCTCGACTGGGCGCGCGAGGTGCAACGCATCGCGCCGATGTACTCGTGGGCATACGCGATGGAGGCGAAGCTCACCAAGAGCCCGGAGCAGCGGCTGCGCTCGCTGGCTCTGACGCTCTATCTCGATCCCAACTCGGAGCGCATCGCAAAGTTTCCCGCTGCCGAGAAGAAGCGGGCGAAGGAGTGGCTCAAGACCAATAATCCGTTCCTGAAGACGCTCTCCCGCACGCCGGAAAGTCGCGTGTAACTGGGCCGGCCACGCGACGCGCTCGCGCGATCGGAGGATCCGGCGAGCGGCCGGCGACAGCGCTTGTGTCGACTCATGCGCTGTGGCAAGGTTACGCTCCATGAAGATCTCGCGCGTCGAAGCTTTGCATTGCGACGGCGGCTGGCGGCCCTGGACGTTCGTCCGCATCGAAACCGATGATGGGCTGGTCGGCTGGGGCGAGTGCAGCGACAACCGCAGCCCGCACGGCATCGCGGGTTGCGTGCGGGACCTGTCGCATCTTCTCGTGGGCGAAGACCCGCGCCCGGTGGAGCGCCTGTACTGGGACATGCTGCGCGCGACGCGGCAGAATCTGGGCGGCGTCACCCACAAGGCGATGGCGGGCATCGAGCTGGCGTTGTGGGACATCAAAGCCAAGGCGCTGGGCGTCCCCGTCTACTCGCTGTTCGGCGGACCGCTGCGCGATCGCGTCCGGTTGTACTGGTCGCACTGCGGTACTACACGGGCGCGCATGTGGCAGATGCTGGGGATGCCGCCGCTCCGGACGTACGACGACATCGCCGCGCTGGGAAAGGAAGTCGTCGCCCGCGGCTTCACGGCACTCAAGACCAACATCGTGATCCCGGGCGAGCCCGCCAACGTGTACTTCCCTGGCTTCAGCGCCGGCATCAACTCGACCGACGGTGTAGCGACGGTAGAGGTCATGGAGGCGATCGAGCGCCTGATCGGCACGTTCCGAGACGCGGTCGGCCCGCGCGTCGGGCTGTGCCTCGATCTCAACTACAACTTCCGCACCGAAGGCGCGCTGCGCATCGCCAAGCTGCTCGAGCAGTTCGACATGCAGTGGATGGAATACGACAACTGGGACGCGGAGGCGTTGCTGCAGATCAAGCAATCGACCTCCACGCGCCTCGCCTCTTGCGAGAGTCTGGTCACCACGCGCCAGTATCGGCCGTTCCTAGAGCGGCATGCGGTGGATGTGGCGATCATCGACGTGCCGTGGAACGGCTTCTCGCAGTCCGTGCAAATCGGGCGCATGGCGGAGGCGTGCGAGATCAACATCGCTCCGCACAACTACTACAGCCATCTCGCCGACCTACATTCGCTGCATCTGTGCGCGGTATTGCCGAACGTGCGAATCATGGAGATCGACATCGACGACGTGCCGTGGAAGAGCGCGCTTGTCACACGACCTCCCACCATCCGGGACGGGTACATCTTCGTCTCGGATGCGCCCGGATGGGGCGCGGACATCGACGAAGCAGTCCTGCGCGAGCACCGCTGGCCCGGGTCCAAAGGAACCGGCGCGAAGTCGTTCTACGGAATGACCAGCGAGGACATGAACCGGCGGCCGGGCAGCTGACGCTGCGCTAACCGGACGCCTTGCAGTAGATCTCGACACAGTTGCCCTCCGGATCGGAGATCCGGAAGGCATTGAACTCGGCGCCGGGCGTCACCGAAGCGCCCAAGCGGCTTGCCCATCGGTCGAGAGCCGACTGCGAGGGCACTCGGAAGCCGAGGTGCATTTCAGGTGCGCGCCCCACGGGCTCGCCGGGCACGAACACGAGCAACAGCCCGGGACCGGACACGCGGCGCCCCTGCGACTGCAGATCGAAGGTCTTCGAATACCAGCTTGCCAGCGCTTCTGGATCACGCGCGGGCAGGTTCACGTGCTCCAGTGCTACGCTCCCGTCCAGCATCGCATCGTCTCCTCATGTCCTTCCGTGCGGGATCGGGCCGTGCACCGGGATCCCGTCCTCGGAGTGCCCATTCTGATTCAAAAAGCGCTCTCGCGCATCGAGCGCCCTCCCGCGGCGCGCCCGGCACTTGCCGCGGGTGCTCCGTCGGGCAAGAATAACGGGCGGTAACCGCAGATCAACAACTCCGGGAGGAAACCGAGCGTGAGAACCTACACTTCTGCGTTGCTGACTTGCGTGGGCGCCCTGGTCGCGCTCGTTGCCTGTGCGGTGTGGGCGGACGACGCAGACCAGGCGCTCCTGGAGCGCGCGCAGCAGCTATTCAAGCCGCTGCCGGCTGATGCAGGGACGCCTGAGCATCCGATCACACCGGAGCGCGTGGCGCTCGGGAAGTTGCTGTTCTTCGAGACCCGCGTGTCCGCGGACGGCGCGGTGAGCTGCGCAAGATGTCATCTGCCGACGTTGCATGGCACCGATGCCTTGACCACTTCGATCGGCAACCAGGGAAAGGTGCTGCCTCGCAACGCTCCTACCGTGTTCAACACGGCATTGCAATTCGTCCAGCACTACGGCGGGAATCGCAAGGACGTCGAGGAGCAGGCCGTGAAGGCGCTGGTCAGCCCACTCGCATATGGCAATCCGGACTATGCCACTGCCGAGGCGAAGCTACGCGCGATTCCGGGTTACCGGGCGCTGTTCGAGAAAGCGTTCCCGGGCGAGGTGCAGCCGATCACGGTAGACAAACGGGGCA